>JGI2924J29684_1077786_pt1 | contig 22572 bp, 22 predicted proteins | sample BenlonsequencITS_FD_29684 | JGI IMG/M metagenome (IMG submission 29684)
CTGGCGCCCGCCGATGAAAAACGGCTGGCGGAGATTGCCGCCGCCTGGACGGACTATTTGCATCAGTGTAAATCGCAGGGATTGCATTTTATTCAACCTGGACGATTTGTTTTGCCGGGCGATATGGCGGGCGCGCCGGCGCTACAGTTTTTCCCATGGCCGGATGTGGACGCGTATGGCGAATCGGCGCTTGCGCGGGCGGATAAACAGACCAACGCGGGCATGCTGCGCGAACGATTTAACTACTATTGTGAAAAAGTGGTCAAAGGGTTCTACAAAAATCATTTTCTACGCTTTGATCGCCAGATTGTGCTGGTGGACTGCCTGCAACCGCTCAATAGCGGACCGCAAGCATTTAATGATATGCGTCTTGCCTTGACGCAGTTGATGCAAAGTTTTCACTATGGGCAACGTACACTGTTTCGCCGGCTGTTCTCACCGGTTATTGATAAATTGCTGTTCGCCGCGACGAAAGCCGATCATGTCACTCTTGATCAACATGCGAATATGGTGGCCTTGCTCCAGCAACTGATCCAGGACGCCTGGCAAAATGCCGCGTTTGAAGGCATTAGTATGGATTGCCTGGGGCTGGCTTCGGTACAGTCGACCACCAGCGGCGTGATTGAGGTCAACGGTGAAAAAATTCCTGCCTTGCGCGGAAACCGTTTGAGTGACGGCGCGCCGTTGACGGTGTACCCCGGCGAAGTGCCTTCCCGCTTGCCTGGACAAGCGTTTTGGGATAGTCAGGGTTTTCAGTTCGAAGCATTTCGCCCGCAGGTTATGGATGTTGATAAACCATTACCGCACATTCGTCTGGACGCGGCGCTGGAGTTTTTAATAGGAGATAAGCTGCGATGAGCGAGCCGTTAAAACCGCGTATTGATTTTGCAGAACCCTTGAAGGAGGAGTCAACATCGACCTTCAAAGCGCAGCAAACCTTCAGCGAAGTGGAGTCGCGCACATTTTCGCCTGCGGCTATCGATGAGTATCCTGAAGATGAAGGAACAGCAGAAGCGGCAGTCGATGCTGCGCTGCAACCCAAGCGTAGTCTGTGGCGTAAAATGGTACTGGGGGGGCTGGCGCTGTTTGGCGCGAGCGTGGTAGGGCAAGGCATACAGTGGACAATGAATGCCTGGCAAACCCAGGACTGGGCCGCCTTAGGCGGCTGTGCCGCAGGCGCGCTGATCATTGGCGCTGGCGTGGGATCGGTGATTACAGAGTGGCGGCGATTATGGCGATTGCGTCAACGGGCGCATGAGCGGGATGAGGCGCGTGAACTGTTACATAGCCATAGCGTCGGGAAAGGTCGCGCATACTGCGAAAAACTGGCGCAGCAGGCGGGAATTGATCAATCTCATCCGGCATTACAGCGCTGGTATGCCGCCATTCATGAAACGCAAAACGACAGAGAAATCGTTGGTCTGTATGCGCATCTGGTGCAGCCGGTGCTCGACGCCCAGGCACGGCGTGAGGTTAGCCGTTTTGCTGCGGAATCGACTCTGATGATTGCCGTAAGCCCGTTAGCGCTAGTGGATATGGCGTTTATTGCATGGCGTAACTTGCGTCTCATTAACCGCATCGCAGCGCTGTATGGCATTGAACTTGGTTATTACAGCCGCCTTCGTCTGTTCCGTCTGGTGTTGCTGAATATCGCTTTTGCAGGAGCCAGTGAGCTGGTGCGCGAAGTCGGTATGGACTGGATGTCGCAGGATCTGGCGGCACGCCTGTCCACGCGCGCCGCGCAGGGGATTGGCGCAGGGCTGCTTACGGCCCGGTTGGGGATAAAAACCATGGAGTTATGTCGTCCATTGCCGTGGTTTGACGACGATAAACCACGTCTCGGCGATTTTCGCCGACAGCTTATTGGTCAGCTAAAAGAGACACTACAGAAGAACAAGCCCACACCTGAAAAATAACCCTTCATAGGGCGCTGACTGCCTGGCTTTACGCCACAGCGCCCATTTTTCCGTCATGCTGTCAATATTTGTTGACAGAATCCTTCCTGACAGCCGAATAGTGGCTTATCATCTATTTAATGATTCATTATTCAGGTGAAGGTTCTCATGCGTCTGGAAGTCTTTTGTGAAGACCGGCTTGGTCTGACCCGCGAATTACTTGATTTACTGGTGTTACGTAGCATTGATTTACGCGGAATTGAGATTGATCCCATCGGGCGAATTTATCTTAATTTTGCTGAGCTCGAATTCACCGCCTTTAGCCGCTTAATGGCCGAAATTCGCCGTATTTCCGGCGTAACGGATGTCCGTACCGTTCCCTGGATGCCGTCCGAACGTGAGCATCTGGCCCTGAGCGCGCTGCTCGAGGCGCTGCCAGAGCCGGTTCTCTCATTGGATATGAGAAGTAAAGTGGAGATGGCGAACCCGGCAAGCTGTCAGCTCTTTGCCCAGAGTCAGGAGCGAATGCGTCACCATACCGCCGCGCAATTAATCAACGGCTTCAATTTTCAGCGCTGGCTGGAAGGTAACCCGCAAAACTCTCATAACGAACATGTGGTGATCAACGGGCAAAACTTCTTAATGGAGATTACGCCAGTACATTTACAAAACGAAAATGACGAATACGTGTTGACCGGGGCGGTAGTGATGCTGCGTTCTACGCTCCGTATGGGACGACAACTACAGAATTTGTCCGCACAGGATGTGAGCGCGTTTAGTCAGATTATTGCCGTGAGCGCAAAGATGAAACACGTTGTTGAGCAGGCGCGCAAACTGGCGATGCTCAGCGCGCCGCTGCTGATTACCGGCGATACGGGAACTGGTAAAGATCTTTTCGCCCATGCCTGTCATCAGGCAAGCCCTCGTGCAGCGAAACCATATCTGGCGCTAAATTGCGCATCGATCCCGGAAGATGCCGTAGAAAGCGAACTATTTGGTCATGCGCCGGAAGGCAAAAAAGGCTTTTTTGAACAGGCGAATGGCGGTTCGGTGCTGTTGGACGAAATTGGTGAAATGTCGCCGCGTATGCAGGCGAAGCTGCTGCGTTTTCTCAACGATGGAACGTTCCGTCGTGTCGGCGAAGATCACGAAATTCATGTTGATGTACGCGTTATCTGCGCCACGCAGAAAAATCTGGTGGAGCTGGTGCAAAAAGGACTGTTCCGAGAGGATCTCTATTATCGACTTAATGTTCTGACGCTTAATTTGCCACCGTTGCGCGATTGTCCGCAGGATATTATGCCGTTGACCGAACTGTTCGTGGCGCGTTTTGCCGATGAACAGGGCGTTCCGCGCCCGAAACTGTCTGCCGATCTGAGTTCGGTGCTCACCCGTTACGGCTGGCCGGGCAATGTACGCCAGCTTAAAAACGCGATCTATCGAGCGCTGACGCAACTGGAAGGGTATGAGCTGCGTCCACAGGATATCCTGTTGCCTGATTACGACGCTGCGACGGTTGCAGTCGGCGAGGATGCGATGGAAGGTTCGCTGGATGACATTACCAGTCGTTTTGAGCGTTCTGTTTTGACCCTGCTTTATCGTAGCTATCCGAGTACGCGTAAACTGGCAAAACGGTTGGGGGTATCGCACACAGCCATCGCCAATAAGCTGCGTGAGTATGGTTTGAGTCAGAAGAAGGGTGAAGAGTAGAGAAAAGAAAGCCTCCGAATGGAGGCCTTCTTGTGACAAACAAGCACCGCCTGTAGCACTGACAAGCGTAGCGCCATTGGGCTCTGGCTTATGCCTTCAGGACGTCCAGCGCGGCGGCATAGTCCGGTTCGTGGGTAATTTCATCCACCAGTTGGCTGAAAATAACATTGTCGTTTTCGTCAAGCACGATGACGGCGCGCGCCGCCAGGCCTTTCAGCGGGCCGTCAGTGATTTCGACGCCGTAGTTTTTCAGAAACTCGTTATTACGCAGAGTGGAAAGCGTAATAACATTACTCAGGCCTTCCGCGCCGCAAAAACGCGATTGAGCAAAAGGCAGGTCAGCAGAAACGCACAATACGACAGTATTCTCCACTTCTGTGGCCAGTTGGTTAAACTTACGGACTGATGCCGCGCATACGCCAGTATCAATGCTTGGGAAAATATTCAGCACTTTGCGTTTGCCTGCATATTGACTGAGTGAAACGTCAGACAGATCTTTTGCGACAAGAGTAAAAGCCTGTGCTTTGTTGCCAGCCTGCGGAATAACGTTGGCAACAGTGACCGGGTTACCCTGGAAATGTACAGTCTGTGACATAATTATGTTCCTGTTTACTTATAGTTAACGTCGAAAACCAGTTTAAGTCATTATTCGTTAACACGGCAAATACTATTTGTGACAAGCCGCGTACGGCGCTATCTGAGGGGAAGAGATGAGATCTGTTAAGGTATACGAGGAAACCTGGCCGTTACATACGCCTTTCGTTATTGCGCGTGGTAGCCGAAGCGAAGCGCACGTTGTTGTTGTTGAACTGGAAGATGAGGGCGTAAAAGGCGCTGGGGAATGTACGCCTTATCCACGCTATGGCGAAAGTGATGCCTCGGTTATGGCGCAAATCATGAGTATTGTGCCTCAGTTGGAAAATGGGCTAACCCGCGAAGCATTGCAGAAACTGTTACCGGCAGGCGCAGCGCGCAACGCGGTGGATAGCGCCTTATGGGATTTGCAGGCCCGCCAGCGACAGCAAAGCCTTGCCGAGTTGCTCGGTGTGACGCTGGACCCTGTTTTTACTACCGCGCAAACGGTAGTGATAGGCACGCCGGAACAGATGGCGGCCAGCGCGGCGGCATTATGGGAAAAAGGGGCGACGCTGCTGAAAATCAAACTGGATGCGCGTCTGATTAGCGAGCGTATGGTGGCGATCCGCGCGGCGGCGCCGGAGGCGACGCTCATTGTGGACGCCAATGAATCGTGGCGTCCGGAGGGGCTGGCGGCGCGTTGTCAGTTACTGGCGGATTTGAACGTAGCGATGCTGGAGCAACCGCTGCCCGCGCAGGATGACGCCGCTCTGGAGAATTTTATTCATCCACTGCCCATCTGTGCGGATGAAAGCTGCCATACCCGCAGTAGTCTGAAAGCCCTGACGGGGCGCTACGATATGATCAACATCAAACTGGACAAAACTGGAGGTCTGACAGAGGCGCTGGCACTGGCAACGGAAGCGCAGGAACAAGGATTCGGCCTGATGCTGGGCTGTATGCTCTGTACATCAAGGGCGATTAACGCCGCGCTGCCGCTTATGCCGCTGGTGAATTTCGCCGATCTTGATGGCCCAACATGGCTGGCTGTTGACGTTGAGCCCGCGCTACGCTTTACGACGGGTCAACTCCATCTTTAGGCTGCCAGCGCAGCAGATTCGACATGGCGGTCAGGTATTTTTCGCTGGCCTCATCGGCGGAAATTGGGGGGAACTCAGCGGTGATACAGTGCAGGTTGAGGTCGGCGCACCAACTGCCGAATGAACCTGGCGTTTCATAACCTACGCTGGTCACCAGCGGCAGAGCAAAAGCTTGGGCCAGCCACTCACCTAGCTCGCTGCGACGGGGATCTTCAATGCAGGCCAATGGATCGTGAAAAGAGACTACCCAGGCGGGTTGAAGTCGATGTATTAACTGGCAAAGCGCCTGGGTTTCCGGTTCTGAGCCAGGGCGTTCGCCGGTTAACAGTACGACATCACGCTCGTTCGCGCGGCTATTCCAGCGGTAAACGGTCTCACCTGCTTTCCAGTTGGCGGCGGGAAAGTTACGATTTAAATCAATGCCATTCGCATTTGCCCTTAATCCAAGTTGACAGCCATCAGGGTTAACGGCAAGGACGACATGATGACGGCGAAGGGACGGATTTAATGTTCGTAACGCACAGGAAAGCGTGACCACGGAAGACATTTCATCTCCGTGGGTGCCAGCTAGTATCAAGCCGCTTTCGCGATCGGCGGCAGGCGCTGGAAACCAGATTAGCGGCGCGCCAAGTAGCGAACGTCCGTAATGTTCAGTGCCAGGCGGAAATACGCCGCGCTCGGCACGGGGGCGGGTGACAATCATACGTGTTTCCCGAAGCTGAGACTAATGGGGTAATCATTGTAGTGTTGTGTAAAACCCGCCGATTATCAAATGGTTTCTATTTACCCGCTCGTATGGCGTTATATCAATTTTTATATACAATCCCAATAAGTTTAAATATTAACAATAATTCTTAGATATGAATGATAGCTTTGATAATATGTTTGGTCTAATGTTAATACATTTAAACCTGATTTTACAATTGACGAATTTTATTCTAATTATAAGATATTAAATACCGAATTAAATATTGATGATAGGATAGCTAATATTTAAAAAATATTATTTGATAATAAGGATAAGCAATGAAAAAATGTAGTTGGCTAATCATTATTGCTACTCTGACGGGATGTTCTTCCTCTCCTCCTTTGGTGGGTGGCAATGAGTTTTATAGAATATTTCCATCACCTGGCGGTAATGGCCCTGTCCCTCCAACCCCGGAAGAACCCGGATTGCCAATACCTGGACCGGGAGGCGTCAATAGACAAACAATCTCCTCTAATGCACCTCTTCCAGTGCCAAAAGATAATCCTAGCGTATCTATTATGAGTATGAGCGGGGCCGTACTGACAGTATGGGGGCGCCATAGAAACTCATGGCTATGGGGCTACACGCCCTGGGATTCTAATAGTTTTGGTGAATTACGTAACTGGAAAATAATACCGGGGAAGACTCCGGGAACAGTACGCTTCGTAAATCAGGGAACCGGAACATGCATGACATGGGGAGTTGGCATAAGCGGTGACGGTGGATTTATACACACCACTTGCGATCCACGCTCTGCTGTGTTCGATTTTCACTTAATTCCGACACTCAATGGCAATGTCTTTATTAAGTCAGTAGATCTCAATCGTTGTATTCGGGCAAGATTTTTAGACAGAACAGCAAGCTCCCCATATGCTTTTGAAATATTACAGGCAGAATGTCCAAAACCTGGGGAGAAAAATATTGAGTTGCAGTGGTCTATTAGTGAACCTTTGAGGCCTGCTCTTGCTGCCATTTCTAAGCCGGAAATTAGGCCTGCCCCTCCGTCACTCCCACTTGCTGATGGTTCAATAATAAATAATTCAGATTCAAATAATATATCAGCCACTCAAATTCAGCCTGTAATTTATTAAAAATGAGGTTGCAAAATTGAAAAATATACTACTTTTCTTCGTCTGTCTTCTTACCTTTCCAGTACACGCTGCATTAACTGATTATAAAGTTGCTACATGGAATTTACAGGGGTCTTCTACAAGAAGCGAAAATAAATGGAATGTGAATGTACGGCAACTTGTTAGTGGCGCTGGAGCTGTTGATATTTTAATGGTTCAGGAGGCTGGACGTCCTCCAGCAAGCGCGGTTGATACTGGAAGAATTATTAATTCACCCGGTATTCCGGTTCGTGAACTTACCTGGAATTTAGGAAGTAACAGTCGTCCCCAACAAGTTTTTATTTATTTCTCACAGCTTGATGTTTTTGCTGGACGCGTTAATCTTGCTATCGTAAGTCATCGTCGCGCAGATGAGGTTATCGTTCTTCCCCCTCCTTCGACAGCATCGCGTCCTATAATGGGAATAAGAATAGGTTCAGATGCGTTTTTCACTATTCACGCCTTGGCAAATAGGGGAGTAGATGCTCCAGCGGTTGTAAATAGTGTTTTTGAGTTTTTCCGTAATAGCACAAGGCCAGATATGCAGGCTACAAACTGGATGATTGCGGGCGATTTCAATCGTAATCCAGATAACCTCAGAATGGCGATCGAAACTCCTGTAAGAAATAATACTGTCATATTAGCACCTTCAGATCCTACGCAGCGCAGCGGAGGGATACTGGACTATGCTGTTGTAGGCAATGCGATTGCATTTATTCCGCCAGTGCTGAGGGCCGGATTATTATTCGGGGAAAGAGCGACTCAGATATCATCAGATCATTACCCGGTTGGTATTTTCTTACCACCTCCTGGAGAACCAAGATGAAAAAAAATATAATAATGCTATTTTTCTTTACCAGTATCCTGACTGGTTGTGGCTCGTCGGTTAATAATGAGAGATTACTTTCTCTGAATCCTGGAGAAGACATATCGGGTGCTGAAAATGGATCATTGTTTAGTATTCGTAATATACAAAGTGGCTTTATGATAACTAATATTCTTGATCAACAGGGTCGGGAACAGAGTGGCTGGGAACTGATACAACAGGAAACACCAATAGAAGTATTGGCAACTACGCCTGGGGGGTGGATTCAATTTCGTGACCCAATTACCAGACAGTGCCTTAATGCTATAAACGGTGTCGCTTTAACCAAAGGGACATGTGATTTAAAAAATCGAGAATCGTTATTCGTGTTAATACCATCTACCACAGGAGCGGTGCAAATTCAGTCTGTAAATTCGAAAACGTGTGTTATTGATCAGGATAATACCGATCATTTTTTATTTGGTCGTTGTGTTGCTGATATCCAGAACCCACAACAAGTAGTCCATGAAAAAAATCTTTGGATGCTCAATCCACCAGTCACTGCATCATCCATGGCTCCCATCAATATATAGTTCTTGTAAGTAAAAGCGATTTGTGTGATTCCCCTTCGAAAATTGAATATTCAACAAGTAGAAGGGGTTTTGCAGGAGATAAAATTCCTGATACATCTATGATCAACGCCACAACATTATATAGGCGATGAACAGCTTCAAGTAAACGAAAAAAAGCCCCCTTGCGAAGCCCCAGCATAACGTTAGTTATCTGAGTCATTGTTATATTGCTGCGGACTCTCGCTTTCATACTTAAAGCTGTTTTCTTTATGTCATATGTAGCAAGGTTAAGACGTTGAATTAGATCACATATTAGCGTGCTAACTCATATAAAATCTTACATACCGCCATAGCGTGATGTGCGGCAGGATGAATGCGTCTGGTAGCCACATGTTAATATACTCGTCAGCCATTCGGTTGTGAACGGTAGCGGTTATAAAACGTTCTATCCTAACGGAATGAACGAAGTCAAAAAATAGCCCAGCGGTATAAAGATCTGCGCAGCTTTTTTGATGGTATAGTGGTTATCCCAAAGTGTGGTCACTGTATAGGCACAGGATGAGATAAATCCTTTTATTTCATTATCTTGATAAAAAATAAATTTCTTCTTTAAGGAACTTCTATGAGGCATTCTGTTTCTGTAACCTGTTGTGCGCTATTGGTTAGCTGCTTTTCCCTGGCATATGCTGCGGATGTTCCCGGTGGAACAGTGCTGGCAGAGAAACAAGAACTGGTGCGTCATATCAAAGATGAGCCAGCCTCGTTAGATCCAGCGAAAGCCGTTGGGCTGCCGGAAATTCAGGTGATCCGCGATCTGTTTGAAGGATTGGTTAACCAGAACGAAAAGGGAGAAATCATCCCTGGTGTCGCTACCCAATGGAAGAGCAGCGATAACCGTATCTGGACGTTTACGCTGCGAAATAATGCGCAGTGGGCCGATGGAACGCCAGTGACCGCTCAGGATTTTGTTTACAGTTGGCAACGTCTGGTTGACCCTAAAACGTTTTCCCCCTTCGCCTGGTTTGCCGCTCTGGCTGGTATCACTAATGCGCAAGCCATTATCGACGGTAAAATCACGCCGGACCAGCTTGGCGTCAGCGCCGTGGACGCGCACACTCTGCGTATTCAGCTTGATAAACCATTACCCTGGTTTGCCAGTCTGACCGCCAATTTTGCCTTTTATCCGGTCCAAAAGGCGAATATCGAAAGCGGCAAAGACTGGACTAAGCCGGGAAAACTGATCGGCAATGGCGCGTATGTGCTTAAGGAGCGCATAGTAAATGAAAAACTGGTGGTCGTGCCTAATACGCATTACTGGGATAACGCGAAAACGGTACTGCAAAAAGTGACATTTTTACCGATTAACCAGGAATCGGCCGCGACTAAACGTTACCTTGCCGGTGATATTGATATCACAGAATCTTTCCCTAAGAATATGTACAAGAAGCTATTGAAGGATATTCCAGGGCAAGTTTATACGCCGCCGCAATTAGGGACTTATTATTATGCGTTTAATACGCAGAAAGGGCCGACGGCGGATTCCCGCGTTCGTCTGGCGCTAAGTATGACCATTGATCGACGTTTGATGGCGGAGAAAATCTTAGGTACTGGTGAAAAACCGGCCTGGCATTTTACGCCGGATGTCACGGCAGGATTTACGCCAGACCCTTCGCCGTTTGAACAAATGAGTCAGGAAGAACTTAACGCCCAGGCTAAAACATTACTTCGTGCAGCAGGTTACGATTCGCAGAAGCCACTTAAATTAACATTGCTTTACAATACGTCAGAAAACCATCAGAAGATCGCTATTGCGGTGGCGTCAATGTGGAAGAAAAATCTGGGGGTGGACGTGAAATTGCAAAACCAGGAGTGGAAAACGTATATCGACAGCCGGAATAGCGGTAATTTTGATGTTATTCGCGCCTCCTGGGTTGGCGACTACAACGAACCGTCGACTTTCCTGTCCTTATTAACATCCACGCATACGGGGAATATTTCACGTTTTGCGAATCCGGCTTATGACAAAATCCTGACGCAGGCGACGATGGAAAATACCGCAGAAGCGCGTAACGCAGATTATAATGCAGCGGAAAAAATACTGACGGAGCAGGCGCCTATAGCGCCTATTTATCAATACACTAATGGGCGATTAATTAAACCGTGGGTAAAGGGCTATCCCATTACTAACCCGGAAGATGTTGCCTACAGCCGTACCATGTATATTTTGAAGCACTAATCAGTACTGGTTTCCTGCTAACGCAAGGTAACTACGGCTAAACTCAGATCTGGCACGGTTTACAGCGCCAGATCTTCCTTAAAATCAGAGATAAAACGTGGCGTGCCTCATAGACTTCTCCTGTGTGCAAACCATAGGCCGGATTTGTCTACGGGCTCGGGGCGCTCCAAAGCGTTTTGATGCAATAGAAAATAAGTACAACCATTATTAATGAATTTTTTGCATAAGTATAATCGGCTTTAATATACTAATTGTACCTTTAACTTTTATCTTCCGTCCTTAATGTCGGGGGGGCTGTTTTTCTGACGGAGGATTGTCAAAAAAATGCATCATATTGGTATCTAAATTATTGACCGATTGAGTATGGAAAAGCATAGCTATCTTGTTCAAGCGCATCACCGAAGATAGCGATGCCAGCGTTAACCACCAGATTATCCAGCGGCCCATATTTACGTATGAGGTTAATGACGGCATCGCGATCGGCGCTATTTGTCTGGATGGCGATGCCTCTGGTTCCCACCGCCAGTTTTTCTGCGGCTTCACGCTATCCGGCGTAGCTGAAAACTAGAGGTGTCAGGGACATGAGAAATGCAAAAATATATTCTTACCACCCTACTTAGATTATCAGCATTGATACTTACCGGATGTACAACAACCTACACCATGACCACCCGGACGGGAGAGGTTATTGAAACGCAGGGTAAGCCGGAGGTTGACGCCACAAGCGGAATGACGAAATACGCCGATGCTTATGGTTATCATCGCATTGTTAGCACAAGTGAAATAGTACTGACGACAGAAGGGGCATCGAAGCTGGAGTGGTAATGTGCAAAAAGTGTGAGCTTTACAGTCGGCTCGGTATTAATCTACTGTAGACCATGTATAACGACGTCAATATATGCATATAAAAAACCGGTAACAGGTGTAAAGCTTGTTTCCGGTTTTGTATGACCGCAGGTTAATGTTTAGCTATTTATTTCGACTCTTTGTTTTATTTAATTATCATTTATTTTATCATAGGCGATATCACATATTTTATTAGTTTAGTAAAAAGAGATTATCATTTCAAATGAAATAGTTAGGCATAATAATATTAAGTAATATTATTATAGTACAGGGACGTAATAATAAAGTTCAACAATGGATTCATTATTTTGTTGTTTTTGTACTGATGCTAAATGAAAATATTCAATATCTTCTCCTTCTCTCCTGATAAGATTTAGTTTTGGCAAGACACACATGTATATTGTGTTGGAGAATTGTTGATATTTCTCCATATGACCAACAAAACGGAATTTTGCATATTTACCGGCTTTTATTACTCTGGACATAGGTATTCTATCCCCATCGACAGAATTACATTCTATGCCAAAGAAACTGTTTACGGCGATGACCTGGTCTTTGGCATTATCCGGTTTAAAAGATGATAGACAATACACACTTTCGTTCCATGTTCTGAGGGTCTCATGAATCATTTTCCATTTAATAGGCGACGCTTTTTTAGGGAGATCATTTGTTGAGAACTGATGCGAGGTTTGAAAGCCGAAAATTTCTTTTGATGTAAGCTGACAAATATCGAAATGATAATGCTCATCATTGTCAAGCCAGTAGGGAGGTCTTATATTTCTTAGGTCCCAGAAATCTGCCTTACGGTAATTCTTAGGATTGACGCCAAACGTTTTTTTGAATTCTCGACTATAAGACTGCACTGAATCAAACCCCATTCTAAAAGCAATATCTGTGACCGACTGAGAGGTCAGCTTCAACAGTGTAGCGCTTCTGCTTAACTTGCGTTGTCTGATGTATTTACCGATAGATACACCGCACTTTTCTTTAAAAAAATCCTGCAAACTCCTTCGTGAATAACCTGTTATAACAACCAATTTTTCAATATCAATTTTTTCTTCAAGGTTTTTTTCTATTTGCTCCAATACTGAAGTTATTATGGCTTTTTTCATCGTCATTCCTCGTTGTTGAAGCCGGGAATATAAATTCTTAATGTATGTGACATACTGTGTTATTAAACTCATGGGATTGTTAGCTTTTCTGGCAAAACAATAAATATTTAAATTGCTTGACGTTTCTAAATAAACTTTACACTCGGGAATCGGCTTTTGCCAGTAAAGCTAAGTAATTGGCTGGGCGAATGGCATAATTTAACAGGCGGTTAAAGTGATTGAATAATCCTGATTTTTTAGTCCGTGAGATTATAAATCTTGTAATATTTTCTAATGATTTGATAAAAGGGAATTGTTTTGTACTTCAAAAGATCTTTATTAGCGTTAGCGATTTGCGCATCTGTGGTCTCAGTAGAGTCGGTGGCGAATACCAGAGCCAATGATATGGCCTCTTCTGCTACACCTGCTTCTGTTGGTCATCGTCCTGTGGCAACCACCAATGCAAAAAAAATAGAAGTGTCTGGTGAGCTGACGACCGGTTCAACCCTCCAGATAGCGGATGTTTTTATTGTGGATGAGGATGGGGATGTTCTGTCCCTAGATAAAATGAATAATGCCGACGATATTAAATGGTATCTGGTGGATAATGAGGCCGCCGATCCTTCTGGAACACCAGCGGCAACCGGGAAGGCTTTTACCATTCCTGCTGATGCAGGTGGTAAAAAAATTAAAATCGTTTACCGAATTAAGACGGCGACGGGGACGCCGGACAGCGCATTCTTGCCTACCACTATATTATTAACTTCTGCATCTTCTGGTGTGGGCGGCGATTCTGCCGCAGACGGCACGATTGCTAATAAACTACGTTCTGTCACTATCAATGTGGTGAATGAAAGTGGTAAACCGACTGATGAACTCAACGGTACCAATAACGCCAACACCCCTGTGGTGGGCGGCACCCTTGAAGCGGTACTGGAGTGTGCCACCACAGCGGCGGCTGAGTGTGAGGTCAGTAATTATAACTTTACCTGGCAAATGGCGGATGCAGCGACACCAGATATGTTCACCGAACTTAATAATACCAACGCTGAAAAACATAAATATATTATCAAGGGGACCGAGCAGAATAAACTGTTCCGTGTCCACGTCACGCCTAAAACGACGAAAACCACGCCGGAGAATAAACGCGCTATCCGTCGCTGATCGTTATCGCTAAAAAAACATCTTATTTAAGTATTCCCCTGCCTGGCAGGGAGAAAATAGCAGGAGATAATAAAGTGGTTTTTTCTAAAAAACCCATTACTAAATATATAACCTGGGCCATTATTACCAGTCAGATTTCACTGCCGGTCATTGCTGATAGTGATAATGAAATTCTGTCGTGGATTGCGGGTACGGCATCGTCTATTTCTCCGCATCTGCAGGAGGGGACACTGGAGGATTATGCCAAAGGGAAAATAAAGGCGTTACCTGGACAAGCCGCTAATCAACTGGTGAACGAGGGGATGAAGAGCGCTTTTCCGGAGATTATTTTTCGTGGCGGCGTCAATCTTGAAGATGGCGCGAAATATCGCTCATCAGAGTTCGATATGTTTATTCCCGTCCAGGAAACAACGTCATCTTTACTCTTTGGTCAGCTTGGCTTTCGCGACCACGACAGCAGCAGTTTCGATGGCCGCACCTTTGCTAACGTTGGTATGGGCTACCGTCAGGAGGTCAATGGATGGTTGCTCGGCGTCAATACGTTTCTGGATGCCGACATCCGTTATTCCCATTTACGTGGCGGCATTGGCGGGGAAGTCTATAAAGAAAGTCTGGCCTTTTCCGGCAATTATTATTTCCCTCTCACCGGCTGGAGAACGTCAGCAGCGCATGAATTCCATGATGAGCGTCCGGCGTATGGCTTTGATCTACGAACAAAAGGAACGCTCCCCGATTTTCCCTGGTTCAGTGGCGAGCTGACATATGAACAGTATTACGGGGATAAAGTTGATCTGTTGGGTAACGGTACGTTAAGCCGGAATCCCCGCGCCGCAGGTGCGGCTCTGGTCTGGAATCCTGTCCCCTTGCTTGAAGTCAGGGCAGGATATCGGGACGCCGGTAACGGCGGATCGCAGGCAGAGGGCGGTCTGAGAGTCAACTATTCCTTCGGTACGCCGTTACATGAACAGCTTGATTACCGAAACGTTGGGGCGCCGTCAAATACGACAAATCGGCGTGCCTTTGTCGATCGTAATTACGATATCGTTATGGCGTATCGGGAGCAGGCCAGTAAAATCCGCATTACGGCAATGCCGGTGTCAGGCCTGTCCGGTACGCTAGTTACATTAATGGCGACGATAGATAGCCGTTACCCGATTGAGAAGGTTGAGTGGTCGGGTGATGCGGAGCTTATCGCCGGACTCCAGCTTCAGGGGAGCCTGGGCAGCGGCCTTATTCTTCCACAACTTCCGCTGACGGCGACCGACGGTCAGGAGTATAGCCTCTATTTAACGGTGACTGACAGCCGGGGTACCCGCGTGACCTCCGAGCGTATCCCGGTAAGGGTGACACAGGATGAGACCAGCTTCCGTTCCTGGATAAATATTATCAATGACGATGCTCAGGTTGAGGACGGCAACTTTGTTATCAGTACGCCGCTTCCTGCCGGAGAAGAGGGGAAGGTTATTGAGTGGCACTACGTGCGCGAGCGTTCTGAAGAGGAGTGGGCGTCGCTCAAACCACGTAATATTAAGTATCAATCAGATACGCCGGGTTTGTCATTTAAAGCGCTCGGCGGTACAGAGCGTGACGGCCATTGGGTTGAACGGGTTCTGGTGACCCATGTCGGCGATGATGCCCGCTCGTTTAAATTGCATATTGAAGCAAGCGGACCAGACGATAAACATCCGGTGAAGGGTAGCGTACTACTACAAGCGCAGTCAGACAGTATTGCGCAAAAGGTCACTTCTGTGGAGGTGCTTTTTACGCCGGGTAATGATGAAGCCAACGGAAGTGTCACAGCGCCAGTCGTCGGAACAGAAATGCGGGCCAGAACGCTTTGTATAAACAATACAGACTGTACCGATGCGTTTAATTATCAGTGGGAAATCTCAGATGAAATGAAATCCTGGAAATCCGTACCTGGTGCGACAAAGGCCACCTGGCTTCTTCCGTATAGCCTTAACGGGGAATCGTTACAGAATAAATATATCCGGGTCAGAATTATTTCTGATAAAGAAAATGCTGAGAGTAATAACGCAACATCTGCTGCGAATTAATGTGCTAAAAAGGAGTAATAATACTCATGACGAAATATAATTTTATAATTTATAGCCTCCTTCTGGCAGTTGTACCGATAAGCGTCTCGGCGGATTCGTCAACAACATCCGCGGCACCTGTCGGGAGGCTTTCTCCTCCTACAGCACCGAGTGTTGGACATAGACCGCCAAAAAATCTTAGTGGTGTAGAATTGACTTTTAATGGATTTGTTTTTTCTATTTTTAGTTATACCCCCTTTCCAGGTATGACTCTTAAGAGAGAGAGTATTCATCGCGCCCCAGATCCTGATAATAATTATCAGGCTGCTGAGACCTATACTGTAGTATGTACGTACTATCAAGTTAATAAAGATAATTCTCAACATATACTTAAACGGGAAAGCCCTTGTCAATATAATTTTAATATTAAGAAAGAACATTCAGGCTCAAGGATAAAGCTAGAAGTTTATAACGAAACGGATATAACTTCAGCGTCAGGGTATATGCCTGTGCCATCGGTCTCTGAACCTCATTACATTGAGACACAACCTATATCTAATACGCCAAGCCCAGATTTAACGCTTATAAATATAGATAATGCTGTATTGTCACCTGGTGAAAGTGCTACTATAACAACTCTTGTTAAGGATGTTGATGGAAATCCTATAAATGATGTGATGATAAACGTAGCTACAGCACATCAGAATGGTAATGGCCTATGGGATATAGGGCCTGTTAAGAAAGGAGTTGGTCCTGGTGAATATACGCAAGTTATAACTTATCTTGGAAATCATAGTGAAACGCTTGGTGTTGAATATTCGTACCTGGGAGATTTTTTTAAAAAGTATCTCCCTATTATAGGGAGGTTATAATGTTATATTAATAAATATAATACCCTTCATTGCGTTAATTTTATTGTGGGTATTTACGTGGTTTTTAGTGGGCTGCTAAATAATTATTATGGCTGAAGATATATAGTATAAAAAAGGAGGGATTATGATGCCAATATTAACGCAGGATTATATCTCATTGGGTCAGCAATATGCTGTGACATTTGGGAACACTCCACTCACTCTTAAACTTGCATGTTGGATGAAGATAAAACGTTACCCTGCACAAAGGGACTTGTAAGCCATGGTTTATTACCGGGTTACTGTATCCCGGGTATAAAAAAGTTGATTATTGTCGTCCCGTCACTGGATAAACCAGTTTGTGAATGCAGGTAAAAGAGTATAGTGACCGCCTTAAATCAGCGGGCAGTTACTCAAATTGGGCAGAGTATGTGTTGAGTATTTCCCGGGCCCGTTTTATTTGTGATCATGATATTCATCCCGGCATAATCTTTGTCTCTGACTTCACTTGCCGCCAGTTTTTGGATAATTCAGGACTGAAAATTAATGAGCTCAACATTTTTTCCAGAGCGTTGATTGAGTGCGATGAAAATAATGTGGTCACGCGTGCCATCGTACCGCGGGATATCACTCATATTCCTGTCTGTTAATAGTTTGTATGAACATAGCTTCTGCACGGTGAACCGGATTATCGGCAGGGCTGGGGAGTAGACTTTTATATGCGCCTTCCTTGTACTGCGAAGGCGCAGCGATAGCCAAACGGTAAATTCATGCTATTGCATAACGCCATAAGGAACTGAAAATGATGCCAGCGGATGGGGCAGGTTAACGTTATGACTCCCATGAATTTCTGCAATAATCGTCTGGTAACCGGAAAGCCATTATGACTTTGCGATTTGGCCTGCTGGTGCTGTAAATTGTTTATCAAGAGCTCCATTGATTCGCGGGTCTGCCAGTAGTAATTATTAATCATTCTTCCGCTAGCGGCATCGGTATAGCTTTCCATCCCAATATAGCCATCAATAGACTGCGTATAGCGCTCAATCCAGCCATCCAGTTGATAAAACTCTTCGTCATACTCTTTTTTTTCGAAAATAAAACTTGTCAGAAACAGCGACATGGTATTTCTCCTGTTACGCAATATCAATCAAACATCCATCAACGTGGATTCAAAACGTAAACCCGGCATCATTTTTTCAAGGCCGTCAGTCAGCATGTTTCCTGCCGCGTACAATTCATCAACTGGCATTTCCGGCAAACTTTCAAGGATAAACCACATCGTTTTATCTGAAGCGCTTAGTCGGGTACGTACTCCCTGGCGCCAGTTCCAGCGACGACAGGTGACGCCTCTGTCATCGCGCCAGATAACTTCGCCCGGTTCTGGCGACTCGGTGACGGGGTGTCCTTCTTTTAGGGTATCAAATGTTTCACTACCGTCAGCGAAAACCAGACGCGGCGATCCATAATAAGCCGCGCTATTCTCGCCGCCTACCGGCACGGCATAGCGCAGGCTCACTGCGTTATAAAGATCAACGACCGGGTCCAGCGCCGCCATTGTTCCATCCTTCAACACGCGCTTTCGTAGCGCTTCTGCCGAGCAGGGGGTGCGCTTTGGTTTTGCGCCAAATGCTTTAAACACCGCATTCCAGGCGTCTATATGCGCCTGTGCCCACGCCGGTTGGCCGTTAAGTACGGCCTGACAGGCCTCTTTTAGCGCGATTTCTCCGACCTGCGCATCGCGAACCGGAGCGGCAATAACATTAATACTTAATGCACGAAAGCCGGGAGCGATACAGGCCAGTTCCGGGCTGATTGACGGTAACATAGAAGACATCGCATAATCTTGTAATGACTATTTTATTCTATGATATCGACCAATGACCAAAAAAGTCAACTTACCGACCGCGGCGGGGACTGACGTCAGGACGATAAATGAAGCCGTTTCCCAACGTATCAAACAGTTTCGTAGACAAAAAAAGATATCACTGGACGAGCTTTCCCGTCTTTCCGGCGTCAGTAAAGGAATGCTGGTGGAAATTGAAGGTTGCAAAGCCAATCCAAGTATTGCGCTGTTGTGTAAGATAGCGGCTGCGATGGGGGTGTCTGTGGCGGATTTTGTCAATGTCGCCAGCGAGCCGATAGTACATCTTATCGACCGGGATGCTATTCCGGTGCTGTGGCGCGGCGAGAAAGGCGGCAGCGCGAAACTGATGGCGGGAACCAGCGGGCCGGATATGCTGGAACTCTGGCAATGGATAATGCATCCTGGAGAAAAGTTTGAATCAGCAGGACATCCGGCCGACACCTGTGAATTACTGTTTGTTAATCAGGGAACACTGACGTTAACGGTCGACGGTAGACGCTTTATTATTCGGGAGGGGTGCTCCGCTGTAGCCAGAACCGATATGTCTCATGCCTATTTTAACGACACTAATGAGGTGATTGAATTTACCATGACGGTTAACGAAAAGAGCCGGTGATCATCGACAGCAAGGCACTAACAGCCAGTTTCCACAATATCAGCACCGGCTCTTAACAAGCGTTATCGGGCTCAGGATATCTTTTATTTTATCGCAGGCGCGGCATCTGGGTCATCGATATATAGCGTCTGGCTTGGGAAGGCAAAGTCAGCGCCGTTTTCCTGGACAATCGCAATGATTTTCAGGTAAACATCCTGTTGTACAGCGAGCCATTGCTGCCATACTGTCGTTTTGGTAAAGCAATACACCATAATATTCAGCGAGGAGTCGGCGAATTCATTAAAATAGACCAGCAATGTCTGTTTCTGATCGATATCGCTGTGCGCCTGCAGCATGTTTCTGATAGCGTCAACGATGATGCTAATTTTGCCGGCATCTTCGTAACGCAATCCAATAACCGTTTTAATTCGACGATTGGTCATTCTTCCTGGGTTCTCAACGCTAATGGATGAAAAAACGGAGTTAGGAACATACAACGGGCGATGGTCGAATGTGTTAATTCTCGTCATTCGCCAGCCGATTTCAGCGACCGTACCTTCGATATTTCTGTCAGGAGAGCGAATCCAGTCTCCAATACTAAAAGGGCGATCAAAATAGAGCATGATACCGGAGAAAAAATTGCTCAGGACATCTTTGCCAGCCATACCAACAGCGATACCGCCGATACCACCAAAGGTCAGCAGGCCGGACAGACTCATGCCAAAGTGTTCGCCATACAGTAAGATAATCGCGACAATAATAGTTATTTTTATGACCCGCGCCAGAATACGGGTGCTGGTGACGTCTCTTCCTTTATTAACCTGCGCTTTTTCAAACTGGTTTATGAGCAGGAACAATTTTATCGTTAGAATCACCGCAATGAGCGAGGTGCAGATAAAATCAATGACGCCGGAAGAGATAAATCGCAAATTATAATCTTCAATAGCATTATTCAGGATACTCCCAATGGTGCCAATAATAATGGCGTAAATAAAAAACTGCGCCGCATGGAACGTGAATCCTTTCTTCCACTGTACATTGCGGCTTAGCCAAAGCCTCACGATCAGTAACGCTGTGCCGCAACTGAAAAGTATCGCCAGATTAAACGCGTTTTTGAGAAAAAAATCAGTGAACATTATTGTTTTCCGCTCCTTCCTACGATAACAGCTCAGAATGAACTGATTAACAGGTATTTTACCCAGGATAAACGTGCAGATCATCGCTAAGTAAAAATAAGAGATAGGGTTATCAGCTTTAATTTCAGCGAGTTACTTTTGATGTAAATATAATGTCACATTTTATGGAGAAGACATCGCGCGATTGTCATGATATTGTTGCTGTAAGGTAACGAAGTAATCTGTAAAGGATGATACTATGATCATGGTAAAGCTGAAATCGGCGAAGGGGAAAAAATTTCTGTTATGCCTGCTGGCAGTGTTTATCGTTGCTGCATCGGTAGTAACGCGTGCGACTATCGGCGGTGTGATTGAGCAATACCATATTCCTCTGTCCGAGTGGACAAGTTCAATGTACGCCATCCAGTCCGCAATGATTTGCGTTTATAGCTTGGTATTCACTATTTTGTTAGCTATTCCTTTGGGGATCTATTTTTTCGGCGGGGATGAGCAACATTAATGGGGTAATTCGCCGGATGGCAGCGCACCATCCGGCATAGAGATTAATCGTCTTCGTCGTCCAGTTCAACCGGCGTTTGATACTCATCGGGCTTAATGACTAACAGGTCACAGCGCAAATGGTCAATAACCTGTTCTGCCGTGTTACCCAGAAACGCGGCCGAGAGTCCTGTACGTCCAATGGTGCCAAGCACAACGATCCCCGCCTGAAGGTGTTCGGCAAGATCCGGAATAACCTCTTCCGGCAAGCCTTTTTCCACATGCGTAACTTTTTCATCAATACTGAATTTCTGGCGCAACGATTTCATTGCCAGTAAATGCTGGCCTCTGATGGCGTCGTTATATACGCTGGGATCAAATTCCGGCAGCTCAATAGCAATATTGATTGGCGTAACAGGGTAGGCGCCGACCAGGTGTACTTCTGTATGATTAACTTGCTCCGCTAACTGTAAGGTCTCTTTTACCAGTTTTTCGTTAAGAGCATTATGATAGGGCTCTTCGCTTGCCAGATTAACGGCGACTAGTGCTTTACCACCTTCTGGCCACGGCTGATCCTTGACCATCCACACAGGGCTTGGGCATTTACGCAGCAAATGCCAGTCAGTAGGGGTAAAAATGACCGCTTCCAGTCGATCGTGCTGATGAGCCATTTTCAACACCAGATCGTGATCGCTGGCAATAACCTCCTGGATGATGGCTTCAAAGGGACGATTGTGCCAGACCACTTTAATTTCAATGGGGACGCCTGCTTCAAGATAATATTTCGCCTGCTCACGTATCCATGCTGTGCGTTGGCTTATTACGCCCTGACGCATTGCGGTGCGTTCGTCAGGAGAAAGCAGGGTGGTCATCTCATACGAGAAATCGTAAATAGGCAGGAAAGCTTTAATTTTACCGCCAATCCGTTGATGCAAATAAACTGCTCGCCGTAATGCGGGTTGATCGTCCTGGTTGGGATCGATGACCACCAGCATATTTTGATATTTAGCCATACAGGGTCTCCTTACAACTGTCATCGCAGTTTGTAACTAAAGAGTAACTCAAATATGGTGAATGAAACAGTAGGAAGCGCTTCTGCCACATCAATAAATCAGAAAAATTTAACGATATGGCAGAAGATTACGCCAGTAGTAGTGTAGCTGATATTTAAGCGACGATGCGTGTATGACCAGCCAAAGCCGCCAGCGCATCGCTGTTTTCAATAGTAATATATTTACCTTTCACCGCCAGCATACCGCTTTTCTGGAAACGCCCTAGCAGACGGCTAATGGTCTCGACCGTTAAGCCAAGGTAATTGCCGATATCGCCGCGGGTCATCGTTAGGCGGAATTCACGCGGTGAAAAACCACGCTGCGCAAAACGGCGGGACAGGTTGTAAATAAACGCGGCCAGACGTTCTTCGGCGTTTTTCTTCGACAATAACAGGATCATATCCTGATCGCCTTTAATTTCACCGCTCATTAAACGCATCATTTGCTGACGCAGGTTAGGCATTTTGCCGGACAGGTCATCCAGAGTCTCAAAAGGGATTTCACATACCATTGAGGTTTCCAGCGCTTGCGCAAAGCTCGGATGATGACCGCTGCCAATAGCGTCAAAGCCCACCAGGTCGCCTGCTAAATGGAATCCAGTAATCTGCTCATCGCCTTGCTCGGTAATGGTGTAGCTTTTAATCGTTCCGGAGCGGATAGCATAGAGCGATTTCAGTTCATCACCTGCTTTAAACAGAGTTTGCCCTTT
>JGI2924J29684_1077787_pt1 | contig 22572 bp, 22 predicted proteins | sample BenlonsequencITS_FD_29684 | JGI IMG/M metagenome (IMG submission 29684)
CAGCAGTGGTGGTACAGGCCCGACGGAGTTGCTGAGCAGAAAGCGCCAGGTAAAACCGACGACAATCGGAGCGATCATAAAGGGCAACAGGACGATGGATTGCAGGAGCTTGGCACCAAAAAAGTCGGTGTTGAGAAAAAGCGCAATCATACATCCAAGCACCAGTTCAAGGCCGACCGCTCCCACCACAAAGAGGAGCGTTCGCCCCACAACCTCCCAGGTAAACGGGTCCGATAGGAGCTGAATATAGTTGGACAATCCCGTAAACCGCATACCAAGGTCGGCACGCAGCAAATTCCACTGGTAAAAGGTGATACCCACCGAGTAAACCATTGGAGCGAGATATATCACCGCCAGGAACAGGAGCCCCGGGGCCAGGAAGGCGTACTTGCCCTGCTCCTGAACCCGTCGGGTGCTAATTATGCGTGCCATGCCTTACTCGTAGTAACCGTTTTTCTCGAGCAACTCATAGGTCTGCTCTGCCGCAGCATCCAAAAGCTCTTTCGCGCTACCAGTGCCGGCGATAAACTCGGAGACCGCCACCGCAACATGGTTCACGACGATCGTCATCCCCTCGGGAATGAGAGGTGCGATGGGTGTGGGCTCACAACCGGCCAACGCCTCACGAAAAGCGGGGATCCACGGCATTTCTTTTATGAGCTCCGCGTCTTCCAGGGCCGAGAGTCGCGTAGGAATAGTACCGACCGGAGCGGCCGCGGCGAGGTTATTGGGTTGAACAGCGTGCTCGATCCAACTCAAAGCAGCGTCTTTGTTGTCTATATCGGAAGAAACGACAAATCCCCAGGAGATAAAAAGACGACGTCTGATCTCATGTTCCTCTCCCGCTGGACGAGGAAAGCCGACAAAGGAACACTTTCCGGCAACCTGGGAGGATTCCGGATCGTTGAAAGCGAACATCGAGGTAGTCCATACCTCGGCCATGGCGCTTCTACCGGCGGAAAACTCAGCCAGCGCCTCCTGAAAATCATAGGTCAAGGATGCATCGCTTGCGTAGTCGAACATGGCGGCTGCCTCTTCCAGTGCGCGGACACCGAGTTCGCTGTTGTAGACGGGACGCATCTCGTCATCGAGTAACTCCCCGCCGTACGCCCACAAGCGGTTCATAAAATGGGTGGCAAGAAAAATGCTGCGCGTACCCATGAGTGACACGCCGTACAGCTCCGGCGGCCGATTAAAGAACTCAGCCACATCCACGTACTGCTCAAGATTGGCCGGGGGCTGAAGATCGTAGCCGTAGCGCTCACGAAAGGCTGCCTGTTCCGCGGGATCATTAAACAGATCCGTGCGATAGACAATTCCACCGACTTCGTTCATATACGGCACAAAATAAAGATTACCGTCGATGGTCCCTGAGGCAAGGCCCGGCATATCCTTCTCGATCCCGGGGTTTCGTGTGAGAAATTCATTGATCGGCTGAATATATCCACTGGTCACAAACGAAGGATACCAAAGCAACGAGACGTACGGTACATCATAATCGGAGGAACCGCTTGTGTAACTCAGCAGAAGCTGATCGCGGTAGTTGGCGTAGGGAAACTGCGTGAGGTCGAGATGTACACCACTGGTCGCCTCAAAGCCTTCCATCTGTGTTTTCCACGCCTCAGTATGGGAGCCGCGCTCGCTCACAAGCGTGACCGTCACCGATCCATCCCCTCCCCCATCTTCGCTTGAGCCCGACGCCCAAAGGTTCGCAGAACCAATCAGCAGTACCAATCCTGCCGATATCGCGGCAAATGACCTGAGTCTCATTGTTCTCCTCCTTGGATTTGAGATACTCGTTCCACACAGGCATCAAGGGCGATCTTAACGGACGCCTCGACTCCTGTAGCAACTTCCGGCTTCTTATAGGAAGGGACCGACAGATCCATCCGATGCCCTTCCGCCTGTTTCTGCCGATTTTCAAATACGGTACCGATAAACGCCGCAGAGACGCCGCGAAGGTAGGCGATCGTCATGAGCGTGGCCGCCTCCATCTCCATGGTGACAACACGCTTACGCGACCACTGCAGGAAATACTCCGGTGATCGGGAGTAAAACGCAGAGTGCGTCCAGTTGATGCCTTTCCAGTAGCGGATGCCCTGTTTCTCGGCGTTCCGCACAAGGCTCTGATAGAGCTCCGGATCGGGAACCGCAGGGAAATTTTGCGGCACGTAGTAGGGGGTTACGCCGTCGTCGCGGATGCACCCGTAGGGGATCGACAAATCTCCCGGAGCTATCTCCGGCTGAAGCGCCGCAACGCTGCCGACACGTACAAGGACTTCCGCCCCGACGTTGATCAACTCCTCGTACGCGATGGCCGCCGAGGGGCCACCCATTCCGGTCGAGGTAACACTAATGCGCGTATCGCGGTAGATGCCGGTATAGGTGATCATTCCCCGGTTGTCTGCAACCTCTTTTACCTCACTTAGCAGGTCGGCCACCATCTTCACCCTGCTTTGATCTCCGGGGACTATGACCGCCTTACCGATATCACCTTTTTTACACCTGATGTGGTATTGCTCCAGGCCTTCCGTGTGCGTAGGCTGCGTGTAATCGACCGCAGCAAGCCAATGTTCCATGTCTTCTCCCTTACCTTATGGATTTTCTCAAGACGATAAGCTCAAACACCTCAGGATCCAGAACATCCTCCGAATAGATGAGCACTCGCCCGTCTCGGTCGTGATGTATTTGATTTAACTTGATGCAGGGCTCGGATTGCGAAAAGTTGAGCTCTGCGAAAATCGCGTCGCTCGGCATGACGGCCCGAATCCGCGTAACCGCATAGTCCACCGAGTGTTGGAAAGCGGCCGCCAAGATGGAAAACAGACTCTCTCCTGCGCGCCCCAGCCGCTCTATCTTCTCGGCTGCCGACTCCAGATCGCCATCGAGAATTGTCTCGGGGATGTAACTCACCGCGTAGAGTGTGGGTGTACCGTCCGCAAGATACACACGAACCACTCGCACCCCTCTCTTTACCCGTTCGTCACTAAAGACCTCACGAATGTGCTCATCAAAGGTGATGACGCTCACCTCATGACGGCCAAAGGAAGGCTCCTTTCCGGAGCTGCGGATAATCCGTTCTATCCCGTGCAGATAGTTCATCGCCGTGGCGATCGCGTTTGACTGCGGCCGCACAAAGGTCCCTACCCCATGCCGCTTGTATACGACATCCGCGTTCTCCAGACGTTGAAGCGCCTCCCGGACCGTCGACCGGCTGACCCCAAACTGCTCGGAGAGCACCGCTTCGCTTGGAATCGGTCGCTCCTCGTCCCAATCGCGGATAAGAGAAAGGATCTCCTCCTGTACTTCCTGATAAAGGGGTTTTCGTGAAGGAATACGACTTAATTTCAAAACAATCTCCTTGGTCGTCTGACGACAGTGGTCAGTATACATCTCCTTTTTGAGAGCCGTCAAGTTTTATTTGTTGAGTCGGTTAAGTGGAGATTATTTCATCTGTAGTTGACGGGGCCTCATGAAAGGGGTAGTATCAATTTCCTATATTGCATTGAATGGTTGCTTCTGGAAGTAATCCTACCAATCCTTGCTGAGCAAGTACTTAGGTATTTAGCAGAGCATTTGGGGGGTAGATTGAAACGTTTTTTATTTTGTAGCTTATTCCTGGTCGGGGTGGGTAAGGCCACTATCTGAGGACACTGGTTCAGGAAGGATAGATTATAGAAAGATTCAACTATCAATGATAGATGGCCTGGGGGTTCAACTCCCCCGCCTCAGACTTTCCTTCCATACCTAATTCTACTAAAATGAATACCTTAATGCGATATAAACTGTGGATATAGACGTATAAGTAATCGACTATATACAAAAATTATTATCAAACGAATCACCCTATCCATTCGACCAGGAAGCACCTCCACGAAACGGGCCGAGATCATCCACGAATGGCATAAGTCTCTACTCCACGAGTTCATCCCCCAGCTCATTAGCAAATGGGGACCGAAGATCGGCGTTTCCGTCTCGGCCTATTATCTACAACGGATGAAAACAAAGTGGGGTAGTTGTAATCACAGACAGGGAAACATCCGCCTCAACACCGAACTTGTTAAGAAGCCAAAGGATCTGATTGAGTATGTCGTCGTCCATGAAATGATCCACCTTTTGGAACCAACTCATAATGACAGATTCGTCAATCTAATTACTGAGGTCTACCCCTCCTGGAAGGAAGCGCGGATGGAACTTAACGAGTTGCCGTTGGCAGCTGAGGAATGGAAGGAGTAAATCTGATATAAAGTAGGTAGCTTTGATACCAACTGAACTATCCGGAAACTCCGGATAGTTGGACATCGTAGATTCTGATATTGGACGAGGACTTATAGGCATTCTTTCAACCCTCCAGTATTCCTTGACAGTTGGCCAGCCCAGCTCATCCAATATTAAACGTTACAGAAGCAAGAAGAAGCTTACTCAGCACGATCTCTCCGAGCTATCAGGGATCTCCCTTCCTGCTATCAAGAATATTGAAAGGAAGAAGGGACTGCCGAGGACTAACACTCTACGGGCCATAAGTAAGGCCTTGGACTGCCGGCTTCAGGATCTTGTTAAGCCCATCGGGGAACTCTCCGCAGTACATTTCCGGGCAAGAAGCAAGATGAACAGGCGAGAGCAGATCCTGGCCCAGGTCTCCAAATGGCTGAATGATTTTGCTTTCCTTGAAGCGCTGCTGTTGGATAAAGAAGAATATAAACTACATAAACTTGCAGGGACCTCAGGGAAACTCTCTCCTATCCAGTACGCAGAAGAAGCGAGAAGGATTATCGGCCTGAAAGTTGACGAGCCCATTCATGATATCTGCGGCTTGCTGGAGAGCTGTGGCATCAAGATCCTGCTCCTTCCCTACTCCTCAGACGCCTTCAATGGATTATCCGTTGGCGAAAACGATAAAGGTCCGGCTATAATCATCAATACTTGGGAACGTATCAGCATCGAGCGTCAGATATTCAGTACTGCGCACGAACTAGGCCATCTACTTATGCACCTGTCGGACTACGATGGGAAAGCACGCTCTGAAGACAAGGTTCAGGAAAAGGAAGCGGACCTCTTTGCTGGATACTTCCTCATGCCCGAACAGGGCTTTGATTCTGAGTGGGCAGAAACTGCCGGTATGCCCTTTGTAGAGCGGGTCATGAAGATCAAGAGTATCTTCAAAGTCAGCTATAAGACCGTCCTCTACCGCCTAAAGCAGAAAGGGATTGCCAGTGACATGATATGGCTGCGCTTCCAGCAGCTCTATGAAGCCAAGTACAACAAGAAGTTGTCTTTTAAGGAAGAACCCTTTCCCGAAGGATCAGAGCCTTTCGGACTAAAGCCCTTTGACTTCTATGCCGATCGCTTAGTCCGCCTCGTTAGGCGAGCCGTAGAGGAAGAGAAGATTTCCATCTCGCGGGCGGCTGAGATTCTTAACTTATCTACCGAGCAAATGATGGAACGGATTACCGAGTGGGAGGAGTTTGGCCAATGAACAAGGAAACACACGAACGAAATAGTGCCCGGGAAGATTTGCTTCATATGCTTGCTGAGGGAGAAAAGGATCTGCAACAGAGGAACCTCCTCGATGTCGATTCAGTGTTCAGGGCTCTACGGGAAGAGTTCTTTGAAGCCGAAAAATAGAGCATTCCTCCCCGGAAGATATCGCCGACGAGGCATCCCGGAACAAATTGCATCTCTCATCATTCTTCGGTATAATTCAGATAAAAGGAAGTATAATGGATAAGAATATCGTTAAGGCGATAGAAAAGTTAAAACAGATCTTCCCCGAAGCACGTTTCATTGTGTTTGGATCTCAAGCGACCGGTAACGCCAGCACGGACAGCGATCTGGACTTGTGTGCGGTATTCCCATCTTTGTCCAAAGACCCCTTTGACCTGATATATGATATTCGTGTAGAAGCCAGAAAGCACCTTTCCATGGCCATGGATATATTTGTTCTCTCCGAACCTGATTACGTCTCTCGGAGCCACGGGAATGGTTCATTGGAACATATAATCGCAGCAGAGGGAATTGCGGTGTAACCAGAATACTGACACAAAACCCCTGGTTACAGTTGGTAAATCATGGCAACTTATGGAATTCCGCTCTTGCAGGCCAGGTTAAGTGCGTTTCCGAATTAGGACTCATACGAGACTCGAGATCACCGTTGAGGAAATCGATCTCGTAGTTGGACAGCAACCTGAGTTCCTTGAGCATGCCATTGGAAAGCAGGTGCCCCTCATCAAGCACGAGAACCGTATGGACCCGACTCAGTTTGTGCAGCGAGAGCACCCGTTCGTGAATCGCGAGGTAAAGCGTCGTCCGGCGGTCTCCAGTCCGATCGCGGCGGCAAGATGAGAGCGAGGCGTTGAATCTCATCGCCTCGCTCCTACAAAGGTATGTCCGCGTGTAATTGGCACGTCTAAGAACATTCCCCCATATGTAAGACTATTTCATTCCATGGATGGCCTTAAGATACTCTTTTCGTTCAAGAAGGAGAGAGATGACCGTCCCTCCGAGAATCGCCCACAAAGGAGATCCAACGTTGAGTATCTTTATCTGACTCATAGTGATAAGGAAGGCGAAGAGGGCTCCCATCTTCAGGTTAGAACTGAAAGCCTGCGAGAAATTGTTGGCTATCACAGTCACCATTGCAATACCCGCAAGAACATCTATGAATGACGTGGGAACTGCCCGTGTGAAGGATATGACCAACGGAGAAATGGCAGCCATGATTACCATCAGGATGCCCGTAAGCACAGCAGCGGAATATCTCTCTTCCTCGCGGCCTACCTCCGGCCCAGCCATCATCGCGACGGTCGGACCTCCGACCACGGTATTGTGACCTCCAAAAAACGAGTTGATAATAGTCCCGATTCCGCTGAGTACGACAAAGGCGTTGACCGGAGGATTGTACCCTTGGGTCTTTAATATTCCGATCGCCTGGATATTGCCGAATCCCACCGTTAGCAGCGCGAGCGGAATAGTCAGTTCGAGAATGGCTGTCATGTTAAACGTCGGTACAATGAAGGTTAGTGAGGAAAATTGGAAGCTGATATCGCCCAGGTTTACTTTTCCACCCAGCAGGGCGATGCCAAAGCCAAGGATCAGCGCGCTCAATATGGGTGGGAACCTGCGCGAAACTGCAGGGAAAAGACTGAAGACAATAAAGACGAGGAAGGTGCCTCCAGCCACAATCGGTTCAACCGCTATCGCTTTTATAATCGCAATCCCGAAGGGTACGAGGGCCCCTGCTATCATACCCTGAATAACGGGTGTCGGAATGTATCGCAGGAAGGCTTTGAAGAGACCTGTTACGCCTAAGAGGAAGACCAAGAAGCCGGACAGGGTGATTGCCCCCAGGATGTCGCTAAAGGCATATCGCGGCAAGGCACCGGCGATAATCGCGATAGCCGGTATCGAGAATGCGAACTGCACCGGCTGCCGGTAGTACAAGGAAAAAAAAAGCGTCAGGATTCCGCCCACGACAAAAATAATTGTCAGCCACGAGATCGCCACGTTGTCGGCGAGGTTAGCATCGTTCAAAAGCTTCAGAAGCAGGAAAACAGGGCCTTCTCCGAACAACGTAGCGGCGATGGACACGCCTATCCCGGCAGGCGTCAAACTTTTCCCGAAATCTCTTGCCGATTTCCCAATCGATACCCCTTTTTCCATATTTAGCATAGTTGCCTCCTATCATAGTGGATGCTATCGCGTTTTGGATTAGGACGCGACGATATCTTATCAACCCAACGCCCGTTAGTTACCCGCATATTTCTTCTGAAGCGCGGCGTACTTCTGTCCGGCTATAACCGCGCCTTGGGCGATGTCCTCTGATATCCGATTATAGGGAGGCCTGCTGGGACCCACCTTGACCAAACCTGATGCGTTGAAACGAGTCTTTTCAAGCTGGACGTTGTAAATGGAAAATTCGTGAAAGTTGCCTCGCGGGAAAAGTGTTTTATACGCATCGCGAATCTCGAAAGTTATGGTTCTCGCAAGGGCGTCATCCCCGACTTCAATAGCATGCTTTAGGGCAAGGAGCGGTGCCATGCCACAATTGCCACTTCCGGTCCATATGGCTGGAGCCTTTTTCGGCGCCCATTTCCACGCGAAATACCAGTCGCTATCCAAGGGCATAATGACAATATTGTCACCGGCCGCTTCGACATCGGCGAGATATTGAGGGCCAACGGATATGTATTTGGATGCGACTATATTGGGAATTTTGGCCAGCCTTCCATACATCTTGGGCGTTAGCTTGCCCTTGAATGCCTCGGGGTTGTCGTACACGATAATGGGTGCATCGGGAAGAGCTTCCGCTATATCGCTGTAGAAGCCTATGATTGCATCTTCGTCCATTTCCTGCCACATGGGTCGTCCGAGGAATAGACCTGTGGCTCCCATGGCCATCATTTCTCTGGAACGACTGATCGTATCTCTAGTGTTGAGAGTTGTAGCTCCGGAGAATACGGGTACCCTTCCATTGGCCGTGGAGATCACCGTTTGATTAAACTTCCTCCATTCAGTTTCTGTCAGAGAGGCACCCTCTCCAAACGTGCCATTAGTTAAGATCGCATCCACATGGTTGTCAATGAGCATATTGACTATCCTGGCAGACTCCTCATAATCCACCGAATCCTCGCAATCCCATCGCGCCGCGTTCTCAGTAGCCGGCGTGGGCATAATGTTGAAAATTCCACGGACATCTTGTGCTCTGAACTTCAGATTCATAAAAAACCTCCTATAAATGTTGACATTAGCATGCTAACATACTAGTATTCCAATGTCAACATTTTTTGTAGTGTTCGGAATCCTGGTGGTATGCATGCCCTTTTGCCGGTAAAATCCTTGTGTTTATGCCGGTGCTTACTTTTTCCCATAGTTTGGCTTTCAATTGACTGCGAGGAAAAGAATTGTGACCCTTTAATCACCAGGATTCGGAACAGTAGAAATATTCTTTTCTGCTATTGCTAATACCAAATGTGACGTGCATCATGATAGGTGGACCGGATTACAGTTTTCATGTATCATGATAGTATAAGTGGAATAGGAAGAAATGATTTGGGAATATCGTCGGCCAAGAGAAGCGAAATAGCATACAGCCAGATCAAAGAGTGGTTACTTAGCGGATCAGTAAGACCTCATGAAGTCTTTTCGTCGTATAAAATATCGGAAGCACTCAATTTGAGCAGAACACCCGTGACCGAGGCACTCAAGCAGCTCGAACAAGAAGGATTCATCGAAATCATTCCCCAAGTTGGCTGTAGGATACGAAACCCGGATCTCGCTGAAGTGCAGGAAAACTTCCTTATACGTGCGGTTCTTGAAGGCCTTGGGGCGGAGATGGCAGCAAAAGAGCGCACGGAAGCTGATATGAGAAAACTAAAAAAGATTTACTCGGACGGTATCGTCGCCGCGGAAAAGAATGATTTCATCGAATACGCGAAATGTAATCGACTATTTCATTTAGAGATTGCTGGCCTTTCAAAGATGGAACGGCTCATCTCCCTCATCAAGCAGTTCTGGGACAACGTAAGCTACCAGGCGGCGAGCGTCGACTTTCTTCTGGAGAGACATGATGTTTCGCTTGAGCAGCATGAAAAAATCCTCACCGCTATCGAGAAGAAGGACGGGGCGTTGGCGCGCACCCTTATGGAAGCCCATTTACGCGAGTGCACCAACGATTTCTGCAAAACATTATAAAGAGCGATCTGGGGAAATAATTCTCGGTGATACAATACACCGGACCCATCGCGGAAGTAAGAGTCTTTGTTTATTACGAATATAAATGACAGATTCGAGTCGCAGAGATCTCCAAGATAGCGGAAATAACAGTGGACGGCCTCTGAAAGTAGACGTTGCCCAACGCCCATAATGAAACTTGCCGATGTTTTGGGCAACCAATATCCGGGCTGAAAGCGGATGAACCTATTCACGATATCTGCGGCTTGCTGGAAAACTATGGAATAAGGATCCTGCTCCTTTCCTACTCCTCGGACGCCTTTAATGGCTTATCAGTTGGCGAAGACGATAAGGGTCCGGCGAGCAGCATCGAACACAAGAGATTCAGTACTGCTCACGAACTCGGCCATCTTTTGACACACTTGTCGGATTATGGTGGGAAAGCACGATCCGAAGATAAGGTACAGGAGAAGGAAGCGGATTTGTTCGCCGAATACTTCCTCATGACTGAGCAGGGATTTAACTCTGAGTGGGAAGAAACTGCAGGTATGCCCTTCGTTCTAAAGTCCTTCGATTTCTATGCTGACCGGCTGAGCAGCCGAGTTCCTTAACTTGTCATCCGAGCAAATGATGGAATGTATTGCCGAATGGGAGGATTTTGGATAATAAATTAGGAGATATTCTCCACTCACAAGCTGTACAGAATCTTGAACATACAGTATATTGTAATAGGAGGATGTCATGAGAATAATGACCTATACCAATGCGCGGAACAATCTCAGGCAACTGATTGATGACGTTGTAGATACCTCTACAGAAACTGTCATCACCTCAAAGGAAGGCCGAGATGTAGTGGTGATGTCCCTCGCAGATTACAATGGCTGGACAACCACCAACCACCTGCTTAGTACACCTGAGAATGCCAGCCGCCTGTTAAAGGCTGCCCGCGACGTAAAGGCCGGGAGAGTTATCCAGCGAGACCTTATAGATGAGTAGAGGGGTCAACTGGCATGAGTCTGCATGGGAAGACTATGAGTACTGGCAAGGCCAAGACCGCAAAACACTGAAGAAGATTAATACTTTAATAAAGACCGCACGACGAACGCCGGAAGAAGGAGCAGAACCCTTAAAGGGAGACCTCTCAGGTTACTTCTCCCGGCATATCAACAAGAAAGATGTACTGGTTTACACCTACAATGATGATTCGATCACCATTATTCAGTGCAGATTCCATTATTCTGATGAGTGAAATGGCTCCCGGGATTTGAGATAGATCCCGGATAGCTTAACCAACTGTAACCAGGAAGCTGAAACCAAACCCTTGGTTACACCCAGCAAATCATGGCAAATAATGATTTTGGCCTCTTCCTTGCATTGTGCAGGCGTATCGGCAAATATTCGAGATCATGCCCAGCCCGGCGTCTATACGTTGGTAGGTACAGGTTTTTTCTCTGTAAGAAACGGTTGTACGCAGAACCCTGAATAGTAAGGCAGCCGCCTCCTCGACTTGTGCGGGAAGGCGGCTGCTGTCATTATTTTTTCCAGGCCTATCTAACTCTCGGTAGGTTCGTAAAGAATCGCCCCTTGGTCGGCAAGGAGTTTCTGCAGTTCGTTTACGTCCTTTTCCAGCACCCGGGGCGTCACGCTTTTTCTCACACATAGTGCCGCGGCCGTTCCTGCCGCCTGTCCGGTTACCATGGTTTGATGGAGGTAGCGCAGATATGCCGGTCGGTCGGTGGAAACACATTTTCCGGCGACGAGCAGGTTTTCCACCTTTTTCGGGACCAGTACCCTGTAGGGGATATCATAGGATCCTCCGTCTTTGGGGTAGGCCAGATCATCGCGGTATTTGGCACACACGGCAAGGGTATCCATGGATGCCACATGATACGAACCGGCTTTGAAGGAACTTTTCCCGATCGTATCGCTGAATTGTCGACATTCCTCCACATCGTCTCTTGTCAACACGTAATCGCCGACAATCCGTGGTCCTTCCCGCAGCCTGAGTTCGGTACTGACCTTTGTAATATAGGCGTTCTTGAATCCGGGCACATAGTTTTTAAAGAACCGCCAGGCGATCATATTCTGCTTTCGGCATTCGACCATGCACTTTGTGAGATCCCATGCGTCGGTGGGAAGGCAATGGTCCACCTGGGATGAGTGCTGAAAATGGGCCTGTATGTGCCCCCCCTCTTTCGGTGTAAGGAAGAATCCTGCTCCACTGTAGGGATGCCAATCACCGTTTTTCAACGCCATATCACGCAATTCGTAAAAGCCCATGATTTCGCCCATTTCGGTTATATCGTGACATGTACTGTATACCTTATAGATGTCTTCCATGTTGCTGTCGTTGCAGGGATAGATAAGCTGTTTATAAGAAAACTGATCGGGATGATTGCGGATATACTGAAGCAGCTCATCCCAGTCGACACCATCGACGGTGAACGACAAGGTGTGTGGCTGAATGTCCTCCCGGCTGACGCATGCCATTTCGCAGTCGGCATGGGCCGAGACATAACCTTCGCCGGTGCAGTCGATTACGATCTTTCCTTTTATCTCGTTTCTGCCGTTGGCATTTTCAACGACTATGCCGGTAACGGTATCTTTCTCTTTCGTTACGCCGACGACGAGGGTATCCAAGAGGAGTTCGGCTTTCTCATCTTCGAGCATTTCGAAGATGAGCATGGTCCACCAGTCCGGATCTACATAGGAAAATGTGTAACCGGCTTTTTCGCGGAAAGGATACCGTAAATGGGGCAGAGCATGACCGGATTTTAAAAGCCGCTGAAAGGTTTCTTCCACGATGCCGCCAACGTCCCGTTTCCCTTGAGGATTGAAGAGTCGGGCATAGGCGAATCCCGGAGGGCCGGAGGTGCTCATCTGCCCGCCCAACGCTCCAAGACGTTCCACGAGCAGAGTCTTCGCTCCGTTTCTCGCCGCTGAAATTGCGGCGGATACGCCGGAGGTCCCCCCCCCGCACACAATGACGTCGTATACCGTATTATAGCTCATTCTTTCTTTTCTCCTTTTATCGTCGTATGTTATTTCCGGAATTCTTCGATGCTCTTGGCCGGTTTGCCATTGGCAAGCACAACCGGCTCAACGCAGCCTTCGCTGTGAAGCGCCCAGGGAAGGATTACCGCGGAATGTCCGCCACGTCCGCCGATAACAACTACCTCCACATCCTCTGGAAATCGGGTCACAGGCATGGGGTGGCGGTGTTCAAAGCCTTCCGGACGAACCGGGACCAAGCCGCGATCCCGTACCATGGGAACCTCATGGTACGCGTAGGTGTGAATATGCTCCTGAATCATTCTTTTCGTGTACCCGGACTTTTTCAGCATCATGCCGTGGTCCGGCGTCAAGCAGACAATAAGCGGGCCAGGGATATAGGCGTTATTGGAGCCGAGGGTCGTGCAGCAATGGGTGATCGTATCGAGCAGATCATGGCCGTCAAGGCTTAAGAAATCGATAATGTCGTGGATCGGTTCGGCCTTGAGCATATAAACCGTTGTGGTCTTGGAGTCGTACCGCTCCTCATTTATCATGTTCCACTGTGCGAGTTCCGGCTCTTCCGCGAAACAGTAGGTAAACTCGGCCTGAGACGCGAGACAGTCAAGATCGCAGACGCCGGGAACAGAACGGCAGATGTTCATGATCACGAGATTCACGGCGCGTCCGATCGTCGCATTCATCGGATATCCGGGGCCAAGGCAACCCTGTTTTCCGGATATTCCGATTTCCTGCGCGATGGGGCCGCTGACAAGGACGAGGTTGCCTCCCGGATGAGAAGTTGTGACCGATTGGAGGAGGTTGTACTTCGGACTGTTCAGGGCCTTAAACGCCGCGACAAGAACAGGCATCGCCTTCGGCGTACAACCGGCCATGACGGCGGCGACGGCCACATCCTTGACGGTTATGTTTTTCCCGGTGGGACCTACTTGTTCACACAGAACAAGATTTTCGTCAAAGGGACAGTAACTCATCATATTGTCGTATCGGCGCCGGGTCGGAGGAATTATCGGCAGTCCGTCGCTTATATGTTCCGCATTGAAATATTCGTTGATCTCCTCCATATAGGCTCCCGGCTCGAGCAGGCGGCTTTCGTCAACATCAATATTTTGCGTGATCGGCAACAGGCCGTCCTGTGCCGGAGGCACTAAGTCCATTTTGAAATCTATGTGTGCAGTCTTTTCGAGTTTCTCGCCCTGGGCAGTTAGGGAGTCGACAATATAATCCCACTTGAGGTCGACTTGTTCACGAACTTCATCCACCGTACTCGCCTGATAAATGTCCAGAGAACAGAGGCAGAGATGTCCGGCTCGGTAGACTCCTACTCCTTCGGTGATGGCAGATCCCGGAGGGGCGGTCATGTAGACCGTCGGAATCCCCAGTTTTTCGAGAGCGATTGCTACCACGGTCGTCGCCGCGGAGGTCCCCATATCGCCGAAGGCAACGATAGCCGCTGAGGGTTTTTCCTTTGCAAGCATGGCCGCGTATTCGTTGAGTTTTTTGGTATTTTTTCCGCGGACGGTTTCAACGTAGTCGATGAACTTCGATATGCCGAGCTCCGTCAGCCGTTCTTTGATACGTACGAATACCTCGCCATAATTGCAGAAAGAAAGTTTTGTATTATTATAAAATAAAATTTTTCCTTTTTTTAAATCATCAAGGGATACCCTCGGCGCCAGCTTTAATATCGGACGTTCTTGGAAACCGCGGGGGTCCAATAAAGAATATAATTTTTTAGACATGCAAGTTCTCCTTCTCATTCCCTGATAAAAATATTGTGATAATTACTGTAAAGGGTGAATTTCAAATCAGCAATTCAGATTTGCCTTTGATTTATTCTTGAAATGAATAAATAGAATCGGAGTTTTTTTCCGTCTTTATGTAGCAATTAATTTCTTGTAGAATTTTTATCGTCTGTGATGGATCGATTAAAACGCAAACCGGTTGTGCGGATATCGGGAGGAAAAAACGTTCTTGATCTTTAACAGAGGCCCGGAAGTCTTCCCCCGGAGCTGCTTTTTTTGGGGCTCCAGGGAAAACATCCGTAATCGCTTATTACATCTATGCTCGCTCTTTTCTTCGTAATGGCGGAATAGGTACCGGATTCGTTAGACGCTCAAGATCCGATGCATGCAATTGAAAGTGGGAGTTTCTTTCCGACATATTAATAATTTCCGATTCTTCCGAAGACCTCCATACATAGTTGCAGCTTAGGCAATAATAGACCTCCCATGCCCCGCTTCCGTCGGGGGCGTCCGCAATTTTTGTAGCCTGATCTTGTGCACACCGTACGCATTTCATACAATTATCCTCTCTTCACTTCTTCCCACAGGGCTGCGAGTTTCTTTTCTATTTTTTCGGTGCAGGGCGGATCCTCAATCATCGTAACATCGCGGAGCGTATCCGGATACTTCGGCGTAGTCGCGTCGATGATCAGTTTTTGTCCGACCCCCGGCGGATTAGAACAGGGATCGAGGGGCATCCCCGGAGTATTAGCAATTATGGTAACATCCTTATCCGCACGCACGCGGGCGGATAGCGCCCACATAACCTGCGTAAGATTGAAAGGATCGATATCGCCGTCAACCACGATGATATTCTTTGCATATGATATGCCGTGAGGTGTCGTAGCCAAACGCATCGCGACCGTTTTAGCGAAGCCGGCGAACCGCAGGTCGGTTGAGATGATTATGGAAAGCCCATGCTGATAAATGGCGTTTACGCTGCGGACTTCCGGAAATTCCGACTGTAATTGTTTATACAGCGGAACCGAAGTCCACAGACCGATCAACGTATCGTGTTCCGTCCACGGACGGCCGATGAACAAGTTTTCGAAAATAGGATTCTTTCGATGGGTTACACGGCGTATTTTTATTCGTATCTGATCTCTAACTCCCGAATAACTTCCCGGGAATTCGCCGAAAGGTCCTTCGCAAAATCGTTTACGAGGTATAACCTCCCCTTCCAATACGTACTCTGCCCAGGCCGGAATGTTCAACCGATACCCTATTGCAGGTGTCACTTCAAAAGGCGTGCCGGTAATTACGGAGGCGGTTTTATATTCGGACTGATCGTAGGCCAGCGGGGTTGCGGCCATGGTGGAAAGGAGGGGCGGGTTGCCAACGCAGATTGCGACCGGTAACGGTTCGTTCCGCTCTTCCGCCGTTTTCAGATGTCGCGCCAGATCATGAAAGGCAAGGGCCTGCATTCCTACGGTATCCGCCCCCTGGATCATGACCCGGTACATCCCTACATTTTCCTTTTCGATATTATCGGGATCGTCGGGGTCACGGGAGATTATGCATGCCTTGGATAAATAGAAGCCGCCGTCGTACTGATTGATTCTGAACAAAGGCATAATCTTGTACAGATTAATATCCTTGTCTACCACGACTTCCTGGCAGGCGGCGTTCGAAACAGTTTTGATTGTTCCCTTCTTAGCCGTATTCCATAGTTCATCGACACGGAAAAATTGATCGCGAATACTTGCGGACTTTTCCATCCCCAGTAGCAGGGCATGGTTGGCCCAGGAACCGTGAACATTTCCTGCAACCTGATACCCTTTATATCCGGCAATATTGTTCAGCAGTATCGCCGGACCGGCGTCCCCCATATTGGCGGCGGCTCGTAAATAGGTTCGTATTCCGGGTTCGGGAATGGTCTTTTCGCGCACTTCAATCAACTGCTGGTTGCGTTTCAGATCTTCCAGATAATCCCGTAAACTCTGATGTAGCATTTTTCCCCTCTGTGTGATTTTTGCATCAACCTTACGGTCTCTCCTCGAAATAAGCAATTCAGATGTAGGCACACATATATTCCATAAATGAATACATTGTCCGCATGTCACGGTATTTATTCAGCTATGGAATATAACTTGTTCAAAATCGGAATTGCTTGTTTAAAAAAACTGAGCTTACAATGTCCAAGTGCCGCAAGTGATGCGATATCGATCCCCCCCCTACCTGCAAGAGTGGACCGGCTTCATGATTGATATCGAATATCGTTACCCCAAATAAACAAAGGAGAGGGAAATGAGAAATCGAAAGTTTCAATGTATGCTTTGTGCTGCAGCCTTGATTTTCTTGAATGTATTTGCTTTTTCGGAAGGATCGAAAGAAGGTGATTCAGGACAAGCGAAAGACGGAACCTATATGCTCGAGATCTATACCTTCCAAAACGGTACATCAACCTATGTGCAGGGAGTGGCCCTTGCCGACCTGATTAACCAGAACAGTACCTGGCTACACGCTTCAGCGATGGAGTCCCCGGGACCGAATGAGACCGCACGGCTTTTATTGTCCGACCCGGAAAAGCAGACTCATGCCATCGGATACGTCATTATTCAGGATGTGCTGCTGGGGCTACCCCCCTTCGATGGTCCGAATGAGGATCTCCGGGGAATAGCTTCCTACGGGCTCGTTTCGAATTGCTTTATTACCAATAATCCCTCGATAAAAACACTTCGGGATTTGGAAGGAAAAAAGGTCGGTCTGGGAACGAAACCGAATATGCCACGAGTCGATATTCCATTGAAAACATTTGAAATAATGGGAATCGACGTGAAGTCCGAGTATCTTACGTTCGGTGCTGCGGTCGAAGCCCTGGTTAATCATAAGATCGACGCTTTAATCGGAGGCGGTTTCGCGAGGAATCCGGATGCTACCGACTGGGCTCCGAATCCCGCTTTGGCAGAATTGATGGCTCGGGATACGATAAATTATATCTCCTTCGAAAAAAAGTCGCTTCTGGAAGCAAAAAAGTTCCTGGGCCATGAACTGATGCCCGGGGTATTAACGATTCCAGCCGGAAAATACGATCCCGAGTTTAACAAACCTATTACGCTTATGGCCGATTATCTGGGCTGGTCCTGTCATAAAAACTTACCTGACAGAGTAGTGAAGGAGATCCTCCGCATCATGATGGCCAATACGTCGAAGTTCGCGGACTATTTGCCCACAGGCGCGTATATTACCCCGGAAACGATGGCCATGCTCGATACTCCGGAATATATCCATCCCGCTGCGGAAGAATTCTACAGGGAGAACGCTATTCCAATTCGACAACGCCAGTAAACGGCGATTGAGCCATTAAGTTTTTCGGCTGAAAACCTTTTTCAGCCGGAACGAAGAAGGAGTAACTATGGATAATACAGTCGAGACCTGCGGGACCGGATTTTCCGCAACCTATACCGGTCGGATAAAAATAGTTATCACGGCAGTCGGAATCGCAATGGTAGCTATTCACATGGCCGTCTCACAATGGCTATTTGTAAGTACCGAGGCCTTTCTCACTTTACACTTAGGGTTCGCTCTGCTTCTGGTTTTTCTATCGAACATGGCAAAAAAGGAGCGGAAAAAAAGCAGAGACGTAATTTTTTCCCTCGCGATCATAGGAACAGTTATTTGTGTAGTATACATCATCGCTTCCATTGATTCTCTACGAATGAATGCATGGTTTAATTCCACCCCCGATCTGATAATCGGCGTGCTGTTGCTGGTACTTGCATTCTATGCTGCGGTAATGGAATACGGGTGGTTTATTCCCGGCATAGTTCTCGTGTCTATACTTTATCCGTTCATGGGGCGCTATTTGCCCGAACCGTTCACTACCTTTTCCCTGCCGATTAAGAAAGTAATCTCGAATATGTCGATAGGATTAAAATCGGGATTGTACGATTCGACCCTGACAATATCGTCAAATTACATATTTTTGTTTTGTGTATTCGGAGGGCTGATAGAGGCGACAGGGGTCCAACAGTTCTTCTCTGAATTTGGGAAGATGACCGTCGGACGTTTCAAATCGGGGCCAGCCTTGATGGCTTCTATCAATTGCGCTCTTGTGGGAACCATCGTGGGGAGCGCGGTGGCAAACGTAACCATTACGGGGCCTTATACGATCCCTTCAATGAAGAAAGCCGGCTATACTCCGGAGCAGGCCGCGGCGATCGATTCTGTCGCTTCGAACGGAGGACAAATCCTGCCGCCGGTGATGGGGATTATGGCTTTCGCCATGGCGGGATTTTCAGGAATTCCTTATTGGCAGATATGCAAAATGGCCCTTGTTCCGGCCTTGATCTATTATTTTATATTGGTTCTCTATTGTCAGCTCCATGCTTTGAAAAATCCGGTTTTACGTAATCGGGTAATTGAAAAAATGGCTGTGGATAAACAAATCGTCCGTATCAAAGGTGCCGCCTTCATTATTCCTCTGGCGGTAATAATCATACTGTTTGCCAAGGGTTTCAGCTGCATGAATGTGGCTTTCTGGACAATCCTCACGATTCTGGCCGTTAGCGCTGTGCAGCCGCGTGAACATCGTCCCCGATTTAAGAACATTATGTTCGGTTTTGTGGAAGGTGCCATTTCCGGAGCGAAAATTGCATGTATCTGCGCGATAATTGGGTGTCTTGTCACCTCCTTCACATCAAGCGGACTAGCTATTAAGCTAACCTCCGGAATCGATCTCTGGAGCCACGGCAGCCTGTTGTTGGCACTACTGATCCTGTGGGTTGGTGTTATCATCGCCGGGATGGTCGGAGTATCGGTGGCAGCCTATCTGACGGCTGCGGCGTTTGCAGTTCCGGTTCTACAGAAATTGGGGGTTCCTTTCGAGATCGCCCACTTTTTCATCTCCTACCCGGCGGCATTCACTCTTTTGACCCCACCGGTTGCACTGGTATCCCTAGTGGCGGCCCAAATCGCGAACGCGAATTATAAAAAGACGGCGATAGAATCATGTAAAATCGCAGTTACAGCGTTTTTCCTGCCGTTTCTTTTCGTCTATGCGCCGTCGTTGCTGCTTATCGGGGATCCGCTGTCCTTCGGTTTCTGGGCAGACATTCTGATCATCTTCTTCGGCGCGGTTGCAATGGAGATTGCCTTCGTCGGGTACCTCGGCAGTGATTTGCGCATGATTGAATCGGTATGCGTCTTTGTCGCTTCTCTTTTCATGCTGATATATCCGATTGTGAGAATACCGGCCTTCGCCTTCGGAGGTCTCATTGCAGCGGTAGTTTTATTGGGTATTCATCTCGTACGTTCCTCGGCTGGCCGCAGCAGTAAGGAGCGGTTGATATGACGTACAGAGAAAACACGATAATCGCTTACCGACATGGAATGCCGCTATGGACGCCCAACGTTATTGTCGATTGCAATGTCACACTTCAATCTTCAGTGAATGAGCGCTACGAAGGGCAGACATCGGGGAGTGACGAGTTTGGAGTGCAGTATACCTTTATTCCGCAAGTGGGAGCGCCTATCGTAACACCGGGAACGGAAATCCTTACCGACATAAGCGCATGGAAAAAACAAATACGGTTTCCCGATGTTGACTCGTACGATTGGGAAGCGGGCAGCTCCAGGGATACGGCCAACTGGGATCGGGAAAAGTTTTCCGTGGTACAGCTGTTCAACGGTCCCTTTGAACGGCTTCACGCGCTGATGGGGTTCGAGAATGCTCTGATTGCCCTGCTCGAATACCCTTCCGATGTTTTCGAGTTCTTTGAAGCCTTTACCGAGTATCGTATCAAAATGTACAAGAAGATCGCGCAGTATTATAAGCCTGATTCGATTATGGTCTTTGACGATTACGGAGCGGATCATTCGATGCTCCTCTCTCCCGACTGTTGGCGCACGCTGATTAAGCCTCATATTAAGAAGGCGATCGATACCGTGCATGATCTGGGGATATTCTATACGCTCCATTCCTGCGGCTTTATCCGGCCGATTTTCAAGGATATCGTCGAAATGGGAGCGGACGCGATACATCCCATGCAATATGTAAACGATGCCCCGGCCTTAAAAAAAGAATACGGAAGGCATATCACCTTCACCGGCGGATTCGATAATATCGGTATCCTCGATAATCCCGGAGCAGAACCCGAGGATATCCGCAAAGAGGTAAGACGGGTCTTACAGGAACTCGCGGCTGACGGCAGTTATGTCGCCTGGCAGACAGTTCTTTCGAAAGAAGCGAGAAAGATCTTTCTGGATGAAATCATGCAGCACAGTGCGCCCAAGATGACCACGGCAGGAATCGAGCCGCCGGATTGGACGACGTTAATACAATAAGGGGAACAACAATGAAAATGCTCATTAACGGCAGGAAGGTGGATGCCCGCGACGGCAGAACCGTCGAGGTCTGCAATCCCGTAACGAACGAACGTATCGATACCATCCCATTGGCAACGAAGGACGATATAGAAGAAGCGTTGGCGTGTTCGAAAACAGGTCTTGAGAAATGGCGCGAGGTGCCGCTCAAAGAAAAAGAGAAGATATATGAACGATTCTTTGTGCTTCTGAAGAAACATAAAAGAACAATTATCGAAACCTTGATGCGGGAAAGTGGCAGCAGTATTCGCAACGGATTATTCCAGTTTCAGGCAATCCCGGATCTGTTCCGCGGATATCTTGAGACCGCAAAACGCTATGACGGGAAGGTTCTGGTTCCAGGTACGGAGAACGGCCACGACGGAAAGACGGAGAACGATCTGCAACTTGTCGTGCACGAACCTATAGGAACCGTATTGGCCATCGTACCATTCAATGCTCCTCTTATGCTTTTTGCCTACAAGGTGGCACCGGCTTTATCGGCGGGTAACTCGGTAATCGTTAAGCCGCCGACGAGTAACCCTCTGGCGTTGTTGAAAATGGTCGAACTTATGTGGGAAGCGGGGATTCCGGGCGATGTACTGCAGGTTATTACCGGCAACGGGTCGCTGATCGGAGAATATTTAGTGAACGACCCTCGCATCAATGCAGTAACGTTGACCGGCAGTACGGAAGTAGGCATCGATATAGCCACCAGTATGGCGAAAAGACTGTCGCCTTGTGCGTTGGAATTGGGAGGAAACGATCCTTTCATCGTATTACCCGACACGGATATAGAGAAAGCGGCGAAGGAAGCGGTCGCCTGGCGGATGAACTCCGCGGGGCAAGTTTGCATTTCGCCTAAGCGTTTCATCGTTCATAACAGCGTTCTGGAAAAATTCACGCAGGTTGCGCTGGAAGCGGTGAAAACCATCGTTATGGGTTTCGACATGGACATAGCCCATGAGCTTGATCTCTACATCGAAAAAGACTTTTCAGAGCTTGAGCCCGGAAAGAAGATGGTGATGAACAGCTTGATCTCTGAGAAGGCGGCAACGATGGTCGAACAGCAGGTGCGTATGACAATCGATCAAGGAGCGAAACTGCTTTGGGGGGGAGGAAGGCACGGATCTTTCTTCGAGCCGACCGTCCTGGGCAGCGTTACCAAGGATATGGATGTGGCCAGAGATATGGAGATATTCGGTCCGGTCATGCCGATAATCGGTTTCGATTCTATTGATGAAGCTATAGAGATAGCCAACGCCAGCCAATTCGGTTTATCCGGCTGCGTCATGACAAACGATTGGCAGTTGGGTATGCGGGTAGCCCGAAAAGTTGAATCCGGGAATGTGGTTATTAACGGGACCGGAACATACCGAAATATGATGCAGCCCTTCGGAGGGTACAAGATGAGCGGGCTGGGACGGGAAGGTTTTATTACCCTCGGAGAGATGGTGCAAGAGAAGACTATTATTTTTAAAGGTTTCTTAAGTCCGTAATTGGAACAATTTACATACATAGTAATGGAGGTTACAGATGGATATTCAGAGTTTTTCCGTCAAACAAGATGTGTCGTTCGGGGTCGGATTAATTGAAAAACTCGGCGACTACGTGAAGAAGATGGGGGGGACCAAGGTGCTCCTTGTTACGGATCCCGGGCTTGTGAAAGCCGGACTAACGGAACGCGTCGAAGGCATTCTCAACAAAGCGGGAATCCCCTATGTGACGTTCAGCGAAGTGGAGCCCGATCCCGGCTGCTGGGTCGTGGAAAAAGCCGTGAAATGTATGACCAGTGAGAAAGCAG
>JGI2924J29684_1077784_pt1 | contig 22515 bp, 18 predicted proteins | sample BenlonsequencITS_FD_29684 | JGI IMG/M metagenome (IMG submission 29684)
TTATATATAAAGATACTATTGTCATAAAATGTGGTTCGGTTTTTGCTTATCATTTCTATGGCATATATTATCGACACAACGTTGAGAGATGGCGAACAAGCTCCTGGTATTGTCTTTACGACGGATGAACGCAAGCGTATTGCCGAGATGCTTGTGAAAACGGGAGTGGATGAAATCGAGGCAGGGATGCCGATTGTCGGGGATGAGGAGATAGCCTTCTTGCGTTGGTGCTGCGACTTGCCGCTTCCCGTCTCCTGCTGGTGTCGCGCTCATGTGAATGATATCGAGGCGGCAAAATGTACCGGCCTCTCTATCGTGCATATCAGTTTTCCTGTTTCCGATCGCCTCCTTTCTGTTTTCAATAAAGATGTTGTATGGCTTTCTGAAGCCATGGAGTCGATGTTTGAACTGTGCCAAAATGATTTTGAACGGGTGCATATAGGATTTATGGATGCAAGTCGTGCCGATCCTTTTTTTGTTAAGCAACTCTTGGATCGGGCCGCTGCTATAGGCTATCGTCGGGCCCGAATAGCCGATTCGGCCGGTGTTATGATGCCCTCTGACGTTATACACGCGTGTGCGCTTTTTTCCGCCTCTTCCATTCCTGTTGAATTTCACCCGCACAACGATTTCGGTATGGCAAGTGCAAATGGGATCACTGCCCTCGATCACGGCATTGATGCGGTCAGTGCGACCGTTTTGGGGATAGGAGAGCGGGCTGGTAATGCCAGAATCGAGGAACTGGCCATGGTCTTATCGACCAGAGGAGGGACGGGGAGACATCCGTTTGACATGAACGCTATCGAAAAACTGAGTCGCTATGTTGCAAAGATCGGCAGAAGGCCCATCCCTGTTGACAGACCCATTGTGGGAAAACATGTCTTCAGCCATGAGTCGGGCATTCATGTAGCCGCAACTATAAAGGACCCCGAGGCCTTTCTTCCTCTGCTCCCCGAGAAGTATGGCATAGGCAGGGTGGAGATCAAAACCGGCAGATTGTCGGGATCAAAGGGAATTCAGTATGTGCTGAGAAACATGTCGGTTGAAATCGATCTGGCTACGGCTCATTCGCTTTTGCCGATGATCCGTAGAATTGCGGAAGAGAAGGGGAGAAATCTCGACCCTTCCGAAGTGGAAGCAATCTATCATGAATACATCATCAACATGCAGAGCGTGTGAGGTTAAGAGTAATACCGCTCTTAGATTCCTTTTTGAGATGAGTAACTCCATCCTGAAAGAGGATGTCATCTCTGAAATTCTTCAGGAAGTCCTGCGGATTATGTCGGGTCATATGGGACTGGTTCGAGGAACGATAAGTATCTTCAACAGAAAAAGCGGAAAGATATCGATCGAGGAGGGATTTGGAATTTCTCCTGAGGAACAAGCCCGGGGTATCTATGATCCGGGGGAGGGGATTACCGGAAAGGTGATCGAGAGCGGAAAACCGGCGCTCGTACCCGATATTTCGCTGGAACCTCATTTCCTTAATCGTACTCGGGTGCGCCGGGATATCGGAAAAAAACAGATAGGCTTTATTTGTGTCCCCATTAAGGGCGGAAAGGAGGTGATAGGTACCCTCAATGCGGAGCGTTTCATCGATGAGGTGACGGATCTGGAGGAGGATCTTTGCCTCATGCAGATTATCGCCGCCATGATCTCTCAGGCTGTCCAGCTGTATCAGGCCCATCACGAGGAAAACCAGGTTCTACAGGAGGAGAATAAGCGCCTTCAGCGGGAACTGCTGGAAAAGTTCACCAGCAGCAGGATCATAGGTACATCGAAGGTGATGCGCCGGGTCTTTGATTATGTGCACAAAATTGCAGATTCGATGGCGACGGTTCTGATCCTGGGGGAAAGCGGAGTGGGAAAGGAACTGGTTGCCAAGGAAATCCACTATGCAAGCGGTAGGAAGAATATGCCCTTCATAACGCTAAACTGCGCTGCACTTCCGGAATCCATCATAGAAAGCGAATTGTTTGGCCATGAAAAGGGAGCCTTTACCGGGGCTGTTCGCGACAGAAAAGGTCGTTTTGAACGTGCCCAGGGCGGCACCATCTTTCTCGATGAGATAGGTGAGCTGAGTCCCAATGTCCAGACAAAGCTTCTGAGGGTGCTTCAGGAACGGGAGTTCGAACGGGTTGGGGGAAGCAAAACCATTCGCTGTGATGTACGGGTGATAACGGCCACTAATAAAGACCTCGAAACAGCCATGAAAAACGGCAGCTTTCGGGAAGATCTCTACTATCGACTCAATATCATTCCCATCACCGTTCCGCCCCTGCGGGAGAGAAAATCCGATATTCCCCTTTTGGTAAATCACTTTATCGATAAGTTCAGCAGGATGAACCATAAAAAGGTCACGAGAATATCTACTCCGGCCATCGATATGCTTTTTTCCTACCATTGGCCGGGGAATATTCGCGAGCTCGAAAACTGTATCGAACATGCGGTGATTCTGGCCGATAACCAGGTGATACACGGATATCATCTTCCTCCAACCCTTCAGATGCGCCTTCCTGAGTTGAAAGGTCGCCAGGAGGCCGGAAGCCTCCAGCATCAGCTTGATGCCCTTGAGTATGAATTGCTTGTCGAGGCATTAAAGTCTTCAAAGGGAAATCTCTCGGATGCGGCGAAGGAACTTGGGCTTACCAACCGTATGATCGGTGTTCGTATGAAGAAGTACGGATTGGATTACAAGAAATTTCGAAGTTATAAAAAGATGAAGTAATGTACATTTTGGTAAAAAGTGAGATGTAAGAACGATTTCTTTACAATAATGTGTAAAAGTATAGTGTTCCGAATATTGGTGGTCATAACGCCGTTCCCGATTAGAACGTCCGAATTTACTATTTCCCAAATATATTTATTTGTAATTGTATATTATATATAAATTTATATCATTTCCTGTTGGTGGGGGGGATACTTGACGTCCATATATCACCAATATTCTGAACACTAGCACAACTTGGCACGGCTCCTGCATATCTCTTTGTAGCCGCACTGCGGCAGATGACGAACTGGAGGAAGATCAGATGAGGAAAGTGGCAATTTACGGAAAGGGGGGTATCGGCAAGTCGACGACGACGCAGAATACCGTTGCGGGTCTTGCCGAGGCCGGAAAAAAGGTAATGGTGGTAGGCTGTGACCCAAAGGCCGATTCTACACGGCTCCTGCTCCATGGGCTGGCGCAGAAGACGGTCCTCGATACCCTGCGGGAAGAGGGCGAGGATGTGGAGCTTGAAGATATCCTCAAAGCCGGTTATCTGAACACCACGTGTGTGGAATCGGGAGGGCCTGAACCCGGGGTCGGCTGCGCCGGCAGGGGCATCATCACTTCCATTAATCTCCTTGAGCAGCTTGGTGCTTATGAACAGGATGATACTCCCCTCGATTACACCTTCTACGATGTCCTTGGCGATGTTGTCTGCGGGGGCTTTGCCATGCCGATTCGCGAGGGCAAGGCCGAGGAAATTTACATCGTTGTGTCCGGGGAAATGATGGCAATGTATGCGGCAAACAACATTTGTAAGGGGATCGTGAAATACGCCGATGCAGGAGGCGTTCGACTTGGCGGGCTTATCTGCAATTCGAGAAATGTGGACAACGAACAGGAGATGATCGAAGAGCTGGCCAAACTGCTGGGAACGCAGATGCTCCATTTCGTTCCCAGAGACAACATGGTGCAGCGGGCGGAAATCAACCGAAAGACCGTCATCGACTACGCTCCCTCCCATGTCCAGGCCGATGAATATCGAACTTTGGCGAAAAAAATGGATGGAAACGATATGTTTGTCGTTCCCAAGCCTCTTGCCATTGATGCGCTGGAAAAACTTTTGATCGAATTCGGAATTGCCAATTAAGGAGAAGCAGATGGTTATGATACGAGCCATCCTGAGGCCTGAACGGGTTCAGGATGTTATAGAAGGGCTTCTGGATGCAGGTTATCCGGCGCTTACGCGCATCAATGTTGCAGGACGTGGGCAGCAACGGGGAATCAAGGTCGGAGAGGTCATGTACGACGAGCTGCCTAAAGAGATGTTACTGGTTGTGGTTCCGGAAAGCGAAAAAGAGATCGTGCTCAGGGTGATGCTCAAACTCGGGAAAACGCCCCCCAGCGGCGTGTACGGGGATGGAAAAATATTTATCACCCCGGTTGAAGAGACCTACACAATAAGTTCCGGCTTTAAGGAAGAGTGATGAAAGAGATACTGGCTGTTATTCGGATAAATAAGATGAATGAAACCAAGAAGGCCCTAAGCGATGCAGGCTTTTCGGGATTCACCGCAGCCGGCAAGGTTCTCGGCCGTGGAAAAGGTCTTGTTGACTATCAGCTGATTAAGGGCGCCCAGGATGGCTACCAGGAGGCGATATCCCAACTTGGGCACGGCCCCAGGCTGATACCGAAGCGAATCCTGACACTGGTTGTTCGGGATGAAAAAAAGGAGCTGGCCGTTCAAACGATTATGAAGACAAACAAGACCGGTAACCCCGGAGACGGAAAGATTTTTATCCTTCCAGTTGCAGAGAGTATCCGGGTGCGGACCGAAGAAAAGGGCGATACGACCCTTGATTAAAGGAAGAGAACATGAGTGAGAAGGGAAAAATGAAGGCGGATATTTTTCGCGACACGATCATGGAAAAGTACCCGCCAAAGGTACTGAAGAAACGGAAAAAACAGTTCATTGTTCGAGAGGCCGATCCCGAACAGAGCATACAGGCCAATGTCAGGACCGTACCGGGAATTATCACCCAGCGTGGATGCTGCTATGCCGGTTGTAAGGGGGTTGTTCTTGGGCCGACGCGGGACATCATTAATATTACCCATGGCCCCATCGGCTGTGGTTTCTACTCATGGCTGACCCGAAGAAACCAGACAAGGCCGGGCGATAACGGTGAAAACTACATGACCTACTGTTTTTCCACCGATATGCAGGACCAGAACATTGTTTTTGGGGGTGAAAAACTTCTTCGTCAGGCGGTACAGGAGGCCTACGACATCTTCCATCCCAAGGCCATCGCCATTTTTTCCACCTGTCCTGTAGGACTGATCGGTGATGATGTCCATGTTATTGCCAGGGAGATGAAGGAACAGTTTGGGGACTGTAACGTCTTTGCCTTTTCCTGTGAAGGCTACAAGGGGGTCAGCCAGTCGGCCGGGCATCACATCGCAAACAACCAAATTTTCAAGCATGTGGTCGGTACCTCGGAAGAGGGCAGAACGGGAAGGTACAAGATAAACCTGCTTGGTGAGTATAACATCGGTGGCGATGCCTTTGTCATCGAGGAACTCCTTGAGAAGTGCGGAATCACTCTCGTTTCCACCTACAGCGGCAACTCTTCCATTGATCAGTTTGCAAGCTCACATACCGCGGATCTGAACTGCATTATGTGTCACCGTTCGATTAACTACGTGGCGGGGATGATGGAAACCAAGTACGGAATTCCCTGGATCAAGGTGAACTTCATCGGAGCCGAGGCCACTGCAAAATCACTTAGAAAGATTGCCGCTTATTTTGAAGAACCTGAGCTGGAGAAGCGGGTGGAAGAGGTTATTGCCGAAGAGATTGTCGGTGTGGAGGCCGTGCTCGAAGAGATTAGGCCGAGAACCGAAGGTAAGACCACCATGCTCTTTGTCGGAGGTTCCAGAGCTCATCATTACCAGGAGTTATTCAAGGAATTGGGAATGGAAGTCCTTGCCGCGGGGTATGAGTTCGGCCACCGGGACGACTACGAAGGCCGGCGGGTCCTTCCTTCCATCAAGGTGGATGCCGACAGCCGGAACATCGAGGAGTTAAAGGTCGAACAGGATACGGAGCGTTATCGCCCAAGAAAGGATGAGTCGAGTAGGGAGGAGTTGGAACAGCAGGGCCTTTCATTTAGCAGTTATGAAGGGCTCATGCCTGAGATGGAAAACGGAAGTTTTGTCGTCGATGATATCAGCCACTATGAGATGGAACGGTTGATTCTTGAGTATAGGCCCGATGTGTTTTGTGCAGGCATCAAGGAGAAGTTTTGTGTACAGAAAATGGGCGTCCCGATGAAGCAGCTTCATAGCTACGACTATGGCGGCCCCTATGCCGGTTTTGCCGGTGCCATCAACTGGTATCGTGAGATAGACCGTATGGTCGGAAGTAAGGTGTGGGGATTAATTGGTGCCCCGTGGGAAAAAAACCGAACCCTGCACGGCAGATTTGTCGCAACAACATAGAGGAGGATGAGGATGTTACTACGACACACAAACGCAGAGGTGGCCGAACGCTCGGCCCTTACCATCAATCCCTCAAAGACCTGTCAGCCCATCGGTGCCATGTACGCATCTTTGGGAATCCACGGCTGTCTGCCCCACAGCCACGGCTCCCAGGGCTGTTGCGCCTACCACCGTTCGGCCCTTACACGACACTACAAGGAGCCGGTCATGGCGGGAACAAGCTCCTTTACCGAGGGCGCCTCGGTCTTCGGTGGGCAGGCAAACCTCATATCGGCCCTTATCACCATCTTCAACGTCTACAATCCCGATGTCGTTGCGGTGCATACAACCTGCCTCTCCGAAACTATCGGGGATGATGTGGGACAGATTGTAAAAAAGGCGATCGACGACGGAAAGGTGCCCGAGGGGAAAAGGATCATCCACGCAAGCACCCCTTCCTATGTAGGCTCCCATGTTACCGGCTTCTCATCCATGTGCGCATCGATTGCTCGTTCTTTCTGCAAGCCTTCGGAGGAGAAGATCAACCAGATCAACCTTCTTCCCGGTTGGGTCGATCCTGCGGATATGCGGGAGATAAAGCGGATACTGCGGGCAATGAAGATCCCCTCAGTGGTGTTTCCCGATACTTCAGGGGTTCTTGATGCGCCGATGACCGGCGTCCATGAAACTTTTCCAAAGGGAGGGACCACCGTCGAAGAACTGGAGTCCACAGGAAAAAGTTTCCATACCTTTGCCTTAGGTTCCTTTGCCTCTGAAGCGGCTGCCAGGGAACTAAAGAAGATTGCCGCAGTACCCTTTGATGTGATGGACCTTCCCATCGGTATCAGGGCCACCGACCGCTTTCTTATGAAGCTCTCCGAGCTGACCGGCTATCCTGTTCCCGACTCTCTTACCGATGAGAGGGGGCGGGTAGTGGATCTGATCACCGACATGCAGCAGTACCTTGCGGGAAAAAAGGTCGCCCTGTTTGGGGATCCCGATCAGCTTATCAGTCTGACGGAGTTCCTGCTGGACATGGACCTCAAACCCATCCACATCGTCAGCGGCACTCCGGGGAAGAAATTTGCCAAACGGATGGAGTCTATGCTCGACGAGGTGCTCCCCGGTGCACAGTACCGAAACGGGGCCAGGGCCGATCTCTTTCTCTTACATCAGTGGATCAAGAATGAACGGGTGGACCTTCTGATTGGTAACAGTTACGGGAAGTACATTGCACGGGACGAGGATATTCCCTTCATGCGGATGGGGTTTCCCATTTACGACCGGATCGGCCACCAATATTTCCCCAGTATAGGCTATGCCGGAGCAATGAGAATCGCGGAGAGGATTCTCGACCTCTTTATGGATCGTCAGGACAGAGATTGTCCTGAGGAACGTTTCGAACTTGTTATGTAAAAGGTGGGACAAAATGGCGGACACGCTTATCGAAGAGAGACGAAGACAGGTATTTACCAAGGGAAAGGATGATTTTGCCATTTGCGGTGATAAGGTATCGGCCGCCGGCTCGGTGAGCCAACGGGCTTGTGTCTTCTGCGGCTCCCGGGTCGTGCTCTATCCTATTGCCGATGCCCTTCATCTTGTCCATGGTCCCATCGGCTGCGCCGCGTATACCTGGGATATTCGCGGGGCCTTGAGTTCGGGACCGGAGTTGCATCGTAAAAGTTTCTCCACCGATCTACGGGAAAAAGATGTCATCTTCGGAGGCGAGAAAAAGCTCTATACGGCCATGAAGCGCCTGATTGCCGAGTATGGTCCCAAGGCCGTCTTTGTCTACAGTACCTGCATCGTCGGGATCATCGGGGATGATGTAGAGGCTGTCTGCCGCCGAACCGCAGACGAAGAGGGCATCCCTGTGATTCCGGTACACTCGGAAGGCTTTAAGGGTACAAAGAAGGATGGCTATAAGGCCGCCTGCAAGGCTCTTGGGCGGCTTATAGGTACCAGCCCCCTGGTCAGGCCTGATGGAAACGGGCTTGCACGGCCGGTGATAAACATCCTAGGCGAGTTCAATCTGGCAGGAGAGGCGTGGATCATCAAGGAGTACTACGAAAAAATGGGGGTGGAGGTGGGCGCCACCCTTACCGGAGACGGTCGTGTCGAGCAGCTGCAGCGGGCACACGGTGCCCAACTCAATGTCGTTCAGTGCTCAGGCTCCCTAAAATATCTGGCTCAGGATATGGAGCAACGGTACGGAATTCCTTTTAAACAGGTTTCTTATTTCGGGATTGAAGATACGGCGGCGGCTCTCTATACGGTGGCCGAGTATTTCACCGATCCCCTGATAATGGCTAATACGAAGGAGCTGGTTCGCCGTGAACTTGAGGCCGTGTATCCCATCATCCACGGATACAAAAAGGTGCTGGAAGGGAAAAAGGCGGCGATCTACGTCGGCGGTGCCTTCAAGGCCTTAAGCCTTTTGCGATCGTTGAAGTATCTCGGTATCCAGGTTGTTCTGATGGGTTCCCAGACCGGAAGCAGCGAAGAGTATGAGGAGATGAAGGAGCTTGCCGATCCCGGGACCGTGATTGTGGATGACTCAAATCCTTCCGAGTTATCGAGGTTCATTCAGGAGTTGGATGTCGATCTCTTTATCGGCGGGGTTAAGGAGCGGCCGGTGGCCTACAAACTGGGAATCGGATTTTGCGATCACAACCATGAACGAAAAATCGCCTTGGCAGGTTTTACCGGAATGCTCAATTTTGCGAAGGAAGTCTACAACACGGTGACCAGCAGGTCGTGGAAGGTCATAAAAGAGGCCAAGGAGAATGATCCATGGGAAAGAGTAGCGAGAGCATAACAAAAGAAGGGGAGGCCCCTGTCCGGGAAGCGCCGGGGATGGTGGTGAATCCCTGCAAGGCGTGTGCTCCTCTGGGGGCCTCCATCGCCTTACGGGGTATAAGGAATTCGATGTGCATTCTCCACGGCTCTCAGGGCTGTGCCACCTACATACGTCGTTTCCTTATCGGTCATTTCAGGGAGCCTGTCGATATTGCCTCTTCATCCTTTGATGAAAGCAGCGCCGTGTTCGGGGGGAGGAGCAACCTGATCCGCGGGGTGAAGAATATCATAGGACAGTACAAACCTGAGGTGATCGGCATTGCCACCACCTGTCTTGCCGAAACCATCGGCGAGGATGTCGGGATGTATCTCAAGGATTTTCCCGCCGACGAGGGGGTGACCTACATCCATACCGAGACGGCTGCCTATAAAGGGACCCATGTAGACGGTTTTATGAAGATGTGTGCGGCAATTGCCGCACAGGCTGCTCCTCCCCGGAAACGTGCCGCGGCGGGTGCCCATACCTGCGGACAAGGAGAGGTGGGAAAAGGTTCCTTGCGTATCAACCTTTTCCCCTGGATGGTCAGTCCCGAAGACATCAGACACCTGAAGTGGGTGCTCGGTGAAATGGGTGTACAGGCGACACTTCTGCCGGATTATAGCCGGAGCTTCGACGGTGGGGCCTGGAAGGAGTATCACAGGCTTCCCGAAGGAGGAACCTCAATAGATGCGGTCCGCCGGATGGGGGAGGCCGAACACTCTATCGAGTTCGGCCTTATCTCTTCGCACAAGTGCTCTCCTGCCGCGATTGTGAAACAAAAGGCTGGTGTGCCCTATACCAACCTCCCTCTTCCCATCGGGCTGAAAAACAGCGACGCATGTATCAATGCATTAATTGATGTGAGCCGGGAGAACGGACATGAGCCGCGTTTTTCTCCCATGCTCAAGGACCAGCGGGAACGACTCCTTGATGCATATGCCGATGCGCATAAGTACTTTGCCGGCTTAAGGGCCGCGGTCTATGGGGAGGGTGACTTTGTTGCGGGGATCTGCTCTCTCCTGTGTGAATTGGGGATCGAACCGGTGATTTGTCTCAGCGGAGAGAAGCTTAACAGCCATGCAGAGGCGATGATAAGCCGGATCTGCACGGACTTTGCCTTTGACGAGCCCCTTATCAGATTCGATGCCGATTTCTCCGGCCTGGAAGCAATCCTTGATGAGGTGCACGCCGATCTCATGATTGGTGGAAGCAAGGGGTACAAGGTATCCCGCCGTCTTGGCATTCCTCTTGTTCGGGCCGGTTTTCCGATTCAGGACCGCCTCGGGGGACAGCGACTACTGCATATAGGCTATGCAGGGGCCTTGCGGATGACCGATCAGATCGCCAATACCATGATAGCGAAACGACAGGATGAATCCCCCGTCGGGTATATGAGTATGTAGAGCCCCGTAAAAAGGAGATATGCGATGAACGAGATGCTGTTGAAAGGGCATCCCTGTTTTGATAAAGAGGCGGCCGGGCATATTGCCCGGGTCCATCTGCCTGTTGCCCCAAAGTGCAATATCCAGTGCAAATATTGCAGCCGTAAATATGACTGTATCAACGAAGGCCGTCCTGGAGTCTCTTCTGCCGTCCTGAGTCCGGCCCAGGCAACCCTCTATCTTGAAAAGATTTCCCAGGTGGTAAAACCGGGGGTTGTCGGTATCGCAGGACCGGGAGATGCCTTTGCAGAGCCGGAAAAGACCCTTGAAACCCTGGACCGTTGCAGGCGTCTTTTCCCTGAGATGCTTTTTTGTCTTTCAACAAACGGATTAAACGCCCCCGATTATGTTGATGCCGTTGCCTCCCTCGGAGTGACCCATGTAACCGTGACCATTAATGCCCTCGACCCGCGGGTGGCCACATCGATATATAGTTGGGTGCGGTGTAAAAAACGCAATTATCGCGGTTTGGATGCGGCGGAGATCCTTCTTGAACGCCAGATCGAGACGGTAAGACGCCTCAAGGAGCGGGGGCTGATCGTAAAGATCAACACTCTGCTCATCCCCGGCATCAACGAGGGCGAGATCCCCTCCGTGGCAAGAAAGGCCTGTGAGCTTGGTTGCGATCTCATGAATATCATTCCACTGATCCCTGTGAAGGGGACCGAGTTTGCCGACCTGAAGGAGCCTTCCTGCAAGATTGTGGAGGAGATGCGCAGCTCCGCCGGAACATACATCAGGCAGTCACGCCACTGCAAGCGATGCAGGGCCGATGCGGCTGGGCTTTTGGGAGATGATATGCGGCAGGAGATAAGCGAGCTGCTTAGAGATGCTGCGAACACCAGCGACGGGTTTTCAGAATCGCGCAGCAAAATTGCCTTTGTCTCCCGGGAGGGTGTACTGGTGAATACACACCTCGGCGAGGCGGAAGAGGTTTTTATCGCAGAGTATGTGGATGGAGAAGCGGTTATATGTGAGCGCAGACCTGCCCCCGCCCGCGGCGGCGGAGATGCACGGTGGAAGGAGCTTGCGCGGCTTCTTGATGATTGTGCCTACCTCCTGGTCGGGGGCGTAGGCGAGAGACCTGGTTCCGTACTTGCCGCTTCCGGGCTAAAGGTCCTGGTCATCGAAGGTGTTGCAAGTGAGGCAGCCTTTAAGCTTTTTCACAATGCCGACATTTCCTATTTGAAAAAACGGCAGGTATGTGCTGCCGGTAAAACCTGTGTGGGTGCCGGCACCGGCTGCACATGATATATAAAGGAGGAAAGTATGACAAAACCGGAGAAGCAAATACTTGTCTGCGGCAGTTTCAGGGCCTCGGGGGAAAGCCAGGGGGGCTGTGAAAAGAAAGGGGCCATCGGTCTTGTTCCCTACATTCAGGAGGAACTTGCCGATCGAGGCATGGACGGGGTTTCCGTTGCCATGACCTCGTGCCTGAATATGTGCGACAGGGGGCCTGTCATGGCGATATTTCCTGACAACATCTGGTACGGAGGTGTGGACTCCGAGGATGTTGTCGATCAAATTCTCGATGCCCTTGAAGGGGGCCGGACGGTGGAGGAGCTCCTGTTGACCTGAACAGAAGGGCTCTCCCTGAGTGTTACGAATATTGGTGGTCTACAACATACAATTCTTTTTCTTATCGTCAATTGCAAAGATACACATAGAGAAATCAAGCAAGGAGGAAAAACCAAGGATTTTCCCTGCAAAAAGAACAAATTACCACCAGGATTCGGAACACTAGGTAAACGTTACATATGGCAGATTGATAAAGAAGTAGGGAGTGTTTCTCAGAGCAGTTCTTGCTGCCCTGTCAAATAGGTATGCTCCAATCTTAGAAGTTGATCCTTGACCTCAAGGCCCCCTCCGTAGCCAACCAATGAGCCGTCCGCTCCGATCACCCTGTGGCATGGAACGACGATAATGATGGGATTCTTGTTGTTTGCCAGTCCCACGGCGCGAAAGCCCTTGGGAGAGCCTACAACCTCGGCAATCTGTTTGTAGCTCCTTGTTTCGCCGTAGGGAATATCGAGCAAAGCCTTCCAAACACGCTTTTGAAACATTGTACCCTGAGGGGCAAGGGGAAGATCGAAACTTCTCCGCGTTCCTTCAAAATATTCTTTCAGCTCTTTGTAGGCTTCTTGTACGAGAATTGTTTCCTTTTCTTCTCCTTCGCTATGGGCCTTTCTTCCGGAAACAATCGATATTTCGACAATGGCATCTTCCAAAGTAGCGATACGAAGAGTTCCTATCGAAAAATCATACAGATAATAGCTTCTCATTGTTTCTCCTTTAGCGGTCGAAAAGTGTAGGCAATTTGTTGCGTAATCCTATGTAGCCGCTGAAACGGTACTCATCGTTTATTGCCATGGAGATCTGAGCTTCACCGATGATCGTATTGACAATGATCCCAACCGCTGCACCACTATAGTATAGAGGATCTTCTCCCAGGTCGGTCCAATCCTCTTTCCATGACATTCCTCCACTTGCCGCAAGCTGTGCATAGATTTCATTGCCGAAGCCCAGGGGCAGGCTGCCGATTTGGCGACGGACTCTCAATCCTGTTGCAAAAAGATTTTCCGAGCGAATTTCCTGGCGATAATAGCCATCCAGGCTTCCCGTTCCACCCATGGCTGGCAGATCCACGGAGCGGGGTGTACCGTGAAGCAAATTCTTGCTCAATGCCCATGGATTGATCACCCACCGTGACGAGGGAGATAAGAAGGCATTGCCCTCGGCATCTATTCTGACAATGTCGTTCCATCCCTCTTCCGCACCATAATCGACTTCAAGGGATGAATAGATTCCCCGTTTCGGGGTAAGAATGCGATCAAGTGTATCTATCGAGAGGCTTCCGTTTATACCGTAATGGCTCCATCCTTCCTGTTCGAATAAACTGTCGCCTATAAAGCGATCCAGATAACGGTATTCCCCGTAGGGTCTAATTATGATACCGGCGTGTCCTCGAAAGGGGAGGAGTATTGCGCAGTCACCTCCGAAACGCTGTAGGCTGTAGATTGCCGATACCTCGTCATCGTCGTAAAAATAGTGGGGATCCTGATGAATATATCCTCCTATGCTTATAAGTGTATTCCAGAATAGGGCTCTCGCCAAACCTGCTTTAAAGGAGGGCATCTCAGATATCCATGTTTGCACCAAGGCTGCAGAGCGTAGATCATCGGTAATAAATGAAATGTAGGCTGCCGTCATTTGGGCGTATGAGGCACTACGTTTCGTCACTGTACCTTCTATATTCAGACCAAGGCTCAGGAGAGATCTAGGAATTTGCTGTGCTTCCTCATCGATGATGAGCTGGTAACCATTATCCTTTGGTAAAAGGCGATACCAGATGTGGGCATAGGAACCATCGTCATAGAGGGCGTAGATCTTCTCCCTCAACTTGCTTCTCCCGATCTCCTCGGAGATATTCAGATCAAGGTATTCCTTTAAGCGATTTTCTCTTTCCTCCGATAGCTCTCCATTGATGGTTATGGAGGTGATGTGCAATTTTTGTTCAATATTCGCAGGCGATTTCGGGACCCTCCTTTTGCTTCCCTGAAGGGCCGCAATCCCCCGCAATTCAGGAAAGAGGGGCTCTGCCGCTTCATAGCCCGCAGCCACAAGTTCGCTTCCTCGTTCAAAGTCGGCAGCCGTAAAGCCCTGAAGATCAGGAGCAATAATAAGATCTGCTGCGGAAAGGCTCTCTTGTATCCGTTCCCTGATACGAATCTGGTCGGCTTGCGAGCTCACCGCAGCGATGGTTGTAAGCTCTTCGATATCATTTTTTAATCCCCCAAGAGGAACTACGATGATAATATCGGCTCCCATAGCCTTTGCAACCTGGGTAGGTGTGTTGTCTGCCCAACCTCCATCGATGAGGTACCGTCCCTTGTATTCAATTGGGGTGAAGATTCCTGGGACAGCCATGGATGCCCGTATCACCGTTTTGAGATCCCCTTTATCATAGACGACCCGCTCTCCGGTCACAAGATCCGCTGCAACGGCCCTGAATTTTCGGGGAAGGGTATCGAAGTCAAGTTCTGCCGGATACTTTTCCAGAAGACGATCAAGGAGTTCTACAACATGCTGAGCATGAAAGGCCCCGGCCGTTGTGGCCTTTTGTGAAGGGGTGAGTGCAATAGAAAAATGGTAACTGGAATAGAAAGCCTTTTGCCAGTACGGCAACTTACTCCGGTCGTGTTTATCGAAAAAGGTGTCCTTCCAGTCATTCGTCGTGACCAACGTTTCCATCGCTTTTGCGTCATAGCCTGCCGCATAAAGGGCACCTACAATACTTCCGATACTGGCGCCTATGACAATGTCGGGGTCGACTCCGGCCTCTTCAATGGCTCTAATAACGCCGATATGGGCAAAGCCAAGAGCACCTCCACCGGCTAAGACAAGGGCAACACTTGGGGAATCGCCATCATTCGTCTGCCGTATCTGACTTTGAGCCGCGGCATGGAACATAAACGTGCAAAGAAGGAGGGCGAGTATGAATGGCCTTTTCATGTATCATATTGTAGGTATTTTCTCTTCTATGTCTATCCTTTTTGCTTTTTGCGCAGATTCAAGGGCTATGAGGGGTGATGATCACCAATATTCGTAACACTAAACAAGAAAAGCCTTGCACCTTCTCTGACTCCGACGGTACACTCAATATGCTGATAGAATATACAATAGTGAAAAATATCTCAAATGAGGAGAAAAACGGTGGAAGAAGTGTCTCGAGTGGAACAACGCAAACGAGCAACGCGCGACCGTATTCTAAAAATCTGCGAAGAATTATTTATCCTTGAGAACGACTACGATAATGTAACCATGCGGGAGATCGCCCGTAGGGCTAAAGTGAGTGTCGGTGCCCTCTATCTTCATTTCAAAACCAAAGAAGATATTCTGGCAACGTTAATTGCCAGGTTTACGACAAAGCAGCGGGAGGATTTGGAAGCCTCTGTTCCCCCAAATGGCAACGGTGCACAACAGCTCGATAAACTACTTAACTTTTTCGACCAGCTGTGCAGTAATCCGCGGTTTGTTTTATACAGTCAGCTGCCCTTGCTTCATTTACGAAATGGCCACGCGATTGCAAATGCCATCCGACAAACCATTATTGATGATATGACCAGTTTTGTGGATTTTGTGACTGAAATTTTCCGCGAGGGAAAGGCCGATGGGTCTCTCAATTTTGATGTCGACCCCCATTTGGCGGCGGTTACCCTTGTCGATGCAAGTCTTTCCCTCATGCTTGGTATTACAATGCGAAGGACGTTTGGTAGTCTGCTTGCCTTTCCCTCCGGCGAATATAATGTTGGATCCATCTTTTCCGTTTTTCGAACCTTTCTGTCAAAGGCCATATTTCATTCTCATCATAAATCAACAGAAACAGGTTGACGAAGAAAAGTTTTTTTTTTACCTTCTCACTGAACGTTGTTCATAAATGAACGTTGTTCAATAGGAGATGGTTCATGAAGATAAAACGGACATTCTTTGGCCTCGTAATGTGTATTGTGCTTAGTGCGTGCTCCGGAGGAAAGCAGGATGGGGCTGTGGAGCAAAGTATTACGCAGATATACAAGGAAGAGGGATACCCTGTTCATGTTCGAGCAATTGAACCGGAAAATTTCTCGGTCTATCTGAAATTTCCGGCAGAATTCAAGGCAAGAACTCAGTCGACTGCATATGCCAGCATAAGTGAAGTGGTTCGAACTATTCGGTTCAAGGTAGGCGACTATGTGAAACGGGATCAGGTTGTGCTGTCCTTTTCTCAGGATAATTCGGCATATCAACAGGCCAAACTCTCTTTTGAGAATGCCAGGGCCGCCTATAACAGGACGAATAAACTCTATGCCGATGCCGGTGTTTCTCAGCAAGAGTACGATAATGCCAAGACCCAGTATGAACTTGCAAGGGAAGCGTTCAAATCAGCCGGAAAAATGGTTGAGGTTGAGTCTCCCATCAGTGGATTCATCACCCAGATAGACGTGAGAGCGTCTGCCAATGTTTCTCCTGGCGATCCTCTTTTTACCGTTTCGAATTTGGACGGCTACGAGGCCACCTTTTATGTCACTCCTTTGGATATCGATCAGATCAAGGTGGGCGCAAAGGCTGTTATTGCCACTCAAACCGAGACATTGAGTGGGCATATCTCAGAAGTGGCCCTCAATATGGATCCTCGGAAAAAAGCTTTTCTCGTAAAGGCATCTTTTGATGGTCAACCTAGAAGCTTGGTTAGTGGAATGAGTGTTGATATCTCTGTTGAGACATATACCACCGATACTGCCGTTATCGTTCAGCGAAGCGAACTCAACCATTCCGGAGACCAATGGTCAGCCTTTGTCGCCGATGGCAATAAGGCTGAGCGTAGAAAGCTTACCATCGGCCATGAGCGTAATCTTGAGCTGGAGGTCATCGACGGCTTGTCTCCAGGCGATCTGTTTGTTTCCGAGGGTGGCGACAAGCTTACCGACGGAGCACTACTCAAGATCATCGATGCCGACGAAGGCAAATAGGGAGTAGCTTATGCACATAGTTGATCTCTCCATTAAGCGTCCCGTCACCATACTGATGGTGATCTTCGCCCTCATTCTGTTTGGAGTGATGGCTTATATGTCGATGCCGATCAGTCTTTTTCCGAATGTAACGATTCCTTACATTACAATTCAGACTGTATATGCGGGAGCAAGTCCCGATGTCATCGAGACCCAGATCACGAAGAAAATCGAGGATCAAGTCGCTTCGGTCAGTCAGCTTAAAACACTAACCTCCTATTCGATGGATAGTGTTTCGGCCGTTATCGCGGAGTTTGAGATCAGTAAGGACGAAAATATCGCATTACAGGAAATAAAGGATAAGGTCGAGGTGATTCTCTCTGATCTTCCCGATGATGCGGAACGGCCTAAGATTTCAAAGGTTGATATTGCAAGTGCCATGCCGGTAATGAATATCGTTCTTGAAGGCGATATGGAGCCTTCGGCGCTCTATACATTCGGAAGCACCACGGTCAGCGATCGTTTTGCGCAGGTCGCCGGTGTCTCTTCCGTCGACCTTTCCGGGGGGCAAAAGCGGGAAATCAGGGTTGAGTTTGACCGATCCACGGTCTTTTCCCACATGGTTCCTCTTTCACAGGTTGCCGGAATCTTAGGGGCGGCAAGTGTTGATATTCCCGGTGGAAATTTCCAGTTGGAGGACCAGGATATTCCCGCCCGGCTGGAGGGAGAATTTGATGATTTGGATCAGATTCGAAATCTTGACATTCCCACGGGAACAGGGACCTTCAAACTGCGTCAGCTTGCCGATGTGAAAGATTCAAGTGAGGATGTTCGGGTACGGACGGTTTTGCTTGATCAGAAGGCAGGTACAAGGGAAGATAACGCAATATTGCTTGGTGTGGTGAAAAATCCCAGCGCCAATACCGTTGATGTTGTCGATGGCGTTACTGAACAAATCAAGGAAATTGAGGCTTCGTATCCGGGTATACGTCTTAAAATTGTAAAGGAAGATGCAAGCTATGTTCGTGAGTCGGTAGCCGGAACCTTGACGAACGTCTATTTGGGGATTATTTTTACCGGCCTTGTTCTTCTCTTCTTCCTTCATGATCTTCGTTCTACCCTGATTGTCGTCTTGGCCATGCCCTTTTCGATCATCGCCACCTTTCTCGTCATGAAAGCGGCGGGCATAAGTCTGAATATGTTGTCCCTTATGGGAATTTCCTGCTCCATTGGTACCCTGGTATCCAATTCGGTCGTTGTACTTGAAAATATCTTTCGACACAAAGAACTTGGACATGACCGTATTAATTCCGCATCCTTAGGTGCGAAAGAGGTTACCGTGGCCGTGTTCGCCTCTACCATGACCAATGTCGCGGTATTTGTACCCATGGGCTCCATGTCGGGAATGATGGGCAAGATTCTTGCCAACTTCGCTTACACCATTGTAATTGCTACGTTGTTTTCTTTTTTCGTTTCATTTACCTTAACGCCGATGATGGCATCCCGAATTCTTCCGGAAAAGGCCAAGAAGGAGCTTCCCATAAGTAAGGCTCTGGAGGCTATGTTCCGAAGGTGGGAAAAGGCCTACGGCAGGATACTTGGTGGAATGCTGAAGAATAAGGGACGCAGCGCGTTAGTCGTGTTTCTTATTATTGCCTTGTTCGGCTTTAGCATGCATTTAGGAGGGAATCTTAAATTTGAAAATATACCGCAGTCTGACGGTGGTAAAATCCAGGTGGATGTCGATCTGCCTCAGGGACAGCGCCTGGAGTCCACAGCATCGATACTGGAGGAAATTGAAGGGCGTCTCAGCCGCCACCCCGAAATCGAATCGATATTAACGACCTTGGGAACCCAGGGAATCATGGATGAGGATGTGAGCCTTGCGCAGATGACCGTCTATCTGGTTCCAAAATCAGAACGTAGCCAGGACAGTTCCGCTATGGCCTCCATGGTTGCCCGTGAACTTACCGATATTCCCGGTGTAACTATTAGGGTCATGCCTATCAGTGAGACCCAAAGTAGTAGTGTCGGAGGTTCGGTTGTCGATCTCTATCTCAAGGGGCCTGATCTCACCATTCTCCAGGAAAGCGCTGAAAAGATTAAATCCGTGATGGAATCGATCGAAGGTGTGACCAATGTCACCCTAAGTTCAAAGTCCGGCAAGCCTGAGCTGATTTTTCGGCCGAAACGCAAGCAGATCTCCGAAGACGGTATTTCTGTACAGCAGGTGGCTATTTCCTTGCGGGCAGCCGTAGACGGCATCGTTGCAACTAGCTACAAAGACGAAGGTGAGGAATACGATATCCTGGTTACGATGAAAGATAGCGAGTTTACGGATATCGACGACCTTAAGAATATTCCCATTGCTTCGGCAGTCGGCGTCTATCCCCTTTCGCGGTATGCGAATGTCTCCTTCGGAGAGGGAAATAGTAAAATCATGCGTTATAATCGGTTGCGCACAATAGAGATTACTGCCGACAACCTCCCCGGTTATGCCGGAGGTTCACTGGTAAACGAGATCATGGCTGCTATCGAACAAGTTGATCTTCCTCCCGGCTACACTATCGACCAAGGCGGCAGTACCGAAATGCTCAGTGAAACCGTTCATGATCTTATTGTGGTCTTTTTTATTGCCGTTATCCTGACCTATATGCTTTTGGCGGCAATCCTCGAAAGTTTTGTTCAGCCCTTGTTCATTCTTTCCACCGTTCCGCTCTCCATGATCGGTATCGTTTTGATTTGTCTTGCTACCGGGACCGTGCTCAATGTTGTGGCTATGCTCGGTATCATTATGTTGGTCGGTATCGTAGTGAATAATGGAATTCTTATCCTTGATTATTACAATCAGCTCAAGGCAAAAGGAAAAAGTACCCACGATGCCTTGGTGGAAGCCTCTGTCGTGAAGCTGAAGCCCGTTTTAATGAGCAATATCTCGATAGTACTTGGTATGCTCCCCATGGCACTGGGGATCGGAGGAGCAGGTGCCGAAATGCGTCAGCCCATGGGAATTGTCATTGTCGGTGGCATTGTCTCTGCCATGTTCCTGACCCTGTTCCTTCTGCCCTCCCTTGAGTTTTTGGCCCCTCACCGATCCGGTGCTTCGTCATCGCCCCTTCCTGCATCAACAGAAAAGAGAGGAGACTAATGAGGATGAGACGCATGTTTTTGTCTATATTAATGATACTAATGCTGGTCGGGGGATCTCTGCCGCTTTTTGCCTTCGATTATGATCTTGCCTCCTATTTGGAGAAGGTCGAAGCCGATAATCGTGATCTTGAGCTCTCCAGACAGCGGGTTGCTTCGGCACTGGAGAGTATCAAACAGACTCGCTCTGCCCTTTTGCCTACCATTGCGGTTGCCGGTGGTTACACGCGGAACTTTACCGACATTGAGCAGCCGACAGCCGTCGGCGCCGATACTACTGCGGCGCCGAGCCCTTTTTCTCCCTTTATCTATGAGGATGTCGATACCAATTACGATAACGAAATGACAATTGCCGCAAGTCTCAGTCAGAAGATCATCGATCCGGAGGCAACGGCCCGCTATGCGCAGGCAAGGAGAAACAGCCTCATACAAACGAATGTCAACGACTATACCAGAAAAAGCATCCTGACGGCGGCCAAAAAATTGTATGCCCAAACCCAGCTTGCCTTTGCCGTTGCCCAGGTGAGGGAAGAGTCGGAGAAGACCTCCAAAGAGGTGTACGACAATATTGAGAAAAAGTACAAGGCGGGCGTTGCAACGGAGCTTGATTTGAGAATGGCGGAGGTGGACTGGAAAAATGCCGTTACCCAGACAGCGGAAGCAAACAAGAATGCACAACTTGCCCTGATGACTCTGAAGACCCTTGCCGGTATTCCACAGGAGGAAGAGGTGCATTTGATTGAGAAGATCGATGTGCTTCCCGATCTGCCGGAAATTCCTGAGCTCGGGATTGTGCTTTCCTCGCGCTCCGATTATCAGGCCCAAGTCTTAAGCCGTGATATTGCCGATATTGCCTACAAATCGGCTCTTGCCTCGTATCTGCCGAGTATCAGCGGCACGCTGACCTATGCATATGGCGGTTACGGAAACGATTCTCTGAATGGTGATTATGATTTTACCAGTGTACAGCTGGGAGTGACGGTTTCCCTCCCGATTTTTACCGGAGGCTATCGCCAGTCCCTTGTGGAAAGTGCAAGGATCCAGCAGACAAATTCCTCGGTTGAGATTATGAAAAGCCAGGATCAGATTGAGCAGGATCTTTCTTCCCTGCATTTGCAGATGGTGGAGGCGAGGAGAAGACTTGATTCCGCTCATGCCCTGGTGGAAGCCTCAAGTCGGGCTGCATCACTTGCCCGGACTGCGCTCTCCAGCGGCTTGGGAACCCAGCTTGACGTATCCCGGGCTACTTCGAATCTTGCCCAGGCTCAGGTAGGCCTGCAAAACGCCATCTATACCTATCGTGCTCTCTATTACGATTGGCAGCTTGCAACCGGCAATTGAATCTTTATGCTTGTCTGTTTTGAAAAGCGTATTGTTCTTACTTTACCGGGGAAGGAGGTAGCGCCTTTCCCGGTACTATCGGCGTGATTCTACCTGGACGCGCAGACGCCGCTTGATGTTGTCGATATGCTCCATGCAGGATACCTGGGCGACTTCCCGGCTTCCGCTTGCAATGGCATCAACAATGGCCTCGTGCTCATCGGCGATGACCCGTGGATCAAGATAATCATCCTGACTTAATCGAATTTCTTCACGCATAAAAGCCCTGAGGGTCGAATATATCGAGGTGAATATCTCGTTCCCACCGCTTTTGATTATGATATTATGGAATTCGTAGTCGGCATCGATTCGGGATTCTTCCCGTGGTGTGCTGCCCGTTGCTCTCATCTGCCCGATGAGCCCTCGGAGTTGTTCCAGTGTGGCAATTGCTTCCTGGTGACCGGCCGCAACGCTTTCGGAAAGCCTGAGGGTACTCCACAACTCCAGTGCGCCGCGGATATCAATGAGTTCATGCAGTTCATGAGAGCCAAGCAATACCGACCAGGTAAGGGCCTCTGTCGAGATTGAGGTGTGATCACAAAGGTAGGTACCTCGTGCGGTCCTCGATTCGAGGATTCCGAGGTAATTGAAGATTTTGATCGCCTCCCGAATAGAGGAACGTCCAATGCCAAATTGCTCCGCCAACTGCTGTTCGGTCGGAATCTTGTCTCCCGGCCGATATGCGCCACTGGCTATCATCCGGCGAATGTGCTCCATTACCTGAGCTACTACTGTTCGTTGTCGTATTTTGTCATCGCCGTCATTCATGATATTTGTATGATAATCGAATCTAGTATTTTTGGCCACAGCTTTTCTCCCGATGCCGAGATTTTTGTAGACATTTTTGGATTAGTATAATATCATAATTTCAGACAAAGTTGAAATCTTGAATGAAAGGAGTTTCCGGCATGCTGCAGGAAAGCGAGCACGAAGCGTTGAAACGGAAGGCTTTGGAAATTAGAAAGCTGACCATTGATGAAATTGGATACCTTGGGGTCGGTCATATCGGCGGGGCGATGTCCGTCGTCGAGG
>JGI2924J29684_1077782_pt1 | contig 22496 bp, 19 predicted proteins | sample BenlonsequencITS_FD_29684 | JGI IMG/M metagenome (IMG submission 29684)
CCCCGCGCGTTTGGCGCCTCGATCTCAGCACACGCTCGCGTTCGTCGATTCGACGCCGTGGTCCGTCAGTGTGATCTCGGTACGGGCGTCCTCGCAGTCGGTCGGCTTCGTGACCGCAGCCTCGGTTCGTCCCGCGTCCGTCTCGACACTCACCTCGTAGGAACCGGCCTCGTGCAGCGTCACCTCGAGGACGTCCGCGTCAGGAATCGTCTCGGTGCGATCGAGGACGTCCTCGCCGTTCCGGCGGATCGAGACGTCCACCGTTCGGGGTTCCGACCCGTCGTTGCGGACGATCACGTCGACGCCGTCCGTCCCGTCGCCAGTTTCCCCGCTCTCGGCAGCCGCGTGATCGTCGGATCGATCGCTTCGGTCGTCGGCTCCGTTCGACTCCGTAGCCTCCGAAAGTGTGCCGAGACAGCCGGCAAGCGTCGCGGTTCCGACCCCGGTCGCCACCCCCAGGAGTGTACGTCGGTTCATACCGACGACACGCGCTACCCGGTAAAACGCTCTTCTCACGGAAATTGAACCTTCAGGCCATCATACGCCGGTATTCGACACCTACTTGGTCGTCACCGATCGAGCGTCGACGCCGAAAGTCGGAATGGTTAACTTATCGCCGCAACCCACACGAGACGGTAATGGGGCGTCACCATCGCCGACTCGGCAAGGCAGCGGTGATCGTCCTCGCGACGGCGATCGCGGTCCGGCTGGCGCCGCTGCTCTGGACGCCGTACCCGTTCAACCCCGACGGGTTCGTCTTCGCCGCTCGTGCCCGAGACGCCCTCGCGCTGGGGGCGCTCCCGCTCGAATCGATCGGGCCACACGGGTACGTGTTCCCGACCCTGCTGACCGCGATCGCGGCGATCACGGACGTCGCCCCGCTGTGGCTTGCCCAGCCCACGATCGCGGTCGTCGGCGCGGTTCCGGCCGCGCTGGCGGTCGGGTTCGTCGGCCGACTCGCCGATAGCCGGGCTGGCGGTGTCGTCGCGCTCGCGGCGCTCGCAGCCGGCCTCACCCTCGCACTCGAGGGGGTCTACCTCCGACGGACGGTAACCGTCAGCTACGAGGTGCTCGGACTGCTGTTCGTCCCGATCGTTGCAATCGCCACCGCGCGGTTCTGTCGGAGCGGGCGGTTCCGATGGGGGGTCGTGCTCGGGACGATACTCGTCGTCCTCCCGGTCACGCACCACCTGAGCACGTTCATCGCGGCGCTGACCGCGACGACGGTCGTCGCCGTCGTCACCGTCCGTCGCTACCGACCGACCCTGGGGTTCGGACTACTCTTTCTCGTCCCGTTCTGGCTGTACGTGCTGGGGTACTACGGGGTGACGCGGCCGCCATTCAGCGACGAGCTGGCGGCGAACCCGGGACTGTTCGTCGCCTGGGTCGTCGTCGCGATCGTCGGCGCGGCGTGGCTCGCCGACGCCCGCGATCGCCCGATCCGACTGCTCGTCGGCGCGATCCTGCTGTCGGGGTTCGCGATCCTCGCGGCGAACGCGGCGATCGGACTCTTCCCTGGCACCGCGGCGACGCCGCGCCGGCTGCTCGCCTTCGTCGTACCACTGGTCGTCCTCGCGGCGCTCGCGAGCTGGGGGCTCCCGCTCGGCGTCGGTCGTGACGGTGATCGCGCCGTCGTCCTCGGACTGTTCGTCGCGCCGATAGCGTGGGTCGGGTTCGCCGTCACCGCCGGGGTCGATCCGGTCTACGCGCTGTTCGCCCGCCGGGGACAGACGTTCGTCCACCTCGCGGCCGTCGTCTGTGCGGGACTGGCGATCGTCGCGCTCGCGAGGACGGTCGCACCGTCGCGACGGCGAGCCGTCGCCGTCTGGGTGCCCGTTCTGCTGTGTTGCTGTGCGCTGGCGTCGCTACCGCTCGCGTTCGCCGGGCTCGAGGCGCTTGCCTACCAGGGGACGACGACGAGCGAGGAGTTCGCCGCCACCGAGTTCGCGTCGGCAACCCTCGAGTCGGAGTGGACGAGCGACGACCACCTCACCCGCGTCGCGAGCAACTACCACGGCGCTGGCGTCTCGCCGCAGGCGACCTACGAGTGGCTTCACGGCGGCGAGGTGCGGTGTCCGACCGCGATACAGTCGTCCTGGCAAACCGTCGGCGCCCAGCAGTACCCCGACGATCCGATCGACGTCGACGGGGCGACGCTGGCGGAGGCGCGAGCGAGCGAGAACGCGGTCTACGCGTCGGGCGGGGCCGATCCGATAACAATCGTCGTCCCGACGGCTGAGTGGGGCTGTTGAGGACGGCAGGGCGGGGTGATCGCGGTGACGGTCAGTCGCCGGCCGCAGCTGCCCCGACCGACGACTCCCCCACGCACGTTCCAACCGGGGACCTTTGCCGCTTTGCGTCGTGTTCGAAACAATGCGACACATTCAGGTCACGGTCCCGGTGGGCAAGCGGGAGGCCGTCCTCGAGGTCCTCGACGAGGAGGGTATCGAGTACGTCGTCACCAAAGAGAACAGCAACCGGGAGTACGATTCGGTCGTTTCGTTTCCGATGCCGACGAACGCGGTCGAGTCGATTCTCGACTCCCTGCAGGACGTCGGGATCGAACACGAATCCTACACCGTCGTCACCGACGCCGAGACGGTCATCTCGAGGGATTTCAACGAACTCCAGCAGGAGTACCGAACGGAGTCGGTCAAGGACGAGGAGATCTCCAGACAGGAGCTGATGACTCGAGCCGAGGAGCTGACGCCGACGTTCAGCGTCTTCTTCGCGATGACGCTGATCAGCGCCATCGTCGCGACGGTCGGCCTCCTGCTGGACTCGCCGGCCGTCGTCGTCGGCTCGATGGTGATCGCGCCGCTGATCGGCCCGGCCCTGAGCGCGTCGATCGGCACCGTCGTCAACGACCGCGATCTGTTCTTCCGGGGGCTTCGCTTCCAGTTTACCGGCGTCTTTGGCGGCATCGCCATCGCGGCGATCGTCGCGTGGCTCTTCCAGTCGATGTTTCTCGTTCCGCCCGGGGCCGAGATCACCCAGATCGACGAGATCGCCGAACGGATCGCTCCGGAGCTGCTCCTGTTACCCGTCGCCATCGGCGCCGGCGCCGCGGGAATCCTCAGCCTCGCGACCGGGTTCTCCGTGGCGATCGTCGGCGTGATGATCGCCGCCGCGCTGGTCCCGCCGATGGCCGCCGCCGGGATCGCCCTGGCCTGGGGGCTACCCGCCGCCGCGCTCGGCTCGACCGTACTCGTCCTGGTCAACCTCCTCGGGGTCAACCTCGCCGGGCTCGTCACGCTGTGGTACATCGGCTACCGTCCCGACAGCGGGTTCGGGATCTCGATCGCGCAGCGACGCGTGTTCAAACAGGCCGCCGTGTTCCTCGCCGTCATCCTCGTCCTCTCGCTGTTTCTGACCGGAGTCACCTACTCCTCGTACCAGATGTCGGCCTTCGAGGAAACCGCAACCACGGAGTCCGAGGACGTCCTCGCGGAGTACGAGGACACCTACCTGCTCGGGGTCGACGTCCAGGTTCAGGAAGGCGGGTTCCCGATCGACAGCTCGCTCGACGCGACCCAGCAGATCGACGCGGTCATCATCGAGGTCGGCGGGCCGCCCGACAGCTACGACCAGGAGGTCATCGACAGGCTCGACGAGCGGATCAACGAACAGACGACCGGCGACACCGCCGTCCAGGTCCGGTTCGTCGCCACCGGCGGCAACGACGCGTACTTAGAGGAGGACCCTGGCATCGGCCAGTCCGACGCCGACACCTAGGCGACGCGCTCGGCGTCGTCGGAGCCACAGCGCGGACACCGCTGGGACGAGGAGTCCTCGAACGTCGTTCCACAGCCCCGGCACGTGTCGCGGGTCGTCTCGACGCCGCTCGTGCCACAGACGCCACACTGTCTCCGGGTCGCTTTGAACTGAGCGCCACAGGACGAACACCGGTACGTACCTCGCACACGCAGACGTCGGGACGAGTCGGGAAAGGCGTTCTGCCGGCGTCCGTGGGGGAAGCGATCCGCGCGCGTGTCGAGGGTATTCGACGCCGAGGACGGTTCTTCAGACCGGTTCGAACCGGTAGCCGTCCCAGTCCTGGCTGTCGGGCTCTCTGATGCCCGCGCCGGGCTCGCGCAGCTCCTCGGTGTAGACGGGTTCGACCTCGTCGCCCGTCTCGGCCTCACCGTCTGCGAGCTGGACGAGTGCTCGGACCGACGTCTCGCCGTCATCGACGTCCTCGCTGACGTCGAACTCGACGATCGCGAGGTGGTTCGGTTCCCGAATCCCTGGCGGAGTCGCCGTGCTGGTCGTCCAGGTAACCACTTCGGCGGTGTGCTCGCTGAGGTCGATCGTTCCGACCGGTTCCGCGCCCGCTCGGCTGCGCGGGTGGCCGGGGTAGCTGATCGTGCCGTCCGCGTAGCGGGTCGCCTCCATCGTCATCGTGCAGCCTCCATAATGGTCGTGATCACGCAGTTGCCGAAGCCGCCGACGTTACAGCAGAGCCCGACGTCCGCGTCGACCTGCCGCGGGCCGGCCTCGCCGACGAGCTGTTCGTAGATCTCGACGCCCTGGGCGACGCCGCTTGCCCCAAGCGGGTGGCCTTTCGACTTGAGCCCACCGGAGGTGTTGATCGGCAGTTCGCCGGTATCGCGCTCGGTGTACCCCTCCTCGACGAGCTCCCAGGCTTCCCCTTTCTCCGCGAACCCGAGCCCCTCCATCTGGAGGAACTCCAGGATCGTGAACATGTCGTGGAGCTCCGCGACGTCGATATCGTCGGGTCCGTAGCCGCTCATCTCGTAGGCGCCCTTCCCGCTCTCGACGACGCCGCGCATGGTGGTCGGGTCCTCGCGCTCGTGGACCACGTGGGTGTCCGTCGCCCCGTCGACGCCGGAAACGATCGCGTACTCATCGGTGTACTCCTTTGCGACCGACTCCGGACAGAACAGCATCGCCGCCGAGCCGTCGGTGACCGGACAGAAGTCGTACAGCCGCAGCGGGTCGGCGATGATCGGCGACTCCAGGATCGTCTCCTCGTCGACCTCCTTCTGGAACTGCGCGTGAGGGTTGTCGACGCCGTTCTTGTGGTTCTTCGACGCCACTTTCGCGAGGCTCTCGCGGGGTGCGTCGAAGCGCTCGAGGTAATGGCGCGCCGTGAGACCTGCGAACGACGGCAGCGTAACGCCGGTCTTGTACTCGACGGGGTGGGTGATCGACGCGATGATGTCGGTCGACTCGCCGGTCGTCGTGTGGGTCATCTTCTCCCCACCCACGAGTAGCGTCATCTCGCTGGCTCCGCTGGCGATCGACTGCCAGGCCGCGAAGATCCCCGCACCGCCGCTGGAACTCGTCTGGTCGACGCGCTGGGTGTAGGCCGGCAACGCGCCGATGTCGTGGGCCAGCGCGTTCATCACACCCGTCATCCCCTCGAACTCGCCGCTGGTCATGTTCGAGACGTACAGGTGCTCGACCTCGCCGGCGTCGACGCCCGCGTCCTCGAGACAGTCGAGTCCGGCCTCGGCGAGCAGTTCCTGGATCCACGCCTCGCGTTGCCCGAACTGGGTCATCGAGGCGCCGATGACCGCGACACGGTCCGAGGACGTCATCGGCCACCCTCTGGGAGCGGGGCCTGCTCGCTCCGAGCCGTGCCGTCGGCCGCCGCGTCGACGTGCTCGGCGGTCGCGAGCCACTCCTCGACGGTGTACGTCCGATCGGCGCCCGTCGCCGTTCGGTCCGTGTGGGGCACGACGCCCCGAAGCGTCGTCTCCTCGGCGGAGTCGTCCCCGTCGCCGGCTTCGTACAGCGCCAGCGCGACCAGCGGAACCCGAACCCGCTCGAGGTCGTCGCCGTCCGGACGGAGCGGCGACGGCGGGACCGTTCGGCGCCGGAACGCCGGCTCGAGCGAGGACGTCGCGTCCTCGGCCCAGCGCTCGAAAGAGTCGACCAGCCGCTCGCGGGACGACTCACTCGTGTCGGCCGCAGGCGCGGCGGCTCCCGCCGGCGGCCACCGAACGATCCGGTACTCCTCGATACTGCCGTCGCGACACAGCTCCTCGAGACGGTCGGCGACGGTTTCGATTACGTCCTCGACGGCCGTCGGAACCGACGGGCGGACGTAGCAGTCGACCCGGAGGGCGTCCTCGAGGTCGGCGTTTCCGGTCGGAACCGGCGATCGCTCACCTGCTGACATACGTCCCCTGCTCGTAGTCGGCGAGCCCGTCGGCGACCAGTTCCGAGAGAATCGGTAGTAGTGTCAGCTTCGATAGCCCCAGCAGCTGCTGGAGTTCGGTTGCAGTCGCGTCCCCCAGTTCTAGCAATGCCAGGTAGACGAGCTTGGCCTGTGACGAGCCCAGCTCCTCCGGTATCGCTAGCTCCTCCGAAACCGCTAGTTTCTGTTCGCTCGTGGACATCAACGGAGACGGCAACGGCACTGCATATAAATGTTGTTTGAAGCGTGTGTACGAGACCCACGAGTGTCGGTATCGAGGTTCAGAGGGAGGAACGGCAAAGGGGGTGATGTCCACGAGTGGCCGTCGGAGAACGGCCAACCGTGTGCGGTGGGTCCAGGTTCAAACTGGAAGTCCGCGTACTATCCCAGGCAGGCGGGGAATAAATTTCCCATTCCAACATAGTTTGGAATCGGCCGCGGACGGCGATCCGTCTCAACTGGTGTCGGTCGTCTCGATCAGGTGTCCGTCCCGCAACGTCGCGGTGCGATCGAACAGCCCTTCGAGCGACGGATCGTGACTGATCGTCACGAGCGCCGTGTCAGCCGAGGTCTGGACGTCGACTAGTAGCTCCGCGACGCGGTCGGTCGTCTCGGGATCGAGCTGTCCGGTCGGCTCGTCGGCGAGCACCACGTCGGGCCGGTTGGCGAGCGCGCGGGCGATCGCGACCCGCTGTTTCTCGCCGCCGCTGAGCGTCGCCGGGTACCGATCCGCGCGGTCGACGACCCCGAGGACGTCGAACAGTTCGTCGATCCAGTCCTCGTCGCGGTCGCCGCCGTGGCTCTGGGGCAACAGGGCGTTCTCGCGGGCGGTCAGGTCCGGAACCAGCTGGAAGTCCTGGAAGACGAAGCCGATCGCGTCCCGGCGGAGCCGGGCTCGCCGCCGCTCCGGGAGCTCGCTGGCGTCGGTGCCATCGACGACGACCCGGCCGCTGTCGGGCGGCTCGAGCAGTCCAAGCACCGCGAACAGCGTCGACTTCCCGGCGCCGCTGGGGCCGCGGACGAGCGTCCGGGACCCGCTCGGGATCGACAGCGAGAGGTCCGCGAGGATCTGTTGGCCGCCACGGCGAACGGCGACGTCGACCGCCTTCAGGACGGGGTCTGCGGGGGACACGGCCGACCGATTGGCGGCGGGATCACAAATAACCGATCGTCCCGGGTCGCTACAGGTCCTCGACGGTCCGCAACGCGTTGATTCGCCCCGCGGCGAGGTCGGGGTTGCTGCGACCGTTCGTTCCCTCGGCGCCGTGAGCGATCGCGCTCTCGACCTGGCGAGCGTTCGTCGTCGGGTCGCGCTCGCGGACCAGCGCGGCGAGTCCGGACACCTGTGGGGCCGCCATCGAGGTGCCCATCGCCCACCCATAGGCCTCGCCGGCGATCGTCGTGTCCGGGTACGGATCGGGAAGGAGGCCCGTGTCCGGAACCGTCGAGAACACCCCGTTCAGCGGCCACGGGTACTCGACGTCCTCGTCCTCGAACGTCCGTTCTTCGGTCTCATACCCGCCGCCGGGTGCGCCAACGCCGATCTCGTTGGTGCCGTAGTTCGAGTAGTGGGTCTTCAGATCGGTCGGCGTCGTCGCGCTGATCGAGAACACGCCGGAGAGGCTGTTTGGAAGTGTGAAGAAGCCGCCCTGCTGGAGGTTCGCGTCGTCGTTCCCAGCGCTGCCGACTAACAGGGTCCCGTCACGCGTAACGGTGTTCGCGACCGACTGCATCAGCTGGTTGTAGCCCTCGGCGTGTGCCTGGGGCGGGATGGGCACCGTCCCGATACTCATGTTCGCAGCGTCGGCGCCGATCTCGGCGGCGTACGCCATTCCTGCGAGGATGTCACCCCACGTACCCGTGTCGGGGCCGAGGATCCGGACCGAGACGATCGTCGCGTCCGGCGCGGTTCCGACCATCGCGACGTCACCCGTTCCCGCGGCGGTTCCCGCCACGTGTGTCCCGTGGAACCCCGAGTCGCCGACCTCCTGAACCGGCTCTCCGTCGGTGATCACAACGCTGTGGTCTCCGTCGACGTTCAGATCGGGATGGTCCTCGTCGACGCCGGTATCGAGGATGGCGACGGTCCGGCCCGCTCCGGTGGCGTACTCGTGGGCCTCCCGGACCTTCTGGAGCTGCTTGTCCCAGAGCAACTCCTCGTAGACGTCGTCCGGATCGACGTCGACGACGGCCGGTTCGACGTCTGCCTCGGCGGGCGCGGGCCCCTCGAGTTTGACCTCGAAGTCCGGAACCGCCGTCGAGACGCCGGAGACGGCGGCAAGGTCGTCAGTTGCGTCCTCGGGACCAGCGACCAGCGCGACATCGCCGTCGGCCAGCTCCGACAGCACCTCGAACCCCGCGCGTTCGATCCTCATGGGGTTGGAGGTTTGAGCGACGTACCGCGCCCGTCCGTCGCTCGCCGAGGCGAGCCCGACGAACGAGAGGCTCGCACCCGCGGTCCCTAGCAGCCGTAACACGTCCCTCCGCGATCTGCCGTTGCGTGACATAGTCGTCCGATCCGACGAATGTGTAGTTAATTCTTTCTCAGAACTTCGGGTATTGAATATAGTTTTCGAGGATCAATCAGTTTGGTCGTGTTCGGGCTCCGAACCGGGTGCCGAACGTTCGCGACGATCGGTCGCTATTCGGGCCGAGGACGCGGCCAGCAACGAGGCGGGCGGTCGCTGGAGTATCGGCAGGGTCGCGACCAGCGCCGCGACGAGGGTCAACACGAGCCCGCCGCCGAAGACGGCGAGCGCGACCGTCGCCGTCGGCCGGGGGGCAAGCGAGATCCCAAAGGCCGTCAGCCGCCCGGTCACGGCCAGGAGCTCGAGGACGCCGACGGCGACCCCGACCGCGGCGGCCGAGGCGACGACCCCGATCCTGGCGGCGTCGCCCAGCACGATCCCGAGAAGACGCCGCGGCGACGCGCCGGTGGCCCGGTAGATCGCGAGGGTCCGACGGCGGGCGCGAATCGCTCGCGCGAGGACGGCGCTGGTCGCGCCGACGACGGTCACCGCCGCGAGCGCCGTCAGCGCTCCCAGCAGGACCTGGAGGTTGCCGACGGCGTACTCGATCGCCGTCTCGATTCCGCCGTCGGCCCGATGGTGGCCGCTGGCGGCCAGCGCGCTCACCACGCGGTCGTCCCCAACGACCTCGTACTCGGTCGTCGCCAGGGTTCGGTCCCCGGTGGCGACGGCGACGGAGTGGTTTCCCGGAGGCTGACGGGAGAGCGTCGTCGTCCGCGTTGTCGTCTCGCCGGGCTCGAGAGCGACCGTCGTCCGCTCGCTCGCCTCGGCGCCCGCGAGCTCGATCGGGCTCTCGACGGACCGGTTCCACGGGTTCACGAGCTCGACCGCCGCGGTCGGCTGGGCGTGGACCGACGGCGAGGACGGGCTGATCGATACCGACGTCGCGGGGTCGCGGTCGGCGTCTCGAGCGACGCGGATCGACGCGGTGTGCTCGCGCTCTCCGGCCCGAACCGTCGCCTCGTACGTCCCGGGGTCGGCCGGGAGCTCGATTCCCGCGACGCCGTCGGCGCCTGTCTCTGCGGTTCGGTTCCCGACCCGCACCGTCGCGTTCGAAACCGGCTCGCCGTCGATCGTCTCGACGGGAACCGACAGCGACGCCCCCGGGGGGCCGGACGCCGGCAGCGCGGGCGACTCAAGCGGCGCCGCGTCCGCGACGACGACCGAGCTCGTCACGTCGCCGACCGTCAGCTCGTACTCGTCGGCCACGGACGTCGCCAGCTCGAACGCGACGGTGCGGTGTTCGTAGGGCTCGATCTCGACGGTTCGGCTCGCCTCGTCGTCCCCGAGTTGCGCCTCGAGAGTCCGCTCGACGTCCTCGGCGGTGGGGTTCCAGACGGTCGCCTCGGCGGTGACCGACTCGCCGGGAGCGACGTGAGCCGGCCCGTCGACGTCGACCACCGTCACCGCCTCGCCGTCGGCGTCCTCGGCGGGTGCGGCGGCCGTGCGGATCTGGTTCACGTCGTCGCCCTCGAGCGCCGAGAGGTGACGCGCGGTCGGTAGCGAGACCAGCAGCTGGTGGTCCGCGAACCCGCCCGTCTCGACGGTGCCAACGACGGTCACCATCCCGACCGCCGCGTCGGTGCTCCCGCCGACGACCAGCTCGTCGCCGGGCCCGACCCCGAGGGCGTCGGCCAGCTCGACCCCAACGACGGCGTCCTCGTCGGCCGTCGGCTCGGTTCCCTCGACGAGACGCGGGTCGGAGACGCTCGCGAACGCCCCGTAGTCGGCGCCCCGAACGAGGTAGGGCTCCTCGTCGTGGCTCGCGAACAGCAGGATCTCCGGGCTCGCTGGGATCCCCCGCTGCTCGAGGCTCTCGGCGTAGTCGGCCGAGACCCGGCTGTCGGCGGGGTGGGCGGCGTCGGGCTCGGCGATCGCCGTCCCGGCCGTCCCGAGCGAGGCGCCGACGGTCCCGAGCGAGGCGACCAGCAGGACGATCACCGCGAACGTCGACAGCGTCGCCGTCGCGGGGAGGATCGTCCGCGGGGCCAGCACCGAGGGTCCGAGACGGCGGCGGACGCCGGCGCCGACCCGGCGCACTCGTCCGCGCGGTCCGTCCTCGCTCCCGCCGGACTCCTCGCGTCCGACCCGAGCGGGGGGTTTCGCCGTCGCGGCTCGGGCCGTGACGTACCCCGTCGCGACCCCGACGAGCCCGACCGCGGCGAGCATCGCGACGACGAGCCGGAGGATCTCGGGCGTCACGGCGACCGACAGGGTCGTCGGCAGCCCGACAACGACGGCCGCGGTGACGGCCGCGTTGGTGACGATCGTGCCGATCGCGTAGCCGAGGACGCCGCCGACGGTCGCGATCGCGCCGGCCCGCGCCGCGAACGCGAGTCGAACCCGTCGCGGCGAGGCGCCCGTCGCTCGCACCACGCGGATCGTCCGCGCGCGGTCCCGGATCGTCATCCGGACGACGCTCGAGAGGGTCACGGCGACGATCACGCCGGCCGCAGCGATCCCCGTCCGGACGATTCCGAGGACGTCGGCGGCGCCGTGGGTGAAGAACTCGAGGGCGCCGATCAGCGGCGCGTCACCCTCCGAGGAGGGCGAGACGACGAGCGCGCCCGTCGGGCCGACCTCGGCGAGGGTCTCCGGGGTCGTTCGGACCCACGTCGGCGGGATGGTGTCGTCGCCGTTCGCGGCGCCGACCGTCGTCGCCGCCGTCCCCGTACTCCCCTCGAGTCGCCAGGACTCGTTTCCGGCGTCGACGTCGACACCGGGTGCGACGGTTCCCTCGGGCGGGTCGGGGAGACCGACCGTCGAGGCGTCTTCGGGGATCGCGACGACCCGATGGGCCTCCCCGCCCGGATCGACGGCCGTCGCCGTCGGAAGGACGACGTCCTCGGGGTCGGCCGTGCGGGTCGCCTCGTCGACGTCGTCGTAGCTGTCGACCGAGGCGTTCCCGTCGTACTCGGCCGCGAGGCTGCGGGTCTGGTCGCCGGCGGCGACGACGAGCAACGCGGCACCGACCAGCAGCGCTACCGTCAGCGCGATTACGAGCACCGCGAGTCGGTCCCGCCGCGACCAGCGACCGACGAGCACGCGAAGATACGTCATCGAAACCGGAAGTAGAGTTGTAAGGGAAGAGTCGTCGTAAATAACTATCGAACTCGCTCTCGACGCCGCTCGCGTGCGTCTCGCCTGCTGGACGCCGGGCGAAGCCACGCGTTCGGCGTCCGGAACGATCACCGCGCCGACCGGTCGCTCGAACGAGAGATTTACGGTCTCCGCGCTCGCTCACTCGAGTAGATGCCGACCCAGCGCCGGATGCGGTTCGTCCACGGACAGCTCGCCTGGATGCTCGCGACGATCGTCGCGCTGACCCTGCTGGGGAGTCTCTCCTACGAGCTGTTTTTCGTGCTCTCGTTGATCGGGCTCCTGATCGTCACCGAACTCACCGCTCCGGTCAACATCACGCCCGCCTGGCGACGACGACTGCTGTGGCTGATCGGGCTCGGCCTGGTCGGGTTCGCGGTTATCGTCGTCCGGCGGATCGTCGAGATCCTCCCGCCGGAGGTGATGCCGTTCTGAGCCCCGCAGTCGTCTCCACTCTCGCCCTCCCCGAGGTGGTCGCGTGAACCTCCGCTCGTACGTCACCGACCGCGACGGGATCGACTGGCCGGCCGCCCTGCTCGTCGCGCTTGGAGCCGTCGTCCTCGTCGGACTGTTCCTGGCGGCGTCGACGTCCTCGGCAGCCTTCGGTCCGTACAATCCCGCCTGGGACGGGACCGACGATTTCCGGGAGGTGATCCAGACCGACGACGACACCGACGGTGAGATCGTTCGGGACACCGACCGCTACGCGGACGTCTCCGCGAACGAGACGACGGCGATCGTCGCCGCCCCCGACGAGTCCTACGCCGCCGCCGACGCCGCCCGCGTCGGTACCTTCGTCGAGAACGGCGGGACGCTGGTCGTCCTCGAGAACTTCGGCACCGACTCGAACGACCTGCTCGACGCCGTCGGCGCCGACGCCCGGACGAACGGGAGCGTCCTGCACGACGAACAGAATCACGCCCAGGGGCCGACGATGCCGATCGCCACCTGGACGGCCGACCACGACCGGACCGCCGGCGTCGACCAGCTCTCGCTGAACTACGCGACGGCGGTCGAACCGAACGGCGCGACGGTGCTGGTCGGAACCAGCGATTACGCTCACCTGGCAGAGTCGCCCGGCACCGAACTCGAGGACGACACCGGCTTCGCGGCCTACCCGGTCGCGACCGTCGAGGACGTCGGCGCGGGCGAGGTCGTCGTCGTCGGCGACCCGAGTATCACGATCAACGCGATGTACGACGAGCCCGACAACGCCGCCTTCCTCCAGCGCCAGTACGCCGACGACGACCGCGTCCTGTTCGATCTGAGCCACGGCGAGGAGCTGCCGCCGCTTGCGGCCGCGATGTTGACCCTTCGGGAGGTGCCCGCACTGCAGGCGCTGGTCGGTCTGTTCGCCGTCGTCGCCGTTCTGGGCGCCTCGAACCGGACCTTCCGGGACGGCGTCGGCGCTGTCCGGGCCCGCCTCACCGCGGACGACGAGCCCGGATCGACCCTCTCGGACGACGAACGAGCCGAGCTGCTCCGGGAGCGCCACCCCGAGTGGGACGACGAGCGGATCCGCGAAACGATAACAGCGCTTAACCGTTCCCGGTCGAAACACGAGGAGCGATGAGCGAGACGGACCGGAACTGGCCCTTCGCGGACGATCCACAGACGGTGTACGAATCGATCAGGACCGAGACCGAACGCGTCCTGGTCGGCAACGAGGACGCGATCGAACACCTGACGATCGCCCTGTTGACGCGGGGCCACCTCCTGCTCGAGGGCGTTCCGGGCGTCGCCAAGACGACGATCGCGAACCTGCTGGCGCGGGCGACCGGGCTCGACTACCAGCGCGTCCAGATGACCCCCGACATCATGCCGGCCGACATCACCGGCACCCAGATCTACCGGGAGGCCACCGGCGAGTTCGAGCTCCAGCGGGGGCCGGTGTTCTCGAACCTCGTCGTCGCCGACGAGATCAACCGCGCGACGCCGAAGACCCAGTCGGCGCTGCTGGAGGCGATGCAGGAACGCACCGTCACGATCGAGGGCCAGACCCTGGCGCTGCCGGAGCCGTTTATGGTCGTCGCGACCCAGAACCCCATCGAGATGGAGGGCGTCTTCGAGCTGCCCGAGGCTCAGCGGGATCGCTTCATGTTCAAACTCACCATCGACCTCCCCGACCGCGAGGAGGAGACCGAGCTGCTCCGGCGGTTCGACGACCAGCCCGAGCTCGGCCCCGACGCGATCAGTCAGGCCGTCCAGACCGAGGACATCCGCGCGGCCCGCGAGGCCGTCACCGACGTCCACGTCGCCGAGCCGGTCACCGAGTACGTCCTCGATCTCGTCGCCGCGACTCGTGACCATCCCGACGTCAGCTACGGCGTCTCGCCGCGGGCGTCGCTGGCCTTCCTCAGGGGAATCAAGGCCCGGGCCGCGATCCGGGGCCGCGAGTACGCGACGACCGAGGACGTCAAGGCGCTGACGGAGCCGATCCTCACCCACCGCCTCGTGCTCGACACGGAGGCCGAACTGAGCGACGTGGGTCCCGCGGACGTCGTCGAAGAGATCGTCGACACCGTCACCGTCCCCGACACCGACGGGCTCGGCGGGAAGCCGACGCCGAACTAGAAGGAGCCGTCCGTTTCCTCGTCCGACCCGTCGTCCGCGGCGTCGGCCTCAGTCTCCGTCTCGATTTCGTTTTCGTTTCCGGCGACGTCCTCGTCCGGCTCGAACCGACAGGTCACCAGCCAGTCGGCCCGATCGTCACCGTCCTCGACCGCGAGGACGACGGGGCGATCGAGACCGACGGCGAGCCCGACTGCCAGGAAGGAGGCGATCGGGTGATCGAACCGGTCGACGGCGCCGAACGCGCTCCCGGAGATCCCGACGGTGACGCGGCCACCTGCCGCGTCGACGTCCGGGTCGGCCCCGTCGGCGAGCTCGAACTGCTCGACGACGCCGTCGGCCAGCTGCACCGCGAGGGGCTCGGGGCGGCTCGCGAGGTCGCCCGAGAGGACGCGCTCGAACTCCTCGAACAGCGTCGCACCCGTCGGCGCGACCAGGAGTCCGTGGCTGCCTCTGTCGACGACCACCGGCCCGTCGGCGTCCGTCGGCGGTTCGAACTCCGCCCTCGCCGGCACGTACAGTCGGGCGGTGTCGGCCCGCTCGTCGGGGACGTACACCCGGTCCTCTCGCAGTCCGAGCTCGGCCGCGAGCGACTCGCCGTTGGCGGCCCAGGCGGCGTACACTCGCTCTCCGACCGAGGCGGCGACGAACTGTTCCGGGGTCAGGTAGTAGGTGAGCAGCCCGCCGAACAGCCCCGTCGCGCCCAGCGCGAGCAGGAGCTCGCGGCTGTCGGGAAAGATCACGCCGCCCGCGACCGCACAGAGGCCGATCGCGACGAGTCCGAGCGCCGTCCGTCGATACTTCGAGCGGCGGGCGCGTGCGTGTTGGGCACGGAGCCGTCGGTTCTCCTCGGCGAGCAGCTCCGCTCTGGCCTCGGCCCGCTCGAGGCGGTCGCTCGTCCCGCTCGATGCGGAAACTGTCTCCGTCTCGGTTCCATCGCTGGATTCGAAATCGTATGTGCTCATTCGTCGGTAGTGGAGGAAGCGTCGTCGTCGACAAGGCCGAGCGCGACAAGTCCGTAGCGGTAGAGCGCGTAGCCCGCGAGCGCGATCGTCCCTGCGGTGACCGCGGCGGCCTGCCACAGCGACAGCGAGACGACCGCGAGCCAGCTCACCCCGCCGAGGACGGCGACGGTCAGTAGCGTTCCCGCAGCGGTACGAAGCGGTGCCCGGGTCTGCAGGGCGGGCAACACGAGTACGGCAAGCAGTCCGGCCTCGGCGAGAACGAACGCGATCGGGTCGATCCCGTCGGGAAACAGCGCCAGCAACAGGACGTGGCCGACGGCGATCGCGTACGGCGTTCCGAACCCGTACCACAGCAGGATCGTCGCGATCCCGGCGCCGATCCCCGGCGGTCCCGCGGCCGCGCCGAAGGCGCCGACGAGCGCAACGGCGCCGACCGCCGTCGACAGCGTCGATGGCCGTTCGGTGACGAACGTCGACTCGACGTGAGTGGCCGTCGCGGGATCGCTCACTGCAGCCCACCTCGCGAGCGCGATCGAGTCGTCTCGAGGACGGCCGAGAGCCGATCCTCGGGCGCGACCTCGAAGGCGGTGACCGCGTCCATCCGGTCGAGATCGCGGCGCAGCTCCTCGAACTCGAGGTAACGATCGGACGCGCGGTCGGGGTCACCGAGCCCGTCGGACGCGAACAGTACCGTCGGTGTCAGCAGAACCAGCACCTCGCTGCCCCTGGCGCGAGCGAACCGGATCGTCTCGTACAGCGACTCGTGGTCCGAGTCGTCCGTACAGATGATCGTCCACTGGCGGCTGTCCTGACCGCTGAGTGCGGTTCGAATCGCGCCGACCAGCGGATCGGCGTCGAAGCGGATGTCGTACTCCGTGCGGGCCGCGTAGAACGGCTCGAGGGTCCGTGTGAAGGAATCGTTCGTCCCTTCGAGGGCCGACAGCGCCGCCCGCGGACGGCTCGGCGTCGGAACCGGTCCCGGGATCGGGTGTGTGCGGCTGGCCGCCTCGGGGACCTCGCCGTCGTCGAGTCCCGTCGGCTCGAGCTCGAGCAGGCGCCGCCGGAGCGACAGGTAGGCAGCCGGCCCCGTCGTGGGGTCGAGCCGGGAGGTGATCCCCTCGTCGCCGACGGTGATCAGGCCCAGCGGGTCGTCGAGATCACGGGCGTTCGCGGCGATCGCGAGCGCGACCTCCCGGAGGTAGTCGAGCTTCGACTCCCCGGGGGGTCCCGCCGCGAGCCCGGCGCGGTGGTCGACGAGTAACATCGTCGGTCGGTGGGTCTCGGTCTCGTACTCGCGGACGTGGAGGGTGTTGAGCCGTGCGGTCGCCTTCCAGTCGATCTCGTCGGCCGAATCGCCCGAAACGTACTCGCGCAGCTCCGCGGGCTCGAGCCCGGGACCGCGCTGTCCGGCGTCGTGTTCGCCCTGGGCGATCGACGCCCGGTCGCCGCCGCGGCCGACGTGGACGGTGTGGGGACCGCGGGGTTCGACCGTCACCGTCGGTCGCGACTCGACCGGGATCGTCGTCGTAAACAGTCCGTCGCTTGCGGTGACGGTCGGTCGGTCGAACCGGTGGCGGCCCGCCACCGGCCAGGTAACCGTCGTCGTCTCGCGGGTGGTCGCGTCGCCCGGCTCGAGCGTCGCCGACAGCGGCCCCGCGGCGGTGGCGCCCGTCGGGACCCCGCCCTCGACCGACAGCTGCAGTCGGGCGGGCTCGCCGAGGGTCGCCTCGACGGTGACCGGCATCTCCGCGTCGGCCCGGACCGTGTTCGCGGCCGGCACCTGACGGACCGTCAGTGAGTCGACGGCCGCGGCGACGCCGCGCGCGAACAGGCGCTGGCGGACGAGGACCCAGGCGCCGAGCAACACCGTCGCTCCGAGCAACAGCGGCCGGGCGAAGACGGCGGCGAGGACGGCGAGGGCGCCCGCGATCGCTCCGACCGCCCAGACCTGACGCGTCGGTCGCATACACCAGTGGTTTTGCGGTGACGTGTTGAACTTACTGGTTGTCCCGCGACGGCGAGCAGACAGGCTTTTGTTCGGCGGCGTGAATTACCGATCGTGAACCACGTCGCCGTTCGCGCGCTCGTCCTCGTGCTGTTGGCGTGTTCGCTGCCGATCGTAGCGAGCGCCGGTGTCGCGGGTGCTCCCGCCGCGTCCTCGTCGCAGTCGGTCGCAAGCGACGCGCTCGCCCAGACCGACGAGCCGGCGACAAACGAGACGCCCCGCCACCAGAACCCCGACGAGTACGACGGGAGCGGCGACGACGAGGAACTCGAGTCCTGGCTCGAGGACCAGCTCGCGAGTCAGCTCCAGGACAGCACGGTCGCGCTGAGCGAGGGCCAGTACGACCAGGCCCGGGACCATGTCGGCGAGGAGTACGAAGAACGCCTCGAGCAGTACGCGGAGGTCACCGGCGGAACCGGCGACGAGGACGATCCGTCGGAGGCCTACCGGAACGCCTCCCAGGAACACGAGCGGATGGCCGAGATCATCGAGGAGTACGAGCAGACCCAGGCGGAGTACGAGGAGGCCCTCGCGGAGGGTGACGAAGAACGCGCCCACGAGCTCGCCCGCGAGCTCGAGGCGCTGTACGACGAGCTCGACGAGGCCGGCGAGAACGCCGTCACCAGCTACGAGACGATCGCCAACGAGACCGACCAGGACCTCTCGGACGCGGCCGACTCGATCAACGAGAGCCGCAGTTCGATCGACAGCGAGCAAAGCGCCGTCCGCGATCAGCAGTTCGTCGAGACCGAACTCGACCTCGAGGTCGCCGACGAGACGGCGTCGTTCGACGATCCGATGGTCGTCCACGGCGAGGTCCGAACCGAGGACGGCTCGCCCGTCGAGGAAGGGGAACTGGAGATCCTGGTCGAGGACGATCCCGTCGAGCTCGGCGAACCCTCCGAGGAGTGGTGGGCCGGTGAGGACCGATTCGAGTTCGAGTACCGTCCGACCGATCTCGACCTCGAGGCCGAGACAGTCACCGTCGAGTACGTTCCCGACGGCGACACGGACTACCTCGGCAGCGAGGCCGAACTCGAGGTGAGCCCCGAGCAGACGACGGCGACGATCGACGACTTTGCCACGACCGGCGAGGCAACCTACGGCGAGCCGGTGTCGGTCAGCGGCTCGGTATCCGCGGCCGGGGCCCCGGTCGACGACGTCCCGGTCGCGATCAGCGTCGACGGCGAGTTGCTCGGGACGACGAACACGACCGACGGGGAGTTCGACGGAACGGTGTCCGTGCCGGCGAACGTCTCGGAGGGCGAGGGGACGATAACGGCCTCGCTCCCGTTCGAGGACCGAACGCTCACCGCGTCGCCGGCCGAAGCGCCGATCACCGTTACCGAGACCGACACCGAGCTGACGGCGTCGGCGACGGCGATCGGCGAGGAGGAGATCGCTGTCGACGGCAGCTTCGAGACCGCGGCGGGCGATCCACTCGATAACCAGACCCTGGAGGTCCGGATCGACGGCGTAACCGCCGAAACCGTCGAGACCGACGCTGACGGCGAGATCTCGGGGACCGTCGAGACGGGAGCGGTCGACGACGAGGACGTAACCGTCACCGTCGTCTTCGACGGCACGGAATCGAACCTCGCTGCCGCCGAGGCCGAATCGACCGTGGCGATGCCCGACGGCGGGGACTCGCTGTCGGTTCCCCGATCGGCCATCGTCGGCGTCGGCGCGTTACTCGGCGTCGGAATGCTCGGGCTGGCGGGCTGGTGGCGCCGCCGCTCGCGACGCGACGAACGCGACCGAGCGCCGGCGGCCGCGGTCGCAGCCGCCGGCCCCGACATCGATCCGGTCGCGACGCGGGACCGCGTCGACGGCCTGCTCGAACGGGCCGACGAGCGACGCCGGGACGGTCGCCACGACACCGCCGTCCGAACCGCCTACGCGGCGGTTCGACACGCCTACGGCAGCGCGCTTGGCCGTCCGGGTGCGGCCACCCACTGGGAGTTCTACCGCGAACACGCCGACGAGACCGACCCCGAGGCGCTGCGCGAGCTCGTCGAGACCTACGAGCTGGCCGCGTTCACCCCGAACCCGGTTACCGCCGATCAGTCCGACCGCGTCCTCGCGCTCGCAGAGCAGCTCCGCGAGGACGCCGACCTCGAGTAGCCCTCGATCGAACGGCCAATCGACCGACTTTTATTGTCGTCTCGTCAAGGTCGTACCGAATGGACGATCGACGGTCGCTTCGGTTGTTGCTCCCGCGCCCGGTTCGCAGGCTGCCCGCCGATCTCGCGGCGATGCTCGCCGTGACCGTCCTCGTCAACGTCGCCGTCTTCGCGCCGATCGTCCGCGAGACGCCACTGCGGGTGCCGCTGGGACTCGCCTTCGCGCTGTTCGTCCCCGGCTACGTCTTCATCGCCGCGCTGTTTCCCGAGGCCGGGGAGTCCCCGACGGCCGACGAACCCGCGGCTGACGAAACTGCGCGGTTCTCCGGCGAGTCGATCCGTGAGGGAATCGACGGGATCGAACGCGTCGCGCTCGCGTTCGGGCTGAGTATCGCCGTCGTGCCGCTGATCGGGCTCGTGTTGAACTTCACGCCGTGGGGGATCCGCCTGGTGCCAATCATGGTCGCGCTCTCTGGCTTTACCGTCGCCGCGACAGCTATCGCGGCCCACCGCCGCTGGGAGCTGCCCGCCGAGGAGCGGTTCGCCGTTCCCTACCACGAGTGGTACGCGGCCGGACGCACGGAGCTACTCGAACCCGATACCCGCCTCGACGGCGCCCTGAACGTCATGCTGATCCTCTCGATCGTCCTCGCGGTCGGGGTCGTCGGCTTCGCGGTCGTCTCCCCGCCCGCGGGCGAGCAGTTCTCGGCGGTCTACGTCCTCACCGAGGACGACGACGGCGAGTACGTCGCCGACGGCTACCCCACCGAGTTCACGCAGGGCGAGAGCGCCGAGGTCGTCCTCGGGATCGACAACCACGAACACGAGACGACCGACTACACGCTGGTCGCCGTCGAACAGCAGACCGAGACGGTCGTCAACGAAAGCGCCGTTACGGAATCGAGCGGCGAGGACGAGAACCAGACGGCGGTCAACGAGACGGTCGTCACCGACCAGCAGGAGCTCGACCGCTTCGAGACGACGCTTGCCCACAACGAGAGCTGGCACCAGACCCACGAGCTCGAGCCGACGATGACCGGCGAGGACGTCCGGATCGTCTGGCTGCTGTTCCCCGACGGCGAGGTGCCCGCGGAGCCGACGACCGACGACACCGAGTACCACGTCCACCTCTGGGTCGACGTCGAGGAGCCCTAACTGTCGTCACGAACGCGGGCCGTCGCGGATAGCTGTCGGCTGAACGGACGGAGTGTACATATCGATTAAGGTTGTCATACGATCTTTTATCCTCCCGAACCGTTCCGACACGACTAGTGGGAAAGCTTATTACTGGACATCCCCTCGTCGAAGATACGGTGGTGATGCTAACGAATTACACACCAACCACGCGACGAAACCGATCTCGTGTTGAACGCCGCGACCCTCTGGTACGACTCCTGTGGCGGCCGAACGACCGTGTTCGGCCATACCCGGCATGCGCGTTTTGTACACCTCGCCGTTCGCTTTTTCCCTCGCCGTTTGCCTTTCAGCGGTAGCGACGCGTCCCGAGCCCCGCTGACTCACTCGGAGACGTAGCTCTCGGCCATCTCGGCCGGCGTGAGGACCTCCAGCTCGCCCGCCGAGCGGCGCTCGTCGATCCCCGCGAGCGTCTCCTCGAGGGCCGCGAGCGCGTCGTCGTCCCCGAGACCGTAGAAGGGAATCGTCGTGATCCCGCCCCACTCGACGGTCCAGTCGAGCAGGTCGGTCGCCTCGCCGGGAGCGGGGGTTTCGGTCGTCGAACAGAGGTGCGGGTTGCCGGCGTACCCCTGGGATCGGGAGCGACCCGCGAACGCCAGCTCGTAGTTGTTCCGGACGAGTTCGTAGCTCCCCTCGGTGTAGCTGGAGCCGGGATACGCAAAGAAGCGCGCACCGTCGTCGTACCCCGCCTCGGTGAGCCAGTCGATCGGCTCGAGGACGCTCTCTTCGAGCGCGTCCGGATCGACCCCGTCGAGGGGCTGGCCGTTCGCGGGCTGTGCACCGATCGTCCAGCCGGCGGCCGCGAGCTCGTCGACCTGCTCGCGGGTGAGCCGATCGCCGTCGACGGCGTCGTCCTCGCGGATCCGTCCGGTCGGGACAAAGGCCGTCGCCGGAACGTCGTACTCCGTGACGCGCTCGAGAGCGTTCGTGTAGTGGCGCTCGTAGCCGCCGTGGAACTGGAGCAACACCTTCCCCCCCGTCGGGCGAGGAACGAAGTGGAAGTCGTCGACCCACTGGCGCCCCTCGGCGTCGTCGCCGAACCAGCGGATCACCTGCAGGACGACCACTTCGCTGAGATCGGGCTCGCCACGGATCCGCGTGATCCCGAAGTTGTGCCGTGTCAGCGGCGTGTCGCCCGCGATCCGCTGGCTGTACTCGACGTAGTGGGCGTCCTCGTCCTGAAGCTGGATGCGCACGACGCCGCCGTCGGTGTCGGTGGCCAGGTCAAGCCCGGGCGCGACCTCCCGGACGTCGATCGGCTCCTCGAGCTCCCGACGAACCCGGACCTGACCCCGGTCCTCGACCGAGGACGTAAGCAGGACCGACTGCGATCCGATCGACGACCGACTCGGGTCGGCCTCGAGCGTGCCGATGTCCTGCCACTCCCACCACGCCTCGAGGACCTCGAAGTCGTCGAAGGTGCCGACCAGGTCGGGGTAGTCCTCGTGGTCGTCTTCCGCTGCCCGGTCGTCGCTCTCCTCGGGCTCCGTCTCGTCCTCGGAACTGTCGTCCGCCGCCGGTTCGTCTGCGCCGTCGTGTCGTTCGTCGCGGGTCTCCGGCTCGCCGGGACCGCCCAGCTCCGAACAGCCGGCGAGGACGACCGCCGCCCCCATCGCGAGGTAGGTTCGTCTGTCCATCGATCGTCGGAACGAGACCCCGGACTGACGGTTTGTTATGGACCGCGTAGCTCGAGGATGACGGGCCGTATTCCGACCGTACTCGGGCCGTCCGAGGATGTACGGGCTACCAGACGGTCCACTCGAGGACGAGCACGAGCGCGGCCAGGAACACATGCTCGCCGTCGACGATCCCGCCGTAGAACAGCGGGCCGCGATCGCGGCTCCC
>JGI2924J29684_1077780_pt1 | contig 22455 bp, 17 predicted proteins | sample BenlonsequencITS_FD_29684 | JGI IMG/M metagenome (IMG submission 29684)
GAGGTAGAGATTTTTGGTGTTGAAGGTGGAATTGCGGTTAAACCAATAGAGCCACTGACTATTAGCTTAAATGCGGCTTATTTAAACAGTGAAATCGTAGCAACAGACGCAACAGACCAAGTCAATAATGTTGGGGATGCCACCGATTACACACCAGAACTAAGTGCGACTATCGGTATAAACTACGACTTTAACCTGGCTCCTGACATTCCAGGTTTCGCCCGCATAGACTACAACTACAGAGACGAAGTTACCTATATCGATCGTTCTAGTTTCTTCGAATCTGTTCTACCTCAAGCATCAGATAGTTTGAGCCTTTTAAATGCTCGCGTTGGGGTCACACTGAACGCGTTTGATTTGGAAATTTTTGCAACAAATCTAACCGATGAAAATGTATCAATTGATCCATATCAAGGTTGGGCCAACGCAAACAGAACTCAACCTCGCGTTATAGGTTTGAAAGCTAAGTACAACTTCTAAACTCCCTTCATTAGCAGTTGCATACTAAGGAAGTCCGGCTATTCAACTTAGCCGGGCTTCTTTTATGTTTAGATTACAAATGTGATTTGATACGATCTAGCCTACAAAAAACCATGCTATTCCATGTAGTCGCTCTTATCGTCAGTGCATTAAAGCCCGTAAGATAAAGCACATAACTTGTTGACTCCACTACTCTCAGCAACAACTTGGCTTTTCATTCCAAATGACGAAGAATGAATCAAAGGCCTAGCAATGTAAGATTATTCAGTTGGCGCATATCGGTTGATAAAGCGATTGAAAGTCGACCGCTCTAATTCTCGATATCAAATTTTTGATTTAAGGGCGCTGCCTGCCCTCTTGGTGCCCGAACGACAACTTAGCTATGCTCCGTTGCAGCATGACAAGCATTACAAGTGTCCATCAGAAAATCGTAAGCGTCTTCAAAACGACTCCACTGCCCACTATCGATGACCTCATCAATCTCTTTGATAGGTATATCGAGCATAGTTGCTAACTCAATTGCGTCCCAACCATTATAAGCATATGGCTCAGTTCGACCTTCTTTAATGTTACTTAATGACTGTTGGATTTTCCAATTATACCATGACGCCAACTCACCATTTTCTGCAATCCCTGCAAAATATAGTTTTGTTGAATGAGTTTGCAGCTCATGCATAACGTCAATTAACCGGTATTCCTTCAAATGCGTCACAGCATTTTCAGGCGTGGATCTTTCACCTTTTAGCATGAACACACCCCCAGCGAGCGCACTTCCACCAACAGCCAGAAGCACCCCCACTAGAAACGTTGAATTACTGTTCATTGCGGATCGTGCCCTCAAGAAACATTTGCAAAATTAGCAAAGGCACGAGCACCCAAAAATTTATTCAGCTCGAGCCATTTTATCCATAAAGGGTTTTAATAATACAATCAGCACTGCTCCAGATGAAACAATCCCACCATGTATCAGCCAAAACCACTGAGGTGCCATTGTTTCATAAAGTTGACCTAGCCAACCGGACCCGAAACCACCGATAAATATAGCAAGATAGTACGATCCGATCATCATCGAATTAACGGACGCTGGTGCCACACGCGAGATAAAGGACATAGCAACTGGTCCAATATACAAAAATCCAGTTCCACAAATACAGTGAAATATAAACGGCCAGAACATGTGAATGCCGGCATCCGAACTTGTCATCTCACCAATCACAAGCATCATAAAGGCTAAGCCAAAAATCAAACACCCAATTGCAATTTTAATCGAATCCTGAGGCTCATTGCCCAGTTTATTCTGTCGGCGCCAAAACCACAAAACAAGAGGTGCAGCTGCTAAGACGAACATAAAATCAAGAGACTGGAACCAAGTTACTGGAACTTCAAAACCGAAAATAAGCCGATTGACTTCGTCTTTGATCCAGAGCGGATAAACATTCCAAACTTGCGCCTGCGCCGTCCAATATAATGACGTGATGGCCAACATAATCAGAATAACAAAGATTGGTGCAAAATCTTCCTTTTTCAATTTACGTGCGGCTATAGTTTCGGAAGTAATTTTGCTTTTCGGCAAATGGCGGCTACCGGCAACATAAATTGCAAGCCCTACCAGCATCCCAATTCCAGCTATACCAAAACCATAATGCCAGCCATAAAGTTCGCCCAATGTCCCACAAACGAGAGGCGCAATGGCCGCCCCCACATTTATGCTAAAATTGTAAATCGTGTATCCTGCATCACGCCTCTGATCTGAGGCTTCGTACAATTGCCCAACTTGCGCAGCGAGATTTCCTTTAAGGAAACCCGATCCGGCAATGAGAAACAATAAAGCAACAAGGAAAGAGACTTCAAAGGCCATAAGGAAATGCCCTATAGCCATCAGCATTGCACCAATCATGACTGCGGCATGCTGACCGATAAATCTATCTCCTAGATACCCACCGATTACAGGAGAAAAATAAACTAACCCAACATATATACCGAAGGTCTGAGAGGCCAAAGCCTGAGTAGACATCGGTCCAAATATAGACTCAAGAAAAGACTGAAAAGCACCAAAACCGGCAACATTGCCAGAGTGCTCGGGCAAGAACAGGTGCGTCGCCATGTAAAGCACGAGCAACGCCTGCATTCCGTAAAATGAGAAACGTTCCCACGCTTCTGTAAAGACAATAAAACCCAAGCCCTTTGGGTGACCGATAAATGCCGTACCATCTGCGTTTTGCACGGCATTTTTTATGTTCGTTTCCGGTTCAAGCTGCATGAGCCCCTCTTAAGTATAGTTTATCAAAGGCAATCATACGAAGCCAACATCAAATAGCCGCTAATTAAACGCTCGGAGGTGCGCAAATGTCACCACTCAGTATTATGTTAGTACCTAGACAGAATGGCCATTCTGGTAACACAATTCAATTCGAACTAAATTATCAGCTTGAATATATGCACAGCTGTCTAATCAGCTAGCATAACAACCAAGCTCTTCGTCTAATTTAATCTGGATAAGCTATTTGCCGACAACACTCTTGCAAGATTCAAATTTCTAGAGAAACATTCGCACTTGTAGATTTCATTATGTGGCTTGGTTGGGATTTAAAAAGAGAGGCCGCCATCAAAGGTAAAAAATGGAAAACCCTTCAAAATTTAATTCTAACCTCCCCCCTTCCAGAAAGTCACTCCCCCCCTTTGAAGCCTTACGAGCTTTCGATGCTGTCGCTAGATTGGGCGGAATTCGCAAAGCCGCCAATTGGCTCGAACGTGACCATGCTGTGTTAAGTCGCCACCTGCGATCAATAGAAAAATGGGCGGGCGTGCCACTTATTGAAAGATCAACAGCAGGAACCTCTTTGACAGAAGAAGGTCAAAAATACCATTTAGCTGTTTCCAAAGCACTCGACAGCATTTCTCACGCATCTTTAGATTTGTTATATTCAGGAACCCACCATCAATTAAATATCTGGTGCATTCCAGGATTTGCAACAAACTGGCTTTCTCTTCATCTGTCTTCAATGGAAACAACAAATAGTGACGTCGACTTACAACTGCGTCCATCAGTCGATTCCCCTGATTTTCTATCACATGAAGCTGATGCTGATATTCGCGTGCAACGCAATTATGGCGAACAAGAAGTGCTTGCCGACCACTTACAAGCAGTTCCACTCGCGGTTTTACCAATTATACCCGTCGCCAATCGCAAATATTTGGAATCTCTCACGGAGATAGAAACGCCGGCCCATTTATTAGAACACCACCTGCTACATGAGCGCTCAACATCGACTTGGGAGACATGGCTAAAATCTCACAATGTACCGTGCGACAATACTCTAAAGGGAATAAAACTCTGGCAGGGAGATTTGACGTTGGATGCCGCACGCCACGGCCAAGGTATAGTTTTAACAAACCCGCTGGTTGCGTCGCGCTTTATCGAACGCGGTGAGTTGATTGAAATTGGAAAAGACAATCCCAATTTCCCAACACGAACAGCCAGCTATGTCATGATTGCACGAAAAGATCGCTGGAACGAACCAGTTTTGCGACGTTTTCGAAACTGGATGCACCGCACGATCCGCAAGGAATTGCCGCTCTACACGCCCAAATAGAGCAACACCTCAAACTTTAAAATGCACTAAAAATTATTCTTAAGTGCATTGAAAAAATCATTGTCCAAAATAGCTTCCGAATGCATCGGTTTCGAGCGTGCGCTCGCAACCGAAATGATCAGCTGGCGCGTCGGGTTTATATAAATATATTGGCCAAAAATACCCCTTGCACTGAATGCTTTTTCTTTGAAACTTCCGCTTTCGTCTGGCACCGGCCACCACATATATCCGTAGTTTAGTGTCTCTCCACCAACCGTCCGAGGAGACGTGGATTCAGCGATCCAATTTTCCGGTAATGTCGGCTCTCCATTTATTTTCCCATCCTGCAACATATAAATTCCAAGTCGAGAAAAATCTCGTAAAGTCGCACAGATCCCACACCCAGCCACCTCTAAACCATCGACAGAGTCAAGCCACCACATACCCTCTTTTTCCATACCCATTGGAATCCAGATACGACGCGACAAATAGTCAGACAACCACTCTCCTGTTGCAGCTTTCAGCAATGCCCCAACAACAAAAGTGTCTGCAAAACTATAATTGAAATGCGTGCCGGGTTCATGCTGTCGCTTCGTCTTGCAGATATAATCCATTATCAAACCAGGCTTTTGCTCCACCTGATAATCCAACATAATCCGCCTATCCGAATTTGGGTCTGTGTGCTGATCATTCCAAGCAACGCCAGATGTCATTTGCATCAAATGACGGATACTAACGCCATCATATGCACTACCTTTTAGTTCAGGAAGATATTCAACGAGCTGCTCATCTACGTTCTTTATAAAGCCGTCCTTAATAGCAACACCCACAAGAGTTGTTGCAACAGATTTAGCCATTGACATGGATACCCACAGAGAATCCGCAGTATTTCCACTCTCATAGTGCTCGCACACAACTTTGCCTTGAGAGTATACTAACAGTCCAGCAACTCTGTTTTTCGAAATATAGTCAAAAATATCGTTTTGAGAGCTATTCAACTGAAACTCTAACGCTTCGGCAGGCTGCAAAGATTCCTTTAAAATCTTCTTTTTACCCATAGGAATCTTGCGTGTCGGGAAAATCTTGTGGGAATTGCGAAACGTTGACGCTTGCAAATTGGGCATCATCTTACCCGCATAGAGATTGACAATATCTCCGAGTGGTTCTGCAACTAACGCATTAGAGAGCTTTGGCTGAGTTTCACGTTCTGGCTTTATCATTCTCATCTCGGAACATTTCTGACTTGCAATTCTAAATTTCTATCAGCCTACATTTCACATCAGCAAAATTTCAGGTGCAAAAGGATTGTTCGCCGGTGCTTAATTTGCACCGACCCTTCCAAAATTCGCGTCTGTAAATATGTGCTAATTTTTTGAAATCTGATCACAATCAAATTGTTGCAACTTCAGCTTAGCCAGAAAGTTTATAGCAAATATGCCGGAACTATTCGTACCTGATATTTTTCAGAATGATGCACCTCTAGAGGTTATTCGGAACTTTCCGTTAGCACAGTTAATATGCTCAAATAATGATGGTATAATGGCAACCGCATCACCGATAATTATCGATGACACTCGCGGGAATTCTGATGACCTCATACTTATAGGCCACATGGCTAAGGCAAATCACCAATCCACATTCATGCAATCAGGACAGAATATTTTAGCTATTTTCAGCAGCCCAAACGCATATATTTCTCCCGATTGGTATAAAGAAAGAAAAACTGTTCCTACCTGGGATTATCAAAGCGTCCATATAAATGGTGCGATAAACATTTTTGACGACCATGATCAACACTTAGATGTTCTAACCAAAACAATTGCTCATGTAGAAAGATATAAAGAGCCCCCTTGGACAATGGAAAAAGCACCAGAAGGAAAAGTGGAAAGCTTGCTACCCCGTATCATATCCTTTGAAATAGTCGTCGAGCGCATTCAAGCAATATCTAGACTCAGCCAAATGCAGACAATTGTAGATCGCCATAGTGTCATTGAAGGTCTTCGAGCCCGCAACCAATATGGTGACCTTGACGTCGCATCTTTGATTGAAGCGCAAATGAACGCACCATCAGGTGGTGATTAATTTACACCACCCGAACCGCTAAAATCAACTTGAACACTTGCTGTTTCAGTCGCACGGTCGTTGAAAATTATTCTTGATAAAAAGGATGCTTACAATGCTCCGTTCCAATAAAACGACAGAAGAGTGGCAAGCCCTAGATGCGGCCCATCACGTACACCCATTTTGTGATCACAAATCACTAAAAGAAAATGGGGTAAAAGTTATAGTAAAAGGTGAAGGGAGCCACTTGTGGGATTCTGATGGGAATAAAATCCTTGATGGAATGGCCGGTTTGTGGTGCGTCAATGTTGGTTATGGCCGTAAAGATCTCACAGAAGTGGCCGCGCGCCAAATGGATGAGCTCCCCTACTACAACACATTTTTCCAGTGTTCATCTCCACCTCAAATAGAATTGGCGAATAAATTATCTGAGGTAACGCCAGAGCATATCAACCATTTTTTCTACGCCAATTCAGGCTCAGAAGCGAATGACTCTATCATCAAATTCATTCGATTATATTGGGACCAAAAAGGAAAACCTGAAAAGCGCACAATTATCGGGCGCAATTTAGGTTATCATGGGAGCACGATTGCTGCGACCAGTTTAAGTGGAATGGGCGCTATGAAAAAACTAGGTGGTAATTACCTACCTGAGTTTGAGCACATTCTAGAACCGCATTACTATATGCATGGTAATGGCATGACTGAAGAAGAATTTGGTCTGTATGCAGCCAATCAATTGGAAGAAAAAATACTAGAAATCGGCGCAGACAAAGTCGGTGCGTTTTTCGGTGAACCCGTACAGGGTGCCGGAGGCGTTATCGACCCTCCAGCAAACTATTGGCCACGCATTCAAGAGATTTGCACGAAATACAACATACTTCTTGTCTGTGATGAGGTTATCTGTGGCTTTGGACGTCTCGGCACATGGTTTGGTCAAAATTTCTATGGCATCAAGCCGGACATCATGACCATGGCGAAAGGTTTGTCCTCAGGATACATGCCTATCTCTGCCATTGGGTTTAGCGACGACGTGTATGAAGCATTGCACTATTCAGGTGTTCTTGCGAATGGATACACCTATTCAGGCCACCCAGTTTCGTGTGCAGTTGCCCTAAAAAACATCCAAATTTTACAGGATGAAAAAATTATAGACCGTGTTGCGAGCGAAGCTGTGCCAGCTTTCCGTGAAGGCTTAAAATCCCTTTCAAAAAATCACTCCATTATTGGTGAAGTGAGAGGACAAGGACTACTAGCCGGAATCCAACTCATGAAGAATGCGGCTGATAAAGTTCAGTTTGAAGTTGAAGAGCAAGCAGCCAATATTTGCCGTGACATTGCCATTAAACATGGACTGATAATGCGTGCTGTAGACCGCACTATGGTTGTTTGTCCTCCGCTTGTCATCACGCCATCTGAAATCACTGAATTTCTAGAAAAAGCAGATGCCGCTTTGACAGAAACTGAAGCCTATTTCGGTTTGCGATAAGGGACGGCGTAATGATTAGCCAACAGACAAGTGAGTTGTTGACGCAAATTAATTCTTATTGCGAAACAAACAAAACTGAAGCGAACTTTCCAGTCCGCAATCCTGCCACTGGTGAAGAAATTACTGTGGTGCCTGAGTGCACCGCAGATATCACCAGAGCCTTCATAAAGCGAGCAAAAGCTGCCCAACCTGATTGGGCAGCGCTCACAGCCCAACAACGCGCAAACATCTTGAAAAAATGGCATGCGCTTATCCTACAAAACCAAGATGCACTCGGCGAATTATTGACCTTAGAACAAGGAAAACCGATTGCGGAAGCCAAAGGTGAGATAGGTTTTGGCGCAAGTTTTATTGAGTGGTTTGCTGAAGAAGGTAAGCGTGCGTATGGTGACATTGTTCCACCAAACATGCCGGACAAACGCTTATTGGTGATAAAACAACCGATAGGTGTTGTAGGAGCTATAACGCCTTGGAACTTCCCCAATGCGATGATCACACGCAAAGTCGCTCCCGCATTGGCGGCTGGGTGTTCAATTATCTTAAAACCCTCAGAAGACACCCCTCTTTCTGCAATTGCTCTGCGCATACTTGCGAGCGAAGCTGGGATACCTGAAGATATCTTCCAGATTGTTACATCCAGCCACGGTGCTGAAATTGGTGAAGTCCTAACCTCGCATGAAGACATCCGTAAGATTTCCTTCACAGGCTCTACGCAAGTTGGAAAACTCCTCATGCGTCAAAGCGCGGATACACTGAAAAAGTTGTCTCTAGAACTTGGAGGTAACGCGCCTTTTATCGTATTCAACGATGCCGACATTGATGGCGCGGTAAGCGCAGCAATGATATCAAAATTCCGCAATTCTGGTCAGACATGCGTATGTGCCAACCGTATTCTTGTTCAGTCAGGTGTTTACGAAACATTCGTGGAAAAATTCAAATCTGCAATCGCCAAACTTCAAATTGGAAATGGTCTTTCAACTGAAACAAGCCTTGGACCAGTCATAAATCAAAAAGCTTTTGAAAAAGTGAGCCGTTTGATCAAAGATGCCGAGGACAAAGGTGCAGAAGTCACACGTTTGCACACCTCCCTCCCGGAAGGTAATTTCATTGCGCCAACGATGATATCCAACGTCACCAATGAAATGGACATTTCCAGTGAAGAGATATTTGGACCTGTCGCACCTATCTTTTCATTTGAAACAGAAGAAGAAGCGATCACAATCGCCAACTCAACCCAATATGGATTGGCTTCTTATTTCTGGACCAAAGATCTCGCACGTGCTTGGCGCGTATCTGAAAAACTAGAAACAGGCATGGTGGGTCTAAACCAAGGTTTGATTTCCAGTGAAGCAGCTCCATTTGGCGGCATTAAAGAGTCTGGCATGGGGCGAGAAGGCTCTAAATATGGGCTCGATGACTATCTTGAGATTAAATACATTTCTATGGGTGGAATAGCTTAGGCTTCCTTCAAACACATATCTTTAGCGGCAAGGGCAGAATGCAATGAAACTATTTGGCAAAATATTTCTCGGTGTAATTATAATCCTTGCCGTTTTAGGATTGATCTTTCAAAAAAAGATCAAAGAGATCATAGCGGTAAAAGAATATGCTGCTTCATTTGAAGCGGATAAAATCCAATCCAATTTTCGTTCCATGCATGAGCGTTACCCTTCTCAAAAAATAGACGCTCCAGAAGATACGTTTGTTCTAAAAACAGACCTTAGAGACGACATTCTATCAATTCCTTATGTCTACAACGATGTAAAAAGTACCGTTGGTGAATTTATCTCTCGCACAGAAACAACAGGTTTCACCGTCCTGCAAGGCGATCAAATTGTTCACGAAGAGTACGGACTTGGCAATGATGCCACATCCAATGCCATTCAGATGTCTGTCACCAAGTCCTTTGTATCCACCCTTCTTGGTATCGCGCTGGAAGAAGGCTTTATCGACTCCGTCAATGACCAAGTTGTCAAATATGTGCCTGACTTAGTCGGCAGTGCATATGATGGTGTTACGATTGAACAAGTCTTGGAAATGTCATCAGGTGTGCGCTGGAATGAAGATTATGGCGATCTAAACTCTGATCTAGTACAGTCCATTGTTGCGGTACGCACGGGTTCTCTAAATGAATTTACTGCGAAAGTTCCTCGTGAAATAGAGCCAGGCACAGACACACGCTATGCCAGCATAGATACACAAGTTCTCGGAATGGTCGTAGAAGCCGCAACCAAACAGGACTTCAAAACTTACTTCAAAGAAAAAATCTGGGACAAACTCGGCGCTGAAGGCGATGCATACCTTCTACAAGATACCGTAGGAACAGGACTGTTTTATGGTGGCTTGAATATACGCCTAAGAGATATGGCCCGCTTTGGAGTTTTGATGCTCAACCAAGGCGTAAATTACAAAGGCGAAAGCGTTGTTTCATCCGAATGGGTAAAGAAAGCGACGACACCGGATAAAGAACACTTAATGCCATTGAGTGCCACGGCAGATTCCTACCCTCGGTTTGGATACAAATATCAATGGTGGATCCCCAATGATTGGGATGGCGATGATTTTTCAGCCATAGGTATTTATGGTCAGTATATCTACATCAATCCAAGTAGAAATGTCGTAATTGCTAAAACATCTGCTTATAAAAATTATCTAATAGATGGCGGATGGATGAATGTTGAGGCTCTGGCAGTATTCCAAGCAATAGCGCGTCACCTATCTACAGACGCAGCCCCCTCAATAGAGGCAGCATCAACTGAATTAGATGCTTCATCTATTTTGGAAAGCACTGACTAATACGGTGCTAAACCGGCACTAACAGGTATTTGGTTGCGGCGGCACACTGTGCGCAAACCAAACCTCGACTGGAGGCGTTTTACACCTGGAAGTTTAGTTAAAAACGACCTGTGAAACGCCTCATATCCTTCCACGCCATTGCACAAAACGCGTAGCAAATAATCGCTATCGCCAGACATCAAATTACACTCAAGCACTTGGTCAGATTTGATCACTGCTTTTTCAAAATCATGCAGTGTCGCCTCGGCTTGATCTTTTAGTTCTACTGAGACGAAAACACTTGTCGGCAACCCCACTTTTTCTTCAGACAATATAGCCACATATCGTTGGATTACCCCCCGCTCTTCCAATGCTCGAGACCTCTTATGACAAGCAGACATAGAAAGACCTACGCGTGCACCAATTTCTTGAAAAGATGCCCGTGAATCCTCCTGTAAACAGGCAAGAATTTTAACATCAAAGCTGTCCATATAAATAATCTCCCAAAAGCTAGGTTTACGGAAAAATTATACACACAAAACCCTGTAATTACTACTATTTTTCTAACTCTTATCTCTTATTTCAGGATAAAATAAGCCTATCATATAGGAGAAAATCATATGTTTGTTGGGATCCCAAAAGAAATCAAAACCAAAGAATTTCGTGTTGGTATGACACCGGCAGGAGTCAAAGAATTAGTGTCTCGCGGACACATTGTTTTTGTCGAAACAAATGCCGGTAATGGTGTTGGTTTTACAGACGAAGACTATTCACTTTCAGGTGCAGAAATCCTACCAACTGCCGAAGAAGTATTTGCAAAATCTGAATTGATCATCAAAGTCAAAGAACCACAATTAAACGAGTGCGCAATGCTCCGCAAAGAGCAGACAATTTTCACATATCTGCATCTTGCAGCAGATAAACCTCAAGCCGAAGCTTTGTGCGCATCTGGTTGTCTAGCTATTGCATATGAAACGATCACTTCCCCGAAAGGTCACCTACCCCTTCTTCAACCCATGAGTGAAGTTGCTGGCCGTTTATCTGTGCAAGTTGGCGCGACTGCTCTTCAAAAATCCAATGGTGGTTCCGGCCTACTTCTGGGAGGTGTTCCGGGTGTCGCACCAGCCAATATTGTTATTATCGGTGGCGGTGTTTCGGGTGAAAACGCCCTGCAAATGGCGATGGGTGCACGCGCAAATATTATTGTTTTTGAACGTTCCCTTGAAAAAATCGCAGAACTCGACCGCGTTTACGGTGATAAAGTCACAATTTGTTACTCAACCCCACTTGCTGTTCAAGAAGCGATTGCCAATGCTGATCTCGTTATTGGTGCGGTTCTACTTCCTGGGGCTGCAGCGCCTCGCGTCATCAGTCGTGAAGATCTAAAATTGATGAAACCAGGATCTGTGCTTGTTGATATTTCAATCGACCAAGGAGGTTGTTTTGAAACATCTAAACCAACAACGCATGACAATCCAACATATGAAGTTGATGGTGTTATTCACTATTGTGTTGCAAACATGCCAGGCGGTGTTCCAAAGACATCAACACTCGCACTGACAAATGCGACCCTACCTTACATTTTGAAGTTGGTAGAGAATGGTCCACAAGCCGCAATCGAAGCTGATGCGCACCTTGCCAATGGTGTGAATGTAAGCAATGGCAAGCTGACACATCCCGCAGTAATCGAAGCTCTAACAGACTAAATTTTATGAGATAAATCTCTGTTTACGCACCGTTCAATTCACTTGAACGGTGCCCTCACCTTCCTCACCAGTATCAGCTTCGTTATCTTCAAACATCACTTCAGAAAGAATGATAGAACTCGCATCAGCAGCACGCGCTGCATAAGGGGAATTGTTGCGTAAAACAACATTGCTGGCCGTGATCTTAGCTTCATTTTCCGTGTAAAGAGCATCATCCTCAGCGCGCTCAAAAAGGCTGTCAGTTACCGTCACAACACTTGTATCGTAAGCAGCAATCCCTGCGGATTCAATACCCACAATCTTGCTGTCCGACATCACCATACGTGCTTCTTCTTCAAGCCAAACTCCCATGTGAGAGTCTGAGATGGAGAGATTTTGAACATTCAAAACTGCATCATTACGGCCAGTCAGCGACATTTTTTCAATATCTCGCATAGAAGCATTCTGTAAATTCACTTCACCGCCGATAACAAACAGCCCGTGACCATCATAATAGTCATCTTCGGCTTCACCATAGCGAAAACCTTCTATTGTCAAACCATCAATAGTCAGATCTGCATTTACAGCTAACATCGCGCTAGACGCAAATTCATCATTAGGCTTAATGACGGCCCCGTCTTCAAACACAATCGTCAAAGCTTTATCTTCAGCTTTCAAAAACGCACGCACTTCAATGTCTTGAAATGGCGTATCTGAAAATGAAGATGCTATATAATCCCCTGGATGCACCAAAATCATTGAACCACTTTCCGCCTCAACGAGCGCAGATTGAAGTCCCGAACTACCTATCTTATCACAGGTAAATTCTTCGCTTTCTTCCACACAAACATTGATGCTAGTCGTTTCTTTCTGCGCAACTTCAACAGGTGCTTTCACCTCGTCATTACATGCAGTTAGCGCAAGACAAGACACACCAAGTGCAGCCGTAAAAAACCGCTTCATATGCTTATTCCTTTAAATGTACATTCTTTAGAATTAGGTGAGATAACTTAGTTCAAATCACGCGCGACTCGGAAACCGACCGTAAAATATCCGTTGGCAAGCTTACCCGGCAGCCGGAAGTGCGGGTCCATATATTCACCGCCATCAGCATAACCACCGCCGCGCACCACACGTTCCACAGTATTCTCACATCCGCTACGGATACTGCCATCAGCTGGCGCACCATCATAGCTCTCAGCAAAACAATCCGCTTGCCATTCCCATGCATTTCCTCGGATATCGTAAATACCGAAAACATCATTTGAAAACGAGCCCACTGGAGCAGTGTATTGCCACTGATCAGCACCCTCTACTTTACCGCCACAGCATTCCGACTGTCCTATATTAGCGACATTATGGGTAACTTCACCGTTCTCTTCCTCGATCCCGCCATGCGCAGCTAAATATTCCCATTCAGCTTCGGAAGTCAGACGATAGGTGTGCCCTGTTTTTTCATTAAGCCACCCAATATATGCTTGCGTATCTTCCAAGCTGACGCACACAACAGGATGATCTGCTTCTTGAGGAAAACCCGGATTTTGCCAGCTGCGACTCTCGCTAACATGCCAACTCTCAGTGTCTGTGTAAATCATACACTTTTTCTCAGACACATAACCGGAATCTTCTATGAATGCGCGGAACTGGGCGATTGTCACCTCATGTTTTGCTATTTCAAAAGCATTGGTAAAACTCACCGTGTGTTTCGGACCTTCAACCATGCCATAGCCGCGATCTTTCCAATCCCCCATCTCGAAGGATGCCGGCTGTACAACCGACATATCTGGACATAATTCGCAATCACCTTGCGCCATTTCAATCGGCGCAACTGCTTGCATTTCCACCGTTTCAGTAGGTTGCTCTGTTTTAACTTCACACGCTGAAATCAAGACAATTGATGTCGATGCAATAAGTAGTTTTCTCATGATTATTCTCCACCCCATGCAGGGTTCCAGTCGATTCCATTGGTGTCTTGCAATTCCCAGTAAAACTTGGAACGCGGCTTCGCGTCAGGACCGATCTCCTGCATCGTTTCTGCATCAAATAGTCGACCATTAATCATCGTCATCGAAACAGAATTTGTGTTTTCAATATTTTCCAGAGGGTTTTCATCAAGAACAATTAAATCAGCGAGCTTGCCTTCTTTGATAGAACCAAGCTGATGATCCAACCCAAAGGAGCGAGCACCATTTATTGTCGCCGCACGCAGAATTCTCTCTGGCGTCATGCCGCCCTGCGCCATCAGGATCATTTCCCAGTGGATAGCCAGCCCAGAAACCTGACCATGAGAACCAACATTCACTGGTACACCTTGACGATCTAACTCTGCATATGTTCTCGCGACTGATCGGAACCCAACATCATAAACAGTGTCACTCGCTTTAATGCTGTGCATACATCTTACATGCAGTGGCGCGCCACCTGCGCCTGTAATCGGATTGTACGAATTATTCACATCCGGCACGAAGTTCTTGATTTTAACTTCATCGTCGAACTCAAAATTCTGGTAGATGTAGTTTTCTCCAAACAAAGCCCCAAAAACAACGATCAAAGTTGGTGTTGCTGAAACTTCAGAAGCCTTAAACAGCTCTTGCAAATCCTTATAATAAGTATCCACCGGCAAATTGTGTTCAAGATTTGTATGACCATCCAGCAGCATACTTATATTCGTATAAAACTGCCCTGCTCCCTCAGCATCCACCATATACCCAGCTTCACGTGCTGCTTTAACCAACCACTGACGTTTCTGGCGCGATGGAAATTTATATGTCTTTAATACAGATGGCCCCATGGCTTTGCGCAAAGTCATGATGTCTCGTGCTTCATCCAACGAATTAAACTCGTGATAGACACCGCCCCAGCGTCCTTCGACACCGTGGATAACTTGAGCTGATGAGAACCAACGCGGCCCCACGAGCTGCCCTGCAGCAGTCATTTCACCGGCTTCATAGCTAAGCTGATCATTGGAATATGGGTCAAAATTCGTTGTTACCCCATAAGCCAAAGCTGCATAGCGCCCAGCATGCTTTTGCGGCATAACATCTACGCCATAACAACAATCTATGTGGCCATGCGCGTCCAGAAAGCCCGGCATGATCGTTTTGCCTGTGATGTCTACAATCTGTGCTTCGTCTGGAATTGCAACATCCTCTTGGCGGCCAAATAGCTTGATTTTATTGCCTTCAACGACAACCACACCATTTTCTATGACATCCCCTTCAATTGGGATGACACGACCACCAACAAAAGCGAACAATCCTTTTTCCTCAGGTGCCTCAACGCTAAAGCCAAGATCAAGATCACATGTGGCTTCTGCTTTGGCTGGCAAGTTGATTTCACAAATTGTTGGCCCAAAAGTCCAACGTAGTGTTAAGCCATCATTGCTCCAGCTCAAATCATATCCACCAAGTGGCGCAATCATTTTCGCATTTTCAGTATCTATTTCTGAAACTTCCCAAGCTTCATCTGACTTTTTAAATGGCGCAATAAAAAGGTCATTATTGTCTTTAAAAGCCAGCCATTTTTCATCTGGGCTAATGTCTAAATCGCGCACATTATAGCTGGTCGTATAAGCGTGTTCCTCTTGGTTTTCACCATTGAGCGAAACGCTGAACAATCCTTCTTTCTTGTCGCGGCCGCGCCCAGCGCCAATATAATATAGCTTACTGTCATCTTTTGAGAATTGCAGCAGCTTGTCAGCTTCTTCGACGAAATCAATCTCTTCAGTTTCAAATGTATAGGTATAGATGCCTGCTTCTGGTCCCGGAGCACTCATGGAAGGGTCAGCTGGCATTATGCGATAAGCAAGCAATTTTCCCGAATGTGAAAATACGGGGTCGCGAATAGTGCCTGGCGTGGACACAAGCACTGTCTCTTGTCCGGTTTTCAGATCGCGATAACGTAGCTCGCTTCCCGTTTCGTCATCCCATGAAACATATACCAACTCATCACGGTCAAATGAAAGCGCGGGTTCAAACTCGCTTTTGTCCTCACCTGTAAAAGCAGTGATTGGCGTGTTATTGGTCAGGTCTTTTTGCCAAAGCTTACTAAGCGCTCTGAAAACCACAATTTTATCGTCTGCAATCCAAACTGGATTACGTATCGTCTTCACATCGACAGTTTCCGGCGCAAGATCTTGCTGAACACGGATTGGTGGTTGAATTTCATGTTTGGAAGTCAGCTTAAAGGGAATTGTTGAAGCATCACCATTCTCCATGTCTATGCGCAAAATTTTCCCTTTAGACCAAATGGCAATATGACGGTTATCAGGAAACCAAGCATAGGAAGGATAGTAATGCTCTTGCGGTAGATAATCACTTTGCAGGTCGCGGCTTAACTCAGAATAGACCGGTGTCTGACGACGCGTTTCAGTGTCGAATGTGAACAGGACTGTCTGAGCTTTGTGACGACGAATAAACGCTATTTTCTGTCCATCCGGCGACACTTCTGCTGTCGTCGCGCTACCAAAGCCAGATATGTATGGTCGCGCTAAATGCCCGGGCTTGCGCTTATGGTGAAGCTTACGTTTCTTACCTCTTCCATCGTTTTCACGACCCGCATCATAATGCCCTTTGGACTTGAGCTTTTCCATATCAATTTTCAATGGCGCTCGCATAACGTTGAAGTTTTTCAGCCCTGTGTTCACATAAACGTAATGATCCCCTCCCACGCGCTGCGTGTAGTAGAGGTATTCGCCATCTGGTGAGTAACGCGGCTCTTGCACATCGCGGCGACCGCCCGGTGCATCAACCATATGTTTTGGTTCGCTGCCATCAACATAATATTCCCGAATAGTCGAGGAATATACCTTGCTAGCTTCCGGCTCCCGCACAACAGCAATTATCGCCTCATCAGATGGCGACCAAGCAGGAGATGATATAATATCACGCTCCTCAAAACTAATCTGCTTGCGTTTTTTGCCTTTAACGCTAGCTGTCCAAATATTATCATGACCTGAAGCGTCACTAATGTAAGCTAGCGTTTTGCCGTCACTGCTAAATTGAGGGCTTTTCTGAGTAGCTGGGCCAGATAGGATAGCTTTTGCTTCTCCGCCCTCCGCTGACATGATGTAAATGTCATTGAGCAAGTCGAACGCAATCCACTTTCCGTCCGGACTAATATCCAGACTCATCCAGCTTCCTTCTTCTAGCTCAAAACTAACATTCTTGGGTGTTTGCTCCGCATATGCTGTGCAAGCTGAAGCCCACGCAACAAATATCACAATAAACCGTAAAAACACCAAATCCTCCACAGCGATACAGCACAATTAGTTTTGTATCTCACCCTCCCCCGTATCATCATTCATGATTTTGCGTTTATTGTGCGCTTTTATACGGTGCGCCCATATATGACGCAGCAAGACATTTTATATGCTAATCAGCGTACCAACTCACACATAAGTTGCGTATCGAGCAAGCTGTGGTGAGTTATACACACCATTATAATTTATAGCGCCAAGCCTTATCTATTTTCTTCAAAATTGATGGTGACAAATCTATCCTTGGCACATGTGAGCTTTGCACCATCTGCAACGAAAATTTATTTCCCAGCAGCGACACACAAACAAAATATTATTGATATAAAACAATAATTTAAACTACACTCAGCAACCAAATATTTTGAACCACACGGCAAAAAAGTATGCTTTTAGGTTGTATTCAGCAGACTTGAACCTGCACCGGATAGTCTCCTATCAACTTGCGTTCGACATGAGTTAAACACGTATAGTTGGAGTAAGAGAATGACGTATAAATTTGCAACACTGCTAGGCTTACTCAGTATTCTTCCAATGTCTGCTCAAGCACAAAACAACGTTACCCCATCTGAGCTGCAATCAGTCCTTGCCGAGATTGAACACTTAAAATCCATTCAGACAGAAACGCAGTCTCGCATTTCAAACTTAGAAGCTTTGATACAAAACACCACTCGACAAGATACCCAACTCGACACTCTACCAGCCCAAAAGAACACTTCCCAAGAAACATTGCAGCAGGATCAAACGCCTAAACTTTTAGTCAGCGGAGACTTCTTTACACGGTTTGAAGGCAATTATAATTCGCCCAATAAAATCGATAGAGAGCGCGCCGTAATGCGAGCACGTTTAAGGGGTGATTATCAAGTTTCAGACGCGATCAAACTTGGTGCGATGCTCGAAACTGGTGACCCTGATGATCCAAACTCTGGGTATCTGACTGTAGACGAATTTGCGGACGACCTACAAATAAGCTTAAGCCAAGCATTTATTGAATACTCAACTGATCTTGCGACTTTCAGGGCTGGTAAAATTCCAATGCCTTTTAAGAAGACCGACCTTGTGTGGGATGGAGATGTGTATCCAACCGGTCTCTCCCTGCAATCTGATCTTTTGGAAAGCGAAGCCCAAAAACTATCATTTTCAAGCCTTTTGTTTCTAATTGACGAGAATGCCACCGGCGAAGACTCATCAATGATTGGTGGTCAGCTTAGTTATGAAGCAAAGCTCGCATCCAATTACGCATTTGGCTTAAATGCAGCATATTACGACTACGAAATTGAAAGCATGGAAGGCGCAAACTCGGGAGATACCCGTGACAATCTTCTAGATGTCGACGGACAATATCTATCCGACTTTGATATTTTGGACGTTCTCGCATCCTTTAAATGGATCGGCCCCAACGAGAACTGGCCCATTAATTTCAACGCAAATATTGTTCAAAATTTCGGGTCTGCTGTCGATGATGATACAGCCTATGGGGTCGATTTAAGCGTAGGAAAAACATCAGCTCCCAAAGACATGAAATTCGGCTACGGATACGGACAAGCTGAAGTCGACGCTGTATTTTCTGCCTTCTCAAATGATAATTTCAGATACGGCACAAATTACGAAGCGCACAAACTTTCGTTCGCTTACCAGCTCGATAAAATGATGCAATTGAGCGCATCAGTCTACCATTATCGCCGCTTAAATGAACTGTACTTAAAAACAGGCGAAGATACCGATTGGCAAGACCGAGTAAGGTTTAACTTCATCATCAACTTCTAATAAATTCGCCTGTCCGTAAAATTCGTTATCTTCTTGGTTTAATTTGCTTTTCGTTTAAACCAAGAAGATAACCCAAGAAACATCATTACCAGCAACCAAATTCCAACCATAAAATTTAGGACACGGCCAGGAAGCCCAAGAATCTGACCTGTGTGCGCTGGATATAATGCATTGGCGAACTGCTGTCCGGCTCCCGCTTTCGATGCGTCATTATTGAGTAGCACTTGACCATCGCCGCCTATACGCACTGTGGATGCACCATATAAACGCGGCATTTCACTGGGCGCTTTTACACGAACTTCGAAATAATCCCGATGCGCATTTATTGGTTTAAAGGCTGAGAGCGTCTCAAGGTCATAGAGAGAGCTGACAACCTCAAGAGCTTCCCCTGAGTTGATAGTGCGACCTTCCGAAGGTTGAGCGACAGTCTCTGGTAAATCAGCTGCCACCCAAGAATCAACCACATCTGAATTTGACAAGAGAAATCCAAAAGTAACCAATACGATAGCCAATGGTGCACCCCATAAACCAATTTCCCAGTGCAGGCCCTTTAATTTAGCCACGCTTCCAGCTTTCCCAACCTTAGCCAGATGATTGAGCTTTTTGCGGTGTTTCCAACCATACACGAATCCAAACACAATATTCGTAATCAACAGCACAGCTGAAATCGAGAAAATCGTATACCCAAGCGCGCCAAGAAACATGTTTTTGTGAAATTGTGTGAGCGTCTCAAACAAAGCACCATCTGAATAAAGGTTTGAGTCTGGGCGATGCCTTAAATCCTCGCCTTCTCCATTCACACGCAGCGTATAGTCAGTGTCATCTTTGGTGTAATAAATATCAAATTGACCTTGTACCCCACCCGATGACCACATTGACCAAACAGTGGCACCATCACTTTGCAAGGCATCAACCCTTGCACCTAATTTTTCAGGAATAATAGAAGTTACCTCTGCTCCCAAAGCAAAGTCATCAATATTGCCTCGAAAACTAATCAGCGTACCCGTAACCGCTTGAAGGAGCCAAAACCCTGCGAATATTAGGCTCATCCATCTATGCGCCTTCATAACCCATTTCAACATCGCAATTTCTCCGTCAGTCTTGGATACAAGTTGCAATATTGCTCTCACACAAAACCAGACGCGATATAGACATCAAATTGATGCGCAATGGTGCATTAACCGCACCAGATAAGCTCCTGAACACATCTTCGGCAAGCCATTTTTCAATTCTACCATGTCGTTTTCAGTGGAGCCTCAAAATGATTAAATTTGCCAAATCTTGTCGTTATTTAGCCTGTACAGCCATCCTTGCTGGACTCGCTGGATGTGCGAGTGTGACGAACCAATCTCCCGCGAGTATTGAGCAATCACTTATCGCAGCAGACAAAGCCTATGATGCGCACAATCTACAAAATGGATACAAATCCGCTTCTGAAGCATTTATCGATTTTGAAACAGCCTTCATGATCGAAGCTGGTGAAGGCTTCCTAACAGATGAAGCATCTATCATGGCAGAGCGCCAGCTGGATACTGCACCTTCCCCTGTTCACTGGGGCCCAATCGGTGCCATGGCTGCTGCCAGCGGAGACCTCGGCATAACTTGGGGCACCTTCTCCATCGACGATTCAACAACAGCTGGAAATTACGTCACGGTCTGGCGCAAAGTGAATGGTGAATGGAAGATAGTGACTGACGTCGCCGTTGATGATCCAGTAGCTGAATAAGCAATAATTCTAACTTAGAGATTACAAAAAACCTCCAACCTAGATTAGCTAGGTTGGAGCCTTAAAGCCTGCTTCCACCACTAAAGAACGCCTGAAACCGTTATACTTAAAATCACTTAAAAGCTGGAGAGGCACGACACTCCACGCACAAATTTCAAACAAAATTACGACACTAATCTGAAAGAATGGCAGCAAATTTTCGTTAGCTAATCAACAGCCCCATTCCTAAAACATAGACCAATTGGCTTTGTCTTAACCGAATCTAATTGTGTCCTTCTCAACACAAAACCCACACAAATTAAGAATAATTCGCAAAAGCACTTGATAAAAACCTATCTTGCAATTAGTTCGCATTTACACACAGTGTTTTAAAGGACGGGACTATGCAAAGCAAGGCAGCCAATAACGGCATTAGAAATTTCAATACGCTATTGGCGACAACAACTCTTGGGCTGGTGATGATTCCATTGACCGCTCAGGCTCAAACTCAGCCACCGGCTCAATCAGAACCCGTAGAAGTTGGCGAAGTCGCGATTGACACGACCGCATCTGAATACAGGGCTGAACCTGAATCTCCCAAATACACAGCGCCGCTAATTGATACGCCCCGCTCTGTTACTGTGGTGACAGAAGAAATTTTACAAGAAACTGGTGCAACATCGCTAGCAGACGCACTACGCACAGTTCCTGGCATTACCATGGCAATGGGTGAAGGTGGAGCGCCATTGGCTGACCGCCCATTTATTCGCGGTGCTGAATCGACAGCCGGTATTCTCGTCGACGGTCTACGCGATTCAAGCTCACAGTCGCGTGATACTTTCAATCTCGAACAGATTGAAGTTGTGCGCGGTGCCAGCGGACCGCTCGCTGGTCGCGGTGCAGCTGGGGGTAGCTTAAACCTGGTTACAAAAACGCCTAAAGCTGAAGACTTCATAGCAGGTTCTATTGGTGCCGGAAATGCCGATTATTTGCGTGGCACAGTAGACGTGAATAAGGCATTGACTGACAACCTAGCTGTACGGCTGAACCTGTTGGGACATGACTCAGAAATAGCTGGACGTGATGGCGTTTATGACGACCGTTGGGGAATAGCACCGTCCATTGCATGGGGCTTCAATGGTCCTACAAAAGTAACAGCAAGCTACTCTCATTACGAGTCTGACGGCATCATCGATTACGGTGTTCCACTCGATACCACGACAGGCAAACCCGTAGAAGGCATCAACCTAGACAATTTCTATGGGCTATTAAACCGTGACTTTCACGAGACGGAACTTGACTCAGGACAGCTAGAAATCAGCCATGACCTGAATGACAATCTACGCCTGCGCAATATTACGCGGGTTATGACGTCTAGCCTTGCATACATAGCCAGTAACCCAGACGATTCTCAAGGCAATGTCGTAAATGGACTAGTCTACCGAAGCCCAAAATCAACCAATTCAACCACAGACACCTTCACCAACCAAACTGATCTACAAGCTTGGTTTGACACAGGTTCTCTTTCTCACAGCCTGTCTACTGGTATTGAATTCACCAGTGAAGAAACCGACAGAGCGACCTATTCAGTTGATACAACAGCTCCCGGCGGCGTAAGCATTCCTCGAGGTGGTTGTGATCAGTTTGGTGCAGGTGAAGCAAGCGGG
>JGI2924J29684_1077779_pt1 | contig 22407 bp, 19 predicted proteins | sample BenlonsequencITS_FD_29684 | JGI IMG/M metagenome (IMG submission 29684)
GGCTCCTTGACCATAAGGACTGGAAGCCAGCAGTTTTTCCATAGCTTTTTTAAAGGCTGGAGTAGAGTTGGTACAAACGATGTGAACAGGCTCTCCTCCCATTTCTAAGAGGAAGGAAACCACACCGACGAGAATATCCGGATCTCCAAAGAGAGCAAATTTCTTGCCATGAATATATTGATGAGCATCTGTCATGGCATCAATGGCCCGTCCCCGTTCAATGGTAACTTCCTCAGGAACCTCTCGACCCGTGAATGTGGCAATCGCTTCAATAAATTTGTCGGTTCCTCCGATTCCGATGGGCATCGGAATCGTTTCCACAGGAACTTCTTTACCTGCCAGGTATTTACTGGTTGACGGAGTGGTGTAGGATTGCAGGCACAAATAGCTCTTGGCATTTAACGCCTCTTTCATATCTTTAATAGGTGTTCCGCCGGGGAAAAGCTGATAGGTGCCTAAATTCGGAGAATCCAAAACATCGCTGTGATCAGGGATAAGAGCAGAGGGAGCACCCATGAGTTTGAGATACCGTTTATATTCCCGCAGGTTCGCCGGATAGGTATCAAATCCGGGGACTACATAAAGCCTATCGTTGATTTTCTCTTCCTGCCTGGGTTCTGCTAAACAATCAATAAGACCTTTGAGCATGGAGTCATACCCGGTAATATGAGATCCTTTAAAGCTGGGGGTATTCGCCAAAGCCACAGGAAACTCTTTCGGTATCGATCCTTGTTCCTTGGCATTCCCTAAATAGGCCTTGATATCATCGCCGATAACTTCCGCCATACAGCTCGTGAATACCGCTATCACTTTGGGACTGTAAACGGTATAAGCATTTTTTAAACCCTCATGAAAGTTCGACTGCCCGCCGAAAACCGCCGAATCCTCCGTCATAGAATCCGACACCGCTGCTACAGGCTCCCGGAAATGACGGGATAAGGTGCTGCGAAAATAAGCGGCGCAGCCTTGAGAACCATGAACGAAGGGCAAACAACCTTCAATGCCCAGGGAGCAAAGCAGGGCGCCTAGAGGCTGACAGGCTTTAGCCGGGTTAATGACCAACTTTTCCCGGGCAAAATTCTTTTCTCGGTATTCCATCGTATTAAGCCACTCTTTTGTGACCTTCGTGCAAGTCTCCATATGCGACATCCTTTCTGCCCAGCTTATTTAGACCAAGGAGCTTTAATTGATTTCCAGGTAGGGCTGTTGACAGCCATATCCATATCCCGGGCGAAAATCGGGAATCCTTCATAGCCATGATAAGGCCCTGAATAATCCCAAGAATGCATTTGCCGGAAAGGCAAGCCCATCTTTTCAAAAACATACTTTTCCTTAATCCCCGATCCTACGAGATCGGGCTTTAACTTATTGACGAACTCTTCAAGTTCATAAGCCGTCACATCATCATAAATCAAAGTTCCGTCTTTAATATTAGCCATGGTCTTGTCATAATCTTCGCTGTGGGCAAATTCGTAACCCGTCCCGATCACTTCCATACCCAAGTCTTCATATGCTCCCACCACGTGCCTGGGGCGAAGACCTCCCACATAGAGCATCACTTTTTTTCCTTCCAAACGCGGGCGATAAATATCGATAACCTTTTGCATCTCTGCCTCGTAATTTTCCAGGACGATCTGAGCTTTTTCAATAATGGTGTCATCAAACATGGCAGCGATTTTAAGAACGGATTCCCTGATCTTCGTCGGCCCAAAGAAATTAAACTCCAGCCAGGGAGTACCATAGGTTTCCTCCATGTGGCGGGCCATGTAATTCATGCTGCGATAACAGTGAATTAAATTCAGCTTGACACGATGTCCGTTCTGCAGCATTTCCACTGTGGAATCGCCGGTCCAGATATTAACAACCTTTAAGCCGATTTCCTCCAGAATTTTTTTGCTGGCCCAGGCATCGCCTCCGATATTGTAATCTCCGATAATCCCCACATCGTAGGGACCGACTTCTCTTTCCGGACCTTTGCCTATGAGATGATCTCGGATGGCATCGTTGGCAATATGATGGCCCAAAGACTGGCTTATACCCCGGAATCCCTCGCAGCGAACCGGGATGACCGGAAGGTTCAGTTTCTCACTCATACGCCGGGATACGCTCTCAATGTCATCTCCAATCAATCCCACAGGACATTCCGAGAGAACTGAAACTCCTTGGGTGTTGGGAAACAGCTCTACAATCTCTTCGATAATTTTCTCCAGCTTTTTGTCCCCACCGTAGATGATATCGCTCTCCTGAAAGTCCGAGGTGAATAAAAAAGGGACAAAGTTATCAACGCCAATCTCGCCGTCCGCTAAATTCCTGCGGTTGGCCCAGGAATAGTATCCGCATCCCACTGGTCCGTGGGAAATATGGGTAACATCTTTCACCGGTCCCCAAACAACACCTTTAGCCCCTGCATAAGCGCATCCCCGGGCTGTCATCAGGCCGGGAACAGTTTTCGCATTAGATTTAACGGCACAGCTGGCACACTCATTATTTTCTTTAACGGTAATATGCTTTCTCCGGTTCTTTTTAGCTTTTTCCGGATAAATATCCAGTACTTCTTCAACAACTTGCTTCCTGAATTCCGTTGTCTCCAATACGCTCATAAGGCTGTCCTCCCTCATTTCCATCGCTGCCCGTTATTACATTTCCATGATGCCGAATTCCATCATTAAGGCCTCTAATTCATCCATACTAAGCGGAGTTGGGATGGTAAGCTTCGTATTATCCTCAATCTTCCTGGCTAACTCTCGGTATTGATCCGCTTGAGGATGAGATGGATTATATTGAATCACCGTTTGTTTGCGCACCTCGGCCCGCTGGACCTCATTATCCCGGGGCATAAAGTGAATCATTTGGGTATTCAGAGCTTTAGCCAAAGCTTCAATCAGTTCCTGTTCTTTGTCCACCACACGGCTGTTGCAGATCAAGCCGCCCAAACGCACAGTACCGGTCAGGGCATACTTTAAAATCCCTTTGGAAATATTGTTGGCAGCATACATGGCCATCATCTCGCCGGAAGTGACGATATAAATTTCCTTTGCTTTATTCTCGCGGATCGGCATAGCAAATCCGCCGCAGACAACGTCCCCGAGAACATCATAGAAAACATAATCGGTATCCGACGTATAGGCTCCATTTTCCTCAAGAAAGTTAATGGCTGTGATAACCCCCCGTCCTGCGCAGCCCACTCCCGGTTCAGGTCCCCCTGATTCAGAACAGCGAATGCCCAGAAATCCTTCCACTAAGACATCTTCCAATTCCAAGTCTTCTACAGTCCCTCGTTCACGAGCTAAGTCCATCACCGTCGTTTGGGCTTTGCTGTTCAGAATCAAGCGCGTGGAATCTGCTTTAGGATCACAACCCACGATGGTGACTTTCCTCCCCATTTCAGCCAAAGCGACAACCGTGTTTTGCGTAGTTGTTGATTTACCAATACCGCCTTTTCCGTAGATTGCGATTTGCCTCATGACAATACATCTCCTTTTATCTCTAACCTTCCAACAGGAACCTTCTATAAACTTAACCCTTAACTTTTTTCCTTCGCTCAGAATTGACTCATTTGAAATTCTTTACTATAATCTTGAATCTTTTGCTCTTAACTTTAGATCTTTGCTCCTTGCCTATAACTCTTGAGGCTTAACAGCTAATACTTAATGCTTTCTCTTAATTCTTAACTCTTTACTCTTTACTCTTTTACTCTTATCTCTTATCTGTTTGTCTTCAAACAACAGCCTCGCTTCCAGTCTCCCCTGTTCGCACCCGAACGACTTCTTTCAACGGACAGACAAAGATCTTCCCATCTCCCATATGTCCTGTCTGGTTTGCAGTAATAATCAAATCAACAACCTCTTGCACCTGATCATCTTGGACCACAATAGTAAGCAGGCGTTTAGGAATCCAATGAAATTGCGGCTCATCCGGATGCACCTGAGCTATTACGGAATTTAATTCTGGGTCCACTTCGGCTGCCCATCCTCCTATGCCGCCCTGTTTACCCCGGCCTTCAACACTTTGGATCGTGAGAGCAGGAAAACCGGCATCTTCAAAAACTTTCTTAGTGGCTGGAACTTGGTGCCGCCGTATAAACGTCATAATTTCTTTCATAAATTACAACCCCTTTGTTCCTTTACTCACGGTATAGGCTTCTTCCACTTCCGTCACAAAGATTTTCCCATCGCCCATAGTCCCTGTTTTCGCTGTTTCCAGGATAACGGAAATAGCCTCGTCTAGTTTGTCATCCTCGATAACCAGCAGCAGAAGCGTTTTGGGAAATTCATCGTAAACAACGTCACCAATTCTTATTCCCTTAGTTCTGCCGCGTCCGAAGACGTGCATTTTCGTTAGGGAAGGCATTCCTGCCTGGGCCAGGGACTCAGCAACCTCTTCCGTTTTATCCGGTCTCACAATAGCTCTAATCATTTTCATTAGAATCTACCTCCTTCAATATTTGGTATCCGGGATTTCTTAATATAAGTTCACTGGGGTCTAAGCAAAATACCAATGGCATCACCTCCCTAACCAATGTGACCGGATGAACCTTCAGAAAAAGACAAAGAGAGCCCTAATTCTTATCAATTAAGGGCTCTCTAAAACACTTTTCCGCTCCAAACCATTGCCTTGATTTGGTGCCCGGTTATTCAATTATCCAAACGCTCGAAAGCATTGCACTGTTCCTTAAATACTCTGTTACTCTATTACTCTATTGCCAATCGCTCTTTTACTCTTTACTATTTATTCCCTACTATTTATTCTTTACTCTTTTATTCTTATACCCTTTCACGTATTCCTTAATTCCTCTATACCTCTATTACTGTGTTACTCTATTCATCTAAATGACACTACAAACTATCACGTAAAATGCCACTCCGCACCGCTCATGGCCATAAAACTCATTCATCCTTAAAATCCACACTTGGTAAATTTTTTGAACTATACCCTCGCCGCATCAAAGATGCATAAATCCCAATCCCACTCGGGCATGTTCCAAAAGAGGATGTAAGGATGAGCGGCCGAAAATAGCGACGGCGATCCACTCTGTATCTGTTGTTATGCCAACTTTCAAGGCAAAACTGGCATTGCTGTTCGTATGAATAAAAATACTGTTGCTCGCCTCTAAAGTGGCATGGATCAGAGCATGAATCTTACGGCCTTCTTTTGGAATCACACCGGTGTTAAACGCTGCTGAAATCACTGAATTTGTCAGTTTACCCGTATGCTGCAGGGTCGTGACTGTTCCTCCAAGTTCCGTTACCCCACACCGAATATTCGCAGATTCCTGAAGAGTTCTCTTAAGCCTTTCTTCTTCCTCCCTTGTTTCAGTCATAGCCAATCGAATAGCGGAGCGTTCCAAGGAAGGCTTCGTTTTTTCTTTCACAAAACACTGCCCCCCTCCCGAAGAGAATAAATAAGAAAACGCAGAAAAAGCCGCCAGATATCTGAAGATATCTCGACGGCTTCATTGCCAATTTGTTATTTAATAATAGTTATACTACCTGAGAATCAGAGATTTGTCACAGTTCATATCCTCACGTTTTAGGCACCTACTTATGTTTATCGGCCATATAATTCATCAATCGTCTTATTCCACGGCTTTACTAGAATTTACGAATCACCTAAACAACTCTTCCTTCTAAGAAGCCCTTCTGAACCTCCGCTGCAGCAAACCGATCGTCTGGTCGAACTCTTCCATTTTCAAAAGCTTTGCCGCCACAGCAAAGACCAGAGCCCCAAGGACGGTGCCTGAAATCAGGACAATTAACGAAGAAATAGTTTTCACACCTAAAAAACGTGTAGCCCATTGATTCCAAACCCAAATAACAGCGGCCATAAGCAGGGAGGAAAGCAGAGTTTTCAAACCGGTTCCCAGCATATTTCTTCCATCCATTTTCCCTAATTTCTTGCGCAGCACATAAAACAACAAGAACATATTGACCACTGCCGAAACAGTATCCGCCAAGGCAAGTCCTCCGGCAGCAAGGGGGTGCACCAATAAAAACATACACAAGATATCAATAGCCATAGAAATAAGCCCCAACACAACCGGTGTCCAGGTATCCTGCAAGGCATAAAAGGCACGTGGCAAAATCTGAATTACAGACTGAGCCGAAATTCCTAAACAAAAATACAACAAAGGAACTGTTGTCCGCGCCGTATCCTCAGCAGTAAAATGCCCGTGTTGAAAGAGTGCTCGTATGAGAGGAAAACGCAGAACGATCATGCCCACAGAAACCGGAAGCGTAATAAAGACAACCATACGTATGGTACGGGAAATTGTTTCCCGCAGACTATCCCATTGTTTTAAAGCTGCCTGTTCCGTCATGGTTGGGAAAGAGGCCACAGCAATCGCTAAAGCAAAGATCCCAACAGGCATTTGGAAAAGACGGGATGAATACCAAATGGCAGAAATGCTCCCGGGAAAGAGGGTCGAACCAAAATTATTATTAACGGCGATTTGAATCTGATTTAAGGAATAACTCAAAATAATCGGCACGGCTAAGGCTGAAATCCTGCGCACACCAGGATGACGCCAGTCAATAATGGGATGGTAGCGTATCCCAACCTTGCGCAGGGCAGGAATTTGAATCGCAAAATTAACCAAAGCACCAACAACGACTCCCACAGCAAACCCGGAAATACTTTCAGGCTTCCCAGGATTCGCCAGAATCGTCCCAAAGAAAATAACACTGGCATTATATAAAACTGTGCCCAAGGCAGAAGGCCAAAAGATTTTGTAGGAATTCAAAACACCCATGGTCAAGCCGCTAAAGGCCATAAATAGGGGCTGCATCAGCAAAATCCGCGTTAAATGAGTAGTAAGAGCTATATCCTTCGCCTGAAATCCCGGGACCATAAGCTTCAAAAACTCAGGAGTAAAAAACAGTCCAAACAATACGAACAAACCAAGCGCCAGAAAAATGATATTCACAACTGAGCTGACGACACGCCAGCCTTCATCCTCGTTTCCTTGAGCAATGTATTCGGAGAAGACGGGAATAAAAGCAGCACTTAAAACCCCGCCTACTAATAACCAATAAAGTAAGTCTGGGAGAATAAACGCTGTGTTATAGGCATCCGTAACTCGACTTTGCCCAAAAAATCCCGCAATTAACGTTTCCCGCAAAAAACCCAGCAAGCGCGAAGCCATTTGAGCAGCCATTAAAAACCCGGCTGCTTTTAAAAGTGTACGATTAGTTGATGACATCTACGTTAACCTCTTCTCCCCATCATCCGAGTCTACCTTCCGCATTATAGCATTTTTTGCGAGGCGATAAAAGCGAAAAGACTCGCTGCCAACCCCCTATCGTTTAAGATAGTCTGCCAAAACATCTGCGACATCTTCAGCCGCTCTATTGGCTTCCTCTAATGTATTCATTTGGCTTCCGAATTCCAGTAATATTCCCCCATTGGAAAGATGTTGATTGTACCGCGCATCATCAGCATAGCTGATAGAATCCAGGAAAAGACCGGGATATTTCTTATTCCCTAAAGCAATCAGTTGCTTAGCTAAAGCATCATTGATTTGCCAATGGGGATTTTTCTTTCCGATAACAATCAGTACCGGGGAGACCTCTTTCCCGTTGACCGTGGCAGTCTCCTTGGCCACCCCCGGCGGAAATCCATCTCGATGAAGGTCTATCAAGATTCGAATCGTTGGATATTCCTTGAGCAGGTTAGTCGCCGTATTGACTGAACGCGAGTAAGCAGTCATAAAATTTTCCGCATCATGAATTGTCAATGAATGAACCGCTCCGATACCGTGTTGTGCCAAGGCACTTTTTAAGGTTTCGCCTACCGTCACCACATCACCGTTTTCTCCCTGCCTGCGGTCCGGGCCTCCGTCTCCGGAATAGCATTCACTATTGTGAGTATTATAAATTCCTACTAAAACTTGTTGAGAACCGGATACACCCGCCGGAGGGGAAGCTGCCGTATTTTCCTGCACCGGAGGAGAACTTTCTATGGGTTCAAGAATTGGTCCTTCAAATTCAGGGTCTCTCGGATTATAAGCCCAGCCTAACCAGGTAGGCCCTTCAGGCGGAGGAGAAAAAAAACTCAGAAAAAACGTCCGCGGGTCTGCGACATTAACACCGGTTAACAAATACATCCCGGTAGCCGCACTCTGGCTTCTCACCTCTTCTAAACGGGCTCGTTCCGGTTGAGAATAACCTGGAATTCCTTCAAGCAGAATTGCCTCAAAAGGAAACGACTGTTGAGCTAAAAAGCGGACGAATTGCACCGAACTCTCATTTTTAATAGAATAAATAAAGCTGGCCAGAACAAGGCAGCTTACAAGACCAAAAAGCAGTCCCTTCGCCCATTCCTTTAATCTCAAGATTCTTATTTTTTGATGATGATAATAATGTTCCCGCAACAAAGGACTTGTCCCCCTTTCTCCTATTGAAGAAGTATGAGAGACAAGTCCTTAGTAGAACTAAAAATTTATCTTTCCATAAGTTTCATTCTGTTGATGTCCTCTAAGTTTAGCGGAGTTTTGTGGGGACAAAACTATCAACAATTCCAATCACCAGAGAAGCCAGCAAGGCACCGATAATGGAAACTGAAATGGACCCCGGAACAATAAATTGGCTCAGATAGATAACTACGGCTGCAGTGATAAACCCAATCGAACCTCGCCCCATGCGTGAAACCTTATTGCCAAAGGCCAGCTCCACAAGATATCCTAAAACCGCAATGACGACTGCCGCAATTAGAGCGCCTGTAAAACCGGCGACTCGCAAACCTGGAACTATATAGCTGACTAACAACAAAACCAAAGCAGATACGATAAACCTTACGATCATACCTATCATTGAAAGATCCCTCCCATTCTTTTCTCGCTAGTTTTTAAAACAATCCTAACTCAAAAGTAGTTTTGACAAAAAAGAAGAAATTTATTTATAGCATTTTAATTTCAATTTATCTTGATAATTAGATGTCAAAATGTTAAAATGTAGTTTGTGTACAACTGAGGATATCGCAACCAAAGGGGGTGACTATTAGTGCCAAACATTAAATCTGCCATCAAAAGAGTCGAGTTAGGAAAAGCTCGCATGCTTAAGAATGCTGCTGCAAAATCTACTTTACGCACAACCATTCGACGTTTTGAAGAAGCAATCAGCACAGATTCTGAGACTGCAGCACTCGCTTTGAAAAAGGCTACTCGTGCTTTGGATAAAGCCTCCTCTAAGGGTTTAATTCATAAGAACCTAGCAGCTCGCAAAAAGTCCCGTCTGACCAAGAGATTCCATAACCACTTTTCGAAAGTAAGCTAAGAGTGCATGAACCGCTAGTCATACTTATGCGCTGATACTCAAGCGGAATGCCTTATAATCTTACGATGACACAAAAAGAGAGCGACGATCAAGCGTCGTTCTCTTTTTGTTTTCATTTTGCTTGGTTTCATATTTCTTGTTTTCATTTTGCTTCTGCCTATAATCCAAGCGCAATTCAGTTCAACTTTTCAACCATCGCAATGAACTCTTCTATGCTTGTGGTAACTTCCTGCTCAGCAGTGACTTGTTCCTTTACTTATTATTTCATTCATTAACTTTTGAATTTTAAAAACCGTACCCTTGGACTACTTCATGGGAACGTTTCCTATAACTCAAAGACTTTTTACTCGCAAAATTTTACGATCATGATTTCCAGCAAAAGATCCGGATCTCCGCCGCTTGTCTTAAGTGCTAGGTCTGTCCTCAAACATTCTTGCAGCCCTCGGGTTAACTTTTCCGTCGATAGATGGAGAGATTGCTGCCATAATTTCTGAGCTTCAAAGGGCGAAATTCCCAAAGCTGAGGGCGCCTCTGAAACGTTTCTGCCTCGTTCCCGCAGAGCATTACACCCTAAGAGCAGACGTACTTGACGAATCAGCAAAGTTAGCACCTTAAGGGGATGCTCTTTGCGCAGCACTTCATGCAAGGAGGTCACTGCATCTTTTGCGGAGCGCTTTGCCACAGCATCAAGAAGTTGAAAGACACTCGCTTCAACTGTTTGGGTGGTAACTGCTTTAAAGTCTTCTTCCGTAATGGTCTTCCGGTCCCCCGTATAAATCACAAGTTTATTTAACTCCTGGCTTAGGACACCGGTATTATGGCCTGCCCATTCGATAAATTGAGCCATAGCCTGACGACTCATTGTTTTTCCGCGATGTTTTACTTCCTCCTGAAGCCATTCAATCCATTCCTGCGGTCGTTTGGGGGAGCGGAACTCCAAAATTTCTCCGGCTCGGTCAAGAGCTTTATAAAACTTTCTTCCTTTATGCACATTTTCCGCCAAAAATAAAAGACAAGTAGAAGGATTAGGGTTAGCGAGATATTCCAAGAAAGGATCGAGATCAGCGGTTTGTCCGTCTTGAAAATAAGTAACCTCTTCAACCACCACTAAACGATTGGCAAAAAAGGACATAGAATTAGCTAATTCGCAGATATCGGCAGGAGATACATTCTTAGCAGAAACACGCTCGATCCCGCTTCCCGAAGGATCCGTCTGAAGATAAAAGGACTTAAGGACACTATAGGCTTCTTGAATGAAAAAACGGTCTTCTCCATACCATAAATAAACGGGTGGAATTTTACCCTTTGCTGTACTCCCCTTAACTATTTCGATTTCTTTCATCAAATCCACCCCCCTTTGCTCATTTTAATGGAGGCCTCAGAAAAAAGCCAGATTTAACTCCTCAGACTTCTAAAAAATAAAAAGCCCTCCACGACTCATGATCGTGAAGGGGCAAAAGAAAGAGGAGGAGAAAAGAGATGTTCCTTGTTATTCTTACCCAATATTTCCTTTTTATACATATACCTGCAGCTTTATGAAAAATATTTAAAGTAATCCCTTATCTACCGGCAGCGACTTCGATCCCTCCGTCTTGCAAAATGACTCGCAGGGTGCCCTGTTCATCTGTGCGATATACCGGAACATGCCGCTCTTCCCAATAACCTATGATCTCAGGAGCCGGATGCCCAAATGTATTTTTACCCACAGATATAAGAACTGCTTGCGGATGGATTCCATCGAGCCAAGGCCTGTCAAGAGAAAACCGGCTTCCATGATGAGGTTCCTTAAAAACATCTGTTTCTAAATCACACCCCGTACCAGCGATTTCCTCCATCTCTTCTTGCTCCATATCTCCGGTTAAAAATACGTTGTGTCCAGAATAGCTTAACTTCATGACTAAAGAATTGTTGTTGGGATCCGAATGAGTGTTAGAGAGAACATATTGGGGACCTAAAACTTCCAAAAATGCCCCAGAGTCTAATTCAATGCGATCCCCGGTTTGCAAAGCCTTCAATTCTTCCGGATGGTCAGCCAAACCCAGAGGAAGTCCTGCTCCCCATTCTTCATTGCCTAAACGCTTTTCTACCTTCGGTATGCCAACCCAATCCGTAGGAATCGCCTTTAATACGGCTCGAATTCCTCCGATATGATCCTGATGTTCATGGGTAATCAAAACGGCATCCAAGTGGCCGATTCCCGTTTGCAGCAAATACGGCAGTACAATCCGCTCTCCGGCATCAAAGCGCTCATTGCGTGGACCGGCATCAATCAAGAGCGCATGGTTTTCCGGGGTCCGAATTAAAATAGCATCCCCCTGCCCCACGTCAATCAGATCTACTTCCAAGTCTCTGGCAGAATTCCAAGGACTCCAAAGCAAAACAATGAGCAGCAGAACAACACCTATAGGCCGGTAATGACGATAATGATTAGCTATACCGCCCCCGGCAGCCCTTTCAACTTCTTCAGTGGAAATCATGAATGGTTGGCTGATTTTTGCCAAGAATGGCTTTGGCAAAAGTGTTTCCAATTTTCGCCGTAAAGAGCGCAAGCCGACCTTGAGACTGAAAAACAGGCGCTCCTTTCCCCAAAGGATTACACCAATTCCTCCGAACCAAACCAGACCAAAGAATGGTCCCGGGTTAATAATCCAAACATCAGCCCATGGCACACCGGCCAACACTTCTAATATCTTATTCGCTCCAGCCAGCAGCCAAAGACTGACCTGAAAAAATGGAGCACACAACCACCAAGAAAAGGCCAGGATTACTCCAAGCAAACCTATTTCAAGCACGCTTCCTAAAATAAAAAGAATCAGCACATTAGCGAGCAAACCGATTAGGGACAGGCGATGAAAAGCTGTTATAAGAAGAGGCAGCGTAGCCGCTTGGGCTGCAACAGTGCTTGCTAAAGCTGATCGAAACGGAGCAGGAACTCGTTGAATCCCTGTCGTCTTCAATAACCTAGGGACTAGGACAAGCATCCCCCAGGCTGCACAGAATGAAAGCTGAAAACCGATATCCCGAAGGATCAAAGGATTTAAAATAAACAGTCCTACTCCGGCAAAAAACAGCCACCGCAAAGCAGCTACCCTTCCCCGGCCGAAGCGACCGATTAGAACGGCAACCCCTAAGACAGTGGCTCGGACAATCGGAGCATTTCCCCCGCATAAAACGGCATAGAGAATCAGGACCAGAATCGCTCCCGTAATCCGCAGCTGCTTCGGCAGCGGACGCAAAATCATCCAAACTAACCCCAGGACAAAGGCAACATTGGATCCTGAGGCAGCAAAAACATGAAGAACACCGGTTACCTTATAGCGCTCTTGGATTTCCGCCGGAATATGACTGGAATCACCAAAAAAAATCCCTTCCAGAACTCCTGTTTCCTGAGGATCCCATGCTTCTAAACGCGTATGAACTTTCCGTCGTATTTTCCACGATAAGCCAGGCTCCCCCGCCCGAACCAGTTCCACATCTCCTGCAGCCGTTAAAGTTCCGCTCAGTCCCCTAACCGCATTGTACAAACGCAAGTCGAAAGCCCCTGGCGTACCCAACGGCTTAGGCCTCTCCAGACGTGCCTGAAAATGAAGCTGATCTCCCGGCTGGACCCCTTTCCATTGACTGGGGACCTCCCCTAATTTATCGGAATAGACTACTAAGCGATAGGTTTGACCCGGCAAATCTTTTTCTTGATCAGCTTTGTCGGAAGGTGATTTCTTCGTTGACATCCAATCTTCGTTGATTTTTCCTAATGTTACTTCGCCGTCTTCCAAGCCGACTTCTTCAATAAAAATTGTCCCGACAGTCTTATCTGGTCCGATATTCCAATCCTTGAGAGTGCCCGTAATTTCCACTTTATTTAAAGCGAGCGGCTCTAAAAGCGTTCTCTCAGCCAAAGATCCGTAGATAAAGCCCAGCAAAAGGCTAACGCCCAAAAGCAAAATCTCCGGGCGATAAACTTTGCCAAAAAAATCACGCGGCTGCCAATACAAGAGCCGCACCCCTAATAAACAAAAAAAGCCCAAGAGCCAAAAGCGAAACGGTGCTGCTGTCAACGCTCCGCAAAGCCCTCCGCTTAACAAGGCAGCTGAGCGTAATACCCAAGGATCCCTCATGGGCCTACCGTTACTTGAGAAGCCATTTTTTCATAGGTCTTTGCCCCTATCCCCGAAACATTTTGCAGATCTTCAGGCTGGGAAAAGGGACCATGATCCGTGCGGTACTGAACAATTCTCCCAGCCAGGGCAGGCCCTACACCTGGCAGCTTGTCCAGCTCGGCAGCCCCGGCAGTATTGATATTGATTTTTCCCCCGTCAGATGTCGAACTTACTCTTCCCGCACCGGCCCCCCCAGCATTCAGCGAACTATTAGGGGAAACCGCACCCGCTCCATTTGTTGCAGCAACACTACTCCCCCCGCTCCCGCTGCTTCCGCCAACTCCAACTTGGGAATTCCCAGCACCACCCGATCCCAATATAGAAAGATTCTTATAGGGTACCGTGATCTTCTGCCCATCTTTGAGTTTTTCCGCCGGATTCATACTTTCCAGGTTTGCCTCCGGCAAAAGCTTAACCTGTTTCAAAGCATCATCCAAACGGGCATCCGGGGCTAAATGAACAAGTCCCGGGGCTTCAACAGCACCGGCAACGTACACCACAATCTCGCGGCTTGCGGCAGTTTTTTGCAAATAGGCATTCGAACCATGGGGCAAAAAGAGCCTCCATATGGCGAAAACCACCAACAAAAAAAGGACAAACCACCAGACCTTGCGAAGTTTATGCTCCATGCGCGAAGCCCCCATCCTTGTTCATCTTTAGGCGTTTTCTCTGCATTTTTGTAAGGTCAAAATTCCCTATATTTATGCTTCATTCCTTTGTCGTTTGCAAAGGAAATAAATTTAATAGATAATTTTAATACCAATTTACAACTTAAAACTATCATATTTTTGATTTCGTTTAATTCCTTCTTTTTCCTGCTGCAAAGTATTTCTAATCCTGTCGGAAAAATAATTTTAGAAAGGTTAAATTATTCATGAAGCTGCCAAATCCAATTTGTTTGAGGATTTAAATATTGAATTAAGTGACTTACTTGATTGAAATAGTTAGAGACAAAGTTTTTTAAGGACCATTTGCTTAAATAGCAATTGGCCCTTTTTCGTTGACCTCGAACCGGCCTCCTCAAACCAATCGCTCTTACGTCCAGTTACTCTGTGTCTTATCCAACCGGACAATGGCTCACGCAAGTGCTCCATTACAATAAACTCGCCGCCCTCGTTGCCAGATCGCTCCTCTCCCCATGAACCAACCGCACCTGCCCATAAAACGGCTGCCCCTTAAGTCTCGCAGCAATATAGGCTAACCCATTACTTTCTCTATCCAAATAGGGATGATCAATTTGATCCGTATCCCCGCAAAGGACAATCTTAGTTCCCTCACCGGCACGAGTTACAATCGTCTTAACCTCATGAGCTGTCAGATTCTGAGCCTCGTCAATAATTAAAAACTGATTAGGAATACTGCGTCCCCGAATGTATGTGAGCACTTCGATTTCCAGTTGTTTTTTCTTAATCAACAGATCAATAGCGCTCTCCACAATAGACTCACCGCTTCTCTCCCGCTCTTTATCTTTCTTTGACCTCAGCAAAAATTCCAGATTATCATAAATTGGCTGCATATACGGACGTACCTTTTGTTCCTTTTCCCCGGGGAGAAAGCCAATGTCCTTGCCAAAAGGAATAATCGGACGTGCGCAAAGCATCCTAAGATATTTGTCCCCATGAACCGTCTGTTCCAGACCGCTGGCTAAAGCAAGAAGTGTTTTTCCTGTACCGGCCGGTCCCATCAGATTTACCAACTTTATCTCCGTACTGTGAAGCATCTCTAAAGCCCAAGCTTGCTCAATATTTTTCGGACGAATATCCCAAGAAGCCCTGCCCTGCCCCATACAATAAATTATCCTTTTCCCATCCGGTGACGAAACCAGAGGCAAGACACACTGATCACTTAAAACCGTTTTGATGCAGCTGTTGGAGGGCAACGTTTCATGCCACAAAATAGAGTTATTTCGATAAAGCTCATCAATCTGCTCGTCTTCAAGTGATATTCTCAAAACCTCATCCGTAATCTGGGGCATAACAACCTTGTCGTTATAGTAATCCTCCGTCAAAATCCCCAAAGCATCTGCTTTAACACGCATGGCAATATCTTTCGTGACCAATATCACACTTCGCTCTTCCTCACGGGCAAGGCTTAACGAAACTGCCAGAATCCGATTGTCTGCCAAACTAAGGTCCGAATTAATCGGGAGAATCTCCCTCGAGTAATGATTAAGTTCAATCCTGATTTTCCCCCCGCCAGGTAAAGAAACTCCTTGAGAAAGCCGCCCGGCGTTCCGCAAACGATCAAGATTCCGAATCGCCTCCCGAGCCGCTCGCCCTACATTGTCCTCGCGACGTTTTTTACCCTCTACTTCCTCTAAAACAACAAAAGGAATAATAACCTCATTATCCTGGAATTGAAAAATTGCCCTTGAGTCATGCAACAAAACACTGGAGTCAAGCACATAGACTTTTTGCAAACTAACACATCCTTTTTTGCCGCTCTCCTTATAGTCTATTCCATAAGTTTCCAAATATCTTCCGGGTTGATTACCTATGTTGAACCAGTCTCATTTATTATCTATATTCCAAAATGAACTAACCATGACCATGCTGCAAATACCCAATAAAAAAAGCCATGCTATTAAAGCATGACCTTCATTCCAGAATCAGAATAAGTTCCGAGTACAACCTAAGTCTCACCTTTGGATTCCTAGTAAGTCTTCTGTTCTTTCACTCATATATTTATAAGAGTCATAAATACCCTGATTATAGACAACCGGTGCTAATTTCTCCATAAAAAAATCGAGAACTAAATAAGCTGCCAGATCCCCTAAATCCTCATCTCTCTCTTTCGAGAAAAATGCTTTAATCTCGGCTATCATCACTTCTCTCGACTCTTTGTTCACTTCGATTTTACTCGACATTATGAGCCCCTCCTTATTAGACCAGACTAGAAAAACCACTGAACTAAAGAGACCCATCCCTTCATCGGCACTTATAAGAAAAAACGTGTCAAAAGGACCGTCCCCCTAACACACTCACCCAAGCAACCTCACAAAGCAGACGCCGCACATTTATGTACCGTCACCCCAAATTGCTTCCGACATACTCCGTCAAAACTACAACACCCGGCAAATCAGTGCGACAAGAGAACCGTCCCTCTATCTGACACCCTGAGAAAAAGTGTGTCAGAAGGACCGTCCCCCTGACACACTCACCCGCGCAGCCTCACGAAGCAGACGCCGCACATTTATGTGCCGTCACCCCAAATTGCTTCCGACATACTCCGTCAAAACTACAACCCCCGGCAAATCAGTGCGACAAGAGAACTGTCCCTCTATCTGACACCCTGAGAAAAAGTGTGTCAGAAGGACCGTCCCCTTGAACACTCACCCAAGCAACCTCACGAGCAGACGGTGCACATTTATGTGCCGTCGCCCGAAAACTGCTTAAGACAATACCTTAACTTAAAACATTACAATAAATCGACCTTAAAGCATGCCTAAATCGCTTTTAACTCTCGCTTACTCCGTCCCCCAGACCCGTGAGCAGGGGACGAAGTGTCAGGCAGCGCGAGGTCTTTACGTAAGCAGCCCAGCAAACTCCGTGAAAGCGACCGACCCCAGATGCGGGGCGGCGCATAGGACGTGCGCCGCCGCCATAGCGCCATGGATGGCGCTTATGGCACGATAATCTCCAGTGGAGATTATCGCCGTAGGCGGGTTCTTCAAAGAATACTGTCGCCGAAGGATGAACCCCGCTCCCCAAAGCCAGTCGCTTGAACGGCTAGTTTGCTCTGCGTCGTAGGCACCGAGCAAGGCCTGACACGAGTCCCCCCACGAGTCCCCCCTATTTGACGACTATATTCACCAATTTCCCAGGAACCGTGATCACCTTAACAATCGTTTTCCCCTGGGTCCATTCCAGCACTTTCGGCTGAGAAACAACAATCTTCTCCAACTCAGCGGCAGATATCTCGGCAGGAACTTGAATCCGATCCCGAACCTTCCCATTCACCTGCAGAACAACCGTCACTTCATCCTGAACAAGGGCCGTTTCATCCACGGTAGGCCAAGAATGTTCATGGATACTATCAGCATGGCCGATACCTTGCCAAAGCTCTTCTGTAATATGAGGTGCAAAGGGTGCCAGGAGAAGGAGAATCCCTTCTATAGCCTCTTTGCCCACGAAAGCATTAGCCGTTGGCTGCTCTTTATATAGGTACAGAGCATTAACCCACTCCATAATCGTGCTGATGGCCGTGTTAAAGTTATAGCGGGTGCCCACATCCATGGTTACTCTCTGGATAGCCAAGTGAGATTGGCGGCGCATTTCTTTGCCTGCCGAATCCAGATTCGCCCATTCTTTTTCCAGCTCTGCACCGGAGGGAGCGTTCCCTATTCCCTTAATAATTGGCTCATATTGAGCAACTAAGCGCCATATACGATTGAGGAAGCGATAGCATCCTTCAACCCCTTGATCACTCCATTCCAAATCTCTTTCCGGCGGTGCGGCAAAGAGGATAAACAACCTGGCCGTATCAGCGCCATATTTTCCGATAATCGCCTCCGGACTCACGATATTGCCCTTCGATTTTGACATCTTGGAACCATCCATACAGACCATTCCTTGAGTCAATAAGTTTTGGAAGGGCTCCTTCGCAGTCAGATAGCCAAAATCCCGCAAGCCTTTCGTAAAGAAGCGAGCGTACAAAAGGTGGAGGATGGCATGTTCTACTCCGCCTACATATTGATCAACATTCATCCACTGATCCACAGTAGCTTTTGTAAAAGGGGCTTCCGTATTGCGGGGATCGGTATATCTCAGGAAATACCACGAAGAACAGGCAAAGGTATCCATGGTATCTGTTTCACGGCGGGCAGCTCCGCCGCACTTCGGACAGGTTGTTTCCAGAAAGGACCGTGAGGTCGCCAAAGGATTTTCTCCCGTTTTAAACACAACATCTTCAGGGAGCATCACCGGCAGCTGCTCTTCGGGAACAGGAACCGTACCGCAGGTTTCACAATAAACCATAGGAATGGGCGCTCCCCAATAGCGTTGACGGGAGATAAGCCAGTCACGCAACCGGAAATTAACCTTGCGCTGTCCAACACCGAGGCGCTCTACCTCGTCCGCAATCTTATCCCAGCCTTTATCGCTGTTCAGACCATCAAAGGAACCGGAATTAACCATGATACCATCGTCAGTATAGGCAGCTTCAAGAGGTTTATCCTTCTCCCCGGGCTCGCTGCCAGAAGGTACAATCACCGTTTGAATTGGTAATTGATACTTTGTGGCAAATTCAAAGTCACGTTCGTCATGAGCAGGCACCCCCATCACTGCTCCGGTGCCATATTCCAAAAGAACGTAATTGGCCACCCAAATCGGCAGTTTCTTCCCGCTGAGAGGATTAAGGCAATAAGCCCCAATAAATAATCCTTCTTTTTCAGCTTCTGTGGAAGTACGGGCGATTTCATTCAGTCCATTCATCTTCTCAATGAAGGACATAACGTCTGCTTCATACTTTGTTCCCTTTACCAATTCAAGCACCAAAGGATGTTCCGGCGCTAAGACAACATAGCTTACTCCGAAAAGAGTATCAACCCGAGTGGTATAAACGGAGAATTTTTCGGGCCGGTCTTCTAAAGCAAATTGAACTTCCACCCCTTCGGAACGTCCAATCCAATTGCGCTGCATTGTTTTTACCTTCTCAGGCCAACCGGGCAGGTCATCCAAGTCTCGAAGCAAGATCTCGGCATAATCCGTAATCTTGAAAAACCACTGTTCAAGGTTCTTCTTAGTCACAAGAGTATCACACCGTTCACAGGCCCCTTCAACCACTTGTTCATTGGCTAAAACAGTGGAACAAGACGGACACCAATTAACAGCAGCCTTTTTCTTATACACCAATCCATGCTTATAAAATTCCAGAAACATCCACTGAGTCCATTTATAATAACCCGGATGGCAGGTAGCGACTTCTCTATCCCAATCATAGGAAAGACCCATCCCTTTAAGCTGGCGCTGCATGTTGGCAATATTTTTCCAAGTCCAATCGGCCGGCGGTGTCTGGTGTTTAATCGCTGCATTTTCAGCCGGCAAGCCAAAAGAATCCCAACCGATGGGATGGAGAACATTAAATCCCTGCATCCGCTTAAAACGTGCTATCACATCGACGATGGAATAGTTCCGCACATGCCCCATGTGCAAATCCCCTGAGGGATAAGGAAACATCGCTAAGGCATAGTACTTTGGCTTTTGAGAACTTTCTTCAGTCTTATACGCTTTTTCCTCTAACCATTTTTTCTGCCACTTTGGTTCAACGTCCGTAAACAAATATTTCTTTTGCACTTAACCTTCCCCCTTATCGTAAAGCAAAAACTCAATCAGCAAATGGGCGATTTTCCTTCGCTTTCAAGCCTGTTTATAAAGAAAACTTGGCTGGCGCTGAGCCTCCGGCGAAAGCGACTGCCTAGTTGCACTTATGCTAGAAGACGAAGACACTGTCTTCGCACGAATTAGCTCTTCTTGCAGTATACAACCGAAGGTTATACTTTCTGATAGTGGCAAAAATCCTCTCGTCCCAAGGGACGAGAGGCCTGCTCCCGTGATACCACCCAATTTTCCAAATTCACTCGTAAGACTTTAACGGTTCGCACCGGTGTTCATTGTTACCTGAACACAGCTCCAGGACGAGTTCCTGCAATCCCCTTCAACGACTTGCACCTACCGCCGCTTCTCTAAAGAAGGTTTTTGAGTACTGCTTCCTTTCCCAGCTTTTAAATATAATGAGCTTCTTCCCAAAAAATCATACGAATTTATGAACAACAGTTTCGTAAATAATGTTACCGCAAATTAATGAGTTCGTTGTTAGACAAAAGTGGCACAAGAAACCACTTGGGCATCCTTCCAAAGCCGCTCAAGTTGGTAAAACTCTCGTTGATCCGGCGTCATAACATGAATGACCAAATCTCCGCTGCAATCCATCAAAACCCACTTGGCATCAGGCAGACCCTCAACGTGCAGAACAGGAATTCCAATCTCAGGCAACTCCTCTTCCAAATGATTCGTGATAGCTTTCACCTGGATAGACGTGTTGCCCGTCACAATAAGACAATAATCCGTAACCATAGAGATTCCCTTTAAATCGAGAAGAGTAATGTCACCGCCTTTTTTATCTTCGGCAAGGTGAATAACTTCGGTAAGTTTTTTTTGATCAAGTTCCAATAGTGAGCCTCCTTTTTAAATCTTCATAAGTTAATTGCGTTAAGGTATGTATTGGATGGTTACTCCGCTTTAAATATAGTAAAGTGCCTTCAACACAATCGAACGTGCCCCTGTCTAAATCATCATACAAGGATTGTCTCAACTTGTCCACATCTGGAAACTTACGTCCGGGTTCAGTCAAGTCAGCACTGTAAATCAACATTTCTAAGCGGGACATTCCAGGTCTGCCCAAAGTATGACTGGCAATGGCTGCCAATAAATCTTTATCGTCAACTTTGAAATAACGTTCCAGCCAATAGGCTGAAAGCCGGCCATGCAAAACGTAAGGATATTGTTCATCCTCAGGGTAAGTCAGCAGATTCCAGTACCGGGCCAAGGTGATCTGCTCCTTGACTGGAAGTTCCTTAGCTAAATCATGGGCCAGCCCCGCGCATCGAGCTTTAACGGGATCAACCCCATGGCGTTTGGCCAACATTTCTGCATATTCCGCAACTCCCAGCGTATGTTTGAATCTTGACTCCGTAAGCATATGCTTAGCCAGAATCGTAACCTCTTCAACCAGTAGTTCCACGTTCCAACTCCCCCTTAAACACCCTAATTATCTTTCTCTTTTTGCATTATCTTACATTCTATCAATTTAGGGCTTTAACTGCAAAATATTTTACAAAATCTTCTTTCTACCAATATTATTGTCCATCAACTGCAGTTTAAAACAAAGGATGTCTTTACCCGAACAGGCCCCACCAATTCTCAAAGGATCATAACAAAGGAAAGGGAGACCCCCACAATCATGTCAGAGGGTCTCCCTTCCAGTCCGCGGGATATTACATTTGTTTCGGTTTAGCTTCATTCACCGTTAAAGGTCTTCCGCCAAAATCTTTGCCATTTAACTCCTGAGCCATTCGTTCTGCATCCTCTTCGCCAACCTCGATAAAGCCAAACCCTCTGGATCGGCCGGTTTCTCGATCAGTGATAATTCTGCTGCTTTCAACATGTCCATAGTTAGAAAAGAATTCCCCGAGTTCATCCGCTGTTGTATTCCACGGGAGATTTCCGACATAAAGTGTTGTCATTACTATACTCACCTCTTTGAAATTGATTCATTTTTAGTATGGTCAAATCCAAGCAGAGTATGCGAATGACCACCTTTTAATTCTACCGATAGAGATTTTTTTGTTCTATATACAAACGCACCGCTTCCGGCAGCAGATATCGGATAGGTTGTTTATTTTTAACCCGCCTCCGTATATCTGTTGAGGAAATTGCCAAAGCAGGAACTTCTAAATAATGAATCTTATCTACAATTTCCGGATGTTCCTGCCGAACATACTGCAAAAAATCTTTAGCATCGAAGCCTGGCCGGGCTGCCCCAATAAACTGAATCATAGTCAAAATCTCTTCAGCTTCACGCCAAGAAAAGATCTCACGCAGGGCATCTGTTCCGGTGATAAAATACAGCTCATGCTCCGGCCAAATCTTGCTCAAAAGGCGCAGGGTCTCCACTGTGTAAGAGGGCCCTTGCCGTTCGATTTCCATGGCTGAACAAGCAAAGACAGGGTTGTCTTCAATAGCGCGTTCAACCATTTCCAAGCGGAATTCCCCTGCAGAAATATCAAGCCGATCTTTATGAGGCGGTATCCCCGTTGGGATAAATAAGACCTTACTAAGCTTAAACTCACTGCGTGCCATTTCTGCAGCAACTAAATGTCCATAATGGATTGGATCGAAGGTTCCGCCCATAACCCCTAACCGAGACGTTTTTTGTTTTGTAAAATTATTCATATGCTTCTCTCCATTAGTTCTATAACGATA
>JGI2924J29684_1077778_pt1 | contig 22401 bp, 38 predicted proteins | sample BenlonsequencITS_FD_29684 | JGI IMG/M metagenome (IMG submission 29684)
TGCCTTTTTTCGCTGTCAGGAGTTTTAGAAAATTCTTAAAATTTTTTCTTAAAAACTCTTGACTTTAATTAGCTGGTCTTTATATCTGTATTTGTTGCTTGAGCTTGCATTTTTGGAATCTCTTCGCCTGTCTTTATCTCCGAATACCTCACATCAAAGGTAATATGCAGCACGTTATCCACGATAGTTGCCTGCAGGTTCTGAACCCGGAAGGTTCCCACCAGGTCGAAAGCCCGTAGCAGGTTCACTTGTACCGCCTGGCAGTCGGATTTGACCTCGTTTTTCCCCTTATCGCTGAAATAGGCCACATCAAAGGAAACGGTGCTGTTGTATTTGTTGGCGAGCCTCTTGCCATAGCTTTGTTCAATGACGGTTACCAAAAAAGAGGGTGTTTTGAAGTTTTGAGGAATGTCTTCATCGTAGATAGTAGATGAAGGATACTGTTCATGGATTTTCTGAGCAATAGCCTGCTTAATTTCACTTATCATGTTTCCTGTTCACCCTCTCCACTTCTTTTTCAAATTCTTTTGCTAAAGCCTTTTCTACTGTGTTTACTGCTTTCTCCAATATAAACTGGCCTTTTACCCAGCCAACTGTTTCACCTTTCTTGTTGACCACCCTATGACCGTAGTTCACAAAGGAACTATAATCTGCAGAATTAATCAACTCCTTTTCAACACCTTGCGAAGTTTTCTTCGTAGGCATTACATGCCAACTTCGCCGCATGAAACCGGTATCCACCGGCGTATTTCTTTTGGCATCAGCAAGGCCTATACTCACAGCTTTATCCAAAACCCTCTTGTCAATTTCAGAAATGTCACCCAGCATGGCTTTCAATTCTCTCCGGAATTTATCTATTGCGGCCTTATTTGTGCGATAGTTGCTCATGCCGTATCCACCCGTTTCACGGAAAACTCCTGGTGAGTGCTGTACGGAAAACCCTCACCTACTGTCAGGGTTACCTGCTTGCCATTCCGCTGGGTAACAACCACCTCATCACCTTCTTGAAGGTCCACATCTGGACCACAAAACAAAGTGTGAGAAGTTATCAATGTGGGCACACTGTCTTCTCCCGTGTTAACCAGTTGGCCTTTACTGTAATGGCATTTGACGTTTTCGTAAATCTTCTCCTTTTTCTGTTTTGTGAAGCCGCCCTCTACAACCTCAACCCAACGATATATATCCATTCGGTCTTTCCAAAGTCTTTGCAATACGCTCATCTTCGTAACCTCCGGAATCGCATCAAGGCCTGCTTGTCTTTTTCAGACAGGCCGTAGATAGTTTCTCTGGAAACCTCGTCAGTGTTGTAAGTTATAGAGGTATCACCCTCTTTTATTGAGGTCACGTCAAATACTGAACTACCTCCGGTCTCGGCCTCATAGTCAATGATGGTTTTGACCTTGCGGCGGATAAATGGTTCCAGTTCTGCCGGCGGCTCTTTGAGGTTGCAGTAGTTCAGACACTCCTGAATAATGTCAGTTATGATTAGGTCCTTGCTATCATCCTCAATTTTGAGGTTACTCTTTACTTTTGTAAGCATTTCTTCAATGGACATATACTCACCCCTTTTAGGGTAGAAAAGAGGGAGAAGGCCGCTATTTAGCAGCCTTCTTCTCATCCTTTTTCTTTTCCTCTTTCTTTTCCTCTTTCTCCGCATCCTTAAAGCCTTTAGCCAAGAGTTTTTCCCGTTCATGTTCCGTCGGTACGATTTTGACTACATTGAGCTTTTCAAGTTTATACATCCGGCATCACTCCTATGCTATGGCCTCTTTGATGTTTACACGAATTGCTTTAAACTGATTGTCCTTTATCCAGAGGTCGTGATATTTTCTGTAATCGATCTTCCATGCGTCAGCCTTTTGGTTTTGTTCAGGAGTAAATATCCTTATGTTATCTGTTTTAGATACAGCTATAGGCGCAGTCCTTGGACAAATAATCCAGTTGATGTTTTTAGCATCTTCAGCTGGTGTAAATCCACCTGCTTCCTGGCCTGCGGTTTTGCCATCATAGAATACATATTTTGTCTTCATTCGTGCGGAAGGCACTTTGATTATTGGGTTGTTATCAATAGCCCTCACCGAGGTTTTAATATCCCCCTGAGTGAAATCAATAACCGATAACGTTTTACTTAATTCTGTGGAATTCTCCAGTATTGCAGCGACCTGCATGTTCATGATAATGACCAGAGGAATTTCTCCGGCCACATCATATATTGCATAGACATCTTCTTTCAGCTTCTTAAGTATGTCGGTTTCTGAAGGAGTATAGCCACCAACTGCTACACCTTTTTCAATAGCCTGGCTTGCAATGCTGGAATACCTGTACGCATCGATTTCAGGAATAACCTTTGTTCTCTGGAATTCTCCCATGACATTAGCAGCAGTTGCTACAAAGTTAGTTTCATCTACATCCATGCGGTCAAGCATGAAAGTTCTGCCTCTATCTTGAGTCATAATTTTTGTTTCATATGTTAAATTTACTGACCCGTCAACAAATCCATTAGCCCTGTCATAATCTCCTAATGCATCCATGTCTATAACTGGTATTTTTACCTCATTACCACCATTGTACTTAACTAAGCCTGCATTAGCTTCCATCCATCCAGATGTAGCTTGTGCCACTACCTGCTTATCAAGTTCTTGCATAAATATTTTTGCATATTCTAATACATTAGCCATATTTTACGCTCTCCTTTCTTAAAATCCTAAATTTTGTCTGATAGTATTGGCTATTTGTTGAAGCTCTCCTCCCTCAGGATTATCTCCGGTATTATTAGGGGTATGTCCACTTAAAGGCTGCTCAAATAAGTCTTTGTAATTTTCTTTTAAAGCTGCTATTTGTTCATTTAATCCTTCTATAGTGCCATCATCTTTGATAACGAGTTTTTCTCTGTCAAACTTATTTACAAGAAGGTCCTCATATTTTGCCTTATGTTCTTTTAAAGCAAGTTTTATAGCGTTGTCTAATGTAAGATTCTTAATCTTTGTTTCATACTCTTCTTTAGCTTTTTTGTTGGCTTCTTGAAGGTCTTTTATTTGCTTAGTTAATTCTTCATTATCTTTTACTTTTTCACCAAGATCCTTTAACTGCTTATCTCTGTCTTTAAGTTGTTCCTCTAAATTCTTTTTGGCTTCATTTACTTCATCAAATCTAGCTTTAGGGATAAAGCTTTTTAAATCTTCTTTATATATAACTAGAACCTTCTCAGCTTGTTCTTCAGTTAACCCCATTTCCATTAACTGTTCTTTTGTCATTTCCATTCTCCTTTCATCTTCACTACGCTTTTTTTCGTGGTCGCTTCCACGAGTGTCCTGTTCTTTTACGTCTGCAGTACCGAAAAGACGGCATAATAAAAGCACTTGGCCTTCACCAAGTGCTTCCATAGATATAAAAACACCATCTATCGTTATTCATGATAGATGGTGTTTAGCCTTTCATTACTTCAATTGATTTTATTTCTTTTTCATAAATCCCAATAATGCCTTCATCATTTTCAATTGAAATACTATTGCCCTCGGGATCGGTCTCGTCCCATTCCTCTTCATCTGTAAAAGCTATTACATACCCCTCAATCTTCTGCCCGTCTGTCGTAATAACTCTTACATTTTTACCTTGATATTCACAAAGATTCATTTATTTCTCTCCTTTCTTGGTAATACAGGTACAATGTGCACGCTGTTCTTCCCATATTTTATTTGAATTCTATTAGTAGGCGTTACTGTCCCATCAATATTATGCACAACACCAATTATAGAATCTACATCCACAAATTCCTCATTTCTCCATTTCCCTTTCCTGTCTCTACTAAATACTCCAGTACCAGCATATTTTTTTATTATTTCTTTAGCTTCATCGTAAGAAATTAGTAAACTGCTTTGTTCAGTTTGACCTTTTTTAAGTCTTGATTGCTTATACTGCTCATATTGTTTGGTTCCTTCTTTATGCTTATTATAATGTTGGATACTATAATTATCAAGTCTTTCAGGATTACTCAGTATCTCTTGGCGAATAATATTGTCAGGTTGATCTATATATCTATTTTTCCATTGCTCATATGTCATATTCGCTGGAACTTCATAACTTCTACCTGTTACCGGATCACGCGCAACCCTTGTACCTACCTCAGCATCCTCATAATATGGCACTGTTGTGGTCCTACAAAATGGATGATATGGAGGATAATTTACTCCCACTGTCGCCTCATCCACATCATATATTTTCCCATCCTCACTTCTGCATATATCCGATGTCCTCATGTCCAGAGTAGCCAGAATCTGATACTTCTCCACCCCATCTTCTTTATATGCTGCTAAAGTTCCCTGTTCGATAATAAAACTGCTCTCTGTATGTAGCAGCCTATATGCTTCATATTCTTTTGTTTTAAACCTTCTTGCGAAATCTCTTGCTAATGTTTGAGGATTTTTCCCTTGTATTAACATAGTAGTAATGTCTTCTTTTAATACCTGCAGCATATGGTCTTTTTGCTTCCATATCCTATCAGAAAAACTTGCTCCATTCCAAGGATATTTTATCAACTCTTCTATAGTTCTAGGATTAATCTGTGCGAACTCCTGATGAAAGCCGTGGTACTGGTCTATGTTAAACCAGGTACGATAATAAGAATCCTCATATACTTCCTTCAGTAGCTCTTTACCTTTATACTCATACTCAATAGCATATAATTGCTGTAGTATAGCATCTATCTGCTTTTCTAGCGCTTGATAGCGGGTAATTCTGGCTTTTATAGACATATTGTTAAGCTTTCGATTATACTTGCCCATATTCTTATTAACAAGGTCTATAAAGTCCTGCAGCTCGCCTATTTCTGCCTTATCAAGTAGTTTTTGGGCTTCAGCATAGGATACTTTGTTTTCTTTTGCATATCGCATGTAGAAATCATTTATAACACTCTGGATTTCTCGTTTTGCTTGTCTAAACGCTTTCTGCAAACCTTTATAATATTCATCAAGCTTCTTCTCTCCGGCCAGATATTTCCGTTCCTGTCGTTTTTCCCAGTAGGTTATGTCCTTTTTATTCACTAACTACCACCTACTTTATGTTATAGTACTTAATTCCTTCATGTTCTGCTTCTTCAACTCCTTCAATCTTAAAATCCCCGAGAAATTCATATGAACTATACCTTATCTCTTGCTCCTGGTCTAGTTCCTTTAATATTTCAACCAGTTCTCTTACTTTCACTCTTCATCCCCCTCACCAAACATTGGCGGTTCCTCTGATTTTCTTTCTTTCTCAATCTGCTTTAATTCTTCTTCTACATCAGACACCCATGGATGATTTGCAAGGATAGTCTCATCGCTAATAATGCCTTTACTGTTAACACAATTATTGATAGTTTCAGTTTCATTAATCTGTATATCTCTATTGAAAATTAGCTCTACATTTTCATTCTCATAATTTCCCTGACCGTTTTCTGCGAGATATCTGTTTACAAAATACAAAAGCTGATTAAATGACTGTCTAAATTCTACTTCCAAGTGGTTGCATTTTAAATCCAGCCCACTATATAAAAACTTCAATGCTGTCCCACTGGGAGAATTGCCATATTTGTCAAGGTCCTTGGGCACACCTTGGCCAAACTCATTTATATCCCGCTTTAATTGTTCGAAATGTTCCTTTGCTGCCTGAATATCTATTTTCGGTGTTAGTGTATCAACTCCACCATGCTCTGGATCATCTATTTTTATAGCCCGGTAGTAATTAAGGTCTTTCATGAAATCAGATAAATTTTCTCCGCCATAGCCTTTTAAAACATAGATAAGATTTTTTGTTTCTTCAATGAAATTATCTATTTCACTCCGTGACTTATCGTAAGCGTCCACAAGCGATTTAATGAATTTAACATCCGGATATTCAAGATGGTTATTCTTCCAGGCAATAAAAGGCACTTTCCCCCAACTTCGGCCTTCTTCCCCTTTTTTATAGTGTAGTATGGGCCCTCCTTCATATTGCTCTATATCCGGGATAAGATGGTCATTATCGAGAACATAAAAATAAACCTCTTTATCCGTGTAATATTCCACGCGAGTGATCTGCTTCTTTTCCTTGCCTTCATAAACTGTCTGCACATAATATCTAATCATGCCATAAAGTTCAGTGTGAGTGTTATCTTTCCAGAGTGGAACGCACTGTTCAGCAGGAATTATCATCATTCCAAATTTGCCCTGCTCATTTATGTAAACTTGTAACCATGCTATGCCTTTATTCGACGCTTCATATCCGAGCCTGGTAAGGGTGTATTGAAAATATTTACCCAAGACGTTTTTAACTTTCTCAATATATTCTTTATTGTCGCACTTCAGCGAATAATCCTTTGTAAGCAGATATCCTATTTTTTCATCCACAAGGTTTTTAACAAAACCATGGGCCAACCTATTGTTTGCTTTTGACCTATCTTCAATGTCTCCGCTCTCTGTATGGCGTACTATACGCCTGTTAAGGATGTCATTTTCGCACCGGTAATATCTATCGCCAATAACCATCCAGGCCCTTCTATCGGATGCCTGGAACTCTTTGATTTCGTTATATAAAATTTCTTCTACAGTCATCATGTTTATATCATTGCGGAATAAGTCTTTAAAGTTCCTGAAATTAAAAAGATTAAGCAGCAACCTTTCTCACCTTCTTCACTTTAAAATTGATAGGCCGCCCGTCCTCATATCATCCTCAAGCGCATACCTAACAGCATCGATCGTGTGGTTGTTTTTATCCGGGAATTCAGCTTTAAAATTGCCGTCTTTGTCTTTCTCAAGTTCATAATTTACGAACTCTCGCAATGTATTTGGACATCGCTCAGGGTCAATTATTATCTCTTCAAGGTCTTGCAAAAACTTTATTCCATATTCAACGCTGTCCGGTCCTTTTTTCGCTCCCCTTATGTTGATTCCATAACCACGCAATTCGGCTATTGACTTTGGCTCCGCGCTGTCCGCAACCACTAACTTATTGCTTTTGTTTTCTTTCTTAATTAACTCTGCCAATTTCCTATTGCTCAAGCCGACCTGGAATATCTCGTGAAATATATAAAGCCGCCGCCTTGTTTTATCAAAGTGGCACACAATGTAAGCTGCCGGGTCAACAGCATAGCCAAAGTCCAGTCCTCTTTTTATCCTGTCAAATGCTTTTATTTCCTCGTCATTTATCTTCCTTGCTTTCACGTTTGTAAATACCTCGCCGCCTGTGCCGGTGACTTCACCTAAATACTCGTGCCTATACGCTTTCTCGTTAACTTTTTTAAGATGTTCTGCCTCAATAAAAAACTGTTCCCCAAGCCAATCTCGAGGAACAGTCAAATACGTGCTATGATGGACCTTTCTGTCCGGTCTATCAATCAGTATTTCTTCATTCACCCAAGCGTTAACCCTGTTTGGAGGATTGTAAGTATAAAAGACGACAAACTGCTCTCCGCCACGCATCAAGGACTGATTAATGATTCGGATTTCTTCCATTCCGAGGAATTCGTCAACTTCTTCATACCAGATAAACTTTACATATCCCCGGCTTACTTTGATGGATTTAATCTTCCTTGGCTTATCAGCGCCACGGAACAATATTTTTTGTCCCGTAGGTAGATATGTCAATTCCATAGGGTTGTGCTTTATCTCCCAGTATTCAGTAACTTTCAGCTTCTCAATTGCCCACACTAACTGCTCGAATACGCTATCTTTGATAGTCTCCTTAACTTTTCTCAGGGCCACTGCATTAGCGTTAGGGTCCTTCATTACGCCGAGGATGATTTCAATGCTCACGAAAGAGGATTTGGTTGAGCCACGGCCACCTTTAAGCCAGTAATGAGTATATCTATTATGCTTTATGTCATTGTGGATCTCGTAGAAACTCGGTGCGACTAATTCGCTAAGTCTAACTTGCGTCATCACTATCATCTTCTTTTATATCATCTATAATAGCAACGCCCATGTTCCCTTCGACGTTGACTTTTTCAGTGAATAACGCATACCTTTTGCCTAAAAGTTCGGCTGCTTTTACTCTGTCCCTGGCACTCGGTGTTTTCTTCTCTTTTACTGCCCCATACTCAGTAAACCCGACCACTTCCTCAACTTCTTGCCCACGCATAACTCGCGTGAGGAACTCCAGAACCTCATCTTGTGAGGCAATGCGCTCGGATTCTTTTTGCTTCATTCTCTCTTCGATGTATTTCCTAACGTTAGCATTTGTTAGCAATCTTGAAGCATTAACTCTAGCTGCACCATCTGTTTTGACTTTATATCCTGCTTTTTTGTAGCTTTCAGTAGCATTTAATGTCTCAATGTAATAATCGCAAAATGCCTTTTGCTTCTCTGTTAGCTTCACATCACCTCACCCCGCTTAATTTATCCAAAGTCTTAATTCTCAAAAAGGATTCTATCTTGGATCCATTTTTCTAAACTATCTAGAGCGTTTAAAAGTTCTTTCTCCTCCTCTGTTAGCTTTTCTTTATTCAATAATGAAATCCCTATTTCAAAACATTTCTTTATAAACATTCCAATATCCATATCGTTCCCTCCAATTAAAAAGCTATCTTCAACAAGTAGCTTTATGTTCCAACATTATCGTTATAATTTTTAATCGTTATAATTTTTAATAAAAAATTCAACAAATTCCCTGCCAAATTTAGATATCTTTAAACGATCTTTAGCTTTTAATTCAACTTTTGTATTTTTAAGCTTCTTCATTTTCTTCCTGGGATTTGCAAGACTTTCTTGTATTGAAATAACTACTTCATTTAGATTATTAACATTTTTAACTAGTAAATCTAGATCTTTTTCTAAAGCATCATCATATTGATTCTCTAGCAACCCCATTCGATAAAGATTATCCCTTACCGCTTCATACTGATAATAATCTATGCCAAATTCATTCAAGACATCTACAAAGCTTTTCCTATTTTCTTCAGTACCCCAAAAAGGATATGAAGCTTTCAAAACAGCTATATCTAATATAGTCATTCTATCTAAAACATCATAAAAAAGATAGCTTATATCATAAGATACATTTTGAATAGCTGTCAGATTTGCGTATCCATTAACCATATACTTTATTTTTTCGCTTTGATTAGTATTAACCGCTTTATAAATAACCATTTCAAAAATTGCGTCCAAGGTTTTTTTATTTTCTTCTGTCTGTCTCTCAAAATTTAATTTAATCTCTTCAACCTTCTTGTTAAGTTCTGATACTAAAGTATTTAAATTATTAAGTTGTCTTTGAGTTCTATATGCAGAAATAGCACTCCCTATTCCCGGTATTATTGAGCCTGCCATATCAATACCAACCGCTGCAGCTAACTTCGCAGCGTCATTAGTAACAACATCTTTTATCCGAGCTTTAGCCGCTTCTTTACCATATTCAATTATGACGCCTAAGACATTTTCTGTAAGAAAACTTTTTATAGCGTCTTTCTTATCCCCCATTATTACTTTCCTCCTATCTCGTATTAATTTTCTATAAGAAAGGAAGAAAATCCTACTAAAACCACCATATTTTTCAACAAAGCCCGGCTGAGCAACCGGGCTGAAGAGGAAAGTATACAATTCTATACTACTATACTACCATATAAATCCGTTTAAAAAGTACCGAACTTTTGTACAATCTTTGGCTATGTACTACAATCTAGTTAATTCTAATATCCATTTAATCCAACTCATTATAGTTTGAGCACGCCTATAAAATGTTTTCTCGGATTCTATTTTATACAAATTGCTGTATCTCATAATCTTCACTACTTCATGTTTATCTGGCATTTTTCCATTTTTCAGACACAATTCAAAAACTTCTCTAAAAACTTTGTGGGACAAAATTAATTCAACAAATTTTAATTGTCTTGGCTTATATTTCAGTTTAAATAATTTTTCCCCCTCTTCTGTCAACGAAAATATTACCTCTCTACCTTCTTTACGCTTATGTACTAATCCCAAGTATCTAGCTGCATCTGTATAATAATTCGTTTGCCTAGAGTCAAAATCATAGTTTGTTGTTATTTCATCTCTAGTCAACTCTGATTCATTTAAAAGCTCGCAAAGATTAATTATCCTTTCAAATGAATCTGCTTGTGGAAATGGAACTTCTGGTTCATTTATAATTTTTGTCCTTTTGTAGATCTCTATTATGTCATCAAGCCCAATCTCTGTTTCCTCTATGCTATATTTTTTTTGTTTTACTAAAGTAAGAGAATTATAATCTTCAGGGTCTTGAAACTCATACTCATAAAAAGTAAAAATACCGTTAGAGTAAGTCATAAATATTGGCTTAACTTTTTTGTTAATTTTATCATGCCATAACCTATAAGGGTAATATATTTGTCGTATTATAAAATCATCTGATAACGAGTTTTTCGCTTCAATTAAAGAAAAGGTTCCCAGCCCTTCATATCCACCATCTATCTCAATTTGAGCATTAGTAACATTAACTTTAAACTTAGACCCCGAATAAGTATTAATATAAAAACAAAACGCATCAGAACTCATTCGACCTGTAACTGTTGGAACCATTTCTTCATCCTCAATAAAATCAGCCAATATACCTGAAACATACGCACAGTTTAAAGCCGCAGCCTCGCTTGTTATGTTTTCATAATCAATACTTTCAATATAAGTAGGAAATGGAATCTTGATTATTTCTGTTTCTTTTTCCTCAAGCCTATGATAAGCCTTAAACTGCGCAATTAAATAACTACCTCTAGTAATAGGAAGAATAGAAAAATTATTTTCTTCAAAAATCTTCGGTAAATTTTTTCGGTGATCAAATTTTGTCATTAACCTTGCTTCTCTAAACTCATTTATTTGCCCTGACGTTATTTCAAAAGCCCCATTTTTCTTTATTTTCTCTAATATTCTATATTTCTTAAAAATTCGTTCCCATGCAATATCATTCTTTGTCTCACTCATAATTCTTCACCAGCACTTCATCAACTTTTCCTCTTTTGTCCGCTTTTGAATTAATTGCCCTATTAGCTTGGACTATTGTTATATTATAATCTTTATACAGGTCCAAAATAAAATCTGTTGCTGAGTTTGAAAGTAGAAACTTTACACCTTTTTTATTTAATTTATCACATAATTCCTTAAGCCTTATCTGTTCCTCCTTGTCAAACCCATTTATATCATAACCTGTAAAACTGCTTGTATCACTAACGGGATCATAAGGCGGATCAAAATACACAAAACTACCCTCTCTTGCCCCCTTAACTGCTTCTTCAAAATCTCCGCATTTAAAAGTTATTTTAGCTTTATTAAAATAATTACTTACTGCTCTTAATGTAACTTCATTCACAATATCTGGATTTTTATATCTCCCATAAGGAACATTAAACTGACCTTGTGAATTTACACGAAACAAACCGTTATAACATGTTTTGTTTAAATAAATTATTCTCGCAGCTTTTTCTATGTTACTTAATTGCTCATACTTTCTCTTGTCTCTATCTAGTTCTCTTATTTCATAATAATATTCTTCACTATTTTTTCTTTCGTGCTTTTTTAATTCTTCAATGAGTTCTTCAACATGATCCCGAATTACTAAATAAACATTCATCAATTCCTCATTTATATCATTCACTACAGCCTTACTAGGTTGTAGTTCGAATAAAACAGCCCCACCACCTAAAAAGGGCTCATAATAAGTTGAAAATTTCTCTGGTATATGCTTCTTTATGTCTTTTAGTAATTGCCGCTTCCCTCCTGCCCACTTCAACACAGGAGCAACAAGTGGATTTCTTTTCATAATCTCACCTCGTTCTTCCCTCAATCTATTATAGCATATTTTGCTTACAACTTTAAGCTTGACTTAATTATACATCTATGACAAAATTTATCAGATACAAGGCTACGCCATCTAAGTTCACGTAACAACATACTTTTCCCACATCAAGCCTGCATATGAACCCCTTAGAACCGGTGAGAATACACGTAACCACTCCTTCTTCTATATTTTTTCTACTTTCAATTCTGCCTTTGTTATCCCATTTTATAAGCAAACGACTAATATACTTCTCTGACCCCCCATCTACCCTGGCTACTAATATATGAACCATGCAACTCCTCAACAGCTCATCAATCTAACCCTCAAATATTTCATCAGCCGAGTTATGCTGTATTGCATCTGTTCTGCTATGACACCCAAATATCATAATATTCCCGCTATCATTGTAACACATTCATTGGCCAAAAATTCTGAATTTTTTAAAACTTTATAAGACCATATTGCGCCGCTAGTAAGGCGGTATACAGCACAATTTCTTCTCGCCATCGATAGTAAGTTGTCCTTTCGATGTGTAATTCCTTGCATATATGTCGCTCTCCCAGCTGGTCAAAATACTTTTTCTGTAGTAAGCGGCCCTTTTCTGTACCTTGGAAATGCTGAATAGTACCTTCTATCACCTTCAGCCATTTCTCTTTTTCTAGCAACTCTGGACTAGTGAGTTTAATAGCCTTATTCGCAGTCGGATCCGAATGGTAGCTGATACCGCCTCTCCATTCGGTGAGGTCACGGCCACCTGACTGGATAATAATTTCCTTTTCTTGTTCTATCTCTTTACGAATTTGGTGGTAGTGGTATAAATAGTACTCAATCTTTTTGTATATGCGTCTTTCTAGGATTCCCACATTCACACCCCCTATTTGGTCTTCCTCGGCTCATGTGATCTGCCTCCCTAACCCCACAACTCCTGTCCTTCAAATTCTTTGATTTCTTTTTTCTTTAACCATTCGCTTGCCTCCCACTCGCGATATAGCTTGAACCAATCACTTGCCCACATGGTCACTTTCCATTTCTCTCCATTTTTCCTGTGGGCAACTATCGGTATCTCGCTGTCCTTTGCGTCTCTGGTTGCTTGCTGCAATGCCTTTTCGATATTCAATCTCTGTTCACGTTTGACTTCCTGATGTATTCCCGGCAAGCCGACACAGTCAGCTCCTTCAATGCCGTTGTATTGCTGTCCGCGCCTAACGTTATAGCCTTCTTCCCGACATATGCTTGCCCATTCCCGTTCGCCGCGCTTGCCTTTTTCTCTGCTGTTTACTGGCATTTTAATCACCCTCGAACAATTTTTTTGCTTTTTCCAACTTTAAGTTAAATATTTCTTTCCTCCTGTCTGGTCCCTCAAACTTGATGGGCACGCACATTTCAATGATTCTGCTATAAATCCTGCTGTACTTGATATCAGAAGGATTCTTGATTTCCGACAACGGCAGGTTAGTTGTGACAATAAGAGGTTGGCCGTTCTTATAACGGCTATCTATGATGTTATAGACCTGCTCAAGCATATAGTCACTCTGCCGTTCGGCGCCCAGATCATCGATTATGAGCAGCTTGTAGCTGTCTAAGGATTTAATGTACTCGTTTCTGTCCTCGTCAAGGGCCATTAGTGCATTCGACAATCTAATAAAGTTAGTCATAAGCACCGGCACGCCCCGGTCTATTAGGTAATTTGCTATGCAGGCCGCAAAAAACGTCTTGCCGGTTCCGACATCGCCCCAAAGGAGGAGTCCAATATTGTCACGGTACATTTCCTCCCATCTCAGGCAGTACCGCATAGCCTTGTCCATTTGCTGAGGGTTCCGTCCATCGTCATTTTCAAAAGTCCAGTTACAATAGCATCGGTCCTGGATGCCCTGCGTCCGGAGGCGACCGATCCGCTCAAACTCTTCCCTTTGCCTGATCTGCTCCTGCATGGCACGGTACTCTTCACTCTGGCATTTACACATGCATCCAAATTTTCTGAGTGTCCCCAATACTTCAACCACGCACTCTTTGGGAGTATTGCATTTGCCACAAATAAGCAGGCCGTCTTTGTAATAATCAAAGTGTTCTTCGCTCGGTTCACACTTCTTCGCCAGATCTTCGATAATACCGTCAAAGTTCACAGACTATCGCCTCCATCCTCATAGTTGTATGTATAACCCCCTTTTTGTTGCCGCTTCTCCCAAGTGCGCACCGCTGCTTTCCAATCCTTCATCTTGTTTTTCCCAATCATCCAACCCTTGGCGGCGTAAAAGTCATACCATTTCTGTGGATCAACACCGTTGTTACGCTCCTGGCAATATGCGGCCACTTCCTCAAGAGTAGGAGGAGTGAATCCGCGCGACTTGTTCGCGCCATTATTACTAATTGGATTCGGATTAGGATTGGATTCGGATTGGATTCGGATTGGATTGGATTGGATTGGATTAGGCGCTAACTTTGCATAACGTGATTTAACGTGATTTAACGTTAAATCAATACTGTTTACAGTGGAGTTACCTAATACAAGCGACATATTCAGGTCATCATCATAAATGACAACAGCTATATCGTTGCTCCTGCACCGCTCAATGTCGAAATTGGCGCTTAAGCCGCAGCCTATTAAGATGCCATTTCCATTTATGAGGGTCAAATACTTGGATATCTGGTCAATAGCCTTATTACTCAACCGGCCGCGTTTCAATTCAAATACAAGTGTTTCGGAGCTCTCGGTTTTAGCAACGATATCAAGATAGCTTTCACCGACCCTTACCTGTCTTTCAACCGAGAGCAAGGTATGTTCCTCAAATCGTTTCGTTGAGCTCATGACATCATACAAGAGGTCCTCGATGTCTTTTTCTTCGGGCATGATGTGTTCGCGCTTACAAGGAATATCCTCTGGAGGCAATGGATACTTTGCCTTCCGGGAACGTATTTGCTGATGCTTTTCCCAAGTTACCAATTGCAGGTACGGTCTCCCATCATACTCATATAGGGCTACAATACCTACCGTCGATAACTTATTTAAAGCATCAGAAATCTGCTTTTCGGTAACACTTTTAAGAGGAAACAGCTTCGCCTTCAGAATCGCCGGCCTTGCATCCATCCTCCCATAATCATCGCAATTAACCAGGAGGCGATAGAAAAACACTTCCTCAAACCAAGATAATTGGTCTATGGTGTCGCTTGTACATATTGATTCTTTAATGATTCTGTTTGGCATTCTGACCCCTCCACCTTCACAAAAACAACTTATCTTTCACAATATCCTCCGGCCAAAAAGCCTCCCTGAACTTCCCGCTTTCGCCTTCAAACTCCAGCACTACGAAGTACCCCTCCGGATGCTGGTATATTTCTTTGCCTTCACGCAGTTTATGGCCTCTTTTTTGTCCTTTGTCGCTATGTGTGAACATCACCTTATACTTCACTATTCCTCACATCCTTCTTTTCACTGCAACCCTTCAGGCATTTCCCGCCCAAGGTTACACCATATTTCAAGCACCAGTCCGACTGTGGGTTTGTAGTTTTGTTCCCTACCCATGCTGGCACGTAATATTTGCAATCTATCATTTTTCCTTCACTTTCCGGCTCTAGCGTCTCCATCTTCATTAGTTGCCCTTTGTATCCGCAATAGATACACTTCTCAGACGTAGAACATGCTGTATATTGATTCCCGCCACATGCGGGGCATTTGAATCGGTTCATGGTGTAGCCTCCTTTTATTTCACATTTAGGCGGGGCCGCTATCTTAGCGACCCCTGCGATCAAATTTACAGAACTAGCTTCGCCCGTTTTTAGAACGGGAGTTCTTCCTCCGTCAGCTCAAACCCAGGTATATTGTCTTCTCCTTGATTGTTCGATAGATCCTCCGAACGTTGAGCTTCCTGTTGACTCTCATTACCTTTGCCGTTCATAACCATATTAGCCGCTTTTCTTAAGACATCATTCCTTGCATTCTGCGCAAGCCACTGCACATAGTCCGGTGCCTGGCTGTATATTTCGCCAAGCGTCTTACCCTTGTGTTTGCCGAACGTGACCTTAACATTTACAGCCTCCTCTGCTTTCATGGTTTCAAGCTGTTCGTTCTGCAGAAACTCCTGCATATCTTCCACATCCTGTGTAAATATCTCGCTCAATGCAGCGACTGTAAGTACCGCATCTATCTGTGCTCTCTTCTTGGCTATCTTAAGGATTGTATTCGCTTGAGTAAATATCTCGTCATTCTCAATCCTGTATAGCTTTTGGCCGTACTCATTGGTTTTGCTCTTCAGCATATCTTTATCAACATTCGGTGGGAGATCCTTTTCCGATACCCACCGCCACCGGTATTTATCCTCCTTGGAATTACATGAGCCCAGTCCTTCTGTAACCTTTTTCCCGTTTTTAGACAGAATGCATCGAACCGTATATGCAAATATGCCCTTCTCATAATTCTCTATTTTTTCAATAATCTCGTATTCCGACGTGAGCCCGAGCAACACCAAAATTTTCTCTGCCCCTGGCTTCAAAAGTGATGGCTTCGATGTGCCTGGGATAATATCATAGTCATGGCCTTCATTTAGCGTTTTTTGAACAACCATTTGAAATTTTTCTATACTCGTTAGGATCTGTTGGACCTGCGCAATATCCACGCTGCCCAATATACTTATGCTCGCATTTATGTTTTCTCTCTGTTCTAGTTCCATTAACTTTTTTGTCATCTATTCCACCTCCACTGTGAATTTAGGCGGTCTTTCCTGAACAGTTATACCATCTATGACCTCGCCAGTTTCTTCGTACACTACGCTATTACCTATCACTTTTACTTTTTTCTTGAGCTCGTTCCATTCAGGTTTTTCTATGACCTTTACAAATTCTGTCATACCATTTTGTTTAAGCCAGTTAACCAGCTTTTCGTCGTCTCTGCAAAATTCCGGTTGCTGAGCCCTAGCCTTCAATGTGCCATATGGTAGTTTGATAGTCTTTTTGCTTGGGTCCTCAGCATATATGTTCATATGGTACTCAATCAGTAAACTTTCAAAGAACTGTATTGACCTCTCCAGTGGTTCAGTTACTTCTTTTAACCAGCTCTGTATCCGTTGTATTTCCGCATCAGCTATCCTTTTGTTCTCCTCTATCTCCTGTTTTAGAGCCTTGATCTTTCTCAGGCACCAATTTGCACTATCCTTATCTGTTACTTTAAACCGCTCCCTCTTTTCCTCAGGCATGTTGTAAACTTCTTCTATCTCAAGCATTTGCAATGCGTTATTCACGCTTTATTCCTCCCCTCAATTCCATTATTGTTTGTTTTACTTCCTGCACAAAGAACACTATCAATATTGCAAGAGGTATAATCAAATACTCCCCACCTATCGCCTTATACCCTCTTTGTAGTGTTGCTGTTCGGATTGCTGCCGGTGTCAGTACCGCACCAGCAGCAATTGCTACGATATACATTCCATATTTCCCGATCCATTTTCTCATTTGTATTTCATCCCCTTAAGATGCCTGTTCACTTACCCAAAATATCCCGTATCCGTACCAATCAATTGATTGATGACACTGAGGGCAGTAGCGGTGTTCCGGATGCTCACCGTACTCCCGCCCTCGTCCGTATGCAAACATATATTCCGGTGCTTTATAGCCACAGCAGCCACACTTAAATACTCGCATCCTCAATCCCCCACTTTCTCAACTCTTCTTGTCTTTCTTTCTCTGTTAACTTTCTGGCCTGCATCGTGGATATGCCATGCCATTCGTCGCTGGGGCTAACGCCCCACAACCTACAAGCCTTTCTCTTAGCCTGCGTTGAGTTTTGTGCTTCCACAACTATCTCCTGTTCTAACATGGGTGAGGTCACTTTATACAACATTCTCGCTCCCCCTTATTGCCCCCTCATTACACCTTGTGGTATAATGAGGGTGTAGTGGTTTTTGTTTGTGCCGTTTGAAAACGGCTTTTCTTTTATCACCTCACCCTAATTGCAGTTAGTCTGGGCTCTTCCTGTTTGCTCTGTTGTTCAAGCCACTCCAGCAATGCTTTCTTGGGTACCCGTATTGCCCGCCCTATTCGTATGGCCGGGAAGCCCCTCCAGTGGCTCATCTCGTATGCTTTGGTGATGCCTATCTGGAGAAACTTTGCCATCTCCGGTATAGTTAAAACATCAGGCAAGTCCTCGTATCGCATTGTCAAACCCCCTTTGCTCTTTTAAGATGTATTACGTTATCCTCTTTAACAATCTTTCTTATGAAATCCAGCCCCTTCTGATAAACCAGAGTCTTAATGTAGATGTGTGTTGTTCCATCTGGCTTCGTATATTTCTGCTCAATAGTTCTAAAGTACCCTTTGTCTATGTATTCTTGATACGGTATGTTGTCTTTCATTAAAATGCCTTTGTCCCGCAGTAACTTAAACAGCTTGTTTCTGCCTAGTCTAGTTTCTTCGTATATCAGTTTTGCGGCTCTGTTCATGTCAATTGCATCTTTGCTTCCTGCTACCGCATCAAAGAATTCCGCTTTGGGTTGTAATTCTTTTATCTTCCTGTCTTGCTCTTCTATGATTTTCTGTGCTTCAATTATTGCTACTGCTAAAAGTTGTTTTGGTTCTAATGCATATATCCCTGTCTTGCGTATTTGAGGTATGACTTCATGGGTAATCCATCGTTTAAATTCTTTAGCTTCTTGCTTTCTGCTACCTAAAATGAGATTATATAAACCAGCCTCATTAACTACATAAGTTTCTTGTAATCTTCCAAGTGAGTCGGTGACCGGAATTGTATTCCGCTCATCTTCATCTAACCTTTCCATAGCTTTGTGAGTGTCGCCAAGCTCTAAAATATCGCACACATCCTTAGCAACCCACCACGGTTCACCATCGATGATAAATGTCCTTACTTGTTTGCCTTTGTAATTAAATACCTGTGGCAAGTCTGCCATCCCCCTCACCCCCTTCCTTTACGCAGTCTCGGTTTGATGCTCTTCATCGCTATCAAAAAAAATTGTCCAGTCTAAGCCTAAAATTTGAGCTATTTTTTTGGCACTATTTACAGATGGTCTTATTCCATTTTCAATTTTTGAAATTGTTGTTCTGTCAACTCCTACCAAATCCGCTAGCTGTTTTTGTGTAAGGTTCAAGGCAGCACGTTTTTCTTTTATAAGTTCTCTTACTTCACTTGCCACGTTTTTGTTGTGCATTAACTTCACCCCCCGAAATTAATTATAGTGAAGTTGCTTCACTTTGTCAATAGCCAAAGTGAAATTTTTGCACTATAATTGTTATGTGAAGTAGATTCACATATAATAAAATATGGAGGTGAATAACATGCCCTTTAATGAAATTCTCAGGCAGTTAAGAACAGAGAAAAACTTAAGCCAAAAAGATGTAGCCGATGCTATTGGCGTAGATAGAACCACATATACAAAATATGAAACAGGCAAAAGCCAACCTGACTTTGTCACAATACAGAAATTAGCTGAATTTTATTCGGTATCAGTCGATTATCTTCTAGGTCGCACTGACATCCGCAACCCCTACATCCCTGAAGAATACACCCAAAAACATAAAGTGACCAAACGTGACCTAATGCAGTATGAAGACTTCATCAAGCAGGCCGGCATCTTCTTCATGAACGATGAGGTCGCAGAAGAAGACAAAGAAAAGCTCTTTCGAGATATATCCGAGCTCTTCTGGAAGGCAAAGGAGATGAACAAGAAGAAATACGGCAGAAAAAAGGCAAAAACCGACCAATAAGGAGGTGCTTCCGGAGTGAAAAAGAATATTCACGCCCGTGTAAAGCACCTCGTCCAGAAATATGAAACTAGAGACCCCTTAAGGCTTGCAAAATACCTCAACATACACGTCGTACATAAGGAATACTCACATCATACAAAAGGATACTACATAAAAACGCTGCGAAATAAATTTATAGTCGTTAACAGTACATTGGATGAATACAGCCAGCGTATCGTATTGGCCCATGAACTTGGACATGCCATCCTGCACTCATCAGAGCCAATATATTTTATCAGAGAATATACCTTGTTCCCTATTGGGCCGTATGAATGTGAGGCCAACAAGTTTGCAGCAGAGCTACTTATCGATGATTACGACATTAAGGAAATGCGCTACCAACCGATAAGTTATATCGCCAGCACACTAGGGGTTAATGAGGAATTGGTGGAGTATAAAATCTTGCATATGAAATAAATCGACAAGAAAAGAGGTGGGATATCTTTATGAAAGAAGAAGAATACCTTTCTCAAAGGCTAGATGACCAGATAATGTGGTATGATGAAAAAAGCACTAAAAATCAATACATATACAAAGGACTAAGAATAGCAGAAATAGTCCTGTCTGCATCTATTACTGTTATGATTTCACTCATGGAAGGACCTCTTTATCTAAAACTGCTTATAGCAATATTAAGCGCAGTTATATCAATCATTGCAGCTGTACACGGCATCTGCAAATTCCAAGAAAACTGGATTAAATATAGGAATACATGCGAAGCACTAAAGCAAGAAAAATTTTTATACTTTACTAAAGCTGGCATATATTCCAAAACAGATGATCCGTTTAAGTTGCTCGTTGAACAATGCGAACGCATAATGTCAACCGAACACATTGACTGGAGTCAAAGGCAAACAAACCCTCTCCATAACGTGAGAAACACAAATCACTCATCCTCAATTGGTTCATAAGTTTTTTTAAAAATATCCGGCTTGCATGGGTATTGTTCGCCGTTTACCCCGGTAATTATCCAATCGCCCGGCGAAGCCTTAAGAGGACCTTCCATCGTGTTTATAATGATTTCCTTGTCAGTCTGGTAGGCTTCAATGATAATGGGCTTTTTCCGAAACTTTCTCTTTCTTATATTCTGCATGGGACCACCGCCCTGCCTTATTCTAAAATTTATGATTCTAATATGATTATATCACAAATGAAGGGGAGTGTGTAAACAATGCCCAACCTAAAAATATATGATTTGTTCATTAGCCATGCATGGAAATACAATGATGATTATTACCGTTTAGTAGACCTACTAAATAAAGCTCCAAATTTTAAATGGAGAAATTACTCTGTCCCACAGCATGACCCAGTAATTGATCCAGACGACCCAGTCGATCAGAAAACATTAATTGAAGAGCTAAAAGGACAAATTCGTCCTGTAAATTGTGTGCTTATTTTGTCAGGAATGTATGCAGCTTACAGTTTCTGGATTCAAAAAGAAATAGATATATCTGTGGATTATGGTAAACCTATAATAGGAATAAAACCATGGGGACAAGAAAGAATACCAAAAGCAGTATCTGACGTAGCTATTGAAATAGTAGGCTGGAATACAGACGCTATTGTCGAAGCAATAAGAAAACATTCGTTGTAAAAATTTGGCAAGGCGGTGGTCTTTTAAAGTTATATGCCTTAAAAGGAGGGATAGCCTATGCGCGGCCATATACGCAAAAGAGGTTCCACCTACAGCATAGTAGTTGACATCGGCCGTGACGAAAACGGCAAACGCAAACAAAAGTGGTTTAGCGGCTACAAAACAAAAAAGGAAGCCGAAAAGGCCCTGGCCGACATAATCGCAAAAATAGAGAAGGGTGAATATTTTGAACCAGCAAACATGACTGTAGCCGAATACCTCAATTACTGGCTGGATACTTACCCCAAAAACAATGTAGCACCGAGCACTTATAGGCGTTATACCGAATTTGCCGCCCATATAAAAACTCATATAGGCGGCATCATGATGCCGAAGCTAAAGCCAGCCCATATTCAAAGCTTTTACTCATCCCTGCTGGAGAAAAACTTAAGTAAAAGCACCGTCTTAAAAATACACCGCATGCTGCACCTGGCGTTGAAACATGCGGTAAACTGGCAGATTATAATATCAAACCCCACCGATGCCGTTACGCCACCCCGTCCTGATAAAGTAGAAATGCGAGTATGGGACGTCGAAACAGCCAAAAAATTTTTAGATGACATTGCCGAGACACCGATTTATATACCAGTATTGTTAGCACTGCAAACCGGCATGAGGGCAGGTGAGATATGCGGCTTAAAATGGGAGAACATTGACCTTCCACGGGGCTTTTTAATGGTCAAATATGCCCTACAGCGCATAAACGGCGTACTTACGCTTAAAGAACCAAAAACAGCTAAATCAATGCGTACTATAGCTTTAATGGATTACACCGTCCAAGCTTTAAAAGAACACAAAAGAAAGCAGAATAAAACTAAGCTATTAATGGGTTCTGCCTATAATGACCAAGACTTTGTATGCGCTTGGGACGACGGAAGACCGTATGACCCCCATTACCTAGGTCAGAAATTTACAAAACTGATCAAGCTGCTAGGTTACCCCAAAATACGTTTCCACGACCTGAGGCACACCCACGCCACTATGCTTTTACAGCAAGGCATAAATCCAAAGATAGTAAGCGAACGTCTTGGCCACAGCCAAATTTCCGTTACCCTTGATACTTACAGCCATGTGTTACCTAATATTCAAAAAGAAGCTGTGTCCAAAATAGAGGAGTTGTTTGCAAAATAGTTCTCATGTTTGCAAAATGTTTGCAAAGGCACCATTTCTAAAACCGCAGTCAAAATATCAAAGGCCGGAAAGCTTGATTTTCCGGCCTTTTCTGGTGTGCCCAAAGGGATTCGAACCCCTGACCTGCGGTTTAGGAAACC
>JGI2924J29684_1077777_pt1 | contig 22366 bp, 30 predicted proteins | sample BenlonsequencITS_FD_29684 | JGI IMG/M metagenome (IMG submission 29684)
TCCGCTTAAATTGGACTCGTAGCGGTATATTTTCAGCCATTAATTACCTCCGTCTAATATAATTTGTGGGCTGTCTGACCATGCCCCTGTGATAGTTGCTCCTTTACCGTCCACAACATCTTTATAGCTCATATCCAGGGCCAATTCCTGCACCTCCGACGCGTTTAAATCTATCTGCTTAGATTTATACCAGTCGCCAGTTAAAACAGCCGTGTAGCTCAAAGGATAAACCTCTATAGACTGTTTATCCTTAGCGACCTCAAACGTCTGTGCTTCCATCTTAGCCTTGGTAGGTGTCAGCACTAACTTAACTCCCTTGTTGTTAGCCTGTGTCAGCGTGACAGCCACTTTTTTGAGTAGCTCACAAGTCTGGCTAAAGCTAATCGTGTAGGTCTCGCCACGCTTAAAACCACCGTCGTTAGCTTCTACTTCTATGTAATCCTCATCATAGGTTTTGGTGCGGTTAGGGTCGCCAACCAGCAAATTTTTGTTGTAGCGGGTCTTACCGTTGTTACCTAAAATTTCGGCGTTTAGACGGGACGTCTCGCTCGTTTCACTGACTTTGTTTTTTAGGTCATCAAAGCTTTGTTTAATAGACGGGATGTCATCAACTTTGATAGCCTCGGTGATTTTTTTGATGGCTTCTTCCGGTAACGCTAGGTTTTTGAGGGTGGCTCGGAACTCTTCAAGCTCTTTATCGGTGCGTTCATCAACTTCTTTGATTTGTTCTTTCAAGGTGTTGAATTGCAAGCCTTCTTGCTCAACCTTCTTTTTAAAGTTATCAAATTCAAGGTTAACTTTGCGCCAATTGTCTTCCATCTCCTTTTTGCCAGTCTCGATGCGTTTTTCGATGCCTTGCAAAAATTCCTGAAATGTCATCCCTAAGTCTGTGATAGTCTCTAAAGATTCATCTATCATGTTTTGGACAGCCTCTTTACGAGACCGTGACTCACGATTTTGGACAACGCTGTAATCACCAAGTGTTACGACTGACCTGTTAAAATTAAGCTTGTCAATATCAATCTCATCAACCCGAGTTTCAAAAGCTATTTTTACCTCATCATAGATAATGGCTACTGAGTCGCCTTTCCACGTCTCTGGACCAATGTCTAAGATTTCTGCCTTGTAAATTCTGATAGGGATTGACAAACGCTGCAATTCTTCCCAAGTTGCTTTTAAGAGTTCTGTCTTATCCTCGATTTCCTCATTGACAAAGACACCCCAGCGGTGTTTTAGCTCACCATTTTGAGACAAACCGTATTCTTCCCTTGCACTATCTAGTGCTACAAAGTTTTGACCAGCTGGTTTGTCTATCGGGTCGCCTTTTTCGACCGACCAGACAACATCAGTAAATTCGATTCTTCGACCGTAGCCTTGCCGCCTTTCTTCCTGTGGCAAGTGTCCCTCGACATCTTTAGGCTCAGCTTCTTCGTGTTGGATTTCCTCACCCTTACCTCTGCCAATCAGACAAGTCACAATGTCATCTGTTGATTCCTCGTAGACGACTTTTAGTAGGTTGTTGCCATGTTCAAATTGCTTGCCTGTTGGCTTTCCAAAGCGCTTTTTGAGGTCGATATAACGACTAGTGATTTTGTTATTAATAAAGGTATACCTGACATTGAACTCGCAGTTAAAAGCTTCCACAATCTTAATCAGAGCCGCTCGTGGACTGATGTAGTAATAACTAAGTGTTCTAACATTTGTTATTCCCTCAACTTTGCCGACTTGATAACCCGTACCCTCTAAAGCACCATCAATACAAGCATCTGCGGACGATTGTCTAAATCGCTTATCTTTGATAATGGCAATGGTATCAAGATCACTCTCAGCTTTGTCTAAGCCTTTGTAAAACTTGCTATCTTCTAGGTTGTAATCAATGACTTTAAAGAGCTTAAAGACATCTTCTTTTTGATGAGGGTCGTAGTTAAAAAAACCAAAGTAGACAAATGGCTCTACGTCATAATCAACTGGCACCTCAAAACTAGCCTGGTCCCAATCATTGTTTTTGACCTTAAAGTGCCATGAGAGCAAGTCATCAGTACCAACAGTAGCGACCAATCGCTCAAGTTTATCAAACAGGTATATCATAGATAAACCTCTCTAAACTCTGCGGTTATGGCGGCATTGGCACACTGTAATGTATTATTACCAGGTAATAGCTCAAAATACCTACTATTAATCATATCTAAATCGCCAAGGATATTGCGTCCGTTCTGGGTAATCTTACCCGTGGCCATATCAATCTTGATTTCGTCAGTGGTATAAGTTCCAGTCAATCTGATATACTTCTGGCTTTCGACATGCAACAACTTAATTTCTTTTGTTGGTGATGATAGGTTGAGAGTGATGATAGGCTTTGTTTGAAATAACCCACCATTTTGGATAGATGTTCCTTTTTTAGTTTTTACATCAGACATTTTAAACGGATTGTAGCAGATGAATGTTAGTCCTATAATCTGCTCGTTAGAAACTTCTTCTGGGACATCTTTAGATTTAAAGATGCCTAGATAATTTCTGTCAGGTTCGTCTGAAAATGATAAAAAAACTTGATTGTGACTAACAATTAATTTGTTTAATTTTTCATATTGTAAACGCATTGACTTGTTATCTTTTCCACTGATTTTAGCTTTTATTTCTAGTTTTCTGACTTCAACTGTGGCATTGTGGAAATACTCTCCGTTTCGTCCTAACACACTTGTTGTTTGATGCTCTAAGTCCACCACATCACGACCAGAAACAGTCAATGTCCTAAAGGTACCGAAACCATTATTGAGTTCGTCTTCTAATACCTTTCCACCAATTGTTGTCTTTAAATTAAAAGTAACTTTCGGAGTACCTCTGATAGTATCGTTAAATTCGTACATTTTACTCCTTTCAAAAAAACTAAGAGAAACAACTACCAGCTGCTTCTCTTTAGTCTGATTTTTTCAATTTTTGCTTGTTGATTAGTGATGTCACTTACAAATGCTTCGTATTCGTTTCCGCCTAAACTAAAGTTTATATACGCTGGTTGAGCTGTATGTACAAACTCTTGTTGCTGCGATAACGATTGCGAACTCTCTGATTTGACAACACCTTGGAATTTAGCTCCAATGCTAGTCAGTCTATCTGCGATATTAAAATCAAAGCTATTGATGCTATCAAATAACCCGCCAACAGAGTCGTCAACGACATCAGCGTTTTTGTCGATACCCATAGCTACCCCTTGCGGGATATATTGACCAACTCGTTTTGCAAACAACCTTGACGGCGAATGAATCATCGCCTTGGCTCTTGCTGCTCTCTCGGCTTGTGCTACAAGGGCGTTTGCTGCAGCTGTTACAGCTCCTAGCGCTGAATACATTCCTTGCGCAAGCCCTTGTCCGATGTACGCTCCAGCTTGACGCATAGGACCAGCTCCCGCGTTGGCTCTTGATACCGCAGCATTAACCATGCTAGAAATAGCATTAATAACAGCACCTTGTTGAGAAGATAGCCCCCGAGCAAGATTTTGTCCTGAACGCTGTCCCGATTGTCTCATTTGTTGCTCTAGTTGAGACCCAAATGTCCTGGCCTGAGATAGCATTCGAGATAAGATTGATTGCATTTGAGAGGCCGCTTGATTAAATGATGTTATAATGCTGCTTACTATTGCAGCCATGGCAGATTGAATCATAGATTGCATGCTAGCAAATGCTGACGAAACAACTGTTGTACTAGAAGCAAAAGCTTGTATTTGACCAACAGTTGCTGTCGCAGAAGCCCCTATTTGGCTAAAGCCAGCTGATACAACAGAAAGCACAGCTGATAAACCAGCTATTGATGCAACTAGCACTCCTGTTGTTGCAGATAAGCTCATCAAATTAGCATTGAATGCTGCTATTGTAGGACCGGCAGATGCTAAACCTGTACTAAATGTTGATGATTGAGCAACAAACGCGGCAAAGCCAGCGCCAGCTTGTGCTAGAGCTGGTGTTATTGTCATTAGTTGAGCTTTAAACATAGTGATTGGAGCATTAATTGCAGCCAATCCAGTCACTGCTGCCACCGCCTGAGTAGTAAATGTGGTAAACCCACTCGCTGCCATCGTTAGGACTGGCGGTAGAGTTGCAACTGCTGTCTTAATAGTTGCCATGGTGGTGGCAAAGACTGTTAATCCAGTAATTGCTATCGTAGCACTTGTTGCTAGACGTGTCATACCATTGGCTACTTTGCTCATAGCAGAACCTAATGTTGTCATTTCGCCAGCTGAGCTAGCCATCTTCCCTAGACCGCTTGCCACAGCTGCTAATGTAGCAACCAAATCTCCAAGGGATAAATCAACAAGCATCTTAATACCTTTAGCCATCTCTTTGACGCCACGGCCTGCATTAAGTGCCGCAGTCCCCATAGAATCAAGGATATTTGCAACACCGTCAAGGACATTCCTAACTGCACTACCAAATGATTCAATTACTGCCCCAACACCTTCTAGAGCTGATTTTACACCATTCCCAAATCCTTCAAAAGCGGTTCCTAGACCCGTCAATACATCTTTGATAGTCGAACCGACAGATGAAATAACAGTAGCTATGCCATTGAATACTGCGGTAATCACACCAGTTAGCGATTGGATAACAGCGCTAATGGAGTTAATAACCCCAGAAATACCACCAAGAAGTCCTGTGAAAGCTCCTATAACGAGAGATACCCCTGTTGAAACGGCTATAATGAGCTGAGATAATCCGCCCGCTACTGCGCCTACAATCTGAGAGATAGCTCCAGCTACAATTGGCAACATAGAGCCAATAGCGTTTGCGATAATAGTTAGTAAAGTGGCTAGACTATCAGTGACCTGTTGTAAAACTTGTACAACAACATCGCCAATAGTCCTTAAAATTTGACTAATGCCATCAGCCTGAGTTCCTGCTAAGGCAAAAGCCGCTCCTACCATTAAAATAGCCGTTCCTAAAGCTAGCCAAGTGGTGGGAGGCACCATAGCGATTGCAGCTCCTAAACCTCTAAAAGCGATTGCTAGCCCAGTGCCTATACCTTGCGCAACTGTTGATATTGCGGTTCCTAGAGAACTAATGATAGGAGGTGCCCCAGACAAGGCGGTTTTAATCCCTGTACCGATACCTTTTGCAGCTGTTGATATGGCTGTACCAGCAGACTTAACGATATTACCCAAGCCATTAAAGATTTGGCTGATGATTCCACCACTTTTACGAGAGCCATTCGCTGCTTGATCGGTTCCTTCTTTAGCTTTTTTGCCAAATAATCCAAATTTTGTACTGATTTTATCTAAAAAAGAGCCAACAACGCTTTGTCCTGTTAGCTTTTCAAATAACTTTAACCCTCCCCCGACTGCTGCAAAAGTGGCTATCCAGCTTTGCAATCTGCCAGGTTCCATTTTACCGACAACATCAGCAATAGCTTTTGCAAAATTAGACACATGCTTTACAATTCCGCCTACAATAGAGCCAAAGTTTTTCCAACTGCCTCCACTCATAGCGCTAGCTACATTTTTTAACGCTCCCCAAACACTTTTTAAAGCTCCTGAAAAAGCACTAATTGCTCCAGTTTGTTTGAAACCGCCCCAAAATTCTTTAACCTTTGAAGTGACAGATGAAATCGCCGATGAAATATTAGATACAATTTTATCGATATTAATTCCTTCAAGGAATTTCCCAAGATTACTAGCAAACTTAGAAAAATCAACTTTATCGAGTTGTTTACCGATTGCTTCGATCGCTCTAATTCCAAATTGGTTCACTTTTTCAAACGCTGGTTGCAATTTGTTGGATAAGCCTTCTCGCATACCGTCGATGGCTTGGTCAACAGTTTTGAACTCAGTTGCCATCTTTTGGAAACTCTTATCATTGCCTGCTTTTTTTACCGCTTCCAAAAAATCGCTGGTTTTAACCCTACCCGCCTGGATATCGGCGACGAGTTCATCAAGATTTTTACCCATAGATTTAGCGACTTTAGCCATCCCTGCAGGCGCCTGTTCCAGCATTATCCTAAAGTCTTGCCATGCAACTGTTGGTCTTCCTACTGCTTGCGTCATTTGTTGACTGATAGACTTCATGGCCTGCTTCGGGTTTTCAGCAGATGCAGCTAAACCGCCAAAAGCTTTTACGAGCTTTCCGGTATCTTTCACACCAACTGCCGCTAACTGTGCATACGTGCTAGCCATATCTGATGCCGAGTAGATTGTTTTAGTTGCATAGTCTTGCATCGCCGTTTTAGCTGCCAAAATTTGTTTTTTTCCAAACCCAATGTCCGCTAAATTGGCGTCAAAAGTTTTCCACGCTTTCGCTGAACTATTCATCTCGCCAAGCATAGAGCCAAGGCCTGATGACACTGTCCTTGTCATTGCTGAGATAGCTTGTCCGGCTAAATTCGCTCCTAACATGGATTTAAACATGGAACTAGCTTTTTGAGACACCGATGAAAAACCGGTTGAACGCTTTTCCAAGCCATCGATTGAACGGATTGCCGATTGTAATGTTTTGCCAAAGGTTTTATCAACAGCTGTCAAAACCGCTTCAACAGAATAAGATTCTCCCATTTAACCTCCTTTCTTTAAAGGTTAGCTTTGAGAAGTAAATCCATACCTTTCTTGTCGTAACCTTCATCAATTTCTTGAGTGATTTTTCGGATTTCTTCCTCATAATCAAAAAAGTCCTTGAATTTTTTATAAACAGGGACTTCTTTTTTATTTTTCTTGCCACCAACAAGTTTTGTTGCCGTAACTTGGTGGTTTATCCAAGCTTGTTTGTGAGCTTTATGTGATTCATCAACAGCCGCTAGTGCTTTGCCTGTCATTAATAAATCATATTCATACAAAGTTAATCGCCCGATTTCATTGATGTCAGTCATGCCAAGGTATCTAATGCAATTAAGCACAATCATCTCAAAGCTTTCTTGAGAAGAATAACTCTTTTTTATATTTGTTACGCTTTGGCTTCCGCCAGGTCTTTTTCCACCTGAGCCATAAACAACTTTGATGCGTTTGATTGACGTAGTTCGTCTAAAACATCATCAAAAAGCTTTTCAATATCTTCAACTTCGTCAATATAGTCGTAAATATCATTCAAACTAGGACGTGGTGGTTCGGTGATTGTACCTGTATAAATTACTTCCGCAAGAGTAACAACGCTGTGGTCGATTAAAAACGGAACGCTAGATTGTAGACCAGCTCCAAATTTAAATCCCTGACGTTCTGCTATATGATTTTTGTCCATCTCGGCAACAAATCGTGTACCAAATTTTACGTTATGAGTTTTACCTTTAATTTCCAATTGCATTATTCTTTCTCCTTTAAAAACTTAAAAATAAAAGACCAGTAATTAACTGGCCTTGTTGATTAACCTTTCGTTGTATCTTTAAATGCGTACTGTACAGCTGCTTTTTGGGCATCTGTTAATGTAGCGAATCCTTTTTGGCCAACACCGTTGATGGCAAATTCCATTTCAATTTCAATATTTTCCTCAGCATTTTTCTTAGCACTGAAGCTTGAGATGTACCCTTGGTAATAAGTCGCTAGGTATTTACCGTTTCCTCTGTTTGTTCCATTTTTATCAATACCCCAAACGTTTGCAAGCTTATTGTCGCTGTCGCCGTTTTTGCTTGTTTCTTCTAAATCAATATCCCAAATTTCTACAAGCTCACCATTCTCCATGGCTTTTTCTAGTTTAGCTGCTAGTACGTCACCTTTAGCTAAAATAGATGTTGCTTTAAAGTCGTACTCCAAAGCCCCCACGGACTGGATAATACCATCTTTAGTTTTTTGTCCATCTACGTCACGGCTTTTACCTACTTCATGCTCTGTTTGAAAAGCAAGTTTAGTTGCTGCCTCACTAGATGCTTCTTTCAACAAACGAAATAACAAGATTGAATGAATCCCTTGTTTTGCTTCTAATTGTGTTTCCATTACTTCCTCCTGTTTTTTTACAGTATTTGGACTATCTTCGTGACTTTTGGTATGAATGTCAGGGGATAATGTTTCTGATTCTGGCATTTCTACCTCCTATCTCAAATTAAATCTAAGTGTGACAATCGCTCGTTTAAGAGGTGTCACAGTTGTTGTGTCATCTAACATTTGAATAGATGATTGACGAGTATTTAATGACCAGCGGAAAACGTCAGAACTCTCTACTGTCAAAGCTTGCGAAAAAATAGCAGATGCCATGTCAGACACCTGCTTCCGTTTTTTCTGCACCCCCCAAACAGACAACATAAGTTCAACAGAACCTTTAATGTCATCTTTATTTGGAATATATTCCGCATCAGTAGATTCCATTTCCACAAATGGATATGGAACTTCCGTCATCGGTTTATAATCGTAAACCTTAAAACCTAAAGACTGGATGCGTTTAAACATTTCGTCAAAAATAGACTGATCTCTAGTTTTAATCATTTGACAAGCGCCTCCAAATCTTTTCTAAATTTTACTTTTTGCTCTTTTAGAGCTGGCAAAACAAACGGTTGTTTGCTCATAAGGCGAGTTCCTCTTTCAAGGTAGCCGGCATAATGAGTTCCTGGTTTAACCTTGACACTCAATCCACCATCGCCGATTTGCATGGTAATAGAACGTCTAGTTGCACCTGTTGAATAGCCTTTTGTAAATACCGCTTTATTAATCATTTTCCTTTGAAGCTGCGTCCCATTGTCTCTGACAATCTTCTTGACGGCATCTTTTTTGATAATAAGCTCAAGTTTCTTTTTTAAACCAGCTGTTCCAACTACTTTTAAAGATATATCAGCCACCAATAGAGTCATCTCCTTCCAGATAAAAAACAATAGCGCCAAGCTTATTTGCCTGCGTTTTGTATCTCCTGCCCTCATACTCGCAATAATCAAATGCTTTTGTATAAGGCTGCTTTAGGTAGATAACTTTACGATCCTTTTGATAATCTCCAAAAATCTGTACGGACTTTTCCATGCCCATGTCCATCACAAAACAAGGTTTTGTGATACTTATGACCTCTGTGTGCGTATACTCACCTAAATCGGGATTGTATTGCTCATCCGTCGTTTTAACAAATGTAACTCTATCTGCATATCTCATAAAAAGTACAGTCCCCCTTTACGAGATTTGTCTTTGATTAAATTAAGCTTTGCCATAATCATGGCATCGTAGGGTTCAAACTCATTCAAATGGTCGTAGTAGGTTGTTTTATGACCTTCCACTTCCTCTGTTTTGGCACGCTCTGAACCTCTACGGTTAAAACGAGCAATCAGACAATCTTCCAAGACAAAAGAAAAAGCATTGTCAATTTCTAACACGCCATAATTTGCTTTGAAGTGGTCTGTAATACGATTTAGCAACATCTCCAACAACTGGTCTTGATTGTCGTCCTCAATGCCTAAATCGAGCTTGACATTTTTTACAATGCTAAATGTGTTTACATTTGCCATAAACACCTCCGTTAAATGTTAGCTTTTAAAAGCTCCAACAATTCCGCCTTTTTAAGCTTAGAATCGTGCTCAATGCCCAATTCGTCAAGTTTTGCCTTGATTTCATCGCTTTTGAGTTTATCTAGGTCAACTTCTTCGACAGTATCCAGTTTAGGAGTATTTCCGGCCAAGTAACCATTGGCTGTCAATTCCTCGATACGATCTCCTTTGTAATCATCGCCTACATAATAAGCATTAGTCGTCACTTTATCTCTAAAAGTCTTAATAACTTTGGCCATAAAGCACCTCCTTATGCATCTTGCAAGCCATTAATAATATGTACTTCTTCCAAGCGTTCAAATGATGGCAAGGCAATCATAGATACCTTGGTTTGGACGTTTACTGGATCAGTTGTCTTGGTTGTTGTGATTGCGATACCAGTTTCGACAATTGAGACATTTGCATCTGTCGCTTCACCACCAAGCAAGTCTGACTGTTCTGGAGTTGTGCCAAATACAGTGTAGCCAAGGTTGCCGTTAGGTACTAATGTTGCAAAACCATCTGGGAAGTATTTACGAGATTCACCATCATCACCAACAAACATGCCATCTTTTAGGATGACTTTGATTTGTAGTTCATCTTCAAGATATGTGTTTAGGTCACGTTTAGTAACCGCTGCCCCATTTGGTGCCATAGGCTTCACGACATCTAAGGTGCTCTCTGCGTTTTTAATCAAACTAAATGTCTTAGAGTTCATGATGATAGCTTCTGGCACAAAACCACGCTCTGCCATTTTTTCGATAGCCTTTTCAATGTCTTTAAGTGGTGTAGCTGTTCCTGCGCTATCCCATTTGGCGTCTGGTTTGGTCGTTTGATCTTCGGCCAATCCATAGTCGATGTCTTTCATCACGCCGTTAGACTGGATATGAATTTTACCTTTAGATAACACTTCCATGCGCATTGCTTCAAGGCGTGCTTTAGCACCTGCAATAAGCGTAGCCTGGTCATTGTAGATAGATGCCAAGATGGTGTCGATAAGTTCGTTATTTTTAGTTTGCGCTAACATGTTGAGTTGTTGACGGTCAGCCTCTTTAACAAGCATAGCCTCTTTAAAGAATGGCATTTCTTCGTCAATCAATTCAACAGCCATGCGGTCACGTAGAGGCACCTTAGTGTCAAAAGCGGCCGCTTTAAGAGTAACCGGTTTTCCTGCTGCACCTTTAATAAATGACAACTTAAGGCCCAGTTGTTGTTTTGGCGGGAATGCTTTTTCTCCCAATGTATTTTCAACATTTTCGTTTTTAGCGTTATAAAAACCTTTGATATTTTCCGATGTGATAATTTCGTGGATCAATGCCATGTTTATTTACCTCCTTTGATAAAGACAATGTGTGGTAGTACTTCTTCCAAATCATCATAATTTTCCGCAACAGATGAATCAGCAAGCTTGTCTGCATTGATAGTCCCACGATAAACACAGGAACCGACTGCATCGCCATTTGTTAAATCGACATCTGTAAGTAAAATACCATCGACATATTCTTTTGTAGAGACTTCTTCATTTGTCACGGTTTCTACTTTCTGTTTGCGGTCTTCAAAAATGGATTTATCTTTGCCTGCCAAAATTGTCCCAGCTGGAACAACTTTCTTGCCGATTTTGTTTGAATCCAAAGTTACTGAAATAGCTTCATAGTCGAGATTGTGTAGAATCTCTTTAGATGTTGTTACTTTACGTTTATTCATAATTTCCTCCTAAAAAAGTTTGGTGCTTTGTTGTGCTGCCTTACTAGCCAAGTTAGCACCGTAATTGGTTTGTTTGCTCAATCCACCACCTGTTGACGGAGTAGTCTGGCGTACAAGAGCCTTGCGGTCATCAGCGATAACTTTAGCAAATGCGTTTGCTAGCGTTGTTACATTTGCTTTTGTTTGTTCTGCGTCCAAAGTCACAACTAAACCAAGTACGTCATCGTTGACGTTGATTTCAGATTCTGCAAACATTTGACGAGCTACTGCTGTTAACTCATTGCGTGTCTTATCGTTTTTTAGCTCTTGCAATTCGTCTAACAGCTTCTGCTTTTCGTAGTCTGCTTTCTCTTTTTCATTCATCTTAGCCATTTTTTTAGCTTCCGATTTCTCCGCTTCTTGTTCTGACTTCCACTTCGCAAACTTTTTGTCGATGATAGCGTCCACATCTGCATCTGTGTACTTTTTTTCGTCTTGCGGTTGTTTTGCTTCTGGTACCACTTGCTCTTCAACCGTTTCAACTGTTTGTGTTTCTTCTGCCATGGTTGGCACCTCCTATGTTTTAAGTCGTCCCCGACTATAAAATCCATAGCTTTTTACGTCGTCAATGCTTGGACATAATAAAAAGCCGTATTGCTACGACTTTAAAGTGAATTAAATAAATAACAGTCTAAAAGTTTCACGACCTTTTGGAGTTATTAAGGTTTGAGTTCCTGCCCAGTTGGTCTTTTCGTTAACACTTTCCTTGACTTCAAATAACCCGTTATTTTTATCTGCAAACGGCATAAGCTTACCTTTCTTGTCTCTGTAAACGTATTTCTTATCAAGTAGAAATTGAATGAATCGTCGTTCCTTAACTTTTAATTGTTTAGCAGTTTCACGGAAACTAGTCAATAAATTGCGGTCAACCAAATCATCAAAATAATCAGCCTTTGGCTTCATAACCATGTTCTCAACGCTCAAAATTGACTTCTCAGCCTCTAACTGACGACTGCGCTCCTTTTCCTCTTTTAACTCATTGGCAAGCCGTATGAGGAAGTCTGGGCTTGTCAGCGCCTGCTCTAAAGTCTGTTCGGTCATATATGCGCCATGTTTGCGGATTGATGGTAGGACTTCCGATGTTACCCAGTCCGCAAACTTTTCAGCTTCTGGCTTGCGAGATTGGAAGACTAGCTTGTAGAAGTTGCTTTCGTTGATGAAGTTGGCTTGTTGAGTTCGACCAAGACTGTCGATGATGTCACTAGTAGTTACACCATCTTTATTAAGTCTTTCAATTGTTTTACGAGGATTGCTTAATTCCAAAATCTGACAACAATCGTTAAGATTGAAATAAATTTGATTGTTGATTGTCGCTGTACGCACTTCTCCAAACTGTTCATTAGTAAATACTTGTAATTCCATATTATTTACCTTTCATTGTGTTTTCGATAACGCTTCTGTGTTCCACTTCTAAACTGTCTAAACGGTACATAATCAAGTTTAGAATCGCAATTTGGGAACTGTGTTGAGAAATAAAATCGTACCAATCACACTGACTATCCCAATCAATGTCTTTATCCAGCCAGGCATGCAAGGATTCCAAACTTGCTCTAATTTCTTCGACACTAATTAGCAATGTCTCATAATTATCAATAATATCAATTTTCGCCATAATAAAAACACTCCTTCGTGTATCTTGAAAAGAGCGTCTCTACATGATATAATATTTCATGCAGAAACACTTCTGTGGTGATACCGTTTAGCTCGCAAGTTTGCCGACCGAGAGCTAGACGGTATTTGTTATTTCAGACGACTAATAGCTTCTCTAACACCGTCAGCTTTGGAAACATTATTATTCTTACAATATTCTTCCAAAGTTTTGTTCGTATCCTCGTTAATTCTAACAGTCAATTTAACAGTCTTAGGGTCGCTAGTAGGTCGCCCCATTTTCTTTTTGTCAGTCAAGTTCATCACCTCACTTTTGCCGACATAAGTATAATAAAACTATTGTCGACATTTGTCAAGCGATTTTTAAAAAATTTTTAAAAATATGAAAAAGCCTATTTCTTCCCCCACTTCCGTTTGTAGTTTTTCTTGACGTAGTTAATATCAACTGCAATGTTTGTAATAGCTGCTTGATTATCAAGACACACACCTTTAACTGCTGCAAACTCTCTATTTATTGCTTGGGCGTTTTGTTGTATAATCGATCTCAGCTCTGCAATTTGTCTGTTTTGATTCTTAATAGCTTCAGCCTGCATAGCATTTTCTGCGATAAGCAACACAACTGCTGTTTCCAATTTATGTTTTTTCTTGATTCGTTTATTCACGTTTTCCTCCTGTTTTTAAGCATAAGAAAAGCACTTAACTATAATAGCTAAGCGCTTAATTAATATGCAAAATCTAACTTATTTTTTATTTTTTGATATAGCTCTAAAACATCTTCCGGAGTATCATCTCTGAAAATGAATTTTTTCTTGCCGCCAATGGTTTCATCGCCTACAATCCATCGGCGGATGATTTTAGAAAACGTTAGCACTTCTTGAGTCGGTCTTGACATCATTTCCATCTGAATACCTCCTTTATTTTTTCTAACAATAGCGGATCTGATAATTTATCTCCCGCAGTCATTGCCTCGGCTATAACTTCGTTATATTTCCCTTGTAAACTAGCAACATCAGCATACTCGCTTATTTTATATAAATAATTATAATCAGATTGCTTTTGTTCTTTAATATAGGAAACTAGAGACGAATCAAGTGCATTTTTTGCCTCTTCAAGTGTATTATAACGCTTTTTATTATGTTTGTAAAATTGTTTAGCAGTATCCCAATGTTTTTTGTGGGTTAACTCATGCACTAGAATACCGTTTAAGTCGACAGCCGCAAAGTAGTTATCCAGCAGCATATCACTCACAGCGGCTTTTGAATTCAACAAATCACTTATAAACAAAGTGTCTTGTTTATAATCATATCCCGCCCAGCCTTGGAGCTTAGCTTTTTTAACAAATACAATTTTAGGAATGCTATACCCTTCTAAGTTGTCTAAGTGCTCTCCAACACTTTGAATCGTATCTCTAATTTTTTTGGTATTATCTTGCGCCCAAAAATCATATCTTGTGCCGACAACTTTCTTGGCACTTACTCGGACATCTTTGTTAATGATAAAAGATTGAGTTTTAGCCATCAAATCAATATTGTTCATGTTTCGATTATAGTCCAATTGCCTGTCTGTTGCAACACCACTTTCATCTACCCCTACAATCGCACAACGACAATACGGATGAAACGGCGGAGAGTTTTCCCCTATTCTCCACTTGTCAAGGTGATATGGACCATGCTTAGCTATATCCTTGCAAACATCACATGCTTTAGGCTCAGGCAATATATCAAACATAGCAAAGCCATTCTCCGCCATGGATAATCTACCAACTTCCATCTGAACCCTTGCATGCTCCGTTATCGCTAGTCGCTTTGCGTAAGACGCTGACACATCAAATTCTCGTCTGATATCCCTTGCAATAGTTAAGCCATTTTTACCTTTTAGGATAGCACTTTGGACGCTTTGAGATATGATGCTACGTAACTTATCTTGTCTGTCCCAAATGTTATCTGACCATTTTGCTCCTTTGAAATTAGCATTAATAACGGCATCAGCTAAGCTTTTCACACTCGCTTGGCTAGCAACTGATAATCCTAATAGCCCAGCTTGAAACTCGGTTTCTTTGCGATAGCCTTCATCAAGAAATTTCTTGGTTAGCTTGTGTTCGCCGTTGGCAAGTTCTTGCATTTCTAAATCAATGTTTAAGCGCAATAGTTCCAAAGCATTCGTTTTCATGGCTAAGTTGTAAATAGACATGTCTGCATTTTCTTGGTGGGTAAAGTCATCTCTTGTTACTATCTTACCTTCTCTTCGTAGTTTCTCAGCCTTTGCAACAAGTTCCTTAGCTTTCTTCTGGTAAGCAGAAATATCAAGCTCAGAAGCTCTCTTACGGGCTTCTGAAAGGTCTATTTTCTCTTTGTCAGCATAACGTTGATAAAACGACTCAATTTCTTTTTCGATATTCCTGAAATGATAATCGTGCAATTGCTTCATGGATTGCTCAAGAGAGATATCGTCTGCCTCTTTAGCATCCATTTCTTTCTTGATACGGTCACGCCAGTATTTACTCTTTCTGGTGGTCATGAGCTAACTCCCTATCAGTCAATCTACTGGTTTCTTCTAACTTCTGCGCTAGTTGACTACGTGATTTCGACTCGCTGTTGATAAGGCTAATTTCTTTCTTAGCATCTTCCACGATGTCTGTAATAGCCATAGCTGTCTCTTGCGACAACTCTCCACCCAATGCTTTAAAGGCTTCAATCTTTTCTTGTAGCGACTTAGGTAGGTTTGGCGTAAATGTGATTTTAAGCTTGCTGATGTCAAAGTCATCAATCTCTTTAAGCAGTTGGCTTACACGAGCGATTAGTTTGTACCTACGTTTAAGAGATTGCTCAAATAAAGCTTGCATATCTACACGTTCCTGGTCAAGTCCAAACACCTTCCATTTCAACGCCTCGCCAGATTGTTGACCGGCAAACTTACTGTCTGTCATGTCTGGCGTATTGGTAAATTTATGGATGTCGGACACAATACGATTTTTATAGGCTTCGGTTCCTTGTACGTCATATTGTTTATATAGATATTTGGCATCTACAGATCCCTCACGCCCGTCTTGGTCGACAGGAGGCTCTAAGTTAAGTAATCTAGCTTTACGCATCTTACGTAAGTATTCAATGGCTTTTTCGGCAGTGTCGACATAGCCAGGGAATGATACACGACCAATGATTGCCAGAATCGCGTCTGACAAATCCTGCATGTAGTTAGCTGTGTCAGACTGCGCTGCATCATACAAGTCGATTAAAGACAACTCTGTCTCGTAGTCACCCATGCCGTCATCTGTGTTGAGGTACTCCGTGATTGGCACCGAACCAAACGCATGAGAGGAAGTCTCTCCGATAGGTGTTAAATCACCATCATATTCAAACTTCAGGATTTTATTATCGGTGTAAAGCTCGACAATTTTTGTAGTACCATCTAATTGATTTTTGTTATAGTACCGCACACCAGCTAAGCTTGATTGCTCTAGGTTATTTTGATAGATAACAAATACTTCCCGTGGATCTAGTCTAACGACCTCTGTCTTGTCATCCATGCTGCGATAAATCAATTCAAACGCTCGACCAACCTTGGATAGGTCTTTTACTAATCTGCGGTTCAGCTGGTGGAAATTGTTTTTAACAGATAGGTCCTTTAATAGGTCTTGCTACTGCTCGGTACCATCAATATACTCTACACGAATAGGATTACCCACCAAATAGCCCTGTTTGAGCGTTGAAATATACTTACCATAGTTATGCACAGCACGAACATCAGCCATGTCATCGTCTTTCCTACGGCCTATTTCGCTGATGGTGTGGTTATTTCCCTCTGCATAATCTAGAAGCTCTTGTATGCGTGGTTTTTGGACTTTATCGTGGTGTTCAATCATTTCACGGAGTAGCTTATATTTTTCGGTTAACAAGCTTTCTAGACTTTCCGCTTGATACCTCATGCGAGCTTCACGGTGGAACCTAAACTCTAATGTTTTAGTCTTTCCCGTACTATCTCTAAATGATTCTGTGTACATTATTTTCCTTTCTAGTAACCAAAACCAGCCCTAAGAACTTCAAACTGATTTGACTCGTTGCTTCTGATATGGTATTTTTCAAGCGCATATCTAATCGCATCAATAACGTGGTTATTCTTATCTATCGGTTCGTTTAACCAATTACCTTCTTTGTCTTGCTTAAAAGTGTAAGTATTAAACTCTTCTATTGTGTGTTCGCAAGATGGGTGAATATATATCTTAAACCCCTGCATGAATTGAATCCCTTGCATGATTGACCCTTTACCTTTAATACTCGGGACAATTCCAGACACCCCTTTACTTTTTATTTCTGCAATGAGGCGTTTTTCGGCGCTATCCCCTGCGATGTAAGACCTATGCAAGTTTTTATCTCTTATCATTTTGACAATATGATCTGTTAACATAGCCTTTTGATAATGTTCGTTGTAAAGCCATAACTCTTTGTTTGCGAGGTCAACTGCAACACATATAAGAGTTGTAGGGTCTTGAGTAAACCCAAAGTCCATACCGGCCGAGGTCTCTTTAACGCGTTGAATTGTTTTTTCAACATCAAAATCTACGACTTCAAAGTTATCAAAAACAAGACCTTCAGCAACGCCCCATTCACCATCGCACACGATTCTAGCCCGCCTTGGATTAGTCTTGTACAAATCTTCGTAGCGTCTTTTATCGACATCATCAAGCCATTCGTTTACTCTAAATGTTGTAGTCCCAGAAAATGTATCAGCCCGTTTAGTTTCTTCATCAAAAAAGACACGTTTAAGCCAATGTCTTTCTGACCACGGGTTAAACGTGACTGTTATCTGTTTAAAAAAATCAGGAGCATCTAAACTACCGCGGATTGATTCGACAACTGTTGAAAACTTATCTTCGGTCTCAATTTGATAAGCCTCTTCAAACCAAGCCCAGCACAAAGCGCCAACATCGACAGTAATAGATGTGATTTTTAACTCATCATCAAGTCCACGGAACAGTATCTTTTGGCCCGTTGCCTTTACAGTTATTTCTGGCAAACTCTCATTAAACTTAAAAAGGTGTGTAACCTTTAATTGATTACACGCCCATTTAAAATCGGTATAAGTAGATTGTTTGTTAGTGTTTGAGTATCTACGGATGACCAATAAGTTAGCCCAAGGGTACTTCAGCAGTCTGACGATAAAATTTAAAGCAGTCGTTTTAGATTTTTTAGATCCACGGCTGCCTTTAACTACTCGATAAAAATTTCTAGACCGCCAAAAAGCGCCATAACCTATACCGATTGTTGATGGCAAATCTACTTTAATCAGGGATGTTGTCTTCATTTGCAAACACCACCGTTCCAGAATGCTCTAATTCACGTTTTTCTGAGTAAGCTCCATTAACTTTATAAATTCTATCCCTAGCCCTACCCTGTTCTTCGTGACTTGGGGTATATTCTCTTTTCGTGTGGATAACCACTTGACCTGTCAGCATATCTGTTTCTTTGAATTCAGATATTTGGATTTCTCCACGGGCTATCGATGTATCTTGTTCCAACGTTTCTGCAACATCTTGAATACGGTCTCCTTTAGTATCTTTTGCCTCCAAAAAACGTTCCTTCATTGCTTTTTGAATTTCAACATTTTTCAACAAGCGTTGACCTTGGCTATAAGCGCTTTTTTCAGAATATCCAGCTTGTTTTGCAGACTCAGTAGCGTTAAATGTGGTGATGTACTTATCCACAAAACGCTGTTGTTTTTCGGTTAATTCCTCGTATGCGATTTTCCACCACCTCCAATCCATAATAAAAAGCCACCACAATGTGATGACCTATTTATTTTTGAAATTATTATAAGTTTCAACTAACAAAATTAATGTTCTTAGCACAAAGAACGAACTTAGGAACATCATTACTGTTGAGCTCAACCAACTTGAAACTACTAAAATTGAAATTAAATCAGTATCAGTCTTACTAAAGAATAGAGAAATAAAAGATAATAAAGAACTAATGAAAGATAAAAAAGTAGCAACTAATAGGCGGTCCATTATTTTTATCTCTGTCCCTAAATCTTCCATCATCACTACTAATTTATTAGAACCGGAAGTTGGTATCAATGAAAAACTAGCAAAGAATATTGCGGTTACAATTGCTGAAAATGATAGAGATGCCGACATTATATCAGTAAAATTTTTTAAACTTTTTGGAGAAATTTTAAAATAAAAACTAAATATAAAAACTATTATACCAAATAGTATAATCGGCCAGTTTCTTTTAAACCTTCCTTTTTTCATCGCATACCTCAATATAAGTTATAAAGTTATAGTAAACATTCTTTTTAAATGACTAAAATGAAAGCTATACGCGGTATTCAGAAATGCATAAACAGCCTCATCGTCTAAAGTATTTTCATAAAAAATAGTTCCCTTATATTCCAATTTATTTTTTATTAAGTCTATTAATTCCGGATGACCATCGGTAAAACCTTCAACTTTAGCATTTTTTACATTAACTGAGTCATTAACTAACATATCTGAAAATTTATCAAATATATTTTTTTTAGAAAGATGGTTTGACTTTATAACAACCTGCATTGACTCTCCTAGCATAGAATTTGCAAACTTTAAATCGGCATTTTCACTTTGAGTATCATCTCGAAACTCCTTAAAGTTTGTTGGGCTTGCAACAGTATAACTAATTGAATTTACAACGTCAAGCTTACCAACCCTTTTGAAAGCATCACTGTTTAATATAATATCAAACTTCAATCCTCTAACTCCAATTATTTGACAAAAAAACCTTCTTAAGTCGTAATTATTAATTGTACCTCTTTGATTATAAACAACTAAAATTTGTCTAAATGGATCAAATAATAATCTTGTATCAACCACAAGGCCCTCATTATCCCCATGTTCAATTTCCCTTTTTCTTACATCAATATTTTTTTCAAGATTCGCAAGAATAATTGGAGATTCTGTGTCCACCCGTGAAATGGTGACTAACCAATAAAATAGATTCGTTCCATTTAATTCTTCTTCACTTGTTACCTTCTGCATTGCATTTATATAATACATAAGATCATTTATCTCTAATGTTGGAATGTTACTATATTGTTTTTTTCTAAAATTATCAAACATTTCCTCCATCTTTTCGATAAACAATTTTAAATTAGATTCTTTAGAAGAACTTAATTTAAAGAAACTTGCTTTTGCGGGTTTGTTTTCCATATTTTATCTCCATATTTTTTATCACTTTAATAATACTATTAAAAAAGCCCTTACACAATAGGTATAATAGGCTTTTTAATAAAAATATGGAGTTTGCATTAAATGCAACAGGAACAGTCGGAATCGAACCTGCATACCCAGTTGTCGTCTCAACTCGCTGTACCGCCATCAGGCTACAAAATAACAAGTTTGATTGTAGTTAAAGTTGGCGACTAAATAAATAGCCAATTGATTAAAAGGTTATCTCTTCTTGTTATTTTGATAGTACTATAATAACATGAATAATTATATATAAAGTACATAATTATTCCATATTAATTCCAGCTTTTTTCCAATTTTTCGACAAGCAACATTCCCTCTTTATATAGCTCTGAGAACGACAACAAAGCATTATCTAGCATGTTGTAATACTGGCTTTTTTCATAACCAAGTTTTGTATAAATATCACAATCAGTCTTTGGATATGTGAGCAAATACTTGTCAATCAGTATCAATCTATACTCTGGATCAAATATCCCGTTGACTGCTCTCTCAATCGTATCCAGCTCCTGTTCTGCCGACACACGGTTGAGCGCTAGTCTCTCAACAGGCTTGCTTGGCGTTCCATGCGGTTGTCTTGGCTCAAAGGAGTAAGTAGCTGTAACTTTTTGAGTATCTACATCATTAGCTATCCTCCGCCAGCGTGGATACTCTCTCAATTTACGCTTGGCGTTGGATTTTGTTTTTTGGATATCAATCTCAGGAAAAAACGTCATGAAAGCCCCCCAATGTGGTATAATTTATTTAAGCTTAAATTTAACCAAGGGGGCGTTCCGTATGGACGTCTTTTTGTTTTGTGGAGAAAAGTCCTCTCTTTCCTTTGTTTTTTGACACAGGCGCACGATGTCGTGTTAAAGCATTAGCGACGCCTTGGATAATCACGGATGACCGATAACCCGCTTTAGATTTGTTTTGGTGTAAGGAGGTTCTCGTTTCTATTTTTTAATTTCGGTCCACCCCCACAGAGCCATCGCAGGCTCTTGAGCGCTTGCGTGGGGTTATAATTTTGTCAGCGATACCCATTTAAACTGTGGAAACTGTTCTGCTTGTTTGCGGGTGCATTTAGTAGCCTGATGTGGATTATCAACATAAGATATATACCTGCAAGTTTTATATAAATAATACTTATGCCATTTTTCGCTATATAACACTCCTAACTCTTCAGTCATTCAGTCACCTCTTCAGCAAACTGCCACGCCCATTCAAAATCTTTGCGGATTTCGGATTCGGTGAGTTTTACATTTTCGGTTGCTAGATTTTGACTAAAATACAAAGTGTTTATGCCGCGCACTAAAGGTTGACCGTTTGGTAAGTCGACAGTGTAGAGCTTTTCTTTTTCTACTGTGTAGCCGTTAATCCATGCTTCAGCCATTAACCTACAATTTTCGTCACTACCAAAAATCCAATCAAAAATTTTTGCAGGCATATCGCTGTTAGAAAACAAGCCTTTTAAAGTTAAATCTTCTTCTTTGCACTCTTCTATCCAATCCGCCACACACTGCGGTACTTCTGGTTTTGGTTGGTTTAACTGGTCTATAATGTCGCGAACCTCGGCTTTTATAACACTGCTAGTCTTTCCATAAAATTTTGAATTATCTACTAATTCTTTCGCTTCTTCTATATTCATTTTTGCATCTCCTCTAATACTTTTAAAAAACACTGCTCAGCAATGACTTGATCACTGCCTTGCCATAAGTCGCCTGTCACTTTTGCGTACTTGTTTTTGTCGATAAAATCGTTCAGGTGGTCTGTTGCACTTTTCCACAAGATTATCCTCTACAAAATGGAATGTCTCTAAGCGACCAGAGCGAAACTCATCATCTGCTAAGCTGCATCTGTATATTTTGCGTTCACTTGATTTAAAGCCATCAATGCTATACATTTTTTTAGTTTTTTTGTTAAACCCTCTAAAATTTGGTATCATTTCTCTACCTCTCTCAAATAATATTCTGTCGCTCGCTTATCATTAGCTAACTCTAGCTGTCTAATAAACCGCATCGCTTCGTTTTTGGTTGCGAACTCGTGCTCCTTAAACAGTTTTTTGTCATAGATCGCGTAAGTCGCTGTAATACCTTTGTTGTAAACTCTCACAACGTGTTTTTTAGTAGTAGTCATGTGTCTCCAATTCATCAAGATAGCCTTGATTGACATAGTATGAGCCAATCAAAATAGCATCCGCTTCATCATCTTTTACTGTTTTTCCGCAATATTCGAGAGCTTTTTCTTTCGATTGTGCTTTCATCGCTTTTTTAGAGCGGTCTTTGTAGCTAAACTTCCAGTGCTTACGCCACGTTGATACATTTATAAAGGCGACGTTATCAGCTATTAATCTTCCTAAGATAATTCCTGTAACAATACCGATTTTAAGCATGGATTGCTGGTTAGGTCCCA
>JGI2924J29684_1077776_pt1 | contig 22348 bp, 14 predicted proteins | sample BenlonsequencITS_FD_29684 | JGI IMG/M metagenome (IMG submission 29684)
CCTGCCCCAGATTCTCTTCACAGGTAATTGTGCAAGTGCTGTATACCAGCACCCCGCCTGGTTTTAACACCGCTGCAGCGGACTCTAAGATTTGCGCTTGTAGTTCAGCTAAAGCGGCAAGTTGCTCTTCACCCTTGCGCCATCTGGCATCTGGGCGCCTGCGCAGCACGCCTAAACCGGAGCAGGGAGCATCCACCAGTACGTAATCAGCCCAACCAGTATACTTCTCAGGTATTTGCCTGGCATCGGCCAAAACCGGCTGCACTATTTGCACACCCAGACGCCTACAGTTTTCCTCAATCAGTTTTATTTTGTGCTCGTGCACATCAAGGGCCATAATGACGCCCTGGTTTTGCATCAATTGGGCCAGGTGGGTGGCTTTACCACCCGGGGCGCTGGCTACATCCAGCACCCGGGATCCCGGTGCAGGACGCACGGCTTGCCCCACCAGTATGGAACTTTCATCCTGAGCCTGCAACAGCCCTTCTTTAAACGGTGCCAAACCGCCCAGGGATACAAATCCCTGCAGCTGAAGACAATCTACAGCGTATTGACCTCTTGTGGCTTTCACCCCCAGAGTGGCCAGCTTTTCGATTAATTCCGCAGCACTGGTTTTTAAAGTATTTACCCGCACGGTATTAGGCGCGGGTTGATTATTGGCTGCACAAAGTGCCTCTGTTTCTGCAAATCCAAAATCATTGAGCCACCGGCGAACCAGCCAGGCCGGATGGGAGTGGCGCAAAGCTATGTACTGCACCGGATCCTCGTTAGGGTCGGGGTAGTTTAATTGCTTCTTGCCCCGTACTAAATTACGCAGCACACCGTTAACAAATTTAACAATGCCTTCATGGCCATGCCGGCGGGCCAAAATGGCCGACTCATTAACTGCAGCGGAATCAGGCACCCGGTCCATAAATAAAATTTGGTAAGTCCCTAAACGTAAAATATTCCGCACCGCAGCGGTTAATTCGGGCAATGACCGCCGCAGGTAGCGGCTTAGCGCCCAATCCAGCGTATTTTGGGTGCGCAGTGTTCCGTAAACCAGCTCGGTGATAAAAGCCCGGTCTAATTTGCCCGGGTTCATCTTGTCCAGCACCGCACCCAGGGCCAGATTGGCGTAGGCTTCCCGTTCCTCTACCGCAAGCAGCACTTTTAAAGCGGTTTCCCTGGCACTTATTTTTTGCGTCAAATACAATCACTTCCATTACGTAAAAAGTATTGGATGGCTTCATCAACCCGCTGATAAGAAAACTGTGTGTCATGGCAGGGTCCGTGGGGTCTTAAATTGGTAACCCCCAGCACTGGGATAGGATTGGCGTCCAAAATACCGCTGGTTAAATCCCGCTCGCAAGCTATGGCCACAATAGCTTTAGGGCGGTAATCACGCACATACTTGCGGGCCAGGGTACCTCCGGTGGCCATCCCCACCCGAATACCATAATGATCCCGCAGGCGCAGTAAATCACTAACCATACACTGGCCACAGCGGCGGCAATTATCCACATTACCGGTAACTTTATGTGTGCAGGTACTGCTTTGCAGGCAGTGCGGAGCCAGCAGCAACAACTGATCGGGTGCAGCGCTAATATGCATAGCCCTGACCAGGTTATTGTTCACTTCAATAAAAGAGCGTTTAATACGGTTAAGGTCAATGCTCAGCAACTTGCCCAGTATTAAAACCAGTGGAAAAAAGGTGTTCAATGCCACCCGCACGGGACCTTGTAACAATGCCAGGGGTTTTGAACGAACAAGCGTTAAAACTATACCTGCGAGACCAAAACCAGCCAATAATATGGCAATTATCAGCACCGCGTCCACTGCCAGCAGCACCAGTTTATAAACCACGGAACTTTCCGGACTGAAAACCAGATACCAGATGGCCACTGCCAGCATACACACTGCCAGCAAGCTAACTATCAGCAACCCGATGAAAAGGCGTTTTCGTTCGTAGATCATCACATTATACACTTACCGTCACGCCGGGCCGCCTGTCTTTCAGCCAGCCTGGTACCGGCATCCAACGGGTGGCCCCGCAAAAAATCGGCTGCTGTCATTCGTTTTTTACCTTGCAATTGCAATTCATCAATACTTAGTATACCATCACCGGTTTGCACCAAAATGCCCCGGTCACCACAGGCTTTCAACACCAGGCCCGGCTCTGCAGCAACGGCAGGGTAATCCCTGATCAAGGAGACTTGCCATATTTTTAGCAACTTGTCCCCCAGATAAGTGCGTGCACCAGGCCAGGGATTCAGTCCCCTGATCTGATTTTTGATGGTCGACGCATCCCTTTCCCAGCGAACTATTTCATCGTCCCGGGTAAGCATGGGTGCGTAACTGAAACGGCTATCATCCTGCGGCACGGGCTGCGGCAGCCCGGTTTTCATAATTTCCAGCACTTCAAGCAGCAATTGCCCACCCAACATTGCCAACCGGTCATGGACTATTCCCACGGTATCATCCGGTCCGATGGGCACCTGGCCCTGCAATAACATTGGGCCGGTATCCAGGCCCGTGTCCATTTGCATAATGGTAACACCCGTTTGCCGCTCCCCATTGATTACCGCCCTGTGTATGGGTGCCGCCCCCCGGTAGGCCGGCAACAGCGAAGCATGTACATTTATGCAGCCGTATGGGGGCAGATATAAAATTTCAGCCGGTAATATTTGACCGAAAGCGGCCACGACAACGATATCCGGACTTAACCCCCTTAACACCTCAATAAAAGCAGGCTCACGAACTTTTTCGGGTTGGTAGACCGCCAGCCCCGCCGCCAGGGCTGCTGCTTTAACTGGCGAAGGACGCATCTTTTTCCCCCGCCCACCTGGCTTGTCAGGCTGGGTAACAACTGCAACAACATCATAATTATTTTGCAGTAAAATACGCAATGATGGTACTGCAAAATCAGGTGTACCCATAAAAATAACGCGCATAATGTTTATACTCCTTCTAACCCCAAGCCATTATTGCTATATCTTTTTTAAATTCTTTGCCTTATCAATAAATAAAATTCCGTCGAGATGGTCTATTTCGTGCTGCAGTGCCCGGGCAAAAAAGCCGCTGGCTTCAATTTCAGTTTCATTGCCGGTCCGGTCTAAGCCTTTAACATTGACGTGCTCGGCTCGCATAACTTCGCCCACCATACCAGGAATACTGAGGCAACCCTCGTTATCAATTTGCGTGCCCTTGGCTTCTGCAATCACCGGGTTAATCAGCTCCACCAAACCATCACCTACATCAACCACAATCACTCGCTTGGATACCCCAATTTGCGGGGCGGCCAATCCCACACCCTGATTGGCGTACATGGTATCACGCATATTATCCAGCAGTTTTTCAATATGCGGACCTAACTTAGCAACATAAACCGCCTTCTCCCTGAGCACCTCATCCCCTACTTCCACAATTCTATATACAGCCAACTTTACATTGCCTCCTTCTCTTCTGCTGGTACTTAAGAAATATCATTACATAATATACATAGGGTCCACATCTATGCTCATTCTTAGTTCCTTTCCCGGTGCAGCACCACCGGTAGCCCGCTGGAAGCGTTCCATAACCAGACGCAAACGCCGGTAATCCGCACTCCAAAGAATGATATGCCACCTGTAATCTTCCTTCAGCCGGGGCAACGGTGCCGGAGCAGGCCCTACTATCATTATCTTTCCCCCGTTCGCCCCTTCAACAAACCCATCCAACTGTGTACGTATTTTTTCCGCCGCTTGCTGCACGGCAGCATCGTCCTTACCAGATAGTAATACCCTGACCATTTTGGCAAATGGCGGGTAACCCATTTCCTTGCGCACGGCAATTTCACTTTGAAAGAATGCACTATAATTGTGCCGAGAGGCTGCCTGCACCGCATAATGTTCCGGGGTATGTGTTTGAATCAAAACTTCTCCTGGTTTGTCTCCCCGGCCGGTACGGCCGGCCACCTGGGCCAGCAGCTGAAATGTGCGTTCCCCCGCCCTGAAATCAGGCATGTGCAATGAACTGTCGGCATTAATTACCCCTACCAGGGTTACCCCTGGCAAGTCCAGCCCTTTGGCCACCATTTGGGTGCCTACTAAAATATCTGCTTCACCGTTACTGAAAGCCGACAGTATTTGCTCATGAGAGCCTTTGCGTATGGTGGTATCCGCATCCATACGTAATATACGCCCCCCGGGCAAAGCTGCTGATAATTCCATTTCCACCCGCTGGGTTCCCGTACCGAAATAACCCACCTGGCCGCCCCCGCAATCAGGGCAGATCTTTGGTGCTTGTACACGGTAATTACAGTAATGGCAGCGCAAGCGCCCATCAGTATGGTAGGTGAGGGAAATTTCGCAACGGGGGCACTTTAGCACCAGCCCGCACTCACGGCAAACCACCAGGGTTTTAAAGCCCCGCCTGTTTAAAAAAATAATGGCCTGCTCCTTATTATGCAGCTTTTCCCGTAATTTCTGCAATAGCACCAGGCTGAAAATAGCACTGTTTCCAGACTGCACTTCTCTGCGCATATCTACCAGTTGAACATTGGGCATGCTTTTTCCATTAATCCTGTGCCTCATATTAATTAACTTATACTCACCGCCCGGCAAAGCCCGGCAGTAAGACTCCAAAGACGGGGTAGCACTGCCCAGTACCAATACCCCCCGGCTCTTCCGGGCCCGGTAAAGAGCCACCGCCCGGGCATGGTAGCGCGGCGCTTCCTCTTGCTTATATGAAGGCTCATGCTCTTCGTCAATAATTATCAATCCGGGGTCGGGTACCGGCGCCAATATAGCTGAGCGCACTCCCAGTACCACCGGCGCACTGCCGTTTTCAATGCGTGTCCATTCATCATACCTCTCACCGTCGGACATGCGGCTGTGCAGTACCGCCACATGCTGGCCGAAACGGGCCTTATACAGCCGGACCATTTGCGGGGTTAATGATATCTCGGGCACCAGAGTGATGGCCTGCCGGCCAGTGCCCAGTACTTGCTCAATACAATGCAGGTAAACCTCGGTTTTGCCGCTGCCCGTAACTCCGTGCAGCATAAATGCCCGGTGTCTTCCTTTTCGTATGGCATCTGCCACATCCTGCACAGCCCGGCTTTGCTCACCAGTCAGACTGACTTGTGCCTGTTCGGTCAATCTATACTGCGGATAGGGATCCCGTACGGGCAGATTGGTTTCCACCTTTAGAATTCCCCCCGCGCACAATTGATTTACCACAAATAATGATACACCGGCCATTGAGGCCAGTTCCCGCTTGTTCAGCCCCGGATGTTGCAGTGCTGTTTCCAGAGCAGCCAATCTTTTCGGCGAACGGGTCATTTGCCTCCGCAGCTCGGGTAGCTGTGCCGGTTCTACAACGCTATAAAGTCGAGCCACCGGTCTTGGAGTGGTTTTTTTCAGCGCCGGGGCAATGACGGCCTGCAAAGCCTTTACAGTGCTACAAAAGTAATAACCCGCCAGCCATTTGGCCAGCTCAAGTTGATCTTCCCTAAACAGCCGGCCATTGTCCACCAGGTTGATAATTTCCTTGACCTTTTCCACGGCCTTTTCTTCGCTCAATCCCACCACAAAACCGGTAACCTTCTGTTTACCAAAAGGAACCTTCACCCGGTTGCCGAATTGCACAGAACCCACCAGATTGCGGGGCACCTTGTATTGATAAGTACGGTCAGGCTGCATACCCGGTACTTCTACCAGTATATCTGCATATAGTTGATTGTTCATCCATATCCCTCTAATTTGTCAAACATTAGCTTTTATCTTGCTGCCTGCAATAATTATAGACTATAACAGCACGGCCCCTCAATCCACTTTTTGGCACATAATAGGCGAACGCCCGCTCTCAACCGGCGGGTGCTGCGGGGAATGCACTATTGTAAGGCTATTAAAGATCATTTCCTTTTCATATTGCAGTTGATTATTTCGGTAATATCGCTTCCTTATTTCTACGCGAGGGACAAAAACTGAAAACTCATGGGGCACCGAACTTGAAACATGGCGGGCCATGGTCACCAACACATCGTCTATTTTTATGGCGGCTATATCCGTTTGTGGTTCTGCCCCTGTCCTATTAAAAAAATTTTGGGAGTTTTTTAACACCTTTTTTAACTTACTAATCAGCATGATCATCACCCGACAGCTTTATGACCATATTATGTCATGATAGTATAATTGTGTATTATATTAATAAAAATACAAGAAAAATCAAGTAGATGCACAAGCTTAAAGTAGGCATTATTGGCGTAGGCATGGCCTATGTCCATATAATGACTGAATTGGGCATACGTTCCGTTATTAAAAATGATTATAGTTATAGGTAGCGAACGGCAATTATTATTTCTTGCATGTTTATTTGAATACTATGAACTGAAAACGAGTCACATTAAATATAGGGCTAAGCCAACTGTCTTTTGGCCAGTTGGGCAAAAAGACCTTCTTTATTGATCAGCTCGGAATAGGTGCCGCTTTCAACAATTTTCCCCTGTTCTAATACATAAATCCGATCAGCGTTTATAATGGTGCTGAGACGGTGGGCAATGACAACCCTGGTAGCATTAAGTTTTTCCAGACTTTCGCTGACCACCGCCTGGGTACGGTTATCCAGAGCACTGGTGGCTTCGTCAAAAAGAATGATCCCCGGCTTGCCGACAATAGCCCGGGCAATTAAGATTCTTTGCCTTTGCCCCCCTGAGAGGGTGGCGGAACCCATGCTGATGACGGTGTGCATACCCATGGGGAACTGTTGAATATCTTGATCCAGTCCGGCCATGGCGGCGGCTTCCCAGGCATCCTCCCGGGTCAGGGGCAGGGAACCTGTAATATTGTCAAATATGGTGCCCGGTCTTAACTGGCTGTTTTGCAGCACAACCCCCATTTGGCGGCGAACTGCCTGGATGTTCAGACCTGCCAGATCCTGCCCGTCGAAATAAACTGCACCGGATTCAGGAGTTTCAAACCCCAGCAACAGGCGAAGCAGAGTGGACTTGCCGCTGCCGGAGGGACCCACAAAGGCCACAAATTCCCCCGGGCGAATATGAAAGGATACATTCTTTAAAACCAGCGGATCATCTTTCCGGTAACGGAAATAGAGCTGGCTGGCCTCAATCTCACCGGTCAGGTCCCCGGGGTCCCCCTTGACCTCATCCACTTCCGGCAGGGCTTTTAAAATAGGCTGTGATCTTTCATACTGCGGCACTACTTTCATAACTTCCATCACGGTGGCGGTTAAACCGGTCATAGCCCCCAAAAAACCGGAAAAAGCCGCGTTGAAGGCTAAAAACCGCCCGGTGGACATGAACTCCTCCCGGGCCAAACCAATGATCGCAAACAGGGTCATCGAAGTCAACACCGGGTAAAATGCATTAAAGGAAAGCAGATAGTTGGACACCTGACGGGCCTGGTAGGAAACTTTTTTCTGGGCGGCAAAAGCCCTGGACCACAGGTAAAATGCTCTGTTTTCAGCCCCGGCCACCCGGAACTTGGCCATGCCGCCAATAATCTGGGAAACCAGTCCGGATATCTGTCCCTCCAGTTCCGCCAACCTGCGGGTGTAGCGGATTTCCCAATAGCTCAAAGCGATAAAAATTATCAAAAACAGTACCACCAGTCCAACCGCCACCAGGGCCAATCGCCCGCTGTAATAAAAAAGCAACGCTAAATTGACAAAGGAAAAAATGCCGGCAAAAATGGAACCAAGCGAGGCACCCGAAAGGGTGCCCAAAATAGTATTAATACCATTGGCCCTCTGGGTTAAATCACCGGCTGTATAATTACGAAAAAAGGATACCGGCAAATTTAACAATCGATCCCACACCGCACTCTGCAAAGCAGAGCCGGCTTTTCCTTCCAGCCGCTGCATGGCAACGTATTGACATATTTGAAAGCTGGCGCCGGCGACGGCGCTGGCCAGCAAAAAGGCCGCCATCACCAGCAGTTGGCTGCGCTGGGCCTCCGGAATGATAGTGTCAAACAATAAACCGTTGGCCACCGGGGACACCAACCCCAAAATTCCTCCAGCCAGACCCATTAGAAACAGCATCACCAAGTCCCGCTTGGAGCGTCCGGACAACACATAGGCTAACAAATCCCAAATGGTCAGGGCGTGGGAAGGCAGCGGGCGGTAAAACACATAACCAAAGGGTTTAAGGGAGCGGACCATGGCATTGGTCAACAGCTGCTTTCCCCCCTCCAGGGGATCATAAAGTACATAGTTGGAATCCTTAACCGGGATCAGTGCCACCGGGCGATCGTCTTCTTCCATATAGGCCAGAAAAGGTCCGTTATCCTGCTTCCACCAGTTCCTTTTTAAAATCACCTTGCGAACACGAAAATGGGAGGCCTTGGCCAGATCACCCAGAGGATCCCTTGACTTTTCGGCGCGAACGGGCGGTGGGACAATTTTTATGCCCATACTATCCCCTATCTTGCGGCAGGCCCAGAGCAGGGGATCGTCGCTGTCATCATCCTGCGGCAGCTCCCGTTCAGGCTGAACAGCAGACGTCAGCTGAGCAATTGCCTTATCCACAAATTCGCGGTCCCTGACCCGTTTGCTGATATATCGACGCCGTTCTTCCAGTTCCAGCCGGTTCATGTGCCGGCGAATCACTTGAAAAACCACCCTGTGAAAAACCGCTAAGGACTGCCAGGGTGAGTACTCTTTGATGAAGTCATGAGTAGACAAGACCTCCAGGGTATTGTTACCCGGGGAGAAAATCCAGGCCACCGCAGCTAATGGAAAGAATACATCCCGTTCAATACCCGGCAGTTCCGGCAACCCCAAAAATTGCAGCGCACCTTTGGATTTAACCCACAGCACCTTTTCCCTGGTGCGGAGAAAACAATCCTGCCAAATTGCCGCCTCCTGCCCACCCTGCAAAATCTCATAATGTTTAGGCGGCACATCCCGGCAGATTCCAGCGGAAAGACTGGTGATCCAGTTTTCAAGCCAAGGGGTTAAATGATCAACTTTGGATTTTTCCAATCTAAGCACCCGGGCATTAAAATCACCGCAGGCCATCAACCCCAGGTTCCCGTCTTTTTCCGGCTTAGCACCAAACAACGCCTGGCCGGTCCCGGCGTCAAAAAGATGAATTCTTTTACCGGAAGGTGCGCCCCCTGCCAGCGGAACCCCGTAGACCCTTACGGTCCCTTCAAGAACCAACCAGATATGTTCTGGATTATCCAGCAGTAAGGACGGGTTGGCTGCAAAGGTTAACAATGTGCCTTCCCGAAGAAAGATCTCCATGTTGCCAGACATGGCTTTATCCTCCAACCTATTTATCTTCGCACAGCCTGTAAGACCCCGCTAAAGCGGAAAGGGGACACACCTGCTGAAGTTTCGGTATTTCTCTGGGGCCAGGAATGTCCCCAACTAATGGGGATTAACAGGCTGTAAGCTCGAAATAAGTGCGACTAAGGTTTAGCGGTCAGGGGACACACCTCCTTCGGAGGAATGTCCCCAACATATGGGTCAAAACCCCACCTGAACCAAGTCTTCTTTATTGAATACTGATAAGTTCCGCATAGGGACCCTCCACAGCTTTCATCTGTTCATGGGTTCCCCGCTGCACCACCTTGCCCTTTTCCAGGACGATTATTTCATCACAGTCCCGGATGGAACTCAGACGATGGGCCACCACAATGATGGTGCAACCCCTGCGTTGCAGGTTTTCATTAACAATTTTCTCAGTTCGTGGGTCCAGTGCGCTGGTGGCCTCGTCCAGCACCAAAATGGACGGGTTGCCCGCCAGGGCCCGGGCGATTTCCATACGCTGCCTCTGACCGCCGCTGAAGTTCCGCCCTCCCTCATTCACCCGGTGGTCGTAGCCGCCGTCCCGGGCCGAAATGTCTTCGTGAATGCAAGCATCTTTGGCCCCTTGAATCACATCCGCCTCGGAAATGGTATTATCCCACAGGGTCAGGTTATCCCGAATGGTACCTTCAAATAAAATGATCTCCTGGTCCACCATGGCCAGGAAGTTGGCAACAAGAAACCGGGGGATTTGCTCCCGGGACTTCCCGTCAAAGAGGATTTCGCCGGACCAGGGTTGGTAAAGCCCCGCCACCAACTTGGAAACGGTGGACTTGCCGCTGCCGGAACTTCCCACCAGGGCAACTCTGGACCCGGGTTTTAACGTCAGATTAAAATTTTCAAGCAAGGGTGGTTCCAGACGGCTGTACCCGAAGGTGATGTTTTTAAGTTCAACAAACCCTTTCAATTTAGCCGACTGGGTTGGCTCATTCATTTCTTGATTATCCAGTTGAGGATCTTTTTGATAGCCAAAAACATCATCCAACCGGTTCATGGTCCCCTTCATTTCCTGCAGGGAACTGCCCAACTGGACCAGACTTTGCACCGGCTGTAGAAAACTGGTCATTAAACTTTGAAAAGCCACCAGCGTCCCCACAGTCAGCTCGCCGTTCATGACCCGCAGTCCCCCCACCGTTAATATGACCATGGTATTCAGACCGTACAAAAAATGAGGGACCGCCGCCAGGTACCCGTTGGAAACCCCTATTTCCTGTTCGGCACTCACCAATTTGGCCTGGTAGCCGGCCCAGGTACTGAAAAAATCCGACTCATTGCCGCCGGCTTTCAGAGTTTCAATCATATGCACTCCCGCCATGGAAGTTCCGTATAGCTTGCCCTGGTCCACCAGCAGTTTTTGGTTTTGGTCTGTTCTGCTCCTGTCAACCAGGCGCAAATAACCAACATTGATAAGTGCAATGCATATCCCGATGAAGGATAATAACATATCATAATGGAGCATCAGCACCAGGTAAAAAACAATCACCAGGCAATCTAAAACCGCGTGGGCCAGTTTACCCGTCATAAGCTGGGCAACATGATCGTTAAGTCGCACCCGGTTACCGACTTCACCTGTGGAGCGCTGAGAGAAAAATTCCACTGGCAGGCGCAGCACATGCCAAAAGAATTTTCCGGAGGTGTTGAGTGCCAGTTGAGATTCCATGCGCAGCAGGGAATGATTCTGCAGTGCGGTTAAAGCCAGCCTTAATACAGCCGTCAGTCCCATGCCTATTAAAAGAGGAAATAACCAGCCCTTCATGTTATGCAGTAAAATGTTGTCCACAAAGATTTTTGAAAAAACCGGGATCATCAGACCTGGAATCACCAGCAGCAGCCCTGCCAGCACCAAAAATACCAGACCCGACTCCAGACCTTTGAGACGTTTCCCCAGAGCCAGTAGAACGGAGGGTCTTTCCCCTCCTTTTTTAAATTCCGAACCCGGCTCAAAGGTTAACACAACGCCGGTAAAGGAATAATTAAACTCCTCCTCCGAAACGGTCCTTGGACCGGTAGCCGGGTCGTTAAGGTAAACCAATCCCTTTTTAAATCCTTCCAGTACGAGAAAATGGTTAAAATTCCAGAAAATAATCATGGGGAATTTTAATTTAAGCAATCCTTTGGGTTCCACCTTGTAACCCTTGGCCTGCATCCCATACCGGCGGGCGGCCTTTAACATATTGCTGGCCTTGCTGCCGTCCCTGGAAACCCCACATTCAACCCTCAGTTCTTCAAGGGGCACAAACCGGCCATAGTAGGCTAAAATCATGGCCAGGGAAGCCGCCCCGCATTCCACCGCCTCCATCTGTATAATGGTGGGTACTTTAACCCTTTTGGTTTTGTTTTTTTGTTTAATAATATTTTTAAGTTTTTCCAGCACCTGTGCCATTTGGATTCACGACTCCCGGTAAGTATTGTTACTATTCAGGTATTCAGAATTCAATAGTCAGAATTCAGAATACTTCGGGAACACAAGTTCAACCGGCCGCATCCTGTACATAATGATTTGTCCCCGGCAAAGGGTGCCACTGTCAATTATAACCGAAGGCCCTTTCCTGGACGACCACTTAAAACCGCTGACGTTACCCTCCGCAGGTATTAAATCTACATGCACCTCCACCGACGCCCCCTGGCCCGCCAGTTTTTCCACCAGTTCTTTATTGCCCAGCAACCGCATCATACTGTCGGTGGTAGCCGGAAATTCGGAAACAGCTCTCACCCTGCCCAGGATATAGCCGAATTCTTCCTTTCTGACAGTACTTGGGGCTACCTGTACTTCCATCCCCGGGCGAACGGTCTTCCCTTCTTCAAGGGGAATAAAAAGAACTGCCTCCAGTTCTCTCTGTTCTTTGCCCTTTACCGCCACTCTCATCACCGGGTCTCCGGGTTTTACCCATTCCCCCCTGACTGCGTTTACCTCCAGGATCCGCCCGGCATAGGGGCTGATCACCCGAGACTCTTGCTCAATTTTTTCGCGCAGCAGGGTTAGTTCTCTTTCAGACAGGGATTCCTCAAAGTTTTTGGTCCACTGGGGGTCAAAGATCCTGGCTACCACTTCACCTTTTTGCACGGTGTCCCCCACCGACACTTTCACATCGCTAACCTGGCCGGTAGTTCCCGCTGCCACCGGGGCGATTCCACCCTGGCCCACCAGAATGCCCCGGACGGAGACGGTGCCGGGAATGCTGCCATAAAACCCCCAAAGCAATATTGTTAAAACCAGGCAGGCCAAACCGAACAGTGCAACCCAGCCCCTGGGGGATGTAAAGGTAGTAAATAAATCCAACTGCTCCGGGGAAGACAGCTTTTCCAGAGCCGTTTTTCTAAAAAGATCCACTCCATCTTCCTCCTAAACCGGTCTTTACGGGCAGGTAATCTTGCCTTCACGCACTTTCTTAACCACTATCTCTTTGCCCGCTACCCTACCATCTTCGGTAAAGCTATGCGTTCCGGTTATGCCATGATATTCTTTCATTTGCCTCAGTTTGGCGGCAATTTGCGCCGGTTCCGCAGCAGCAGTCCCTTTCATGGCTTCAACCAGTATTTTCACGGCGTCATAGCCCTGGGCCGCCGGTACGCCTGGATCGGCGCCAAACTTGACTTGATAATCACGGATGAATTTTTCCACCTCCGGGTGGTTTTCGCCGGGGTTAAAGATCGAAAAGATGGTGGTCCCCTCCGCCGCACTGCCCGCCAGCCGGGGCAATTCCTCTGCATCTAAACCGGAGGCAGCAAAAATAGGAACCTTTAGCCCTGCCCGGCGGGCCCCGGTAATCCATTCAGCACCGGCGGGCATGGTATCAATCAGGAATATGGAGTCGTAGCCCAGGATTTGCCACTTGCTCAGCAGGTTATTCCACTCATTGATTCCGCCGGAAACAGCCAGCCTGTCGGCAATTTTCATCCCCCTTGCATGTACTTCGTCCTCAAAGGCATTGGCCAGGCTTCGGCCATATGAACCATCGGCGTAGCAAATCACGGTTCGTTTAAACCCCTGGTCGAGCATGGTTCGGGCCGCCAGTATGCCAAAATCGTCAACACCCGGCAGGGTACTGAAAACCGTATGATACCGGTTCAACTGTGGGGAAACCTCGGAGGGTACAATCATCACCAAGCCTGCACGGTCGTAAATAGCGGCGACCTGGGTGCTGATATAGGACTGGCGGTGGCCGATCACAGCCACTACCTCTTTGTTTTCAGCCAAGGACTGGGCAATGGCCATGCCCCGGGTGACATCCCCCTGGTCATCCTTCACTTCAATGCTTATTTTTCTGCCCATAAGGATACCGGAAGCGTTCACCTCATCCACTGCCATTTGAACGGCATTTTTTAGTTGCAGTCCTTCCGGGTCACTGAAACTGCCGGCCAATCCTATGACTACTTGTTGTTCTGCACCGGCCATCGCCGGTTGAGCAGTCTTCACAGGAACAATTAAATCCAAGTGTTTCCAAAACGGCAGTGAAAAGGATACTGCCAGGATACAAATGAAAGATGAAACAAATGCCAGTTTAAAGGTTTGTTGGTTGGTCAGCAAATTCTTGCCGGTCTCCTTGAACAGGGTGGTAAAATATCCATTGTATTCGGGAGATAAAAACCAGGTATGACTTGCCAGCAGCAGGATTAACCCGATCACAAATGGGTTAATTCCCGATGCTTCCGAAAGAGGCAAAAACAAAATCAAGCTCACCAGCAGGGCTGGTAAAGCCGGTAAAACAAAACGAAGCAGCTTCATCCAAATCACGGTTACAGCCAAAAACAAAAGGATGCTGTCCAACAGGAACCCCAGCAAAGGACTGAGTTTATCGGCCAGAAGTGCCGGCAAACCGCTGGTAAACAGAGCAGACCCAAAGCCAACCAGAGCGCCGAAGGAGATAAACACATTCCAGTTAATCTCTGTCCGGATGGATTGATCGTCCAGCACTGCACTGCCGTAGAGAAGCAAAAAGCTCACCAGACAAATGGCCGCCCCGCTGATCCCGTGCCAGTGATAGCTCAGGAGTCCCAGAAAGGCAAACAGCAAAGCCAGAAGGGTGATTTTCTCCTGCCTGGTGATGGGACCTAAAATGATTAACTGGTCTTCGATAACCGTGTGATCCAGTTGAAAGGGCTCCTTGGAACGGAAAAACAGCAGAATAGTGAGGTAAGACAATGGCAGGAAAACCAAGCTCAGGGGTAATGCCGCCTGCAGCCATAAGGCATATGTTACCTCTCCCCTTACTTCCACCGGCAGCAATTGATATACAAAGAGGCAGGCAACCGCCCCGCTTAAGACCATGAAGGACAATTGTCCGAAACCCAGCAGGGTTGAAAACGCCAGGCCCAGGGCACCGGCGCTGACATTTTGCAGGCGCAGGGTATCCAAATAGGAACGAAGCATGCGGGAGCCCAGGGAAACCCGTTCATTGGTAAAGGAGAGGAAGGGCGTTATCAGCAGGCCTGCCAGCACCCAGCCCAAAGTCTGACCGACGTAGCCGGTGGGAAAGCGGCTAATTACTATTAAAACCAGGCGGTAAATCAACCCGGTTTTGACCACGGCAGCAGAAACGGCAAAAAGTCCCAGGAGCATGAACAGAGATGGACTGGTAAAACCGGATAACACTGTCTCCGGTCTGCTGGCACGCAAAAAGATGGCCAGCAAAGGCATGGCGCAGGAGATCATGTGAAAGGAAAAGACGTTAAAGGACCACAGGATAGCCCCACCAAAAAGAATGTCCAGCAGTATCCGCTGGGAGCGGTTGAATCCCTGAGATTCAAGCAACAGATTCAGCAGCAGACTCCCCAGAATGGCCAGGATCACGCTCAGCAGCTGTTGCTTATTTAGTTTTGCTCTGAGAACCGGGATAGCACGGTCCTTATCCGGTTGAGAAATCAACGTTTCCGGAGCCGGTATGTCCACAACGCATTGGGGTTCCCCCTTTACCGGTTCCTGTTCTTCGCTTCCCTTCTTCTTATTGGCCTGTTCCTTGTTTACCTGGGCCAGCCTTCTGGCTAAGATACCCGCAAACTGAACCGCCAGTGAGTTCTGATTTCTGAGCAGTTCATCAAAATTATCCTTGGAGAGCCTTAAAACCACAACATCGGTGACCGCCTGAATACCTGCGGACCTGGGTTCGCCGGTGAGCAGGGACATCTCACCAAAACATTCCCTTTCTCCCAGAACCGCCAGTTCTCTTGTTTGACTCCCTTCCTCAAGAAAAACCTTGACCTTGCCCCGGGCCAGAATGTATAAGGAATCACCGAACTCTCCCTGTTGAAATAAAATATCTCCGGTTTTATAATGTACTTCCTCCACCACCGGCACCAGCTTGGCCAGATTCATTCTGTCCAAACCGGAAAACAACGGGATATCCAGCAACTTTAACTTATCCAAACCAACACTGTTTACAGTCATGACGCCCTCTCCCACTGGCAAATCTACTTATTGAAGCAAAAATATTTCCTAAATGGCCCTGATCTAAAAAAATTGTAGCATTTGTTTATAAAGTTTTGGTAAACGTAATCTAAACGAAACTTAAATTTTATAAACAAATTCTTAATTCAGGTGGGGTTTTAACCCCATCTGAATCTTAGAATTTGTTATCCAGGAGCTTAGCGCCGCTCGCGTGCCCGGAGGGTATATCTCCCGCTTGGAGAAGCGGGAGTATTAGTGGCGGTTAGCTATCGGATAAATTTTGTTTAAATTGAATACAAAAATTAAAAGCCTTCACCGGTTAATCGGTAAAAGCTTTTTTGAACAGCCGGATTTAAGGTGAAACTAAGGAAATGTTAATTTTTGTCGACAATCTATAAACACGGCTTTACTTTTCTTTGCTGTTATGCAACTTATAACCTATTCCCCTCACTGTAATGATATACCGGGGTTGGGAGGGGTTCTGCTCAATTTTTTTACGCAGCCTGTTAATATGAACCATCAGCGTCCTGTTATCGGTATTATCATTGAACTTCCACACCAGTTCCAGCAAATGGTCATATTTAAAAATCCGGTTGGGATTTTGAGCAAGTAACACGAGAAGTTCAAACTCTTTATTGGTCAGTGTGATCGGGGAACCGTCAACCAAAACGGTACGGTTGTTCAAGTCTATTTCCAGACCGGGAAAATGAAGTAATTGACTTTTCTCAGGAGGTTCGCAGTTTGAGCTTGGCAGGAAATGGCGGCGTAAGTTTGCCCTTACCCGGGCAATCATTTCGTTTGGGTTGAATGGTTTGATTATATAGTCATCTCCACCTACCCCGAGACCCAGTACAATATCTGATGAGTCGTTTTTGGAGGTGAGAAAGATGATGGGAACGTCACTCTCCTTGCGTACTTCACGACAAACTTCAATCCCGTCCAGGCCAGGCATAAGTATGTCCAGGATAATCAAGTTGGGTCTATGTGTCCGAAGCAGATCAAAAACCTTATAGCCATCCTCGGCCGTGATTACCTGAAAGCCGTTTTTGACCAGATGATGGCTGGCTAATTTTCTTACTACGGCTTCATCATCAACCACCAAAATTTTTTCTCCGGCCATATTACTCCCTTCTTTTTTATGTTTTTTTATAATAATACTGCCAAAATAATGTTTATCCTGCAATATATGCGCATTTTTTATTCATATTGTTTATATAACCGGTTAAATATTTAATAAAAGTTTATTATGCGTTTATAAATAATTTAGAAACAGTTGCTATAATATTTATTGAAGTGAGAATAGGTCATATAAAATTGGTTTTGTTAGATAGGAGGTAAGTCAAGGTGAGCCAGGAAGATATGCCGGTGATCCCGCGGGACCTCAAGGAAAAAATTGTTCAGAAAGCCCGGGAAGATGAAACTTTCAAGAATCAACTTCTGACTAATCCACATAAAGCAATTGCCCGGTTGGGTACCCATATTTCGAAAGAGGTTGAAGTTAAGGTGATGGAGGAATCAGCCAGAGTAGCCTATCTTGTTCTTCCCGTCTTACCGGAAGAAATGCTCGATGAAGAGTTGGACATGGTTGCCGGCGGTATTTGTTTTATCTATAGCGAAAGCAATTCGAATCTTTCAGATCCTTGAATGGTAAGGAGAATACAATGTTCGAAAACACATCATCACCCACACCCGGAAGAACGCCTGGCGGATCGGAAAAACCTACAGATTCTGCTAACATGGCAAATAAAAAAATTGGAAGATTGAAATGGCCGCTGGCCCTGGTACTATTCACGTTGGTGCAGTTGGCGGTCATGGCGGGGCTGTTCAATCGGGTGGAATTGGCTATGTACGACGCCTGGTTTCGGCTGCAGGGGGTGCGGGATCCCGGGGAGCGGGTAGTTATCGTGGCCATGGACGAGGCCTCCATCCAGAAAATCGGACCCCTGCCCTGGCCCCGTTCCACCCACGCCAGGCTGTTGGAAGCATTGAGTGAAGCCCGGGTGGTGGGGTTTGACCTTGTGTTCGACGTACCCACAGATCCGACAGAGGACGAAGCCTTGGGAATCGCCATAGCGGAACACGGCCGGGTGATACTGGCCAGCCAGTTTGCTTTTGAGCGTGAACCCAACGGCGAAGTGGCGCAAGTATTCCAGCCGCCCTGCCCCGAAATCATGGCCGGTGTTGCCGGGCTTGGTTTTGTGAATATGCCCACCGATCCCGACCAGGTGGTGCGCCGGGTTACCACCGTGGACGTGAACACTTTTGAAGTACCTTTTCCCTCTCTGAACCTGGCGGTGACCATGGCAGCGCTGGGAATGGATCACACACAACTGGAAGTGTCACCCCGCCGATTGGTTTTCGGGGAGCGGGAAATACCATTGGACGAAATGAACCGGGCCATGCCCTGTTTCTGGGGTTCCCAAGGAGCCTTTAAAACTTACAGTTGCGCAGATGTTTTAAACGGTGTGTTGTCGCCGGACACTTTTAAAGACCGTATCGTGCTCATTGGCCCTACTGCTTCCGCAGAAAAGGATAATTATCCCACACCATATACCGGCTCCAACATGGTGCTAAGCGGCGCTTTGCCCACCCCGGGTGTGGAGATTCACGCTTCGGCGGTGCAGAGTTTCCTGGACGGGCGCTGGTACCGCGAAGTCTCTTCGGTGCTCAACCTGGCTTTTCTTTTATTGGCGGGCATGTTGACAGTGCTAGTGGTTTCAGGACGTGGCCCCTGGGTTGGGCTCGGCGGCACCCTGTCGGTCCTTTTGGCCGTGTCCGGGACGTCGTTTGGCCTTTGGTGGTATGCCCGCCTGTGGCTTAATGTTGCCGCGCCGGTGGTACTGGTGTTTATGACTTACGCTGCGCTTACAGCAGCCGATTTCATCCAGGCCGAGATGGGCCGCCGCCGCACCAGGGCCATGTTTAGCCGTTATGTATCGCCCGACGTGGTTGAGGAATTAATGGAAAGCCCCGCTGAAGTGATGCTGGGCGGCCGCCGCCAGTCCCTGACGGTTATGTTTTGCGATATACGCGGCTTTACATCCTACAGCGAAAACAAACCCCCGGAGGAAGTGGTCAGCCGGCTGAACGAATACCTTACTGCCATGACCCGGGTTATTTTCAATCACGGCGGGACCCTGGACAAGTACCTGGGGGACGGCCTGATGGCTATTTTTGGCGCCCCGGTTTATTACCCGGACCATGTGCAGCGGGCCATTATGGCTGCTGTGGATATCCAAAAAGAAATCAACATTCTGAACAGAAAATGGGTGGAGCAGGGTCAGCAGCCGCTGAACATCGGAGTTGGAATCAACTCCGGCAGCGTGCTGGTGGGTAACGTGGGCAGCCCCGAACGCATGGACTACACAGTTATAGGCGAAGACGTCAACCTGGCTTCACGGGTGGAGGGGTTGACCAAAACTTTCGAAACCCTGATCGTTATTAGTGAACGTTCCAAACACATGTTGGATGAGGCTGATGGCAATTCGGTACCGGAATTGAGCTACCTGGGCCATGCCCAAGTTAAAGGCTTTACTGAGCCGGTTGGAGTGTATACCATTTGATAGCGTTCCGGTGCTTTTATATTATTATTGTTTAAAGTTGGTATCTTTATCGGGAAGGGGATTTAACCGATGAATCTTTTTGCCTGGCTTCTGGTGGGGCACCTGGTGGGCGATTACCTGCTGCAGAACCGCTGGATGGCGGAGGGCAAGACAACCCGATGGGCGCCGCTGCTGGTGCATTCAACGGTATACACACTGGCGGTGGCCCTGCCGGCGGTGGCGGCCGGCGGGCTTAGCTGGCGTGGAATATTACTGGTATTCCTGGCCCACCTGGTGCTGGACCGCCGTGGTTTCGTGCATTTCTGGACCGAAAGGGTAACTGGTTCCGCTAATGTACCCTGGCTGGTAATCATGGCGGATCAGGCCTGGCATATATTAGTGCTATCCCTGGCCACATTAGTTTAAAAATTTCCGGTGCATTTCCGGGAAGACACGATAGGGATATTCTTTGGCATTTATCCCACCAACAAGGCGTCAAAGCTTGACCCCATTGTTGCGTTGCTGACTTTCACCCTTAAGAACGATGCGCTGCCAAACGCAGAAAACACCCCGGAAGAAAAACTTCCGGGGTTAAATAATAGAATAATACTCATCACCGTAAGGGCGGCTCTATAGCAATTTGGCCCATGGTACAACTGCACCCGCCTGCAACCATATCCAGTGCTCCGTCGGCTAATACTTCCTGGCTCATCGGCAATACAAGGTAGGCCAGTTTTGGTGTTTCTTCAACTACTTTAATATCAATTTCCTTTGGGATTTCAACCCCGAACTGGGCAATGGTCTTGTGGGGATCAGACATCAATTCCTTTTTAAACCCCTCGTCTTCCCCGGCTTTTTTAATGATTTGTTCTTCAATTTCCCTCCGTGTCAAATTTTTGTTGCTGTTCGTTTCCATAGCCTCATCACCTCCTTTTTAAGTTGATCACCAGATCCATAGAATTTTGTTTAAACAAAATAACCTATGTAACAAAACTCTATGATCATTAAAAAAATATAACATTTGTTTATAAATTTTTGGTAAACGCGTTTTAAACACAACTTAAATTTTTATAAATTTTTTACAACATATAAAGAGAACGTTCCCAAAGGAACAAGCCTCTTGTTTTCGGCAAGGCCATCTGACATGTCTTTTACAACTGGCTCTTTTCATGAAAATATAGTGTTTTTATATATTGTTCAAGATGATCATCTAAAGGATTGCATTTTTTAGGTTGGCCGTTGACTATTTCCGAGTAGCCACAGCCTCCCATGCAAATGGGCAGCCTTTTGCATTCCGGGCAGTGGTCATTGGTAAAGGGTTCCCATAACAGCCAGCGAATTTCGTGCATCCGCTGGCTGTTGCTGCGGGCCTTAAAATTAGTGATATTACCCACACTGGCTTCCTTTCGGCCGGTTTCTTTCCAGCACTTATACAGATCTCCATCCGGGGAAATGATATATGCATCCGGGCTGCAGGCACCACAGGCAAAAGTTAGTGAGGGATAATAACGCGCTTTATCAATATTAAACTGTTTTTGCAGTAAAGATTTATGAAATTCTATTTTCAGGTCTCTCGCCTGTTCCAAGGTCAAAGTACTGCATTGATAATTATGGCACCCGGGTGTATCCGCATAAACAAAGCCCTGATAGATATGAACATTTTTAAGATTATTGCTGTAAAGAATATCCAGTAATTTATCAGTATCATGCACATTTGATTTATCTGTATTGATCCTGATCGTCACATCAAATCCTTCTTCCGCCAGTAGTTTTATACCCTGCAGGATGCGGTCGAAGGTAGGTTTATGACTTCCCTTGAGCATTCTGCGCCGGTTATGCACCTCCGGCGGGCCGTCCAGGGTAATTTGCAGGGAAGTGATTTTGCTGTCTTTCAGCCTTTGTATAATTTTTGGATCATGGGCAATCAGGTAGCCGTTGGTAACCATCTTGGCATAGTAGGCTATGTTATTTTGAGCGGCGATATCAATCATTTTTTTTGATAATGTATAGATTAAATCTTTTTCCAGCAGCGGCTCGCCGCCATACCAAAAAATATGTAAAGAGTCTAATTTATTTGCTCTATCGGTTATGAACTCAAGCAAAGCCTGCTGCACAGTTTCAGACATCCCCTTATCGTACCGGGGTTCTTCTCCCTCGCCGGGATGCTGAAAACAGTAGATGCAGTCGAAATTGCACCGCATGGTCGGAACAATGGTTATGGGTAACTTGCTGCGGTTGTATTTGCTGCTGTTATACATTTTTTTTAAGATTAACAGCTCGTCAACAACGTCATCAATCACAAAACCCCCTTGCTTCATGCGGTCAATAAACTGCTTCCCCCGGGGTGAGAGCGAGTTATAGTCAATCCGGTCGGCACTCAACAAATCAATGCAGGTCTTTTCAGTTTCCACCAGCCCGCCGGTCATGCTGTTATAAATGATCATGTTGTCAGAGTTTTCGGCAGGCCAGATAAAGTTGTATCTGGAAGGTTTCATCTTTTGCCTCCTTAAATTGGGTAATATATAATTAAATTTCCTTTACGGATTGCATAAAAACCACCGAATCTATAGCGGCCGGCCTGCCCGGCTTGTTCGGACTGCAATGTTTTTCAAAAAATCTGATTAAGTGCTGGTTGGTTATAAATTCAGGGTAGTAGGCCAGGTCCATTTCAGCATAAGTTATACCTTCCTTGATCTGATTTTTTATTGCTTCCGCCATCAGCCGGATACCAAGGCCGGTTTTTTGCAAGTCCGGCCTTACATAGAGCCTCTCCCAAAATAAGGTATCTTCTGCAACACGATTTGTAATCACATAACCGGCTATCTCTCCCCGGTAGGACAACCATAGGCTTGTGGCCGGGTGGGGATTTTTAAGATGTGGCTGAAAAGGAGACGCCCAATCCGGATACCATTTGTTATGACCGTTTTTTACTTCTTCCAGCTTCTCCCCGGAAATCTCAGGCCAGGGGATTGCGGCACAGCAGTCACCCAGGGAAACACGATCTATCCACCCGTTCTTAAAGTGGAAAATATTATATTTGTTATACACCCTCCGCTTTACCGGTTCGCTCCAGCCGCACTTTTGCAGGATCTTTTCTACTGCGGGTGTATATTTTTTACCGGCGGGG
>JGI2924J29684_1077775_pt1 | contig 22347 bp, 21 predicted proteins | sample BenlonsequencITS_FD_29684 | JGI IMG/M metagenome (IMG submission 29684)
GATGAGCCGGCAAGGCCGGCCTGTGCCGATGCCCGATATCAGGATAAGCGAGCCGTGATCGAAAGACACCCCCGGACCGGCATTCGCCGCGGTCCGGAGCGTTGCGGTTCAGGCATCGCCTTCGCGCTTCCAATAGCCCTTGGCCTTGATCATGGCGCGCGGCACGCCACGTGCTTCCAGCTCAATCCGGATCTGGCGCGTCGTGTCCGAATCGCAGGCGATCCAGCAGACCTGTTGATCGGTCCGGACCTCATGCCGGGCGATGGCTGCACGCAGCGGCTGGCCGGGCAAATCCTGGTTGCGAGGCAGCCATTGGATGCGGATGTCTGGGCCGGTTTTCAGCGTCTGGCGATCGGCTGCCTCGGGAATTTCCACGAAGACCTGGATCTGCGCATTGGCAGGTGCTTCCTCAAGCCAGCGGCCGATCGCCGGCAGTGCGGTCTCGTCGCCGGCCAGCAGCAGGCCTTTCGGTGCGCTGCCTTCCAGGATGGCCGATCCACGCGGACCGGCAATGGTCAGCAGAGCGCCCGGTCGGGCCTGCGCGGCCCAGCGGGTGGCCGGACCATCCCCATGCAGGACGAAGTCGATGGTCAACTCCAATGCCTGCGGATCAAAGGCCCGCGGTGTGTAATCGCGGGCCGGTGAGGGCTCCAGACCTTCCGGCCAGACCGCCCCATGTTCACCTATTTCGGGCAGCACCAGATGTCCTTGGCTGTTGGGGAAAAACAGTTTGATGTGGTCGTCCGGAGCCGGACTGTGGAAGCCGGCGAGCTCGGGGCCGTGCAATACCACCCGCTGCATATGCGGGCTGATTCGGCTGACGCGGGCAACCTGCAAGGTCCGCTTGGCCAGTGGGTGACGGATCATGCGAAATTCAGGCGTGGTCATGGGGCATTCCTGTTCGGTGGGGCGGCTGGCGTCGGGCTTGCCGGGAGGGGTTCCAGGGCGCGCAGGCGCCAGTGCGTGCGTCGTTGCACGGTGGCCTCGATCAGACCGAGCCGGTGCAGGGCGCGCAGAAAACGATAAGTCGTGTCCAGGCTGGTGCTGGGGCAATGCAGGCGGGCCCGCTGCAGGATGATCACCGCGTCGGTGGCGCGCTCCAGTTCCAGCATCGCGGTCAGGATGGCGACTCTGGGCGCGGTAGGACCGAGCCCATGGCCGCGGCAGCAGCGCTTCCATGCTTCCAGCGTGGTCAGCGGATCCTGTGGCGGCAGCTCAGGCATGGCGACTGCGTCCGGCGATGGCCTGCGCGGCCTGATGGATGGCGGCCGCGCTGTCGGCGATCTCTTCGGCGGCCCAGTCGCTGCCATGCATCATCAGCGCATGCTTGAGGGCATGCATGGCCTTGCGGATATCTTCGGGCAGAGCCTGCTTGAGGGTCTGCCGGGCGCTGTGCCGCAGCCGCTCGAAGGCGGCGCTTACCGCCTCGCTCTCGTCCTGCAACAGGCGGCTCCCCAGAGGCGTGATCTCGTAGCGTTTGCGGCCCCGGCTGTTCGGGTCGATGCAGGTATGCCCGCTCTGTTCCCATTGCGCCAGGAGCGGATAGATCGAGCCCGGGCTGGGGCTGTAGTGGCCATGGAAAGCCTCCGAAATCGACTGGATCAGCTCGTAGCCATGCCGCGGCGCTTCCGCGATCAGGGCCAGCAGGATCAGGCGAAAATCACCATGGCCCATGATCCGTTGCCGGTGGCGCACGCGAGCTGGATCGTGGTCCGGATCAGCGGTGACCTGCAGCCGTGCGGCCGGCAGAGCATCCGGCGGGGAGGTGAGCAGGCGTCGGGGAGCGCGGGGAGACATGCAAGGGCAGACCGATTCAAGTGGTGAAATTACGATATATCGAAAATATATCGCAATACAAGCCGAAGGCAGTCTCTGATCCACAGGCAGGCATCTGGCGTTCACGTTATGATCCCGGCAAGATGGCTTGCTTTTGTCAGGGGTTTCGATGACATCATCCGCGTCCGTATCGCCACTGGCCGAGTCGACCAGTGCCCGTTCCTGGCTGACCAGTCTGGAATTGCTGCTGCTCGGTGCCGTGTGGGGCGGCTCCTTTCTGTTCATGCGTATTGGCGCCGGCCCCTTCGGCGCCAGCGTGCTGGTCGAGCTGCGGCTGCTGTTCGGCGCCCTGGTGCTGACGCCCTTCCTGTATCGCGCGCACCGTCATGTGCGGCGAGAGCAGTGGCCGTTCCTGCTGCTGGCTGCCCTGCTGAGTTCGGCACTGCCGTTCTTTCTGTTTGCCTGGGGTGCCGAACGGGCTCCGGCCGGCATCGGTGCCATCACCAACAGCCTGGCCGTACTGTTTACTGCTCTGATCGGGTTCCTGCTTTACCAGGACCGGATCAGCCGCCGTCGGGTGATCGCCCTGGTCGCCGGTTTTGTCGGCGTGGTGGTGCTGATGAGCCACCGTACCGCAGGCAGCGGCATCATGCTGGCGGCGCTGGCCGGCACCAGTGCGGCCTGCTGTTATGGATTTTCCGCCAATATCATCAAGCATCATCTGGCCCAGCTGCCGCCAGTGATGCTTGCAGCGATCTCGCTGTGGCTGGCGGCGCTGATGATGCTGGTTCCGGCCCTGCTGCATCTGCCGGCCGTGGTACCGCCAGCTTCGGCCTGGGGCGCGGCGATCGGACTTGGCGTGGTCTGCACTGGCTTGGCCTATGCCTTCTATTTCCGTCTGATCAGGCGCATCGGTCCGGCCCGGGCCGTCACCTGCACCTATCTGGTGCCGGTCTTCGCGGTGATCTGGGCCTGGTTGTGGCTGGACGAGGCGATCACCGTGCAGATGATCTGTGCCGGAGCCCTGATCCTGGGCGGGGTGATCTACAGCCAGCGTGACAAGGCTCCGCGGATCTGATGTCGATGCGCGCTCACGGAGCCTGCAGCCGCTGCCGCCGGGCGGTGTCGAGGTGAGCGGTCTGGGTGGGCGGCGACCACCGGCCAGACCGCAGCTGGGTTGGCGCGACCGGTTCCGCGCCTTGCAGCTGGTGCCTCGCTATCTGGTCAGCCTGTGGCAGACCAGTCCCTGGCTGACCGTGCTGGAAATCCTGCTGCGCCTGCTGGTGGCACTGGCTCCGGTGGCCGTGCTGGCGGTGGGCAAGCTGATCATCGATGCAGTGGTAGCCTGGTTGCGCAGCGGTGCGGCGGTTCCTGCCGTCCACGGCTGGATGCTGCCCGGCCATATCGGCGCTCTGCTGCTGACCGAGCTGGCCCTGGCCCTGGCCATGGAATGGTTGAGTCGTTCGATCAGCCTGGTCGACGGTCTGCTGGTGGACCGCTACAACGACCGTACCAGTCTGCGTCTGATGCAACATGCCGCGCGCCTGGATCTGGCCGACTTCGAGGATGCCGGCATCCAGGATCGTCTGGATCGTGCCCGCCGTCAGGTTGCCGGGCGCAGCAATCTGCTGTCGACCTTGGCCGGTCAGCTGCAGAACGCCATCACCATGCTCAGCTTCGCGGTGGGTGTGGCGGTGTACTCGCCCTGGCTGCTGGTGCTGATCGCGGTATCCTTGCTGCCGACCTTGGCCGGGGAATTGCATTTCGGAGCGCTGGCCTACCAGAACGACTTCGAATGGACGCCGCAGCAGCGCGAACTGGACTATGTTCGGATGCTGGGAGCCAGCGGTCAGGCGGCCAAAGAGATCAAGAGCTTCGGTCTGAATCCTTTTCTGATCGAGCGCTACCGGCGTCTGGCCGGTGAAAAGTTCCGGCTCAACCGCGAACTGGCCTGGCGGCGTACCGGCTGGCGGATGATCTACGCCACCCTGGGTACGCTGGGCTATTACCTCGCCTATGCCTGGATCGTGTGGCGTACCTTGCACGGTCATCTGGGTCTGGGCGACCTGAGTTTTCTGGCGGCATCCTTCCATCGGCTGCAGAGCCTGATGCAGGCCCAGCTGACCGCCTTCTCGCAGGTGGCCGGCCAGGCCTTGTATCTGAAGGACCTGTTCTCGTTCTTCGAGCTGCAGCCAAAGATCATCTCGCCAACGCAGCCGCGGCCGTTTCCGCAGCCGATCCGCGAGGGCTTCCGTTTCGAGCGGGTCGGACTGCGCTATCCCGGCTCCAGTCAATGGGCGCTGCGCGATCTGGATCTGCAGATCGGTGCCGGCGAGGTGATCGCTCTGGTCGGCGAGAACGGCGCGGGCAAGACCACCCTGGTCAAGCTGCTGGCCCGGCTGTACGTCCCGGAAGAAGGCCGGATCCTGCTGGACGGACACGATCTGGCCGACTATGACCTGGACGATCTGCGGGCTCACATCGGGATCATCTTCCAGGACTACATGCGTTACCACTTCACGGCAGCCGACAATATCGCCGTCGGCCGGATCCAGGATCGCGATGATCGGGCCAAGATACAGCTCGCCGCACAGCAAGGTCTGGCCGACGCGGTGATTGAAGGGCTTGAGGGCGGCTACGAGCAGATGCTGGGCAAGCTGTTTCGCGAGGGGGTCGAGCTGTCCGGCGGGCAGTGGCAGAAAATCGCCATCGCGCGTGCCTATATCCGGCAGGCCCAGTTGCTGATTCTTGACGAGCCGACCTCGGCGCTGGACGCGCGCGCCGAGGCCGAGGTCTTCCAGCGCTTCAAGGCACTGACCCAGGGGCGTTCGGCCGTGATCATCTCGCACCGCTTCTCCACGGTGCGGATCGCGGACCGGATCATCGTGCTGCAGCGTGGCAAGGTGCTGGAATCGGGCAGCCATGATGAGCTGATGAGCTGCGGCGGACATTATGCCGAGCTGTTCGAGCTGCAGGCCGCCGGCTATCGCTGAGTCGTCCGGAGCGGGACCGGGCCGCGCCTGCCTCAGACGGCGGGAGAGGCGGTGCGGCGGATCTGGTAGACCGTGGCCGGCGGCAGGTTCAGCAGTGCCCGGCCGATCCGGATCGCTTCCAGTCCGCAGGCCTGCAGGATGGTACGCGGCACCGGGCAGCGCGGACCGTAGGTGAACTGGTAGAGCACGCCATCCTCGCGCAGGTGGTGCTGAAAGGCGGAGGCCAGAATCGCCTTGACCTGGTTGCCGGGCATCGACAGCATCGGCAGTCCGCTGACCACGGCGCCCGCACGCTCGCGGCCGAAGGGACTGGGCAGGGTTTCCAGCCGGGCGGCATCGCGCTGATAGACCCGTACGCCGGGAAAGCGGCTTTCCAGACGGTCGGCCATCTGCGGATCGGCCTCCACCAAGGCCAGGCGGGCCTGCGGCACGCCACGTTTCAGCAAAGCCTGGGTAAAAACCCCGGTGCCCGGTCCCAACTCCAACACCGGATCACGCTCGGGATGGATGGCCTGCGTCATCAGTCGAGCCAGGGCGGGTCCCGATGGTGCAACCGCGCCGATGGCGCGAGGATTGCGCAGCCAGGCCTTGAGGAATTGCGTGGTATCGGTATTGATCATTCACTTGCCTCGGTGCTGCCTGGGGGGCGAAGTCCCGACCTTGGATCATGAAGGACAGGGCCGCACTGGAACCTGAATCCGGCTCCATCATGCCGCATGCGCCGGATCAGGGGGATGACGGTTCGGTGACGGACGTGGCGTGCAGCTGCAGATGACGGACCGGCAGCTCGGCACCGCAGAGTTCGACCCGACCTGGCGGCTGCGGATAGAAGTCACTGCGGTGATATCGCTGATCGTCCAGCAGCCGGGCGAAGCTGGGGCTGTCGGTGCGCAGTTGCTGCCAGATGCCCTGTTGCGCCGCCGGCAGCTCGCTGCCCAGGCGGATCGAGCGGATCGGCGTACGCTGGCCGGCCTGGGGGTAGAAGCCCATCGGTCCTGTACCGCGGGGCAGGGAGGACAGGTACTCGATGCCGGAAATCACCCGCCCGACCACCGCCAGATTGTGATCCAGTCGTCGAGGTGGCTGGCCGATCACGGCATAGAGTGCGCTGCCATTGCCCGAATCCGGTGCCACATCACGGCCCACGCCGACCATGCCATAGCAGTGGACCAGCCATTCACGACCGGTCAGCGGATCCCGGGCCGCCGGAAAGCCGTCCAGAAATCCGACCGTGGGCGCGAACAGGTCGCCATCGGGCAAGGAGGTCCAGTGATCATCGCCGGCGATGGCACGGGTAAATTCAGGGGCGATCCTGGTCTTGGCCGCGCCCAGCGGATGGGTCTTGTGCGGATCGCCACCGTCATCGGCTTCCGGGTCATCCCATTGGGCCACGAAGTTGTCCTGCACCCGTACGATGGCCAGACCGTCGAAATAACGCTGGTGGACCAGGGTCTGGATATTGGCCACATGCAAGGGACTGACAGCAGGTGCCAGTGCGATGATGACCTCGCCGGCAGGCAATTGCATATACAGCAGCTGTCGCGGATCCAGTGTCTGCCATTCCGCGGGCCGGGCCTGGGCCAGAATCGTTTCGCGCGGCGAGAGCCCGGCGGCTGCGGCCGGGTCCAGGGCGAGGCCGGCCAAGGCCGCGAACAGGCAGGACCACAGGCCTGGGCGGAGACGAGAAAGGCGGTGCGTGGACAAGAGCATGCAGGCTGTTCCGGTGACGGGGAAGCTGAAAGTAGCAAAGCCGGGCGTAGTCGGCATCCCGCCGCGCGGAGACATTTGCGTGGCCGGGGCCGTCGAATGTCTGCCACCATCGGCCCAGTGGCGCTAAACTCGGTATCAGGACCGTTTCCCTCCCGGGGTCCACGCCCCGTCGTCATTGGAGATATGTCAGCATCATGAGTCAGAAGCCGAAGCTTTGGATATCCCGCGCGCTGTTCCCCGAATGGATTGATCCGGTCCGCGAATGGGCCGACGTCGATGCTGCCGCCGAAGAGCGCGCCTACAGCCCCGAGGAATTGAAGCGGAAGCTGGCCGGTGTCGATGCCGCGATGGTCGGCCTGTCTGATCGGATCGGTGCCGACGAGGTGGCTGGCAATACCCGCCTGAAGGTGATCGCCAATCTGGGGGTGGGCTACAACAATCTGGATATTCCGGCCCTGACCGCCGCCGGCATCGTGGCCAGCAACACGCCTGAGGTGCTCAACGAAAGCGTGGCCGACTATGCCTGGGCCTTGATGCTGGCGGCGGCGCGTCGGGTTGCCGAGTCTGACCGCTTTGTCCGCCGTGGCGGCTGGAAGGGCTCGGCCTTTACCGCCTGGCTGGGGCCGGATGTCCATGGCAAGACCCTGGGCATTCTGGGCATGGGCCGTATCGGCCGTGCCATCGCCCGTCGCGCCGCCGGTTTTTCCATGAACGTGGTCTATCACAACCGTTCACGGCTGAAGCCCGAGCTGGAGCAGGAGGTCGCCGCCCGCTATGTGGACAAGCAGGAACTGATGCGCGCCTCGGATTTTCTGATCCTGATCGTACCCCTGACCCCTGAGTCGCATCATGCCATCGGCGGTGCCGAGCTGGCCTTGATGAAGCCTGAGGCGATCCTGGTCAACGTGGCCCGAGGCGGCATTGTCGACGAGCTGGCCCTGGTCGAGGCCTTGCATGCCAAACGTCTGGCCGGTGCCGCGCTGGACGTGTTCGAAGGCGAGCCCAAGGTGCGGGACGAGCTGCTGGCATTCGACAACGTGGTGCTGAGCCCGCATATTGCCAGCGCCAGCGCCGAAACCCGTCGTGCCATGGCCTTGCTGGCAATCGAGAATGTGAAGGCGGTCCTGGGGCTGGGCGAGCATGCCGGGCATCCGCCGACCGCACTCAATCCCGAAGCCCTGGGCCATCGTCGCGCCGACTGACGGTTCACTCCCATTACGCAGGACAGTACACACCATGAGTTCAAAGAGCAGCTACAAGGTCGCCATCGTCGGTGCCACCGGCGCAGTCGGGGAGACCTTGCTGTCGATCCTTGCCGAACGCCAGTTTCCGGTCAGCGAGCTGGTGCCGCTGGCCAGTGCCCATTCCGCCGGCAGCCGGATCGAATTCGGCGGCGAGTCCATCGTGGTCAAGGATCTGGCCAGCTATGACTTCGACGGTGTCGACATCGCCTTTTTCTCGGCCGGCGGAAGCGTCAGCCGCGAGCATGCCCCGCGTGCCGCCGCCGCCGGTGCCGTGGTGATCGACAACACCTCCGAGTTCCGCTACGACGACGACATTCCGCTGGTGGTCAGCGAGGTCAATCCGCATGCGATTGCCGGCTATCAGAACCGTGGCATCATCGCCAATCCCAACTGCTCGACGATGGGCATGCTGGTGGCGCTGGCGCCCATCCATCGGGCCGTCGGCATCGAGCGCATCAATGTGGCCACCTACCAGTCGGTATCCGGTGCCGGTCGGTCCGGTCTGGACGAACTGGCCAGGCAGACCGCGGCCTTGCTGAACTTCCAGGAAGTGGAGCCGGGCAAGTTTCCCAAGCAGATCGCCTTCAATGTGATTCCGCATATCGACGACTTCCAGGACAATGGCTACACCAAGGAAGAAATGAAGATGGTGTGGGAAACCCGCAAGATCCTGGAAGACGACAGTATCGCGGTGAACCCTACCGCGGTGCGCGTACCGGTGTTCTACGGCCATTCCGAGGCCGTGCATATCGAGACCCGCGACCGGATCAGCGCCGAGCAGGCACGGGCCCTGCTGGAACAGGCGCCGGGCGTGGTGGTGATCGACGAGCGCAAGAGCGGTGGCTATCCCACCGCGGTCGGCGATGCCGCCGGCAAGGACCCGGTCTATGTGGGGCGGATCCGCGAGGATATCTCCCACGACAGCGGTCTGGATCTGTGGGTGGTGGCGGACAATATCCGCAAGGGCGCGGCCTTGAATGCCGTGCAGATCGCCGAGCTGCTGGTCGAGGACTATCTGTGAATTCAGCCCGGCATGGTAGTGACTGGTTGGCCAGCGCGGTCGGTCTGATGCTGGCGCTGGTCATGGCGCCGGCCTGGGCCGGGGCGAACCGGCCGGGGGCCCTCGCCGAAGCCCGTGCCCAGGCGAAGGCACTGGCCGACAGTCAGCAGAACGTGGTGCAGTTGAGCAACGAGCTGCAAGGGCTCGAAGCCCGCGCCAGCCAGAGCCAGCAGATGCTGGGCCGGCAGGACCGGCAGATCGCCCGGCTGAAGGCGGCTCTGGAGCAGGCGGCGCGACCGGCGGCGGCTCGCAGCCATTGAGCGGTCAGACCCTTCGTCGCTGCGATGGCGAACGGTCAGCGCCGGCCGGTTCGAGCCGGCCGGATTTTCATTGATAAGGATGGGCATGAATCGAGTAGTGATGGGGTCGGTCCTGATCGGACTCGCAACGATGTACATGCCGGTCTCGGCGATGGAGTTCGGCCAGGTCCGGATCCATTCCGGGCTGGGCCAGCCGCTGCAGGCCGAAGTCCCGTTGCGGTTGCGACAGCCCGGCGAACTGGACGGAGTGCAGATCGGGCTGGCCTCGGCGGCGGAATTCAGTCATGCCGGCCTGGACGCCGGACTGGCGAGTCTGCCCTTGCAGTTCAGCCTCCGCGATGTCGGCGGTGGCCGGCAGGTATTGCAGATCAGCAGTCCTCAGCCGCTGGCGCGCCCTGATCTGGAGGTGCTGCTGGCCTTGCAGGGACCGCATGGTCGCCGTCTGCAGGAACTGCCCATCGTGCTGACGCCTGCTGCCCGGCCGATCCTGCAGGCGGCGGCTGCGAAGGCTTCCGGTGCGACGTCGGATCCGCGGCCGCAACACACCTTGGTGCAGGCAGGGCAGACGCTCTCGGCCATTGCGCAGGCACATCGTCCCTCCGGCATCTCGCTGGACCAGATGATGCTGGCTTACCAGCAGGCCAATCCACAGGCCTTCTATGCCGGCAATATCAGCGCACTGAAGGCGGGGGCCATCCTGCGGGTGCCGACCCGCGCCGAGGCCGAGGCTGTCAGCCGTGCAGCTGCCTTCCAGGCCGTGCACCAGCAGAATCTGGACTGGCATGCCGGTCGGCCGGGCCGACCCAGCCAGCTGGCCAACGCCGCCGCTCCGGCTCCGGTGGCCAGTCCCCGGCCGCCGGCAGCGGGCGACCGGTTGGCCCTGCTGGCCGGCAAAGGCCAGCCCAGTGCCGTCCAGCGGGGATCGCTGGCGCAGGAAGCCTTGCGCACCAGCCAGCAACAGGCGGCCGAGCTGGCCTCCCGGATTCACGATCTGCAAGTGATGCAGCAGGAACGTGACCGTCTGATCAGCCTGAAGAGCCAGCAGATCGCCCAGCTGCAGCAGCAGTTGCAGGCCGCACAAGTCGCCTCGCCGGCCTCGCATGCCGCGCCGCCATCAGAGGCCTCGTCCCGGCCTGCCGCAGCCGGCTCCAGTCATGATCCCCGCTGGGTATGGGGTGGACTGGCGGCCGCGGTACTGGCGGCGCTGGCCTGGCTGGCGGCCTCTCGCCGCCGTGGTCCGGATCCGGTGGCGGCCGCGGCGGTGGTCCCGCCGACGGTCGCCGCCGCCGAGCCACCGATTCCCGTCGCGCCGGCCGCTGATACCGAGCATGAACTGGCCCGTGTCAATCAGCGCTTGCAGCAGGAGCCGGGCAATATCGGTCTGCATTTCGAGCTGGCCAGCCTGTACTACGCACGTCATGACGTCGCCCATTTCGTGGCGACGGCCGAAAACATGCGCGCTCAACTGGTGCGTCCGGATGATGTCGACTGGCTCGAGGTGCAGGCGATGGGACGGGATTTGTTGCCCGCCCATCCGCTGTTTGCGTCGGCGGCACCGAAGCCGGCACCGGCACCGGCACCGGCAGCCGTCGCCGCCAGTTATGCCGCCATCCAGTCCACGCCGGCTGTCGAGGCCGAGCCTGCCGTCGCCGCGATGGCATCCGGGTCTGCAGTCGAACCCGACCAGGAACCCGCCGTCAGGCCTGAGCCTGCCGTGGAGCCGGTCTTCACCCCGCCGCCGGTAAAGGCGGAGGTGGCCGCCCCCACACCCACGCCGTCGGCTGCCGATCCGGCGCCTGCGGACAGAGGGGCGGATCCGGTCGATACCAAGCTGGATCTGGCCCGGGCCTATCTGGACATGCAGGAGCCGGCCAGCGCGCGGGCCATGCTGGAAGAGGTGCTGGCCGAAGGCAGCCAGATGCAGCAGGACGTGGCCAGGCAGCTGCTGGACGGGTTGACGCGGACTTGATCCCGCGGGGCCCGCACGCGTCAGCGGCAACAGCCTGCTAAGCTGGCGGGTCGCACATCAACAGGTTGGATCATGCGCATCGCGCTAGGCATTGAATATGACGGCACCGACTTCCTTGGCTGGCAGCGCCTGAGCCACGGCAGAACGGTGCAAGGATCGCTGGAGCAGGCGCTGAGCCGTGTCGCCGGTCAGCCGGTGGACGTGACTTGCGCGGGGCGTACCGACGCCGGCGTGCATGGGGCCTGTCAGGTGGTGCATTTCGATACCGAGGTGGAACGCGCCCCGCGCAGCTGGATGCTGGGCGCCACCTCGGCCTTGCCGCCAACCGTGGCGGTGCTGTGGGCGCAGCCGGTGGATCCGGCGTTCCATGCCCGTTTCGGCGCCCGCAGCCGTCGCTACCGTTACCGTATCCTCAACCGTCAGGTGCGGCCGGCGCTGGCTGCGCGCTATGTAACCTGGGAGCGGCGCGCGCTGGATGCCGAGCGCATGCATGCCGCCGGCCAGGCCTTGATCGGCGAGCACGATTTTTCCGCGTTCCGGGCCATTTCCTGCCAGGCGGCGCATGCCCGGCGCCAGATTTTTTCGCTGCGGGTCCATCGGGCCGGCGAGGAAGTGATCATGGATATCGAAGCCAATGCTTTTCTGCATCATATGGTTCGCAATATCATCGGCAGTCTGTTGCCGGTAGGCCGGGGCGAACAGCCGATCGAATGGATCGGCGAGCTGCTGCAGGGAAGGCGTCGCGATGTCGCCGGGCCTACGGCCCCCTCGGCTGGACTGACCTTTCTGGGTCCTCGCTACGAAGCGCATTGGGGCTTGCCGTCCGAGGTCAGCTGGACATGAGCCGGACCCGCATCAAGTTCTGCGGCATGACCCGCCTCGAAGATGCGCTGGCCGCCGCCGAGCTGGGCGTGGATGCCATCGGTGTCATTTTTGCGGCGCGCAGTCCGCGCCGCGTCACGCTCGAGCAGGCGCTGGCCATCCGCGAGGCCTTGCCGGTCTTTGTCGATCTGGTGGCCTTGTTTATGGACAATTCCGCTGCTGAAGTGCAAGAGATCAGCACGCAATTGGCGCCGGATCTGCTGCAGTTCCATGGCCGGGAAACCGAGGCCTTCTGCCAGAGCTTCGGCCGCCCCTGGCTGAAAGCCATCGCGATGGGCGAGGGGGCGGCAGCCTTGCCGGAAATGCAGTGCCACCCCGGGGCGCGGGCCTTGCTGCTGGACGGGCATGGCCTGGGCCAGCCCGGCGGCAGCGGGAAGGGCTTCGACTGGTCGCTGGTGCCGCAGACCACCTTCCAGCCACTGATACTGGCCGGCGGCCTGCACGCCGGCAATGTCGGTCTGGCCGTACGCCAGGCCCGGCCTTGGGGCGTGGATGCTTCCAGCGGCATCGAGTCGGCCCCGGGGATCAAGGATTTGCACAAGATGCGTGCCTTTGTGGCTGCCGTGGCCGAGGCCGATCACGAGGCCAGGCAGGCCTGGGACCAAGGTCTGGACGGCAGCTGATCGCTCCGGTTCAGGGACTGTCTGGTGCGGCAGGCGGCCGCGGCTCGCCCAGCTGCGTCCGGATCCATGTCGCCAGCGCCGCTATCCGTGCATCGTGGCGATGGGCCGGGGTGGCCAGCAGCCACTGGCCGGCGGTCGGCAGAAAACCCCAGGGTGCTTCCAGACGTCCGGCCGCCAGATCATCGCTGACCAGCGGCTCCGGGGCGATGGCCACACCCAGCCCGGCCACGGCTGCCTCAAGCAGGTAATACAGATGGGCAAAGCCCTGTCCTTGCCTCAGCCGGCCGACGGGCAGGTCGCAGGCTTCGGCCCAACGCTGCCAGGCCTGCGGGCGCGAGGCGGTATGCAGCAAGGCTTCCTCCAGCAGGACGGTGGCGGGAGCCTGCCGCAGCCGGGCATAGCGCGGGTGGCGGGGGCTCAAGACGGGGCCGATCCGCTCCGTTGCCAGCGGTCGTACCTGCCAGCCGGTGGGCCAGGGTGGCTCGGCCAGCAGCAGGGCCGCATCCAGACCGCCCAGTTGCGGGTCCGGAGGGGTTTCCTGCGGAGCCAGATGCAGGGTCAGGCCGGGCAGATCGGCAGCCAGTCGCTCCATCCGGGGAATCATCCAGCGTGCCAGCACGCTGGCCGGGCAACCCAGAACCAGGGCGCTGGCGGCCTGCGGTCGGGCCAATGCCTGCCAGGCATCGCGCAGCTCATCGAAGGCCGCTGCCGCGCGTCGATGCAGTTGTTCGCCGGCCGGGGTCAGGATCAGGCCGCGGCCCACCCGCTGGAACAAGGGCTGGCCCAGCTCGGCCTCCAGCTGCCGCACCTGCCGGCTGACCGCACCATGGGTGACATGCAAGGTCTCTGCCGCCCGGCTCATGCTTTGCCAGCGGGCGGCGGCGACAAAGGCACGCAAGGCGTTCAAAGAGGGCAGATCGGCAGGCATTCAAGTGATTTTTTCTCACAGGTTGACGTGATCTTATCGCTTTTCGCCGGCGTCGGCAGCGGTTAGGGTAGGCACTGCTGATGATCTTGCGGCGGGAGCCCTGCATGAAACCTGTGATCGATTCCTATCAGAACTGGCCCGATGCCCATGGCCGCTATGGCGTGACCGATGGCCAGTATTTCGGCGGCAGCTTTGTTGCCGAGACCCTGATGGCGCCACTGGCCGAGTTGACCGAAGCCTATGAGCGGCTGCGCCAGGATCCTGCCTTCCTGGCCGAACTGGATCGTGACCTGAAGTATTACGTGGGCCGGCCCAGCCCGATCTATCACGCCGAGCGGCTGTCGAAGCATGTCGGCGGGGCGAAGATCCTGCTCAAGCGCGAGGATCTCAATCACACCGGCGCGCACAAGATCAACAATACCGTCGGTCAGGCGCTGGTCGCTCGCCACATGGGCAAGCGGCGCATCATCGCCGAGACCGGTGCAGGCCAGCACGGCGTGGCCAGTGCCACCGTCGCGGCTCGTCTGGGGCTGGACTGCGTGGTCTATATGGGGGCAGTGGACATCGAGCGGCAGAAGATCAATGTCTACCGCATGAAGCTGCTGGGCGCCGAAGTGGTACCGGTCACCTCCGGGTCGCAGACCTTGAAGGACGCGCTGAACGAGGCCATGCGTGACTGGGTGACCCGGGTCGAGGACACCTTCTACATCATCGGCACGGTGGCCGGTCCACATCCCTATCCGAAAATGGTCCGCGATTTCAATGCCGTGGTCGGCCGCGAGGCGAAGGCGCAGATGCTGGCCGATTACGGTCGTCTGCCGGATGCCGTCACCGCCTGTGTCGGCGGCGGTTCCAATGCCATCGGCATTTTTCATGCCTTTCTGGATGACCCCGGCGTGCGCCTGGTCGGTGCCGAAGCCGGTGGCGACGGCATCGAGACCGGGCGGCATGCCGCACCGCTGAGCGCCGGTCGTCCTGGCGTGCTGCACGGCAACCGGACGTACGTGATGTGCGATGACGATGGCCAGATCATCGAGACCCACTCGGTCTCGGCCGGGCTGGACTATCCCGGGGTCGGTCCCGAGCATGCCTTCCTCAAGGATACCGGCCGTGCCGAATATGTCGGCATCACCGATGACGAGGCGCTGGAGGCCTTCCATCTGCTGGCCCGCACCGAAGGTATTCTGGCGGCGCTGGAGTCCAGCCATGCGGTCGCCCAGGCTATCAAGCTGGCCCGCGAGCTGCCACCCGACGCGCTGGTGCTGTGCAATGTCTCCGGTCGCGGTGACAAGGATGTCCACACCATTGCCGCCCGCGAGGGCATCCAGCTTTGAATCTGCCAGGGTCGGCATGGCCGGCCCTGACCCGTAGCGACTGCAGGGCCGTATCCATGACACGTATCGAACGCCGTTTTTCCGAACTCAAGGCGGCTGGCCGCACCGGCCTGATTCCCTTTGTCACCGCCGGCGATCCGCTGCCCGAGGCGATGGTGCCGCTGATGCACGCACTGGTGGCCGCAGGTGCCGACCTGATCGAGCTGGGGCTGCCGTTTTCCGACCCGATGGCCGATGGCCCGGTGATCCAGCACGCCAGCGAACGTGCCATCGCCCGCGGCACCGGTCTGGCCCAGGTGCTTGCCTGGGTCGCCGAATTCCGCCGCGATGATCCGGTCACGCCGGTGGTGCTGATGGGCTACCTCAACCCGATCGAGATCCACGGTTACGCCCGTTTTGCCGAGGAAGCCTGCGCGGCAGGCATTGACGGCGTGCTGCTGGTGGACTGCCCGCTGGAAGAATCGGCGGTGCTGGAACCCCTGCGCCAAGCCGGCCTGGACCAGATCCTGCTGGCAGCACCGACCACGGCCCCGGACCGACTGGCGCAGCTGTGCGAAGCCGCTCGCGGTTTCCTGTACTATGTCTCATTCGCCGGCATCACTGGCGCGGCGCGGCTGAGTACCGCCGACATCGCTGATCGCGTGACTGGCATCCGGAGCCGGTCGCAGGTTCCGGTGGCGGTGGGTTTCGGCATCCGCGACGCCGACAGTGCCCGTGCCGTGGCGGCTTTTGCCGATGCGGTCGTGATCGGTTCGGCCCTGGTGGAGACCTTGGCCGAGGCCGGCGGGAAAGATGATCTGATCGAGCGGGCCGGACGTTTTCTGGCCCCTATCCGGCAGGCGCTGGACAACGACAGTTGACGCATGACAGGTTTCCGCTGACGGCCGGACGGCAGCGGGGCCAGGAAACGAGAGGCACAGCACGATGAACTGGTTGCAGAAAATCATGAACCCGCGGACCCGCACCCAGGCGGGGCAGGTCGGCCGGGGCAAGGTGCCGGAAGGGGTCTGGGAAAAGTGTGCCGGCTGCGGCGAGGTCCTTTACGGGCCGGAACTCAAGCGCAGCCTGATGGTCTGCCCCAAGTGCGGCCACCACCACAGCATCGGCGCCCGCGAGCGCCTGCTGGCCTTGTTCGATGAAGGCTCGACCATCGAGCTGGATGCCGGTCTGGAGCCGCTGGACCCGCTGAAGTTTCGTGACTCCAAGCGTTACAAGGATCGCATCGTGGCGACCCAGAAGGCGACCGGCGAGAAGGATTCGCTGGTGTCCATGCAGGGCCTGCTGAAGGGACGTCCCACCGTGGCCGCGGCCTTCGAGTTTTCCTTTATGGGCGGCTCGATGGGGTCGGTCGGCGGCGAGAAGTTCGCCCGTGCCGGCGAGCAGGCGCTGGCTTTGCGCGCTCCCTTTATCTGCTTTGCCGCCAGCGGCGGGATGCGGATGCAGGAAGGTCTGTACTCGCTGATGCAGATGGCCAAGGCCTCGGCCGTGCTGGCGCGTCTGCGCGATGCCGGCGTGCCTTATGTCTCGGTGCTCACCCATCCCAGCACCGGCGGCGTATCGGCCAGTCTGGGCATGCTGGGTGATCTTAACATCGGCGAGCCCAAGGCCTTGATCGGTTTTGCCGGCCCGCGCGTGATCGAGCAGACCGTGCGCGAGACCTTGCCCGAAGGCTTCCAGCGCTCGGAGTTCCTGATCGACCACGGCGCCATCGACATGATCGTCGACCGCCGCCAGATGCGTGACAGTCTGGCCCAGACTCTGGGCATGCTGACCCGGCAGCCTCAGGTCGCCTGATCCGGATCACAGGCATGAAATGAAAAAAGCGGCCGCAAGGCCGCTTTTTTGTGGGGGAGATCCATCAGGAAAGGTTCAGGCCGGGCCGAGCTGCATCGGATTGTGCTGATAGAAGCTGCGGATGCTGGCATACAGTGACTCGGCCAGGGCCTGCTGGTGATGGTCGGTGATCAGCCGGCGGCAGTCGTCCGGATTGCTCATGAAGCCGTTCTCGACCAGGATCGAAGGGATATCCGGTGACTTCAGCACCGCGAAACCGGCCTGGTCCACCCGTTGCTGGTGGATGCGGGTGACCTGGCCCATATTGTTCAGAATGATCTCGCCCAGACTCAGACTGGTATCGATGGTGGCGCTCATCGACATGTCGACCAGCAGCTTGGAAATCGAGGGGTCGGCATTGCGCAGGGTGCTGCCGGCCAGCATGTACTTGTCGGCATCATTCTCGCTCTGTGCCATGAAGCGCGCCATCGCCGACGTGGCGCCATGCTGGGACAAGGCATAGACCGAGGCGCCATTGGCGCTGCGGTTGGGCGCGGCATCGGCATGCACCGACACGAACATGTCGGCCTTGTGCTGATGGGCGATGGTGACCCGCTCGAACAGTGGAATGAAATGATCGTCGTCGCGGGTCAGTGTCGGGTGAAAGGCCGGATCCTTGTCCAGCAGGTTGTGCAGTTTGGTGGCGATATTCAGTGCCACATATTTTTCGTAGTGCGACGTCGCGCTGACGGCACCGGGGTCCTTGCCGCCATGACCCGGGTCGATCGCGATCACCGCGGCCCGTCGGCCGCCCTGATGTACCAGCCTGGCCGGCTCCTGGTGGGGCTGGGCGGATGCGGTCTGCCGGGCCGACGCCAGTATCGGGGCATGCGGCAGGTCGATGGCCAGCTGGCGCGGCGCCAGGCTGTGGCCGGGCTGCAGGCTGACATGGGGCGTGATCGGCTCGCGGGTGGTCAGCACCAGGCGCAGCCCGCTGCCGCGAGGGCCGCTGCGGATGGATGTCAGCGGCGTATTGCTGAGGTCCAGATGCTGCAGCGGCAGGTGGCCGGGCACACCCTTGAAATCGATGACGATGCGTGAAGGGTTGGACAGGGTGAAGACCTGGTAGCTGACATCACCGTAGAGATCCAGCAACAGGCGACTGGACTGACCGGCGTCCTGCATGCGATAGGCTCCGACCCGAGCGGCGCCAAGGCGTTGCGAGGCAAAAGCCGCGGTCGGCGACAGCACGCTCAGGGAACCGATGAAGCCAAGAAAACGTCTGCGGTCCATGATTTATGCCCAAAGTCTGCCTGAAGCTAAAAATGATATTACAAAGTCAGTGTAAATCATTGAGCCTTTGAGGATTCTGGTCAAGTACCCTTGCCTTGCAAGAGGTTGCTTTCGATTCAGTTTTGTCTGTCTTGCGTGAAGTCTGTTGCACGCTGATGGGGACGGCCCGCTTGCAAGGGCGGCCCGGTCGGCGCCGCCATCCGGCGACACGGCAGGCCCTGTGCCCGCCGGCCGCGAAGTGGCCTGCCCAGGCCTGAATGGCAGCAGGGGCGCTTCGAGCAGGCCTGATGCGAATCGCACCCTGGGCCGGAGAGCTTTTGCTGCGGTGCGGGAGGTCTGGCCGCGGCACGTCCTTTGCAGTTTCTTTGCAGGGACTTGCTTCAGGTGAGGGCGAGGGTTGTCCACAGCGGATGTGGGTTCTGTGTGGAGGAGCATGTGGATAAGTCATTCAAGTCATTGATCATAAACAATGTGGTGACGCATTGAACAGAATTTGCACAGTCGAACTGCGCAGTCTGCCGCCATATGCCCGGCGCGTTGTTCCTGTCAGGGCCGGGAGCTTGGCCGGCTTGGCTTGACTGCCGATGGCGGCAGACCGGCGGGTCGGCCAGGGGGAGGTCGCCTTGTGACACCTCTTTTCGCGGCCCGGTTCTTGTCGGTCTCGCCTGATGCCGGCTGGTGCAGGGTTCTCTGTCCGGGCCGGGGTGAGTCAGGGCGGGCGGCTCCATTCGCGGCTGGGCTGATCTTTTGCCGTGTTTTTCACTGCCGATGTGGATGAGGCTGGTTTCAGTCAGTGTAAAAGCGCTCTATTGATCTGTTTTTGAATATGTTTTTTACGGATTGGTGAAAAGGTAGCCAGTTCTCGGCGGTGCAGCGGCAAGGACGGCGATGGCCGCAGGTATGGGAGCTGACGCAAGGCCTTGCCGCAAAGGGCCAGATCTGTACCGCAGCAGCTGACGTGAGAGTGGTCGGCGCGCCATGGCAGCGAAAACATTGTTTATCCACATGCAGTGTGGATGGACATGGCACAAGCCTGTGGACAACGTGATCAAGTGATTGATTTCAATGTCCATGAGTACGCGATGCTTATTTCGTGAGCTGACGGTTCCCTGGCGCTTGACTGACGGCCGTCCAGATGCGAACGGAGCCTGTCCTCTGCGCCGATCATCCGCGACGGAAAGCAGAAAACGCGCTACGCAGCGGCCCCAAAATCGGCAGTTCCCGTGCCCGGACGAAAGCGTGCGGAGGGCGGTATCGGCCGGATGGCACCGGGTCGTGTTTTCCACAGCAAATGTGGATGGACGCTTGGCGACCCTGTGGAAAACTTATTCAAGCTATTGAATATCATAGATATGACGACGTATTGGCGAATATGTGATCAGTTGTGACAGCCTGGGCAAGCGGCCGACGAGCGGTCGCTGCCGCTTAGTGTTCTGTCGCCCGGCGGGGGCACGGGCTGGCAGTCATGGCTGGAAGGAAGGGTTTTCCACAGCGGATGTGGACGGTAGTCTCCTCAGCCTGTGGACAAATCACTCAAGTCATTGAAGGCAATGAGGTTGGTGACGTATTGCTGAATATTTGACCATGGCCAGGTCTCGCCCTTGGGGCGATCAGGTCCGTTTCCCGGTGCGGGTTTTCCACAGGAAATGTGGATGAGCCGTGATCAATGATGTGGACAAGTTGTTCAAGTCATTGACGCCAAAGGACGTGATGACATCTTGCTGAAAAAATTGGCAGGCGCGCTGACTGCACTTTTCCAGCCCGGCCGATGCATGACAGCTCCATAACGGGCGTTGATGTCTGTTCCCGGGACGCGGACGGCCTGGTGAGACTCCGCAAGCTGGAAGCCGCGCTGTCGGTACCAGCGCAAGTCCTGGCCTGGGCCTGGTGGGGGGGGCCGTCGTTTTTGTCCACAGCGTATGTGGATGGGACGGGCATCAGGCTGTGGAAAAGATATGCAAGTCATTGATATCAAATGATGGCATGACACTTTGCGTAAATGTCCGCCAGACCTGCAAGGACATGCAAAAATCGCGTTTGGGTATCAGGATCGAGCGGTGGGTCGCAGAAAAGCCGACGAGTTTTCCACAGCGCGTGTGGATGGGACCGGCATGAATCTGTGGATAAGATACTCAAGTGATTGATTTCTTGATGTTGCCTGACGCGCTGATCAATTTTCAAGCAGGACGTTTCCGTCGATGGCTCAGAGGTTCAGCCAGTGGGCCAGGCCCAGGGTGGTGGTGCCCAGCAGCAGGCCGATACCGAGGGCAGCCAATACGTCGGAGGGATAGTGCAGGCCCAGGATGACGCGGGACAGGCCGATCAGCAGGGTGAAGGGCAGCAGCAGCAAGGCCAGCAGCGGAAAGGCATCCAGCGCGATCACCGTGAAGCTGACCGCATGCAAGGTGTGCCCGGATGGGAAGCTGAACTCGTCCAGTGGTGGTACCCGGGCGATCACGCCGGGACAGGCGCGGAACGGTCTCGGTCGCCGGGTCCAACGCTTGAGGCCGCGATACAATTGCAGGGCGATCCAGCCACCGGCCGCCATTTCCACCGCCGTGACGCGGCCTTGGCGACCGCCGAACGCGGCCAGGACCAGCATCAGCACATACCAGAAGGGGCCGTCGCCGAGCCGGCTGACGGCGCCGAACAAGGGGCCGGCCATGCGGCCGCCACCCCAGCGGTTTGCGCCGATGCACAGGCGTTGATCCCAGTCGCGATGCGGCAGGGCGGCGATGAGTTCAAGCGGGCGCAGTCTGGATGACATGATCGTTTCCATGGCTGACGGAGGCCAGAATGGCGGCGAATTCGGCAATCACGCGCTGCGGGGCCAGGTTGGCGACACTGGCCCGGGCCTGTCGGCCGCAGGCCCGGCGCCGAGCCGGATCGGTAGCCAGTTCAAGGCAGGATTCGACAAAGCGCCCGGCATCACCGGATGACACCAAGGACCCGTTTTCGCCATCGACCATATGCTCGTGGGCCGCAGCCTGGTCATAGGCGATGACGCCAAGACCGGAGGCCAGTGCTTCCAGCACCACATTGCCAAAGGTTTCGCTCATGCTGGGGAAGGGAAACACGTCGGCACTGGCGTAGTGACGGGCCAGAGCCTCGCCGCGCAGCATGCCGGTGAAATGGATCTCCGGATGCGCCCGTTCCAGCTCGGCACGCGCAGGGCCGTCACCCACCCACACGCAGCGGCTGCCGGGGCATGCGGCGCGGATCGCCTGCCAGCTGTGAATCGCCAGATCCAGATTCTTTTCCGGTGCGATGCGGCCCACGAACAGCACGACGACACTGGCCTCGTCGGCCTGCCAATCGCGGCGCAGTGCCGGATCGCGTTTTTCCGGACAGAACAGTCGAGTATCGACCGCGCGGCGCAGCAGGCGGGCATTGTCGATGCCGATGGCGGCGATTTCGGCGGCCAGGGCCTGGGTCGGCACCAAGGTAGCGAGACTGCGCAGATGAAAGCGGCGCAGCCAGGCCTCGACCATGGGACGCAGCCAGGCCACGCCGTAATGGCCTGCATAGGTATCAAAACGGGTATGAAAGCCACTGATGGCAGGGATGCCGAGTCGACGCGCAGCGGTCAGCGCGGATCCGCCCAGCGGGCCTTCAGTGGCGACATACACTGCGTCGGGCCGATCCTTTCGCCATTGCCGCTGCAGTCGATGGCGGCAAGGCAGGCCCAGTTGCAGGCCCGGATAGCGGGGCAGTGGCAGGCCGCGCATCCGTCGTACTTCCATGCCGGCCTCGGCGGCGTCAGCTTCGATCTTCTGGCGTGGCCGTACCAGCTCGACCCGATGTCCGGCCGCTACCAGTCCGGCGGCCAGGGCCTGAACGGTCAGGGACACGCCGTTGATCTCCGGCGGATAGGTCTCGCTGACAAGGCTGATATGCATGGCGCTTCCCCGAGGTTGTAGCGGCAGCTTGTCCAGATGAGATTGCGCGGGCATGGCATGGTGATGACTGGCATGTGACGGCTGGTTTCGGTCGTCGCCCGGACCTACACTCGAGCCACCGATTACGCGAGGAGAGATGTATGTCCCATGTCATGCGCAAACTGCTGATCGCGGCCGTGGCGGAGGCCGCGCTGCTGCCGGCGCTGGCGCTGGCCCAGGCCGGCCCGCTGCCTTCCGCCAAGGCGCCTTCCGGTGCCGAGGTCTATATCGAATCGCCCCGTGACGGTGCCGTCGTCGGCCAGGACTTCACCGTGCGCTTCGGGCTGAAGGGCATGGGCGTGGCGCCTGCCGGTGTCGAGCATCCCGATACCGGTCACCACCATCTGCTGGTGGACGTGACCACCTTGCCCGCCGCCGGCACGCCGATTCCGAAAGATGCCACCCATCTGCACTTCGGTGGCGGCCAGACCGAGGCCAAGATCCATCTGGCGCCGGGCACCCATACCTTGCAGCTGGAGCTGGCCGACGCCAATCACGTGCCTTTCAGCCCGGCCCTGGTCTCCAAGAAGATCACCGTCCACGTCAAATGATGCGCGACTGAAG
>JGI2924J29684_1077774_pt1 | contig 22237 bp, 17 predicted proteins | sample BenlonsequencITS_FD_29684 | JGI IMG/M metagenome (IMG submission 29684)
AATCCGTTTAACGGAGATCGTGCCGGCTGAATTGGCCCGGCAGCCTGTGCAGCTCTGGCGGGAGGTCGTTGCGGAAGTGGGTGGCGAGGTTTTGCGAAATTGCCCTTTTTGACGGGGATTAAGCTAGCTTACTGAAAGGCGGAACAGCCCGAATTTCCAAATCTCCCTTTCCGGAGGCATTGAAAGGCATATATGAGCAGCCACTTGAAACCGGAACTCTCTGGGCCTCACCGGCACGCAAATTTATTATGACATCGGACAGACTTTTTAGAACTCGTTAAACGAACCGCCAGATGAAGATTCCGCACATGACGATACCAATAATCCAAAAAATTACGTACATTACGCTAGCAGTGGAGGAGATTGCACTAACTTTGCATCTCAAATGCTTGCGGCAGGTGGAATGACTATGCAGGGGCAGGGTTATAATACGAGAGATTCATCTTGGTATTGGTCAAATGATGGTATAACTAGATCTTCCTTCCTATTCATGGCTCTTGGTAACTAATTTCATGAAACACTGGGCGAATTACAATGGTTCGGGTTATCAAAGGGCATATAGTTTTAAAACTTACTCACTGTCAGTCGCTATGTCAGAAGATGAATATAATCAAGTATTTAAGGATTTATAGAAGGCGGTTGTCAAGATAGTTGTCGCATTTGACTAAGATTTAACATAAGGACCAATCCCTTGTTTGACGTGTTCCGGATGACAGGCCTTCGCAGTCTCATAGAGCTTGTGCCGGTTCTCAGGTATCTCATCGCACTAATGTAGATTTCATATAGTTATTAGGTTTTAAGTATGGTAAATAAACTCAGGGGCCGTGAGGTCCCTTTTTTCGTTGCATCTTATATCCTGAGTTCCCGGAATTTATAACGAGGGTGCATCTACGCCTAAGGCTTTGTAGATGCCTTCTTGTTTTTTAGTCACCTCACCTAAGATCCGCCCATGCCCGGGAGCTTCAAACAGCTCAATTGTATCCAGTTCATCCAACAGGCCCTGCATGGTCCATGTTTCAAAAAAGTCTTGCATCCTGCATTTTCTTTTTTACATCGGATAGATAAATGAGTGCAATAAACTCAAAAAAAAGCTTGCCGTTTAGAGATAATTCGGATGGAACCTGCATTCTACGGAAATTCAATCTCTCCTTTAGATTACCAAAGGCCTTCTCGACAATGTCCTTGCTTCGGTAAAGGGACAACGCTTCATAGGGGTCTTTAACTTCATTAGAAAGCAAGGCAAAATAGCCGTAATTCTTTGCTTCCTCGCGCATCACATCTTCTTTTGGCTTTACTTTACGACCTCTCTTGGGTGTCTCGGTGACTTCAAAATATTTGGTATAGTCCTTTGCACAGTAATCTCGTAGATTCCCTTCTTTAAGGTCATTATATAGACTTGTTAGATACTCGTTGGTGTCTATCTGATCCTTGGCAGCTTTCTCGGGATTGTAATATAACAACAGGTAGGCTCTTCTTTTATCTTTGATGACATCGCCTTTGTAGGGGCGCTCTTGCTCGTAGTTCCACTCGATTGTCCGACACAACCCGTAGGCACCGAACTGAGTCTGCAGGTTTGACCAAAGTTTTAGGTTTTCTCGGTCTTCATCCAAGACTTCTTTCACATACTTAAGTCCTAACTTTACGCCAATGACGAACTTCTGATGATTCTTATACAGTTCATCAATGTTGCTTTTGCTGTAGAATCCTCTATCCAGAACTACACTGACTTTTCTGTAACCCATGACGTCGAATTCATGCATCAGTTGTTTGACGGTCTTCACATCCGTAATATTGCCGGGGAGTTTCCGATAATAAAATGGAAGTCCTGATTCTTCTCCGAAAAGAAGGGCCAGATTGATCTGGGGCAATCGATCATTTTCCTTATTTTTGCCCTTTTTAACCTGTTTGAGTACCTCGGAATAACTGGAGATTGTCGTGATGTCGAATGCCCAATATTCCTTTTCAATGCGTCGCTTTCCTTGCTTTTCGAAAAAAGATATGCGCTCTTTTTTGCTGATGGATTGAAACAGTTCACTGCTTCTCTGTGATGCAATGTCCTTACCATAAGGATGAATGTGTAACTTTTGCCAATGGGAGAAACGGCTGAGCGAGTTGTTTTCTTCGAGAATCAGATAGTAAGCCAATGACAGGATTTTCTTATACGTATCAGGAAAGCAGGCTTTCAAATCGGCTTCGACACCAGTTCGCCTACCGATTTGATCCAACAAATAGCATGCTCCGAAGAAACTTCGCTGTATCTTTGTCATAGGTATGGGTCCGGGTTTGAGAGAGTTTGTTTCAGCTGTTCCCTTGCTCTTCTTATAGGCTCGTGTTGGAATAATCTCTCCGGTTTCGGGATCGACTTTCCCAATCAAGGTTCTCTTTGCTCTGGACTGTTGTTTTTCTTTGTCCCAAAAAGCTTGGTTCTCATAAGCATATGTAATCCCAGTCGTTTTATTGATTTGATAGATAATGGACAGAACAACCATCTCCTCGTTATATTTTATAATACATAACGAGGAGAAACTCTATATAATTGGGCTAAAACTCTTTGTTTTTCGGCGATTCAACACTTTTCATCGTTAGACTTTTCGGGGACTCAGGTTATATTTTGTAAAAAAGGCTTGTGGTGACCACAAAAGAATTGCGGTATCTTGCAGCATGATTTTCGGTGCAAAAGTATTTAGATTATTGTATAGTAATTTGCAGAAGATGGTTATGTTTTCCAAGAGAGTTGATCTGAGGATATTGGTGTTCATATATGCTGATATCCGGTGGTGCGTCGAGTAGACTTTATTGTATTTAATTGGCTTCGCCATTTAAATAATGACGCCTCCAAATCATCAATACCCGCAAAGTAACAAATGATCTAAAGGCGTTCGCCCCTACACAAATAGTAAGTGTTTTTATATTACACCTACTGGGATATTTGTGAAGGGAGATTTAGAAAAGGAGAGTAATATGTTTTCGTATCCCCAAAAACTATTTTTTAGTCGTTCTATGATTCAATAGGATTTAGCAAGGATTTTGCTATCTTATTCTGTGAATTCCTAATTAAATATAAGTGAGCATTCCTGTAGTAGTCAAAAATGAGCTTTGTCAAAAAGAAGACCTCACGTTACAATTTGAAAGGACTGTTGGCCAACAGAATCCAATCAAAATAACGGAGGTCATCCCAAATGAATTTTACACAAAACGAGAAACTAAATCAACTTTCCGAAAGAAGTATTATTATCGGAGTGGACATCGCCAGCGAGCTTCATTACGCCAGGGCTTTCGACTGGCGAGGAGTCGAGCTCGGCAAGGTATTCAAGTTTGAAAACAGTGCCGAAGGATTCAAGGACTTCTATACATGGATTGAACGGTTGAAAAGGCAAGCCGAAAAGGACTGTATAGTGGTAGGCGCAGAACCAACCGGACATTACTGGTTCGGGCTGGCATCATACCTAAAAGAGCAAAGCATTAAACTAGTCCTCGTAAACCCATTCCATGTAAAACGAAGCAAGGAACTTGATGACAATCACCCCAGTAAAACGGATGCTAAGGACCCCAAAACAATCGCTAAGCTGGTCATCGAAGGTAGATACAATGAGCCCTATATACCGGAGGGGATCTATGCAGAACTGCGAATAGCGATGGCTTGCAGGATGCGCAACCAAAAAGAAATGAGCAGTATAAAAAATCGCATTCAACGGTGGCTCAAAATCTATTTTCCCGAGCATGAAACGGTGTTTGGAAAGTTTGATGCTACGAGTAACATGCTGGTGTTGCAAGTTGCACCGCTACCTAGGGATATTGAAAGACTAGGAGCAGAAGGAATAAATCAGATTTGGAGAGACAACTGTTCAAAGTTCTTATTCGAGTTGGTCTAATTGGGGGTTCAGAACCACACATTTGCTCCTAACTCGACGTTAATCGAGGAATGGCAATACAAGATGCTTCGTACTGATGTTCTCTAATATACGAACCGAGATTATATTTGGAATATGGGGATCTGGATGAGTTATGTAACATAAACAAATTTTACCGATGATGGGTTTTTGGCTACTTTATCATAGTGTTAATTACTGGACTCAACCCCAAATTTAGAAGTTGTTACCTATGTTTTTAAGAATACTAATTATATTGATGCTAAAGAATTCGACAGTATTTACCATGAAATTTGGTATTTTAATGAAAATTTTTTATATAGTGGAAAATAAGCAAGCGGGAGGATTGCTACAAGTTTGGTATAAGGAAACGCTTGTCCCAACAGGAGTTTGGTGAACGATGAGAGTCAATAAAAACACAAGGGGGATATTCAAATGAAAAGGTTATGCTTCTTACTAGCAGTATTATTACTTACTTCAATAGGTACATGCCCAAGTGCACTCGCCGTAAGTTATGAATTTACAAATTCAAATCCAAATGTAAATTCTGAACTAAATAGAGGAAATGCGGCCGATTATGCGGTAGATTTTGCAAGAAAACCGGGGAATACAGACGACTATGCAAGTTACGGAAGTGGTACATTAGGTGGGGATTGTACAAATTTTGTCTCTCAGGTACTAAGAGGAGGGGGGATGAACTTCCACGGAACAAAAGGAAGTAACATATTTACCCAAGATTGGTATTATTACGGGCCTAATATTCCGCCTGCTACACAACCAAGAACTTCAACATGGACTGGAGCACACGAGTTTAGAAAACACTGGGGCACCGTAGATGGAGTTGGAGGCAAAAAAGCCTATCAAATGGTGAAATATACCAATCTTGAAGCAAGTAATAATTTTGACAGTATATATACTGAACTTTGGCCTGGTGATATAATACAATTTACTGACGCTAATGGTTTGACTGGTCATTCAATTGTTATCTGGAAATATGGTATGGTTGATGGTGTGAAAACAATGAATTATGCTCAACATTCTACCGATAATGGGACTTGGGATTGGGCACTTGACTTGAGAACAAGGCTTTCGAATAACAAAAATAATCCTGGCTTTACCTATACTTTAAAAATGAGAAATGGTTCATAATATAATATCATTATGTAAGAATAGTTATACTAATAGGAGGCTTTAAAAATGAAAATTAAATTAAAAGTATTATCAATAGTTACGGTATCAGCAATCTTGCTTAGTCTTAGTTCCTATGCGGCTTTTGCAATAAAATCAGACATTGAAGCTAAAAAAGAAAAACTTGAAAATTATCAAATTGAATACAGGGATAAGCAACGTAAAATTGAGGCAGAAATTAGATCTATGCCCAGAAACTCTGAGGAAGACTGGGAAAAAATTAGGGAGGCTGAACGTAAACTCAAAGATATGCCTATGTCACCAGAAGCTGATCAGTTAGTACGTGAATTATCAACACCAAGCCCTGAACAACCCAAAAAAGACCTAGAAATTAGAATTTTTTATTCAAGAGACAGCCTAGAGACTGCACCAAATTATGCAGGCCTTGCAAAACTTGAAAAAGATCCCGTGAATAAAGAAAAATACGAAAAGTCTGCTAAAATTATGGAGCAGAAAAAACTTCTACTCGATCAAGTAGAAAAAGATTTTAAAGAAGGTAAAGGAACTTTTGAAGAATGGAATAAGCGTATTGATGAATTAATGGCAATTGATCAGTGCCGCTAAAAATTCAATTTTAAAAAATATAACGCTACTACTAAGACATGGCTTTTTGTGACTTGAGTTTTTTAATAACTACGATTATATAGTTAATATATTAATCTATTTAAAATTAATAGCATCAGTAGCGTTCATTTGAACTGAGACCTATATCCCAGACACAACAATTAAAAGCCTTCCCATGGTAGAATTAATCTACTGAGGGAGGGCAATTTTATGGGAAAAAAGGCGAGAAATAAGTTAGTTATCCTCCAGAAATCATACTTGAGGCCATACGGCTTCATTTTGAGGAAGGCATACCTAACTATTAATGGAATAACTAGTGACGTCATTAATGCCTGGTTAAGAGAGTATTAAAGGGAAGAAGAGATTTTTCCACTGATAAGAGTCAATCTCGACTAACATATACGCCGGAAATCAAGTTGAAAGCTGCAAGGTTACATGTGGAAATGTGCCTTAGAGCACATAAACTAATCCTTGTATAAACAATTCCCGTTTATTATGTGGCAAACAGTCAATGTCTGCTTTATCCACTATAAACTAATGCGAGGATGTGTTTATGCTCAAAATTGTTTTTCCTATTTGCTGTGGAGTTGATGTCCACAAGAAGTTTGTTGTCGCAACGATTGGTACTACGAACAAATCGGGGGTTACGGATTACCAAACGAGGCAATTTTCAACCTTTACCGAAAATTTATCACCAACTTTTAGATTGGTTGAAAGCTCAAGCTTGTAAACATGTCTGTATGGAGTCTACAGGCAAGTACTGGCACCCAGTTTTCAATGTTTTGGAAGACTACTGTGATGTTGTCGTTGTCAATCCAAAGTATCTCCCAATCGATTAGTTATTTAATTTTAATTATATATAAAATTCCGACTTATTGGATATGCATTGGTAGAATTTTTGTTAAGTAGAATAAGAGAACTTTACAAAATAATGGATAGAGATAGTTAAATCTTATGCCCCGTCAGATGAACAAGATATTTAGAAACCCGTTGCAAATACGCTAGGTATCCGACACATATTGCCTTTGCTGTTGAAGAAGATTATTGTGTTATTATTGGAGGTAGATAATGAATCGCATTTAATCGCAGAGGATGGAAGAAAAAATGAGTGAGTTTTCGATTACAGATGGGCTGGAGGGTTTAAGTTCCAATGAACTCATAAAGTTAATCATGAATCTCACCCAAAGAGACAGACAGGTAAGATTGCATGTGCTAGAATGGCTCGGAGAAAATTGTGCTACCAATAAGAAAGCTTCAAATTCAAACAAGAAAAGTAAAGCTCCCGAAATTCATGATGAGTTATTATATAGAATATTGGCGCAATTCCCGGAGCATAATTTCTGAATTTAATTGCTACGGAGGAGGACCTGAGGAGGAAGAAGAGGAGGCTTATGAATGGTTAGAGAAGATTTCTGGCTTGATAAGGGAAAATAAGATTACACCTGAAGCAAAGCGCCGTTTTATGGATGAAGCGTTTATTGAATACGATGCAGGTAATTCCGGTTTTGACGACAGTCTGATGGATCTGTTTTTTGAATTGTGCAAAGAAAAGGATGAATGGGAATTTCTTGTGCAAAAGCTTAATAGAGGGAAGTCTGATTGGGGAAAGAAGCTTGTCATGGAGATTTACAGGGATCATCTGAAGGATGATTCCAGGTACTTGGAGGAGAGACTTAAAAACCTTCAATATGGGATGGATTATTGGGATTTAGTTCAATACTATACCGACAAAGGAAATGAGGAATTGGCGCTTGAAATAGCGCATAAGGGCATCAAGCATTGGAAAAGGAAGACTAACCGAGCTGTATGATTATCTTATTGACCATTATTCGCAGCTGCGGGACAAGGACCGGTTGGAATCAATTGCTGAAACCGCAATGCAAAGAGAAAATGATGAAAGCTATGTTTTGGAAAGACTATTTACATTTTATAAGGATGATGACTACGAAAAGGCGAAAGAAAAGTTGATTCTGGTATATAAAACGACCAATCACAAAAAGTATTTTGAAGAATATAAGAGAATGAAAAATTTTCTATCTGAATTGGATTGGGAGAAAATAGAACCGGAGATTGTTAATGAGGCCCAAAAAAATAACATGCATGACTATTTAAGTATTTGTCTTCAAAAGGGAATGAAGGACATTGTTCTTAAAACTATCATATCCCCGCCGGTGAACCAATGGGGATATGCCGGCTTTTCTGATTTCGACATATTCGCGCAAAAGCTTGAAAAAGAACACCCAAAAGAAATTCTGGAGTACTATTACAACAAAGCATATGCTAGAATTCCAAATGGTAATAGAAATACCTACAAAGAAGCTGTAGAATATCTTGGGAAAGTTAAAGTAATTTATTTAAAGCATTTTAAGGACGAGGATAGCTGGACCCATATGCTCAGTAAACTGCTTATGGAGTTTAAGAAAAGACCCGCATTTATTGATGAGATTAGGAAGAGTAAGTTATAAGAGAATGGGTTCAAAAGCTATTGAAAGGCATATGAAACCGGAACTCCCTGGGCCTCACCGGCCCGTAAATTTATTTTGACATCAGACAGACTTTTTTAAACTCGTTAAACGAACCGCCAGATGAAGATCCCGCACAATGTATTATTTTGCCAAGGCATAAATTACTTTCCCCCGCTGAGTCTCTCTTCTGACCTTGCCCATACCTTCCAAATATTTGAGATGAGCAATCGCTTCCCCTGTTGCAAACCATTTCTGCGTAACCGGAAACATCTCCCATGACTCATATGTCATATCCCAAGTCATCTGAGCAGCGACTTGGTAACCATTCAAATCCCCTCTGCTTAATATAGCAAGAATCTCATTCACCCGTTCCTGATGGTGCAGCTTAAGTTCCTGAATTCTTTCCCTGCAGGAGGTAATGATCCCTCTGTGACCTGGTAAAACAAGTTCCACGTCGAGGATACTCACTTTGTCTAAACTTTCTAGATAAACACCTAAAGGATCCCAATCATCGCCCCAAAGGGAAATGTTTGGGGTTATGTTGCTAAGAATATGGTCCCCTGACACAAGAATTTTTTTACTTGAGTCGTAGAGGCACATGTGTCCGGGAGAATGTCCCGGAGTCTCAATACACTTAAAGCTGTAGTCACCGATGCTCAAAACGTCATCCTGCTTAAGGATTTCAAAGTCTACCTTTTTGGTATTGCCGTATTTAAAACCAGGATGCATTGCAATGGCCGCTTCAAGTTCATCTTCGGGAAACCCGAATATCTTAGCGTAGTGTTTCTCTTCTTCCCAAGATGGGAATTTTATCAACTCGGCATCGGGCCCGTTAAAGTATATTTTTGATGTAGAAGAGGCCAAGTTGGACACAAGACCTAAATGATCTGCATGAAGGTGGGTAATAAAGAAGTCAGTGACATTCAGATTCACTGACAGCTCAATTAAGCCAGCCTGCATTGCCTTAAGACATTCTTCCCGGTTCATCCCTGTATCGATAATGAGATTACGTTCCGGCCCCTTGATCACATAGGAATTTAGAGCCTTAAGTGGATTTTTCGGCAGTGGAATTTCTATTCTAAACAAATTGGGTCGTATTTCTTGACACATGGGTTATGCCCTCCTTTAATGCTGTTGGAAGATAATTCATATTCACATTATAGCAGTACTACAGAGGCAAATATAGTAATTTGTTTGAGTATTCAGAACAAATTACTATATTTGAGCTGTATCTAATTTTCTATAGAAGGGGGCGAACCCGTGGCCTTACTCCAATGTATTTAGGGCTAAATGTTTCCGCAGACGGGGCACGTTGGTGTTACTTCAGTGAAGGTTTTTGAGCCAAATGGTCTTGAGCGACCATTTGGATGGGTTAAAAAAACCAACATTATCAAAATGATTGATATGCTGGTTTTGTGTATTTTGAGATATTTTAGGTATATTTTTATAATCCCAAGGGTATCAATACAATATTGCAAACTTCAACATAGTGTAGCTAATTTACAGCATTTGTTTCGCAGATGACACAGTTATCTCTAATACTGCTCGAACCCAAGAGAATTTTTCTTTCATACCCTCAAAGTCTTCACCTGATTTTAGAAAACGGGTAGTTCCTTTCAGGATAAAGCCTGTACCCTTAGCCTTGTAACCCTGGATTTCCTTGCTGGCAATGGAAAGAGTAACCTCGTTATGAACGCTTAGATTCTTTTCCGTTTTGTTATATCCGTAAGCTGGAATTAATAGTTTATCCTCAGGAGTAACCACAACATAGCTATTCCAGGTATTTACTAAATGCGGACCGTCGTCACCGTTGGTCACGATAGAGATGGCTCCGTCTGTGGGATGAGAAAGTACCTCCAATAATTTTTCATTAAGCATAAGAATACATCCTTTCTGTTTTGAAGAAGTGTTAGATAACTCATACTTGGCCACTGGTTGACACAATTATTGTGTCCTCTATTACTGCAATGCACTCAATGAATTTCGAATTACCATCTGCACAAAGTAATCGATGTGTTAGCCACCGGACACCCAGATTATAAGATATAATCCCCCCTAAACACAGGGGCAATTTTCAAATTAAGTATAGGGGCAGTTACCTTTGGCGCAATTTTCCTGAGCCTTGACGCTAGGTATTACCCTATATATAATGGCGGTAATTAAGATCCTACATATAAAGGATTAGGTGAGAGCAATGTTTATATTGGACGGTCAGGGTCGTCAGCCGTTGCATAATAAAATTTATAACCAAATTAAAAATCAAATATTAACAGGGGAATTGCCCCCAACTACCAAGCTTCCATCTATTAAAAACTTATCTAGTGAATTATCGGTAAGTCGTAATACTGTGGAGTATGCCTATCAACAGTTATATGCAGAAGGGTATATACACAGCAAGCCAAGAAGCGGATACTTTGTTTCAGCAATAGACCCTGAATTCCGCCCGGCGCCTCTCCCTCAAGTAGGCACGTCGCTGAAAGAAAGCTCTGAAGACGAAAAATCATTTGCCTTTGATTTTCATCCGGCTCGTCTTTCTCCAGGCAGTTTCCCTGTTAACCTGTGGCGTAAACTTTATATTGATTGTTTAAAGGACGATCAAAATCACCTTGCTTCCGATGGGAATCAGCAAGGTGATTTTGATTTGCGTTGCGAGATTCAAAGATATCTGTCGCGCTCTCGTGGTGTTTCTTGTGATCCTGAACAAATCGTTATTTGCTCGGGACTTCAAGATAGTCTTTCTATCTTAGCGCCCATATTGAAAGAAGATCATTCGAAATTGGCTGTAGAAGATCCTGGCTATTTCGTTCCAAAAGCTGTTTTCCGAAATCATTCCTTTTCTATCGCGACTGTATCTGTAAATTCGGATGGTCTGGACTTGGAGTGTCTACAGAACACCAAGAGTACTGTTGTATATGTCACACCTTCCCATCAATTTCCATTAGGCTATGTTATGCCTGTGACAAAACGATTAAAATTAATTGATTGGGCAGAATCTGTCGGGGGAGTCATCATTGAAGACGACTATGATAGCGAACTGAGGTACTTCGGCAAACCAATTCCTGCGTTACAAGGATTACATCCGCTAGGGAATATAGTCTATGTAGGTACTTTTTCTAAGGTATTATCTCCTGCGCTTCGAATAAGTTATATGGTTCTGCCTCATCGATTACTAACTGTCTATCGTAGGTTATTCAGCGAATATTTTACGAATGTATCTCTATTAGAACAGAGAACACTGCAAAAGTTCATGGAACTAGGGTACTGGGAACGGCATTTGCGTAAAATGCGAACAGTTTATAAAGAAAAGCACGACGCACTTCTACAATCGATTCACCGTCATTTCGGCACTCAAGTTAAAATCATTGGTCAAGGAGCGGGGCTCCACGTTGTTATAGAGCTAGTTGATAATCCTCTCAGTGAAGAGGAGCTTATCAAGCGTGCTGTGGAGAGCGAAGTCCGACTATTCCCGCTCTCTAGGACTTTTCTTCACAAAAACGGTAATAGATCTCAGATAATGATTGGGTTTGGCGGCATGAGTATTGAAGAAATTGACCGAGGAATTGAACTATTATATCGTACTTGGCTGCAGGAAGTACCTTAATAGCATGCCTGGAAAATCAAAAAGGCCTTGAAGTCAGGAGGCGTATATATGCCACCTATACGGATTATAACGGGAATCCCAGCCTACCTACTTTTTTATCAACACACTCTATGTTTTGCTTCAATGTACTTATTTAATTTTAAATAACCCCAGGTCGCCAAAGAAAACCAAAATGTGAAATTAGCCAATCTTAAGAGAAAATTAGGCTCAATAAACATCCCTAAGTTGACTAATACTCTTGAGTAGATCATGCTCATAACTATCCCTGACACAGGAAAGACATATACTAACGGCTTATGTTTAGGCAAAAGATAGAAATACATAATGTAAAATGCGCACCAAGATATTGGTGAGTCTATTGGCAAATAACCATAGCCGAAAGGACCAAAATTAATCCACCTAAAAACGTTTGTTAGATGACCAATTGTGAGTCCTATTACATCATACATGCTACCAAATGTAATTCCATATACAGCAAGACGACGGATTTCGGCTCTCGGAACAAGTACAATAAGTGCGAGAAGAAATATTGATAATTTTATCAGATGCATAAAGTAAACTGACATCAATTTTAAATCTCCTTAATTGGACTTCCTATATTCTGAGGGGGGTTAGATACGATAAAACCAACCTTCGTTTCTTACTCTATTAACCGAATACTCAGTTATTGTATCCAGTACTTATGAAATGATGTAAGTGACTGAATTATTTTAAACAGAGGGTTTTTCCCTGACTTCCATAGTTTACTTGATTAATGAGTTGAATTAACCGCACTTCACTTCACATACCTTCTAGAAATTTATGAGGTTCCTTAAAGAGAAAAAGCTATTTTCAACGCCCTTAAAAAGCAACTGCCACGCGGCTTTTATAACAAAGTGATCTCTAATCACAAATCTTTATAGTTTTTTATTTTTGCTTTATTTATGTTTGCTATGATATAAAGGAAAGCAAAGTAAAGAAGTTGGTGAATAGCTGTGGAAAAGACGATTTTAGTAGTCGATGACGATCCAGACATTGTCAAGCTGATCACGAAAAGTTTACGGCTTGAACAATTTGAAGTGATCGCTGCCCATTCCGGGCCGGAGGCGTTAGCGGTACTTAAAGAAAATCCGGTGGATTTTATTGTCCTGGACATTATGATGCCCCAAATGGACGGTCTGGAAGTCTGCCGAAACATCAGAAACAATTACAGTATTCCCATTCTGTTTTTAAGCGCCCGGGATAGGGACATTGACAAAATTATTGGCCTGGAGATTGGTGCTGACGACTATATGACCAAACCCTTCAGTGTTCAAGAGCTTACTTCAAGGATTAAGGCCCATTTCAGAAAGTTTGACCGATTGTACAACGAATGGAAAGGACTTAGGCAGGAGGTCGAGCCACAGAGATTTCCTTCTCCTTCCCCCCTGATTTTAAATCAAAAGACCTTTGAGGCATACTTAGACCAGGAGAAGATTGAGCTGTCCACCAAGGAATTTCAAATCTTGTCCTTTCTCATGCATCACCCCAATAACGTTCTGACCCGGGAGCAAATCTATGAAAATGTTTGGGCAGGGGAATATGGTGAGATAAATACTGTCACGGTGCATATCAAAAACATTCGCAAAAAACTTGGCAGCAAGTATGACTTTATTAAGACAATCTGGGGTATCGGCTACAAATATACGGAAGGGTAGGAAGGGCTATGAAGTTAAAGATCAAGCTACCGCTGCTGTTCATGTTGGTTTTTGTGCTGATCATCTTTCCGGGGGCAGTATTTATCAAAAATTTCATGCCGGAAAAGCCAAAAATCTTAAAATTACCCATAATGCCCGTGCAATTAGAAGTGGCCTTTTATTTGCTGATTCTCACCGGGATGGTGTTTGCCATTTTAGCCATCTATTTACATTTCAACATTACAAAACCCCTTCAGTTGCTTAATACCCGGCTGAAAAGGGTCAACATAAGCCGGCCCGTGATCTTAAGTTCAAAAAGACGGGATGAAATCGGAGAGCTATACAATCACTTTAATGAAATGGAAGACAGGCTTTATCAAGCCCACAAGGAACAGATCGGGATGATTGCCGCCATGGCTCATGACCTAAAGACTCCCTTGACGACTATCAATGGCTTTGTGGAATTGTTAGCCCTGCAGAAAAATCTTTCTGAAAAGGAAACCCAGGAATATTATGAGCTGATCCTCAAGAAAACCAAGCATATTGCCGAGCTGATTAACACCTTTTCTTCCTATACTAAGGGGGAGGTGGAATTGGATGCCCTGGATATGAAATCCGTCCCGGCCCAGAAGTTATTTGCCAGCATTGCCACTGAATATGAGACGGAATTATCCGGTTTTGATTTCGAACTGGCTTGGGAAAATAGCTTCAAAGCCAACCAGCCCATTATGATTGACGAACACATGATCCGCCGGGTTTTCGGGAATCTCTTCAGCAATGCCGTGAGGTATGGGGAGAGAAAAGACTTAAAGGTCTATATGCGGGGCTATGTCCGCGGCGAGTATGTCTTTTTTCAGGTGGAGGATAATGGTGCAGGTGTGCCGGAAAAGGAACTGCCTCTGCTGTTTCAGAAATTCTTTACTGTGGATAAATCCAGACAGAACCAAAACGGGGGGATGGGATTAGGTCTGGCCAGCTGCAAATCGATTATCGAGCATCATGGCGGTGAAATATCTGCCTTTCACTCCCATTACGGAGGATTGGGCATCCGCTTTGCCTTACCCCTTGTGAAGTGACCGGAAAAGGTCACTTCATTATTTTTTAGATTTGCTTTACAGATAATTATTTTCTCTTTAGCTGGATTTTACCTTTGCCTTGTATAATTCCATTAAAACCAAGGGAAGAGGTACATAATCATGAGTATTACTGAGTTATCGGTAAAGAGGCCTTCGGCAGTCTTTGTCTTGCTGGCCTTATTTATTGGTATCGGTATTTTCGGCTATAAGAGTCTGGGCGCGGATTTATACCCCTCTATCAACGTACCCATCATCACTGTCACCACCGTTTATAACGGTGCAGGTGCCGAAGAGATAGAAGAGGACGTTGTCAAGCCTATTGAAGATGCAGTTTCCGGGATCAGTGGAATTGATACCCTTAAGTCAATATCTAAAGAAGGTATTGGACAAACAATTATAACCTTCACGATGGAAACGGATATGAATTCAGCCTTTTTAGACGTTCAAAAGGCAGTAGATGGCGCCTCAGGCAAATTGCCGGAGGATGTCAATTCCCCGATTCTCAGGAAGATTGACGCGGATGCCCAGTCTGTCCTGACTCTGGGCCTCACCGGCACGATCCCCTATTACCAACTCCAAAATGAAGCGGAAAAGATTAAAGAGGATTTAGCGAAGATACCCGGCATTGGCCAGGTCAGCCTTCAGGGTGCCGAGGATAAGCAGCTGGCCATTCGCTTAGACAAAACGGCCATGGATTATTACCGAATTAATGTCAATAGCTTGCTGACAAAGCTAAAGACGGAAAACAGCAATCTTCCTGCCGGCCGGATAAGTCTGGATACCAGCGACCAAGCCGTTAAGGTAGTGGGACAGTTTAAAGATATCGATGAAATTAAGAATTTGTTAATTCCCAACTCGGAAGGAGGGACTGTTCGGCTGGCAGATATTGCCCAGATCCAGCTGGAATATCCCGACCAAGAACAAATCTTAACCTTGAATGGAACCAATGCCTTGGGCATCAGCATTCAAAAGCAAAGTGATGCCAATGTTGTCGAGGCTGTGAATAATGTCAAAGCTGAATTGCTGAAGATTCAAGCACAGCTGCCGGCAGGAGTAAGTGTCACAGTAACCACGGATAGTACTACTTTTATCAACGATTCTCTGGAGGATGTTAAATCCAGCCTTGTGGAAGGAGTCATTACAACAGCTCTTGTACTCTTGCTGTTTCTGCGGAGCTGGCAGTCATCCTTAGTGGTTCTGGTTGCCATTCCCACCTCCTTGGTTTCCACCTTCTTTATGATGTATGCCTTTGATTTCACCTTGAATATGATGACCCTCATGGCTTTATCCTTGAGTATCGGTATTCTGGTGGATGATTCCATTGTGGTTCTGGAGAATATTCAGAGACATTTAGGCATGGGGAAAAACCCGAAACAGGCAGCCATCCAAGGGCGCCGGGAGATAGGTATGGCAGCAATCGCCATAACTCTCTGTGATGTGGTTATCTTTATCCCCGTAGCCTTTATGTCGGGAATGGTGGGCCAGTTCTTTAAAGAATTTGGCCTCACGGTTGCCGTGGCATCCCTCTTTTCCCTTTTAGTCTCCTTTACGGTAACCCCCATGCTGGCTTCCCTATTTCTGAAAAAGAAGAATCCGGAAGAAGCTGGAGAGCTTCAGCCGGAAACTAAAAAACCAAGAAGATTTCCCCCCGTCTTGGACCGGGCAACCGAACTATATAAGAAGCTATTAATCTGGTCCCTGGATCACAGGTGGAAAGTTGTCAGTCTGTTAATTGCCGGCTGTATTCTGGCTGTCTCCTTACTGCCCCTGGGTTTTATTAAAACTGAGTTTACCCCCCAAAGTGATCAAAGCCAGATCTCCATTGAGCTGAATCTTACTTCGGGTTCCGGTTTAAAACAAACAGAGGACAAGGTCAGCCTGGTTGAAAATCAATTGCAGACTATGGCTGAAGTGAAGGATTATCTCACCACTGTGGGATATAACTCAGATAAATCCTCAGCCAATATTATCGTCAAGCTGGTGGACAAAAGTGAACGGCAAAAGAGCCAGACTGAAATTGCCACAGAAATGCGCCAGTGGGGGAATACGCTGCCGGGTGTTCAATTCAGCGTTTCTGAATCTCAATCCGCCGGTGGAAACGGCAAACCCGTTCAGCTAGTCATCAGTGGAGAGGACCCGGCTGTTTTAAAAGAGTTGTCCTACAAAGTAGAGGATATTGTCAAAGCCACCCCGGGGACGGCGGACGTCACTAATTCCGAGCGAACCAGTGAGAGCGAGATCCAGGTGAAGGTTGACAGGCTGGCGGCAGTTCAATACGGAGTAAATACCCCGGATATTTCTACGGTTCTCAGAACCGGACTGCAGGGATCGAAGGCCGGTATCTACCGGCAGAACGGGAATGAATATGATATTGTCCTCCGGTTTATGGATAACCAGATCAAAACTCCCGCTGATTTAGGTGCGGTCAAGGTTCAAAATTCTGCCGGAGAGCAGATTGCCCTGAATCAGGTAGCAGCCATTGAGTACGCCGAAAGCCCCTTGAAACTATCCAGGGAGGATAGAGAGAACATCGTAACCATCTCAGCAAATTTACAAAACAGTCTCCTGGGAGATGTGACTAAGCTCATTGAAAACCAACTGGAGGGCTTTAGTCTGCCTGATGGTTACACGATAGAATTCGGCGGCAGTCAGGAAAACATGGCCGAGAGCTTCAGCGCCCTGATTCAGGCCCTGATTGTGGCGATTGTTCTGGTCTATGCCATTCTGATCATTTTGTATGAATCCTTTTTAACTCCCTTTATTAGAATGCTTTCCTTGCCTTGTGCAATTATCGGGGCCTTTGGCTTGCTGGCTTTATCCGGGGAATCCTTGAATATCCTTTCCATGATCGGCCTGATTTTGCTGGACGGTTTGGCATCCAAGAACGGAACCTTGTTGATTGACTATACTCAAACCTTGATGAAACAAGGAATGCCCCTGCGAGAAGCCCTGATCGAATCGGGAACCACTCGCTTAAGACCCATCCTGATGACTTCAGCAACCATGATTGTCGGCATGCTGCCCTCGGCACTATCCAGCGGGGCCGGGAGTGAAATGAGGAGCGGAATGGCCATCATAATTATCGGGGGTATGATTACTTCGACAGTTCTATCCCCCATTGTTCTGCCGGTAGTTTATACCATGATGGATGATGCCCGGCAGTATCTGGCGAAACGAAAGAAGCCAATTCTAACGATCAGAGAGGTAGAAGATTATGAAGCATATTAAAGGGCTGGGCCTAGGCTTAGGGGTAGTGATCTCCGGAATAATCTTGGTTGCCTTAATATCCGGTTTCGGAAATAAAGAAGCAGAAGTTGTGCCGTCAATTAAAAATGTCACAACAGTGACAGCAAGTGAAGCCACCCTGACAACGGAAGTGGAATATGCCAGTATTCTGAAGCCGGTTCAAGAGGTGACCGTTTCCTCCAAAATAGCGGGCAGGGTTGCGACAGTTCAGGTTGAGGCCGGTGATAGAGTGGAAAAAGGTCAGGTGCTGTTCACCTTAGACTCGGGGGACTTACAAGCTCAGCTTCAGCAGCAGCAGGCCAATCTGGAGGTAAGCGAGGCCAATCTGGCCAAGACCGCAGGCTCCGCTTATGATCAGCAAGTCCTGCAAGCCGAGCAAACCGTGCAAAATAAACAAATCACTTATGAGGATGCCAAGAAAAAATATGATCTGAATCAACAATTGTATGCTAGCGGAGTCATCGCCAAACTGACTCTGGATGACTTCCAAAAACAATACGCCAGTGCAGAGGTTGATTTAAAAACAGCCCAGGATAATCTGAAACTCCTCAAAGAAAAATCCGGGCCGGATTCGGTCAGCGTGGCTTCAGCCCAAGTAAAGCAAGCTGCCGCCGGAGTGAATTATGCTTCTGAGCAGCTAAAAAATACGGTGATTACCGCACCCATTTCAGGAGTAGTCTCCGGGCGGAATGTAGATGAAGGGGAGATCATCTCCGGTTCCACCGCTGCTTTGACAATCATTGATACAGATACCATGATGGCCGAAATCAGTGTACCGGATAAAGTGGTGGCTAAGATTGAAAAAGGAGAAATTATTTCTCTGAAAATGAATGCTCTGGGAAACAAGCTGGTAGAGGGAGTGGTCGACTATATAAGCCCTAATGCGGACAGCAAGTCCAAGGCTTATACGATCAAGATTCTGCTCAATACTACGGATGACTTAAAATCAGGTATGTTTGCCAGAGTTATCTTGCCTGAAGCCGTAAAAGAAAATGTCCTGACCGTACCTAATGAGGCCATTAAAATTGAAAACAGTGGGTCAGTTGTTTATCTGGTTGCAGAGGGTAGTGTGAAAAAAGTCCAAGTGACCACCGGGCTGGCTAATGACAGGTTTACGGAGATTATCGATGGCTTGAAAGCCGGTGATGAGGTCATTACTGAAGGACAGATTTTTCTCAATGAAGGGGAGAAGGTTAATGTGGTGAGTGGTCAGTAGGGGTTGAGCGGGGGTTGGAGTGGTATGGGAATAAGAAATCAAAAAGGTGGGAGGACTGTCGGAGCATCCTGGAATTGGTGTGCCGCTATCTTCTGTAGGAGATATTCAGACTGACTATCGGTTTCTTGTCTGTGCAAATCACCTTATATTTTACAGGTGCGAAGATGGAGTTGTTTTCGTGTCGAGGATCTTGTACTTCCGGCGGGATTGTATGCGGATACTGTTCAATGATTTACAGAAGAGTGAAAAATTGAATACATTGGGGCGACATTTTTTGTTGGTAATGTAATTTTTTGGAGTGAATTTGTTTTGGGCTTACAGGCAAAGGTGCATGAATATTTATTGTAAAGTTTTTTCTATCATTGTAGAATGATGGTAGAGAGGAGATGTTTAATTTGACAAAAAGTAAAAACAATCAAAATGATAAAATGAAGAGACGGACAAACACAGAAATAATGTTGTTTAGTCTCGTTGCAAGTAAACCTAATTTTGGAAAAACATATCAGCCTAATATGAACACTTCACCTGTAAGTTGTTCAACAATACAAACCGATAATGCTACCGCTACAACATGTGCATCAACTACAAACACCGAACAAGAAAATGGTGATGGAGGTGATTAATGTTAAATGGGCGATATTGTTAAAGAGCTAATTAATGGCTTGCCACAAATTGTACAATTCTTCGTTCCAGGTGCGATTTTCTTATCTGTTTTTTATTTTATTACATATACAAAAGTAAAACAGGATGACTCGAAATACTTTATTTTTAAAAGCATAATAGCAAGCTACATAATATTTAGTACTACGAATTTCCTTTCTCAACTAATCTTTAATATATTCAAAATACATATATTGGGGAGTTTTTACCAATTAGTTAGTGCTATTATCATAGGCTATTTAGTAGCAAAATTTTATGAAAGTGTATTGTTTGATAAAATATTGAAGTTCTTAAAAATAGCTAGGAATATTCAGTCTGATTTTTGGAAGGATGTTGTTGATTATAAAAATGGAACATACATAAAAGTATTCCCAAAGAATGATGATAAGGTATATTATGGATATGTATTCAAGGTGGAAGAATCAGAAGGAAGTAGATATATATTGTTAAAAGACTGTGATATTTTTGATAATGGAAATAAACTAAATAATGGTAACAGTGAAGAAGCAGGAGTGATATTTAATACAAGTGATCTTAGTAAAATTGAAATTGAATATTCACCTAATAGCTATAAGAAGAGCCGATAAAAAGGCTCTTTTTCCTTTGAGGAGGTGAGATGAATATGGGTACAAAAGTAAAAATAATACGAAGTGACTGACCAATGTATTTCCACGTTTGTCTGAGATTCGAGACTGGTGCATGAAAGGCAAAATCAATGAAGAGATGTGTGTGCTTTTAAGCATAAGTCCTGACAGTTGGCACACATATATGTACTCCGGCGGAACGTCTAACAGGCTGTCATATATTGTCGTTCCGCGCAGGTTCCAGGTGCCTATGCGAAACGACAATATATGACAACGCTCAAGCATGTTTCGCCGAATAGGGATAATATTATAGGCTGTTTGATGTTCCCTTGGACTAGTAATCCAAGGGAACTTTTGTATAGGGGGGGCGCACTATTACGCGTATATAAACAAATGCGCATAAATAACATATTATTAAAAATTAGGCAAAACGACCCTCCTACGAATTAAATTGCTTCGGTTCTCACATTGAGACCGTGGCAGTGCTATATCGGGGTTGAGTGGAAGACTTGGTATAGGCGGGTTTGAGGAGTGCATGTTCGTTTCGGAGTGACTGAGTGTTTGGGGGAATATACTGGGCCCAATCGCAAGGGCATTTTTTGTTGGATTATCTTTTTATCGCGGGAGGAATTTTTGGAAAGGTGTGGAAAGTGTTAGGAGTGAATTATTCAATGATTTTCAAAACTACTAACACGGATTCAGTTTAATTCGAGAGAAAAGTTAATACAAGAAATTTAACTAATTACATTCCTCCAGGCGAATATCAAAAAGAAAATGATCCTCGAGCACTGTTCAGAGGCGTTGGTGTAAGGGCCAATAAACGGACAAATCGTAAAAGGATTCGTTTTTAATGGATTTTGGAGAATGGCTCTGCTAAAATAGGAGGCAAGCTGAACACTTGACCTTTTTGTGAGTGGTTGTTTAGTAATAATTTTTTTTGCTAGAATAAAAGGTTGTTGTTTGTTTATCATGTATGATCGCTATACCCGTTAAAGTCGAAACTATGAGGAGTGTAAAATAATGGATCAAGTATTAGCAGACAAAACTGAGCAATTGGAAAAGGAAGTTTCTGATGAACGAGCTCGACTCTCAAGTGATAGAATGGATATTTCTTTTGGGGAATTGATTAACTTATATCGTAATAAAGAATTGATAATACGACCAGAGTATCAAAGACTATTTAGATGGTCTTCAATACAGAAAACAGCCTTGATTGAATCAATTCTAGTATCTATACCTATTCCACCAATTTTTGTTGCAGAAGATGAAGATGGTGTGTGGGAATTAGTCGACGGCTTACAAAGAGTTGCGACTTTTATAAGTTTTTTTGGAGAATTAGATGCTGATGTTTCGAAATTGTCATATCAACTTTTAGATAATGAAGACGGCGGTGATGATTCGGAAGATATTGATAGTACGGATGATGAAAAACAGGTTGCCATAGGTAATAAATGGAGATTAGAAGCTGGAGGATTAATTAAGAACCTAGAAGGATTCGATATTGACACTCTTCCCAGTAAGTATAAGATAAATTTAAAAAGAGCTGTATGTAGAGTTGAAATACTAAGAGGCCAAAGTAATACAGCAATGAAGTATGAGTTATTTAAGAGATTAAATTCAGGTGGTTCAAAATTGACACCACAAGAAATTCGTAATGCTATTTATAGAGGTATAAATCCAAAAATCAATGAGTTAATCTTGGAATTAAGCCAAAATGAGATATTCCAAAAGTTAACTGCCCTAAGTAAACAAAAGAAGCAAGAACTTTATGAACAAGAGCTGGTTTTAAGAATTATCGCTTTTCTAAATAGGCTTGATAAAATAAATGACAATACTGAAAATTTCTTAAACTCTTTTATGGAAGAAGCCGTGAAGGATGACGAATTTAATTCAGAATATTACAGAGTAATATTCAATGATGTTATAAATATGATAAATGAAATCAATGATGAAAAAGTCTTTAGAAATTCAAGCAATTTGTTTGTTCCTGCTTATTTTGAAGGTATATTAATTGGCTTAGCTCACAATATAGATTTCTATAGAAATAACATTGAATTGCTGAAATCAAAAATACTTGAACTTAAAAGTGACATTAATTTTAAAAGATTCTCTG
>JGI2924J29684_1077770_pt1 | contig 22211 bp, 17 predicted proteins | sample BenlonsequencITS_FD_29684 | JGI IMG/M metagenome (IMG submission 29684)
GCGCAATGACGCCGTTCAGCTATCAGCGCCCCGAACGTATCGACCAGGCCATCGCCCTGCACGGGCCGCAGAGCCGCTACATCGCCGGCGGCACCAACCTGCTCGACCTGATGAAAGAGAACGTGCTGCAACCCGGCCAGCTCATCGACATCAACGGCCTGCCGCTGCGCGACATCGAGCAGACCGCCGAGGGTGGCCTGCGCATCGGTGCGCTGGTGAGCAATGCCGACCTGGCCTGGCACCCGCAGATCGAACAGCGCTACCCGCTGCTGAGCAAGGCGATCCTTGCCGGGGCATCGCCGCAGCTGCGCAACATGGCCAGCACCGGCGGCAACCTGCTGCAGCGCACCCGTTGCTACTACTTCTACGATACCGCCACGCCCTGCAACAAACGCGAGCCGGGCTCCGGTTGCAGCGCGCGTGACGGGCGCAATCGCATCCACGCGATTCTCGGTGCCAGCGAACACTGCGTCGCCGTGCACCCGTCGGACATGTGCGTCGCCCTGGCCGCGCTGGATGCCCGGGTGCATGTGGAAGGCCCGCACGGCCAGCGACGCCTCGAACTGGTGGACTTCCACCGCCTGCCCGGCGACCAGCCGCAGCAGGACAACGTGCTGGTGGAAGGCGAGCTGATCACCGCCATCGAGCTGCCGGTGGAAGGTTTCGCCAGCCACTGCGCCTACCTCAAGGTGCGCGATCGCGCCTCTTACGCATTCGCCCTGGTGTCCGTCGCGGCGGCGCTGGAGATGGATGGCGACATCATCCGCCGCGCGCGCATCGCGCTCGGTGGCGTGGCGCACAAACCCTGGCGCCTGGAAGAGGCCGAAGAACTGCTCAGCGGCAAGCGTGCCAAGCCCGAATGTTTCGCCGCCGCGGCCGACCGCCTGCTGCAAGGCGCACAGCCGCTCGCCGACAACGCCTTCAAAGTCGACCTGGCACGACGCGCCATCGTGCGCGCACTGACCGAAGCCGCCGGAGGAACCGTCCGATGAACAGCGCCAACTCTCCACTGGGCAAGCCGCTGGACCGCGTCGACGGCCCGCTCAAGGTCACCGGCAAGGCCTGCTACGCCGCCGAAGCCGAGGTGCCGGGGTTGCTCTACGGCGCCGTGGTGTCGAGCAGCATCGCCCGCGGCCGTATCAAGGGTATTGATGCCGCCGCGGCTGAAGCGCTGCCCGGCGTGCGATTGGTGCTGACCCATCAGAATCGCCCACCGGTGGCCAGCTACGACGAGCCCTACGAGGATGACGACGCCGCCGACGGCTCGCCGTTCCGCCCGCTGTACAACGACCGCGTGCTCTACAGCGGCCAGCCGCTGGCGCTGGTCGTCGCCGAGACCCAGGCGCTGGCGAGGCACGGGGCGAGCCTGGTGCACGTCGAATACGAGGTCGAAGCGCACCAGACCGATCTGCAGGCCGCGCGCGAACAGGCCCATGAAGCGCCGGCGGAGCTGCCGGAGCCGCGCGGCGATTTCGACTCGGCGTTCGCCGCGGCGGCAAAACGCATCGATTGCGAGTACGGCACCCCGGTCGAGCACCACAACCCGATGGAGCCGCATACCTCCATTGTCCAGTACCAGCCGGGCGGCGAGCTGCTGATCCATGACAAGACCCAGGGCGTGCAGAATTGCCAGCGCTACCTGGAGCAGGTCTTCGACATGCAGGGCAAGATCCGCGTGCTCGCGCCCTTCGTCGGCGGTGCCTTCGGCTCCGGCCTGCGGCCGCAGTACCAGCTGCCGCTGGCGGTGATGGCCGCACTCAAGCTGAAGGCCTCGGTGCGCGTCGAACTGACCCGGCAGCAGATGTTCACCTTCGGCTACCGCCCGCGAACCTTCCAACAGCTGAAGCTCGCGGCAGATGGCGAAGGACGGCTGCGGGCCATCGAGCACAAGGCCATCGGCCAGACCTCGCGCTTCGAGGATTTCACCGAGCACGAGGTGGAGTGGTCCGGCATGCTCTACGCCTGCGACAACGTGCGCCTCGGTTACCGCCTGGCGCCGCTGGACGTCTATACGCCGCTAGATATGCGCGCCCCCGGTGCGACAATCGGCGTCTATGCGCTGGAGTGCGCGATGGACGAGCTGGCCCATGAAGTCGGTATCGACCCGCTGGAGCTGCGCCTGCGCAACTACACCGACATCAACGGCAACGAGGGCAAGCGCTATTCCAGCAAGGAGCTGCGTGCCTGCTACCAGCAGGGCGCCGAACGCTTCGGCTGGTCGCGGCGCCCGGCGCAGCCACGCAGCCTGCGTGACGGTCATCAGTTGGTCGGCATGGGCATGGCCACTGGCGTCTGGGAAGCCATGCAGATGCCGGCCAGTGCCCGTGCCTGCATCGATGCCGACGGCAAGCTGCTGGTAACCAGCGCCACCGCCGATATCGGCACCGGCACCTATACCGCGATGACGCAAATCGCCGCCGACGCCATGGGCCTGTCGATGGCCGAGGTGGAGTTCCGCCTGGGCGATTCCAGCCTGCCGCAGGCGCCGCTTGAGGGAGGCTCGGCCACCGTGTCCTCGGTGGGAAGCGCCGTGCAGCGCGCCTGTGCAGGGCTGCGGCAAAAGCTGCTGGACGCCGTGCAGCAGTCGCCGGCATCGCCCTTTACCGGGGCGAATCTGGAAACCGTGGAGTTCGTCGATGGTCAGCTGCGGCTGAAAACCGGCGAGCATGCCGTGGCTCTGCGCGACATCGTGCAGGTCAGCGGCGCCTTGGAGGCCGAGGCCAGCGTCAAACCGGATGAAAAACGCGATGCCTGGGCAACCGGAACCCATTCGGCGGTGTTCGTCGAAGTGCGCGTCGACGAGGACCTCGGCACCATCAAGGTCAGCCGTGTGGTCAGCGCGATTGCCGCGGGCCGCATCGTCAACCCGAAGACCGCCGGCAACCAGATCGTCGGCGGCGTGGTCTGGGGCATCGGCCAGGCGCTGCACGAGGAGACGCTGATCGATCACAGGCTCGGCCGCTACATGAACCACAACCTCGCCGAGTACCACATCCCGGTGAACGCGGACATTCCCGAAATCGACGTGATCTTCGTCGAGGAGCACGACGAGGTGGTCAACGACCTGGGGTCAAAGGGGGTAGGGGAGATCGGCATCGTCGGGGCGGCGGCGGCGGTGGCCAATGCGATCTACAACGCGACGGGCAAGCGCGTGCGGGATCTGCCGATTACCCTGGATAAGTTGCTGTAGTCGCCGACGCGCAGGGTGGGCCTCGGCGCACCGCTGCGGCTGGGCCAGATGGAGCGGTGGTCGTGCCCAAGCTCCCGCGTGTGCACGCCGTGTTGGCGCTCTGCGTTCGAGGCGTGTGAACGCCTGCATCAAACCTTCATCACCCGCCTCAGCAAAAACCGCCTCACCGGCACCACTGCTCGCTCCTGCGCCAGCACGCACACCACGATGCATAACCCCAGATACAGCGGATAGAAGGCCGGCGTCAGCGCCAGTTCCCCCGCCTGTGCCACGCAATCGGCCCAGTCCTCGAGGCATTCCGCCGACACCGCCCCGAGCAGCTTCTCCGAGCGCGAGAAGAGGATGAACACCGGCACATGCAGCACGAAGAGCGGCAACGAGGCCGCGCCCAGGCGCTGTGACCAGTCGATCAACGCGGCACTGCGTGGCGTGGCGATCAGCGCGCAGAGCCAGACCAGCGCCAGCTGCGCCGGCAGCAGCAGGCCGTTGTGCAGCAGGAAGTACCAGTAGCGTTCGCCCTTGAGCAGCCACACCGTCGCCAGGAAGCTCGCCAGCACGAATGCCGACAGCGCCAGCCGTGCTGCGATGCCGAGCTGCCCGCCCGCCGCGCGCCATTCGCGGAACAGTCCGCAGAGCAGGATGCCGGCGAGAAATTCCGGCAGGCGCAGCAGCGGCATGCGGTGCAGCATGCCGGTGACGGGAATGCCGTAGGCGTCCTGCTGGATCGCCCACAGCGGCGGCAGCAGGTAAAGCGCGGCGATTGCCAGCAGCCACCAACCCTTGTGGCGCAGGCGCATCAGGCGTGGCGCCAGCAGGGGGAAGCACAGGTAGAAGAAGAACAGTGTGGAGATCGACCACAGCGGCGGGTTGAACGTCAGGTAGAGCGGGTTCCAGGCCTGCAGCATGAACAGCTGCAGCACGAAGTTCAGCGCCAGCTCGCGGTTGTTCATGAAATATTCGAGGGCGTCGCGGGCTTCGCCGCTGAGCTCCTCGTTGGTGTCGTAGACCACGTAGCGCAGGCTCGCCTTGGCATCGTCCGGGGGAATGCCGAGCTTGGCGATGATGGTCAGCACGATGGCCGTCAGCAGCAGGGAGAACAGGTGCAGCGGGTAGAGATTGGCCAGGCGTTTGCCGAGGAAATGCCGCGCCGGCTCGCGCAGTTCGCCCTGGCGACAATAGACGTGCGCCAGCAGAAAGCCGGAAAGCACGAAGAAGCTGCTGGTGGCGAAGAAGCCGACGCCGGCAAGCTCCGCGAGCCAGGTCGGCTCGCCCTCGACGTAGGCGTGCACGGTATGGAACAGCACTACATAGATGGCCAGCAGAAAGCGCAGCCATTCCAGCCCGATGAAATGTTCCGTGCGCGGCACTGCTCGCTCCCGTATTGATTGGTTGCGCCATAAAACGACGCCTATGCATGGGACTCGCATCCGCTCCAGCCGTTGCGCTGCACCGGTGATCGGGGCGTGTGCACGGCTGGGCGCCGCGGCGGTCGGAACGAATATCCGCAATTGCACGACGCCTAGCCGGAGGACCATGCACCCGTCATCGCTGCTTCGTTTACCCGCCGCTGCCACGCGCCTGCTGCTCGCCGCACTGCTGTGTGCAAGCACCGGCCAGACCGCCATTGCCCAGGAGGCCTTCGAGTGGAGCGGCCCCTTCCTCGCGCGGTTGGCCCAGCTGGACAGGCAAACCCCCGGGCATCTCGGCGTGTACGTCAAGGACATGCAGACCGGCATTTCAGTCTCCTACCATGGCGAGGAGCCCTGGTATTTGGCTTCGACGGTCAAGGTCCCGGTCGCCATCGCGGTGATGCGCCGGATCGAGCAGGACGAGCTGACCCTGGATAGCCCGGTGGCACTGCTGGCGTCCGACTACGTCGATGGTGCCGGCCCGACCAACAGCCATGCGCCGGGCAAGGCGTTGAGCGTGCGGTTTTTGCTGGATCAGATGCTGATCCACAGCGACAACACCGCCAGCGACATGCTGATCCGTCTGGTCGGCATCGAGCAGGTCAATGCCGTCGCCCAGGAACTGGCGCCGGAAGGGCTCGGGCCGATCACCTCGCTGGCGGACGTGCGACGGTTGATCTACGGCGAGTTGCACCCGGCGGCGCGTCAGCTCTCCGGCAAGGATTTTCTCGCGCTCAGGCAGCAGCCGAACGACGCCGGCCGCCTGGCGCTGCTGCCACGGCTGCTTGGCGTGGAGCGCCGCACGTTGGCATCGATCAGCCTGAACGAGGCCTACGAGCGCTACTACGCCACGCCGTACAACTCCGGCACGCTGAAGGCCTACGGCGACGTGCTTTCGGCGCTGGAGGCCGGGACTGCACTGGGCCCGGCGAGTACCGGATACCTGCTGAGCGTGATGCGCCGGGTCGAGACCGGCAAACAGCGGATCAAGGCCGGCTTGCCGCCCGGCACCGGCTTCGCGCACAAGACCGGCACCCAACGAGCACGTATCTGCGATGCCGGGCTGGTGGATCAGCCAGATTCGGACAGCGCCCTATCCACACGCCTGGTCATCGTCGCCTGCGTTCGCGGGGTGGCCTCCGCCGCCCAGGCCGAGCGCGCGTTGCGCGGTACCGGCGAGGCAGTCACCGCAGCGGGGTTGATCCGACGATGAACAGGTTGATCGCAGTAGGCGCATTGTTGTTGCCGCTGGTGGCCCTGACCGCCTGTACCGAGGAAGCCGAGGCGACCTGGAAGGATGGTCTGGAGCAGGAGCTGCGTCGTGTCGACGAGGCGTCGCCGGGCAAGCTCGGTGTTTATATCAAGCATCTGGGTGAGAACGCCGAGCTGCGCTACGACGCTGAGCGCTTCTGGTACCTGGGCTCAGCGGTGAAGGTGCCGATCGCCCTGGCCGTGCTACAGGGCGTCGACGATGGCGACTTCAGCCTCGATCAGCGGCTGACGCTGGAGGCCGAGGACAAGGTCGACGGCTCCGGCGATCTGGTCTGGCAGGACAACGGCGTCGACTACTCGCTGCGCGATCTGCTCAAGGAAATGCTCATCGAAAGCGACAACACCGCGGCCAACATGCTGATCCGCCTGGTCGGCGAGGACGAGCTCAACGCGCGCACCCGCAAGAGCATGGGCGGTGATTTCGAGGCCATCACCTCCTTCACTCAGGTGCGCCGCGACGTATATGGCGAGGTGCACCCGGATGCAGCCAAGCTCGACAACATGCAGCTGGTGGAACTGGCCTCAGCGCCGTTCAGCAAGCCGCGCTACGAGGCGCTGGCGCGGGTACTGAACCTGCAGGCCGATGAGCTGAAGGCCGCAAGCATGGAACAGGCCTATGAGCGCTACTACGCGCGCAAGCTCAACTCCAGCAGCCTGGTGGCCTACGGCACGATGCTGGAAAAACTGGTGCGCGGGGAGCTGCTGTCGGTCGAGAGCCGTGATCTGCTGTACGGCTTCATGAAGCTCGATTCCTATGACAACTACCGGCTCGAGGCCGGGCTGCCGGAGGACGTGCCCTTCATCCAGAAGACCGGCACCCAGCTCGAGCGCGCCTGTCACATCGGCGTGATCGAGCCGCAGGACGAGAGCCGCGCGATCGTCGTGGTGGCCTGCGCCGAAGCGCTCGATGAGGGCAGGGACGCGGGGCAGTTGTTCGAGCAGGTCGGCCAGGCGATCAGCAAGGCGTTGTTGGGCAAGCAATCCTAGGCGCGGGTTGCCTTGATGATCACGAATTTCGGCGTAGCGGCGACCTGCTCGGCATTGCCGAACAGGCGCTTGAGCTTGAGGTGGTAGCCGAGATGACGGTTGCCGACGATCCATAGCTCGCCGCCCTTGGCCAGTGCCGCCTTGGCCTGGGTGAACATGCGCCAGGCGAGGAAATCGCCGACCACCTGCTGCTGGTGGAATGGCGGATTGCAGAGCACCAGATCCAGCGAGCCGGGCGCCTGCTCGGCCAGGCCGTCGCCGGCGCGGATGTCGGCCGGACGTTCGCCGAGGATCGCCTGCCAGTTCTCCCGAGCCGACTGCACCGCCATGTAGCTCTCGTCCACCAGGGTCAGCTCCGCCTGCGGATTGCCCAGCGCATAGACGATGCCGAGCACGCCGTTGCCGCAGCCGAGATCGGCCACGCGCAGTGCACCGAGTGCCTGTGGCAGATGTGGCAGAAAGGCGCGCGTGCCAATGTCCAAGCCTTCGCGGCAGAACAGGTTGGCGTGGTTGAGCAGTTCGAGTTTTGGCTGATCGAGCCGGTAGCGAGTCGGGTAAGGCGACTGCGGCGCCGGTTTCTCGCTCGCCGTTGCGCTGAGCAGACGTGCCTTCTTCACTGCCAGCGAGGCCTGCACCGCGCCGATGTACTGCTCTAGCAGATCACCGGCGGCGCGCGGCAGGTGCTTGATCATCGCCGCGGCGATCACCTGCGCGCCGGGCGACAGCTGGCCGTGCAGGCGGATCAGCTGTTCTTCCAGCAGGGCGAGGGTTTTCGGTACGCGGATCAGCACCAGATCGAACGGGCCCTGGGCCATTTCGCTGGCCGGAACGAAGGTCACTCGTGTCTCGGATATACCGTTGCGCGCCAGATTCTTCTGCAGCGCCAGATGGGCCAGATGCGAGTCGCCGCTGCTGGTCACCTCGACATGCGCGGCCAGCGCGCAAGCCAGGGCACCGAAGCTGTCGTTGAGAATCAGCACCCGCGCGGCTGCCGGCAAACCCTGTTCATGCAGCGTGGCGAGCAGGTATTCGTCGGCGGCGTCAAAGGCCTGCAACGGCTCGTTCGGCTGCTCCGGCTGGCGGATCAGGTCGAGGCTGGCATAGGGGGTATCGAGAATAGGCATGAGAACTGGCGGTGTTTATGGGCGTCGGAAAGGAGTATCAAGACTTCAAGGGCCTGCGCGCGACAGACCCGGCAGATGCTCGGAGGGAGCGAAGTATGACCGCCAGCGAAGAGAAGTTCACCCGCCAGCGCCTGCTCGAGGTGCAGACGCTGACGTCCAACCTGTTCACCTTGCGCACCAGCCGTGATCCCAGCTTTCGCTTCAGCGCCGGGCAGTTTGCCCGTCTTGGCGTGCGCAAGCCCAGTGGTTGTATCGTCTGGCGTGCCTATTCGATGGTTTCAGCGCCGCATGACGAGTTTCTCGATTTCTTTTCCATCGTGGTGCCGGATGGCGAGTTCACCAGCGAGCTGAGTCGCCTCAAGGTCGGTGATGAGCTGCTGGTGGACAAGCAGGCCTTCGGCTTTCTCACCCTGGATCGCTTTCCCGACGGCCGCGACCTCTGGCTACTGGCCACCGGCACCGGCATCGCGCCGTTTCTGTCGATCCTGCAGGACTTCGAGGCCTGGCAGCGTTTCGAGCGCATCATTCTGGTCTATAGCGTTCGCGAGGCGCGCGAACTGGCCTATCAGCAGCTGATCGCCGAGCTGCCGCAGCGCGATTACCTGGACGGGCTGGGCTCGAAGCTGCTGTACCTGCCGGTGGTGACCCGCGAACAGGTTCCTGGGGCGCTGCATGGGCGCATCACCACCCTGATCGAGAACGGCGAACTGGAGCGCGCTGCCGATCTGCAGCTGACGCCGGAGCATTCGCGGATCATGCTCTGCGGCAACCCGCAAATGATCGAGGACACCCGCGCCGTGTTGAAAGCGCGTGATTTGAATCTGGCCTTGACCCGCCGGCCGGGGCAGGTGGCGGTGGAGAACTACTGGTAGGCGAGCGCCGATGCCGGCTTCCCGGCCCAAGCTTCACGGTTGCCAGCAAGAAAGCAAAAAGCCCCTGTCGGACGATCCGGCAGGGGCTTTTCTTATGGCGTGCCGCTGGCGCGGTTAAACGACGCCCTGGGCCAGCATGGCGTCGGCAACCTTGACGAAGCCGGCGATGTTGGCGCCCTTGACGTAGTTGATCCGGCCGTTTTCCTCGCCGTGAGCGACACAAGCGTGGTGGATCGACTGCATGATGCTGTGCAGCTTGGTGTCCACCTCGCCGGCAGTCCAGTGCAGACGCATGGCGTTCTGGCTCATTTCCAGGCCGCTACAGGCCACACCGCCAGCATTGGATGCCTTGCCTGGTGCGTAGAGGATGCCGGCCTCGAGGAACAGGTCCACGGCTTCCAGCGTCGACGGCATGTTGGCGCCTTCGGCGACGCAGACGCAGCCATTCTTCAGCAGCATGCGAGCGTCTTCGCCGTCCAGCTCGTTCTGTGTGGCGCAGGGCAGGGCGATATCGCACGGCAGGCTCCACGGACGCTGATCGGCCAGGTAGGTCACACCGAAATGCGCACCCATCTCCTCGAGGCGGCCGCGGCGGACGTTTTTCAGGTCCATCAGGTAGTCCCACTGCTCGCCCGTCAGGCCATCCGGGAAGTGCAGGGTACCGCCGGAGTCGGACAGCGAGATGACCCGGCCGCCTAGCTCCATGACCTTCTGCGCGGCGTACTGGGCCACGTTGCCGGAGCCGGAAATCGAGACGCGCTTGCCTTCGAAGCTGCTGTGGGTGCTCTTGAGCATTTCCTCGGCGAAGTACACGCAGCCGTAGCCGGTGGCTTCCGGGCGGATCAGGCTGCCGCCGTAGGGCAGGCCCTTGCCGGTCAGGACCGAGGTGAACTGGTTGGACAGGCGCTTGTACTGGCCGAACAGGAAGCCGATCTCGCGACCGCCGACGCCGATGTCACCGGCTGGCACGTCGAGATCCGCGCCGATGTGGCGGTACAGCTCGCTCATGAACGACTGGCAGAAGCGCATCACTTCATTGTCGCTCTTGCCCTTCGGATTGAAGTCCGAACCGCCCTTGCCGCCGCCCATGGGGAGCGAGGTGAGCGAGTTCTTGAAGACCTGCTCGAAGGCCAGGAACTTGAGCACGCCGATGTTCACCGATGGGTGGAAACGCAGGCCGCCCTTGTAGGGGCCGATTGCGCTGTTCATCTGAATGCGGAAGCCGCGGTTGACCTGGACGCGACCCTGATCGTCGACCCACGGTACCCGGAAAATGATGGCGCGTTCCGGTTCGACCATGCGTTCGATGATGCCGGCCTGCATGTAGTGCGGATGGGCTTCGAGAAATGGCCAGAGGCTGCGAACCACTTCTTCCACGGCCTGGTGGAACTCGGGTTGGTGTGGGTCGCGTTGCTTCAGGCGGGCGAGAAAGGCATCAACGGTTTCGATCATCAGTAGGCCCTCGGCGACCGCGCAGTGGCAGTCATTAATAATTTTTGGCGCGCGACTGTAGCAAACCTGCTTCGCACCGCGGAAGTGCGACATGGGTCTGAGGTGCATGTCAATGGTGCGCGCTTGTGAGCAGCAGCGGAGGATCGGCGATGTCGCCTAGCGCGGGGTATTCGGCGGAGCCTGGTCGGTCAGGTGCCGCCTTTCGCGCCAAAATGACGCATACCGTGCGTCGTTTTTGTGCAGAAAAATCGATGCGCTACGCCTGCTCAGTCGGCCAGCTCGCAGCGATTGCGCCCGCTACGTTTTGCGCGCAGCAGCGCGAAATCGGCCCGATTGATGGTGCTCGAATAGGTTTCCTCGGCGCGCAGCTCGGCAATGCCCATGCTCGCGGTGACGCCCAGCAGACTGTCGTTCACTCGCACGCCGAGTGCGCTGATGCTCTCTCCCATACGGGCCATCACCGCACCAGCGGTAGGTGCGGTGCATTCGGGCATGAGGATCAGAAACTCTTCGCCGCCCCAGCGACCGCAGAGATCCTGTTCGCGAATCTCCGCTTCCATGACGCGGACCACTTCGATCAATACCCGATCACCGACCTCATGACCGTGTTCATCGTTGATCAGCTTGAAACGGTCGATATCCAACATGACCACTGCCAGCGGGCGCGCATAGCGTTTGGCGCGCTCGCTTTCCTCGCGCAGGCGTTCGGTCAGCAGTCGACGGTTGGCGATGCCGGTCAGCGAGTCGAGTGTCGAGGCCTCGCGCAGGGAGGCATTCAGGTCGTGCATCATCAGTTGATAGCGATCGGAGATGCGCGCGACCTTCTCCAACTGCCGCAACTGCTTGTCGAAGCGTGCGGCCAGGCTCATTTCACGCTCGCGGGCAATGCTCTGGTAACCGTCAGAGACGCGGGCGATTCGCTCGATGCGTCCGAGCAGGTCGTGGTGGGCTCCCCACAGCTGGCTCAGGGCCTCCTTCAACGGATGGCCCTCGAACTGCGGATCGGCGAGGAGATCGGCAACCTCTTGCTCTAGCGGCGATGGCCCACGCATATCAACCTTCTGTCAGTCGTGACTGAGGATGGAAAAGGGGAAAGTGCAGTCTTCCTTGAACTCTTCGGCCAGCTCTACCACGCGCTCGTTGCGGATGTCGTAGTACCAGTTTACGGCCACCTGACGGCCATCCTGATAGGCCGCTTCGAGCAGGTCGAAGATGTCCATCATCGCCTTGATGCTGCTGGTGTTGAGATACAGCAGACGCAGTTCGAGGGCGAGCGGATGCGAGGCCTGGCCGAGGAAACGCTCAATCCAGTCATAGACCTGATGGAACAGTTCGTAAGAGTTTTCCGGATAGGAATCGCCCTGCATCGAGACGACACCTTTTTCCCAGTCCGAATGAATGGCGGGGGTGGATTGGCTGCCGGGGATGGAGAAATCGTTCATGTGGATGCTCTTGGAGGTCAGATGACGGCGCTCAGACTGATGAAGGAAAGTTCGTCGGAAACCGGTTGCAACGAGGCCTTGAGCGGCTCGCTGGATTTGCGCGCAATGTCGATCAGGCCCAGCCCTGCGCCGGAGGTCACATGTTCGTCGCGTGGCCGGCGCAATTGTTCCTTGTACAGCGCCTTCAGTTCCGCCTTGTTCTTCTTCGCCAGTTCGGCCACTGCACCGAGCAGCAATTGGCCGTCGGCGGTTTCGATCAGGTTGCCGGCCGAGACGACATAGCGGCCCTGATCATCGCGCGACACCACCACCGTGGCCCCTGCCTGCTGATCGGACCAGTTCTTCTCGCGGGTGTAATGGCGAATGTTCTGCGTCATCTCGATGTAGACGGCGAACACATCCATTGCCGATGACGGGTGGGCCTGTTCTTCGGCCATGTAATTGCGCAGCGCGTTGCCTATCTCTTCGATCAGGCTGCGCGAGATGGGGCCGTTGAAGCACAACATGATCTGTTGCTGGTTGTAGCATTCGCGCATCGCGAACATGTCAATCGGGGCCATTGCCAACTCCCTGTCTCAATCGAAACGGAAACATAACATCGTGATGTCGTCGCGCTGCGGATAATCACCCTGATAGTGCGCCAGCGCACGGCTGAAGGCTTCGCCTTGGTCGGCCAGCGGCAGTCTGGCGTGCGCGCGGAGCATGCTGGCGAAGCGGCTGTTGCCGAAGCCGTACCCCTGTTCGCCACCCGCCTGGTCGAGGAAGCCGTCGGTGGTCATGTAGAACGTCCGCCCCGGCTGCAGTTTGACGAGGGTGTTGTGGTACTCGCCGATGCGCTTGTCACCGATCGCGCGTCGCGCCGCGCGGACTTCCTGGACCTCCTCGCCGTCGCAGTAGTACAGCGCGATCTTCGCTCCGGCGTAGCGCACCTCGCGTCGCTGCAGGTCGACATAGGCCAGGCCGATGTCCATGTTGGTGGCCAGCGCATGGGCGTCGTCCTCTTCACGCAGCATGCTGCGGACGATCGCGTCGGTACGCGATAGCGCAGCTGCCGGATCATTCAGGCCGGTCGTGCCGAGCGCCTGGTCGATGGCGGCGTGGGCGAGCATGGTCATCAGCGCGCCCGGCACGCCATGCCCGGCACAATCGACTACACCGAACAGGCAACCGCGCTCGTCCGCCCGGTAGACATAGAAGTCGCCCCCGACGACATCACGTGGCCGCCAGAGCACCGCATGACGATCGCCCATGGCGCTGACCAGCTGCCGATTGGGCAGGATGGAGCGCTGGATGAGGCTGGCATAGTCGATGGAATCGTCGATCTTCTTGTGCGCGGCCGCCATGTCGCGGTTCGCTCGCTCCAGTTCCTGGGTACGCTCGCGCACGCGGTTTTCCAGTTCGCTGGTGTGGCTGCGAACCGTCTGCGCCATGCTGCCGAAGGCAGCGCTCAGCTCGCCGATCTCGTCTTTGCGGCCGAGCGGCAACGCTACATCGTACTGTCCGGCCGCCAGCGCCTGAGCACCGCGGCGCAGCTGGCGCAGCGGCTTGAGCACGCGCTTTTCGACCAGCCAGGCACCGCCGCCGATCAGCAGCAGGAAGAGCACCAGAAACAGGCCGATGGCGGGCAGCAGAGGGCGTACCTCGACCACCTGTGCAGTGCCGAGATCGACGGAGCTGGCGACGAACCATTGCAGTTCCGGTATCCAGCTCAGCGCCAGGAGACGCGGCGCCCCGTCCAGGGTGACGCGCAATGTCGAGACTGTTCCGGGTGCCTCGCGGCTGTCGGCCATCGCCTGGCGGACTGCCGTGGCGGCGCTGATATCGTCGAGCAGCCCCAGCACGTTGGTCGATAGCGAGCGCCCACGGGCCGTCTCGGCATTCAGCGTGACCAGGTTCTGATTCGGGTGCACCAGGATCGAGCCGTAGGCGTCGAGCACCATCGACTCGACTCCGACCTTGCTCGACTCGATGAAATCATCCAGAAAGGCGCGCAACCCGATGCCCGAGCCGACCAGGCCTAGATGACGATCGCCGTCGCGCACCTGCACGTTGAACCATACCTTGAGCTCGCCAGTGACTACGGAGCGGTCGACATTGATCGAGTAGGGAGCTGTTGCCTGCAGGGTCTGGTAGAACCACTCGTCGCGCGGATTGTCCGGGCTCATCAGGTAGCGCGGCGCCTGGCTTGGCTCCTGGCCCGGGCCGTTGGAGTAATAGCTGTTGCTGCTGGCAGACGCAGCGAAATATGCATGGTCGCCGAATGCCTGCTGGTAGCCGGCGGCTTCTTTGAAAAAGGTGTCGCGCTTGGCCGGACTGTCTTCGGCCTGCAGCCAGGCGACTGTCAGCTGAGAGGCGGCGAGACGCTGGGCAAGGGCCAGTTCGCGGGATACCGGCGCGAAAAGACGTTCGCGGTTGAGCTGTACGACGTTGCGCGCGTAGGCCTCGCCAAAGCGGTGCTGCACGCCAAGCAAGGCCTCCCGACCGATCAGGCCGGCGAGGGCGAAAGCGAGGAGACAGCTCAGCAACAGGGCCAGCAGTGATTTGCCGCGCAGTCCCAAGGCTGCCATGCGAAGTTCCCTCTGTCGCTAGATTGGCGCGGTGGATGATCGCCGGCCGGTTATCGAAAAGCGGCAATTATCCGACATAAGGCGTTTTGCTACTAGTCGATAGTCGTCTTTCTGACGCAAGAACGGAGCCGCTTGGGCTCCGTTCGTCTGGTGCAACCGTTACTGCGCGAGCTTCTTGTACCTGACTCGGTGTGGCTGGGAGGCTGCGTCACCGAGGCGCCTCTTGCGATCGGCTTCATACTCGGTGTAGTTGCCTTCGAAGAACACGACACCGCCATCGTCCTCGTAGGAGAGGATGTGGGTGGCGACGCGGTCGAGGAACCAGCGATCGTGGGAGATCACGATGGCCGAGCCGGGGAAGTCCAGCAGTGCCTCTTCCAGCGAGCGCAGGGTTTCCACGTCGAGGTCGTTGGACGGTTCGTCGAGCAGCAGCACGTTGGCGCCCTGCTTGAGGGTCAGCGCCAGGTGCAGACGACCGCGCTCACCGCCGGAGAGATCCTTGACGAACTTCTGCTGGTCGGCGCCCTTGAAGTTGAAGCGGCCGACGTAGCCGCGCGACGGCACCTCGTAGTTGCCGATGCGAATCTGGTCCAGGCCATCGGAGACCGCTTCCCAGACGGTCTTGCCACCTTCCAGGTCGTCGCGGCTCTGATCCACGCAGGCCAATTGCACGGTGTCGCCGATTTCGATGCTGCCGGAATCCGGGGTTTCCTTGCCCATCAGCATGCGGAACAGGGTCGACTTACCGGCACCGTTACCACCGATCACGCCAACGATGGCGCCTTTCGGCACGCTGAAGGAGAGGTTGTCGATCAGTACGCGGTCGCCATAGCCCTTGGTGACGTTCTTGAATTCGATGACCTTGTCACCCAGGCGCGGGCCGGCCGGAATGTAGATCTCGTTGGTCTCTGCGCGTTTCTGGAATTCCTGCGACTGCATTTCCTCGAAGCGCTGCAGACGAGCCTTGGATTTGGACTGGCGGGCCTTGGCGCCTTTGCGCACCCATTCCAGTTCTTCCTTCATGGCCTTTTCATGGGCCGACTGCTGCTTGGATTCCTGCGCCAGACGCGCCGATTTGGCTTCCAGCCAGCCGGAATAGTTGCCTTCGTACGGGATGCCCGCGCCGCGGTCGAGTTCGAGAATCCAGCCGGCGACGTTGTCGAGGAAGTAACGATCGTGGGTGATCGCTACCACGGTGCCCGGGAAGTCATGGAGGAAACGTTCCAGCCAGGCCACCGAGTCAGCGTCCAGGTGGTTGGTCGGTTCGTCCAGCAGCAGCATGTCCGGGGCCGACAGCAGCAGGCGGCAGAGGGCGACGCGGCGCTTCTCTCCGCCGGACAGGTGCGCGACTTTGGCGTCCCACGCCGGCAGGCGCAATGCATCGGCGGCGACTTCCAGCTGACGCTCCAGGTTGTGACCGTCGGATGCCTGCAGGATTGCTTCGAGCTTGGCCTGCTCGGCAGCCAGGGCATCGAAATCGGCGTCCGGCTCGGCGTAGGCGGCGTAGACGGCATCCAGGCGGGCCTGGGCGTCCTTGATCACACCAACCGCCTCCTCGACGACTTCACGCACGGTCTTCTCGGGATCGAGCTGCGGCTCCTGCGGCAGATAGCCGACATTGATGCCCGGCATGGCGCGGGCTTCGCCGTCGAACTCGGTGTCGACGCCGGCCATGATGCGCAGCAGGGTGGATTTACCGGCGCCGTTCAGACCGAGCACGCCGATCTTGGCGCCAGGGAAGAACGACAGGGAGATGTTCTTGAGAATCTCACGCTTCGGCGGAACGACCTTGCTCAGCCGGTGCATGGTGTAGACGTAAGAGCCTGTTTTGCCTGCTTTGTCACTTTTTGACATGGTTTGATTCGCCTTTAATCCTGCTTTTTCAGAGAGTTATGGTAGCGACAAGCGCTTAAATTCTGGAAAGCAAAACGTTAGATTTTGCGTTGACCCAAACTTGTTCCTGACTATATTTAGAAAAGTTATTTTTTATGAGGGAGCAATATGGGTCTCCAGGTCATAGAGCAGGTGGTGAATGGTGCTCGCAGAAAGCTACTGGTGCAAGACTACATCCCGGTTTACTACCCCAACCTCTACATGACCATGGAGCACTCGGGCAGAGCACTGGAAACAACCAAGAAGTACCTTGAGCATCTAGTTGTGCTTGAGCAGTTTCTAGCCTTCTCCTCTATTGATCTGATTTCTCGCATCGAACAGCGCCCTGCCAGCCAATACCTGACAGACACTGAACTTTCTCGGTTTGTGTCGGACGCGGGGTTCAGCAAGGAAACCCTGGCCATGAAGTATGCGGGGATGCGTTTGCATCCGACTGCCTACAAATCCGTTGGCAAAGTCCATGCGCGGCAGCGAATCGAGGCGGTACGCGATTATCTGGCCTTCCTCTATGACAAGTTGGGTGATCACTCATCACGATATGAGGCGGTTGACGATGTGAAGAAGCGCATCAACCGCAAGATCAAAGCGGCCAGCCCTGCGTGGAAAAAAACGCGATTGGACGAAATGAAAGGACTGACAACCCAGGAGCGAGATCGATTGCTGGAGATTCTGCGCCCTGACAGTCCGATCAACCCCTTCGCTGATCCAGCTATTCGATTACGTAATTACATCATTTTGCTTTTGGGTCTGGATATGGGGCTTCGCCGCTCCGAGATGCTGCTGATCAAGACCAGCGATATTCACTGGCACAGTCGTCAACTAGCGGTGGTCAACCTGGAAGATGAAAGCCTCGATCCACGAACCATGGCCCCGCAATTCAAAACCCACGAGCGCATGCTGGTGATGACCGATGACCTGTATGACGCAATCACTGAGTACGAATCGAAATATCGCCACAGGAAGCCCCGTAACGGCGCATCGCAAGCGAGAAGGCATCCGTTTTTGCTTGTTGCGCACAAGCGAAATGAGGGCGGACCTCTGACCATCAAGGCAGTGGATGGTGTTCTGTCCAAGGTCCGAGAAATAGCGCCGAAACTGGCTCATGTGCACCTGCATATCCTGAGGCATGACGCGGTTTACACGATGCTGGAAAGCATGCGTGAGGAACTGGCAACGCTCACGCCGGAGGATCGCACCACGCAAGTTCAAAAGACCCTCACATGGATGTTCGGCTGGAATCCCGCATCAAACATGCCCGGCCTCTACGGCGCGAAATTCTGGAAGGAAGAGGCAGACAAAGCGATACAGAAACGGGCCGAGCGGCTTAAGGCCATCCGCCAGAAGACCGGCACGACAAAAGGGGGTTCAAAATGAACATCTCCGTAGAAGCACTTCAGGCCCCCACGAAGGACAGCCTCGATGCATGGCTGAACACACCTCGCCTGGCGAAATGTGGGGAGGTGTTCACACCCGCAGAACCGATGTGGAGTCCGGATAAATCGACCAGTCAACCAGTCAACTGGGAGGCAGCTATTGCCTGCGTCTCGTCGGATTGGCAGCCCTGGTTGCACGCAGCCCTGGCGTACCGAATGGCCAATGCGGCAGCGCGCACGGTTGCTAATACCGCCAGTGTGTTGTCGCGGGCTGCTCAGAGCGAGATAGACCCGCTCAACGAGGGTCAACTGATCGCTTTGCGGGAGCGATTTAACTATAGAGAGTTCAGTCTCATTGCAGCTTTCATGGAGTTTTGGCACGACTGCGAGTCACTCGAACAGCACCCGTCGCAACCACTGATCGACGCCTACCAGGCACTGCCCAGGAAAAAGAGTTCGAGCAACGACGTGATCCTCACACTGGACCCCGAACAAGGCCCGCTCACGCAGGTGGAGCAAGACGCGCTGTACCAATGGATCCATGAGCAGTTTTGTCACGGGCACTTAGATTTCGAGCAGTACCTTTACCTGCGCATATTGATGATTTACGGGCAGCGTGGCGCTCAGGTGCGAATGATGATTTTTGCTGATTTCACGAAGAGCGACCAGGGCTGCAATGTCAGGTTTCATTGGGTAAAGCAAATTGACGACGAGGCAGGTTGGCGAGTAAAGCCCGAAACATTCAGTCTGGATGAGGACCTCTACAACACCGTGCAGTCCTACAAGGCAATAGTTCTGGCGCAACTCTGGCAAACCTATCCAAACGGTGCCGACTGGAATGCAGCCATTGAAAATGTGCCCATCTTTCGTCGGAAGCTGCATGATGAAGCTGAATGTCGTGAGCGGATGTCTCCCCCTGTTTTGCTCGATAGCCCCCTTCAAAAAGACCTCGAATACGCGCCGCAGCCAATCTTTCATGCCGGAAAAAGCACAATTCATGCTTGGCTTGCCCGCATCGAGCGGATGGAGTCCTTTCCGATTTCGCCTCGCACCCATCAGCCGCTGAAAGTGACGCGGGGCCACCGGTTCAGACATACCCTCGGCACGGACCTTTCCAATGCGGGGCAGGATGAGTGGACAATGGCCCGTGCATTGATGCACAGAAACACTCACACAGTGCGAAAGTACCGCGCCATATCGGCGGAGTTGATGGCGTTGATCGACGCGAAGATGAGCGACCAGCTGGCCTTGGTTGTGAATGCGTTCACCGGAATCATTGTCGCGGATCGTACCTCAGCTGAAAACGGGGACCGAGCGGATCGACAAATCGAGGATGTGGCAGTATGCGGTGCCACTGCCACCTGCCATCTTGATGCGCCGTACACCTGTTACGCATGCGGAAAATTCCAACCCCTTCTGAACGGCAATCACCATGCGGTCCTTGAGCGATTGGAGCGTCGTCGGGCGCAAACCATTGCCACGGATAAAATTACCGGCGTGCTCTGGGATCGGGCCATTCTGGCTTGCCGTAAGGTGATTCTGGATTGTGAGGCCATGCTCCGATCCGGGAGGGAAGACGAATGACCGATGCGTTTTATTCTGAATCGGCGAATAACATTGTCGATTTTAAGCCCAGGAGCCAGCTGGCTGCGGAGGCTCAACTTGAGGCATTTATCGAATGGGCAAAACAGACCCTGCCCAAAGGCATTCCCAGTCGAGTGCACGCGAGTATTCTCTGGGAAGATAGCAGTTGGCACCCGCATGGATTCACAGGCTGTAACTTCTCGGCGGTCGGATCAACTAGATCTGCCCCAAAGGCAATGCAGGCACCCTTCACGGATTTTGCCAAAGCCTTACTGGTGTATCGAGGGGTGTATTTGCAAAAAAAGGCGGTGGGAGGCTGGATGGGTTCTCTGAGGGCGCTGGAAGCCGCCCTACTCGAACTGACCGGCACACGGGATGTGACGCGGGTGTCCGCCGCTGTTTGCAATAAAGCGTGCGAGTACATGGACCGTTACTGGACCAAAGGTAACAACGCATACACGTACAGTAAGTCACTTGAGACCATCATCAGCCTGATGCGGGCCAAAAATCTGCTCAATTCGGATTTCCGGTGGACCTCTCCGCTGACAATTAAGCCTAATGGCACGCTCAAGCAACAAAGAGCAGATCGGGAACAGAAGCTTCCCAGCCCTGACGCGATCAGAGCCCTCGGGGAAGTGTTCTCAAACGAATTGACCCTCCCCCTCGATATCGTTGTGACCTCCGCCTGTGCGCTGTTGCTGAGTGCCCCCAGTCGCGTGGGTGAATTGGCGGATGTTGAATTGGATTGCGTGGTATTTAAAGAGGATAACCAGGGTAATCGGCGCATGTTCCTGCGCTGGCACTCGGAAAAGATAAACCAGGTGACGCTGAAGCCCGTCGTTAAGCCTGAGATGGAGCCGGTCGTCGAACGGGTCATTACGTTACTGAAACCGATCACCGATGAGCCGCGTGCTTACGCCGCCTGGCTAGAAGACAATCCCGATGATTTCCCCCCCCACGAAGGAGTGCCATCTAAGGGACCTGATGAACCGCTCACGTACGCCGAATGCTGTGCCGCAGTGAAACTCACCGTTCATGAAACATCCCACCCGCGAAGCGTATTCAAAAGTAAGTTCCTGAAATCCGTAGAGAAGCAAAAGGCGCTCAGCCCCGCCGCACGAGCCCTCTTGGCCGATATCCGTGACGGGTGGGACTCCAGCGCAGGGCAGCGCATATATGTTAAGGGCAAGCAAAGATTCCAGAGTATTGAGTTTGACGACCGATGCATGATCACGCTTCGCAAGCTCAATGTGCTGTTGCGGGAAAAGTATCTTCCAAAAGATTTTCCATACACCACGCCATACACGGAGGGTAAAGCTCGGGTTAAATACCGTGATGCGCTGTTTACCGTGCGCACGGGAGCAATGGCAAAAAACTCAGGTAACGAGAAACACGAATTTGGTGTGGAGATCGCGGCGCACTCTAACCGATTGACAGCGCAATTAGGCGGTGCGAACGACCCGCGTATTAAAAGTATGTTTGAGCGCCATGGCTACCCCGGCATCAAGGTCAACACGCATGCGTTTCGGCATGAATTGAACACGCGGATGCACCAGGCCGGTCTGTCGCAACTCCTGATTGACGCCTTCTCCGGGCGTACGTCGAGGGGATCGGTCTACAACCATGAAACCATCGAGGACCGCACCCAGAGGGTTGCGGCGTTCCACCCCAAAACTAAGCACAGCACCGGTGCTCAGCGTCTGGACAAGGTCAAAACAAATCAGCCTCTGACTCTTGGTGATGTAAGGGAACTGCGCGAGGGTGAACCGGACCGCGTTGTCCATCAAACCCATCTCGGCGTCTGTGTGCACAATTTTGCTTACGAGCCTTGCCCGAAAATGGGAGCCTGTTTGGACTGCGGGCTGCTCGGCTGCGTCAAAGGGGATGACGTGAAGCTTGGCAACCTCAAGGAAGAACGCGACGACCTTAAACTTCGCCTCGATAAAGCTCTGGATGCGCAGTCTCGGGATGTCTTTGGGGCATCGGAGTCAGCCAAAAAACTGAGTGAAAAGCTCTATAAGTGCGAGGCGTTAATCCTAACGCTGGAAGACCCCAAACTCGAAAACGGTGCCATTGTGTGGAACGCCGATAACGGTTGGACGCTGACCAAGAACGCCGCCGCAATGTCGGGGCTGATCGAAGTCAAAGTCATTGAAGGGAACCAGACGCAAGAGGGGTTACCATCTCTGGATGACGTCTTGGCCTTGCTGGATGAGATCGAGGGTTAACGATGGGACATTTAACGCCAAAGGATGAGAAACGTATCATTAAGCTGATTGAGGAATGGTCAGAGCCGAAGCTGACCTGGCCTTTGCTCGTCGAGGCCTGCAAAGAAAAACTGGGTATCAGTCGTGCTCGCCAGTCCCTGATGAATCTACCTGCCGTGGATTTAGCGATGAAGAATTGCAAGGCGGCATTGAAGGCTCAGAAGCTGAAGCCGGGCTGGATTAGCGATATTCAGGCAGCCAACGAGCACATTGAGAAACTGACAACGACCAATCAGAAGCTGTTAGCTGCTGTTCGAGATATGCATAGCCGGTTTTTGATCTGGCAAGCCAATGCGGATATGCACGGGCTAACGCAATCGATGTTGGAGCGGCCGGTTTCACAGCTTCGAAAAAAGACCTGATCCGGTGTCAGAAATTTACCTGGAAAAGACTCAGCTACGACCTGAAATCCGAGCATTCGGACCATACTCCGCGCTACGTTCTGGAAGGGGAATGGATAGCCCCCACCACTACCAACCACCGGGCAGAACAGATGCTGCTGCACCAAGGCCGGCCGAGGAATTTGAGTGGTACCGTGTGAGTAAGGCGGTAGGGAACGTACGCAACCATGGGCCGGAATTGATCCAGCCGATCGAGGTAGACGACGAGGCCTGACCACCATTGAATCGACCCAGATACGTAGTCAGTGCTGACTGTCCGCTTCTGGCGATCTCGGCAAGTGCCGACAGGCAGAAATCGGCCGATTCTGTTGAAAAAGTAGGTTTAGCGGCAGCAAGGCGGTCGGATGTACCTGCTGTCGAAGTGGCTGCAAGCCACTT
>JGI2924J29684_1077771_pt1 | contig 22211 bp, 21 predicted proteins | sample BenlonsequencITS_FD_29684 | JGI IMG/M metagenome (IMG submission 29684)
CCCCCGCCTCGGCAGGCTCGCCCGGCGCCCCCCCGCCGCGCCGTGGGCCGCCGCGGGCGTCTTCCTGGCGCTGTGGCTCGCGTACGCGAACGGGCTGCGCCCAGAGCCTGTCGTCGCACTGGGCGCGCTGCTCACCTGGTGCTCCATCGAGCGGACCATCGCGACCGGTCGCCTCCTGCCCACCGCGGCCGCGGCCATCATCGCCTCGTTCTGCCTCGGAGCCGCCCCCGGCGGGCTCATCGCCGCCGCCGCGCTCCTCGTGGGGGTTCGCCAAAGCCTGCGCCGCTTCTCGTCGAGGGCGAAACTTGTCAGTGGTTCGAGCAAGGCCAGCGTCCTGGGCTGGTTGGCGGTGCTCGCACCGATTTTGGCCTCGGGGACGCTGGTGGTGCCCGTGGTGTTCTGGAATCAGGGCCTGGCCGGGATTGTCGAGGGCAACTTCCACGTCAAAACCACAATCGGCCCCAACCGCGCCTGGTACGAAGAGCTGCTGCGCTACTACTACTTGTTCCTGCCGACCGCGGACGGCTCGCTCGCCCGGCGCTTCGGCGTGCTGATCGCGTTCCTGTGCCTGGTCACCACGGCGTTGATCCTGCTGCGGCACAAGCACCTCGCCGGTCTTTCCCGAGGGCCTGCGGTGCGGTTGGTCGGGATCTTCATCGGGACGATCTTCTGCATGACCTTCACCCCGACGAAATGGACCCACCATTTCGGGATCTACGCGGGCATCGCCGGAGCCATCGCGGCGTTCACCGCCGCCGCCATCGGGCCCAAGGTCATCGCCCGCCGACAGGCCCGGACGTATTTCGCGGCGGCTGCCCTTTTCATGCTCGCCATCGCGCTGACCGGATGGAACATGTGGTGGTACGTCTCGTCCTGGGGCGTGCCGTGGTGGAACCTCCCGCCCGTGGTCCACGGCTACAAACTCGCCGACATCGTGCTCGTGCTCGCTGTCGCGGTCGCAGCGTTCGCGTTCTGGCAGCAACTTTTCGGCCGCGCCGACGAGCGGAGCCCACGCCCCGCGAACCAGAGGCCGGGCGGCGCGAAAACCCTGTGGGTCTGGAGCCTGCCCGCGGTCTCGTTCGCGATGGTGGCGTTCATCCTGCTGTCTTTCCTCAAAGGCGCGTGGACCCAGCGGAACAGCTTCTCGTGGGCGAAGTCGAACATCCACTACCTGACGACCGGCGACGGCTGCGCGCTCGCGAACGACGTGCTGGTGGAAGAAGACCCGAACCAGGGCGTGCTCGCCCCTCTGGGCGGGGAGGACCCGGCCTCGGCCCTCAAAGGGAAGGAGCCCAGCGCATTCGCGGCGGACAAGCTCTGGCGCAAGCTTTCCACCACCTACACGGACTACACCGACATCAACGCGGACCAGCCCGAACCGACGGCCCAGCCTGTCCAGCAAGGCCAAAAGCTTTTGCCCTTCGGCCTTGACCCGCAACGCGTCCCCGTCCTCGGCAGCTACGGGAACACGCAGCCGTCGAGCGTCACGACCAGTTGGTACGAGCTTCCCGCGCCTTCGGCGCAGAGGCCGATCATCGCGGTCGCCGCCGCCGGGCAGATGTCGGCGTTGGGCACGGGCGGCGTTTCGGTCGGGTCTCCCACCGGGCAGGTGGTGCTCGAATACGGCCGTATTGGCGCAGACGGGGCTGTCGAGGCGCTCGGGCAGAGCAAGCTCTACGACATCGGCGCGCTCAACCCCTTCGGCAACGGCCCTGGTTTCGCGTGGCGCAATCTGCGCCTGCCCCGCGCGGCGCTGCCCGCCGAAGCCAACGTGGTGCGACTGCAGGTGGCCGACCAGTCCGCCGCCGCGGACCAGTGGGTCGCGTTCACCCCGCCCCGGGCCCCCGTGCTGCGCACCTTGAACGAGGTCGTGGGCGAGGCCCCGTCGCTCATCGACTGGCAGGTGTTCTTCGAATTCCCCTGCCAGCACCCGATCCGAGTGCGCAACGGCATGTTCGAGATCCCGAAATGGCGCATCACCCCAGATCGCAACGGCAACGCGATGAACAGCGAGCGCTGGGCCTCGGGCCGTTACGGCGGACCGCTCGGGGTCACCCAGCGCCTCCTCTCCCCCACCACGGTGCCCACGTACCTCAAAGGGCGCCCGGACCTCGATTGGGGCTCGTTGCAGCGCTACACCCCGTACGCGCCCGAAGCCGTGCCCGCGCAGCTTGAGATCTCCGTCGCCGAGCACAGCGGTCTGTACACCCCCGGCCCCATGTACACGATGTACGGGAAAGACGAAGACGATTAAGCCCGTCTGAATCCGTGGCGCGCAGCCCGTCGGACGACGCCGAAGCGAAGAACGCCTACGACAGCCTTGCGAGGAGCATGGCCCGTCATCCGCATTCGCATATGCGCATACGGGATAAGGAAAATTCATCCGACGCATGAATGTCGAAAAGAGTGAGAGCGCCCACACTTCTCATTAAAATCTCGTTAGGTGAGGGACATTGACGAAACGATGCTCTACATTGGCGCACCCGAAAAACACCTGATCGGAGCATCGTGCGCTTCTTCACAGTGGCTAGATTTCAGGGCGCGGACTTCCATAGGCTCGAAAAGAACATTCGCACTGCCATCGCGAATGCGAAGAAGGACGAGCAGCAACGAACCACCGAATGAAGTAGCAGGAGCACGGAAGGACTCATGAAACTCATCAAGGAACACCAGCCCGCTCCCAAGGTCGAGCTTCACGATGGCGCGTCCATCCCGCAGGTCGGACTCGGCGTCGCCAAGATGTCGGACGCGGACACCAGCGAAGTCGTGAAAGACGCCCTCCAGATGGGATACCGGCACATTGACACCGCGGCCAAATACGGCAACGAGCGCGGTGTCGGCCAGGGAATCGCCCAGTCCGGCGTCGCCCGTGAAGACATTTTTGTGACCACCAAGCTCTGGTTCGAGGATTTCGACGACGTCACCGCGAGCTTCGCGCGCAGCCTCGACCAACTGCAAACCGACTATGTCGACCTGTTCCTGATCCACTGGCCGGTGCCGCAACTCGGGAAGTACGTCGACGCGTGGAAAGACATGGTGCAAATCCGGGAGTCCGGGGCCGCCCGCTCCATCGGCGTCTCGAACTTCGAGGCGGAGCACCTGGAGAACGTCATCGCAGCCAGCGGCGTCGTCCCGGCGGTGAACCAAGTCGAGCTGCACCCCTATTTCCAGCAGGCGGCGCTCAAACAGGCCAACGCGCGGCACGGCGTCACCACCCAGGCGTGGAGCCCGCTGGCCCAAGGCATCGGCCTGCTCGACAACCCAGAACTGTCCGATATAGCGCAGAAGCACGGCAAGAGCATCGCGCAGGTCATCCTGCGCTGGCATGTGCAGCTCGGCCATGTCGTCATCCCGAAAACGAGCTCATCGCGCCGCCTCGCCGAGAACTTCGACATCTTCGACTTCTCGCTCGACACGAACGACCTCGTTGCTTTCGAGTCGCTGGACGACCCCGAAGGCGGGCGCCTCGGCTGCCACCCCAACGAAGGCTACTCGGCCCATGTCTCGCCCCGGAGCAAACAGCGCGTGGCGGAGATCGAGAGCCAAGAGAAAAAGAGCAACAAGAGAGCGGCCTGAACTCCTCCTCCACGCACAAGGCCGCAAGGAGGCAGGTTTCCCGACAGGGAGCCTGCCTCCTTTTTTGCCCGAGTTTTGCCTGTCCGCGCCCAAGCAGAGCGCCCGCGGCGGACTCGCGAGAGGGGCTCGAACCCCCAGACCGGACAGTTCCTCAGGGCAGGCGGCGCGGAACGCGGCGCCCCTGACTGCGCCGCTCTTAGCGTCCGGTGTGCGCGTCCTTCCCCGGCCCGCCGCCTTCTGACTCGCCGCCCTCAGACTCCTCGCCCTGATCCTCGTCCGCCAGCCCGAACGTGCCCGCCAGCCACCCGGTGGCGGCCCCGGCGCGCGCCCTCGAAGCCTCCTCCAGTTGCGCGGAGCGGGCCTCAGCGCCTCGCTCCGTCGCAGCCCACGCCGTCGAGAAAAGAAGAATCCGCGCGGTGAAGAAGAGGAACACCATGAAGCCGAGGATCGGCCCGAAGGTCTTGCCAGCCGGGCCGTTCGTCACGCCCTTGAGCAGCAACCAGGCCAGCTCCAAGAAAATCTCGAACAGGACCGCGCCGATCAGCCCGGCCTCGAACGCGTCCCGCAACGCCACGGCCTTGCGCGGCAGCCGCGAGATCACAAAGGAGAACAACACCCATGCGGCAAGCGTCGCGAGCACGGTGGAGGCGATAGTGACGACGCTCTGCGCCCCGGACCAATCGCCGAGGCCGACCCTGCCGATAGCCTTGCTCAACCACGAGCTCTTGGACAAGGTGATGAGGCCGAAGACGACGACAAGCGCCAATCCGAAGCTCAACAGAGCGAACAGATCGCTGAATTTGGTCGCGAACCAGTTTTTATCGTCCTCTTCCTGCTGCCACAGCTGGGTGAGCGACTCGCGAATCGCCGCGATCCAACCCAAACCAGACCACAGGCCAAGCCCCAGACCCACCGTCCCGACCGTGCCCCGCGAGGCGATCGCGGCGTCGATGAGCTGGTTGAGCTGTTTGGCGAGGCCGCCCTGCGCCGTGGAGGTGATGCGGTCTTTGATGTGGTCGAGCATCTCGGGGTTCTGGATGAGCACCTGGCCGAGGATCGCGAAGCCGATCATGATGAGCGGGAACAGTGAGAGCACGCTGTAGTACGTCACCCCGGCGGCGAAGAAATCCGCCTTGCGGTCCTGATAGCGCTCGACCGCGCGCACAAGGTGGGCCAGCGGCGGCCATTTTTCTTGCAGCCCAGCGAACCAGCTCTGCAATCGGTCGAGAACGCCCTCTTTCTTGTCCTGCGCCTCTTCGTGCGCCGCGCCGGTCGCGGCCGCGCTTTCCGTCAACGGTCAGCTCCTTTCAGAACGCCCGTGATCGGGCAAAAACCCCACAGCGTCATAGACGCGGGCCAGCGTCGCGCCAGCGATCTCCCTGGCGCGCTCGCCGCCTTCGGCGACGATTCGGTGCAATGCCGCCCGATTGTCGAGCCACCCGAGGGTGCGCTCTCGAACTGGCGCGGCGAACTCCACGAACGCGTCCGCGAGGTCTGTTTTGAGCGCGCCGTACCCCCCGCCCTGGTATTTGCGGGCGACTTCCTCCGCCGTCGCGCCGGTGAGCGCGGCGAAGATCGCGAGCAGGTTCGACAGGCCCGGCTTCTGGGCTGGGTCGAAGCGAACCTCGCCGTCGTTGTCGGTCACAGCGGAGCGGAACTTCTTCGCCGAAACCTTCGGCTCGTCCATGAGCTGCACGATGCCGGACTCCGAGGAAGCCGATTTGCTCATCTTCTTCGTCGGCTCGCGCAGATCGTAGACTCGCGCCCCCGCCTTCACCAGGCGGGCCTTGGGCACGACGAACGTCTCGCCGAAGCGGTGGTTGAAGCGCTCGGCGAGGTTGCGGGTCAGTTCGAGGTGCTGGCTCTGGTCTTCGCCCACCGGGACCAGTTCGGCTTGGTAGGCGAGGATGTCCGCGGCCATGAGGCACGGGTAGGTGAACAGGCCCACCGAGGTCTGCTCCCCTTGCTTGTCCGATTTGTCCTTGAACTGCGTCATCCGGCTCGCCTCGCCGAATCCGGTGAGGCAGCTGAGCACCCAGGCGAGCTGGGCGTTCGCCGGGACGTGGCTCTGCACGAAGATCGTGCATTGCTCGGGGTCCAGGCCCAACGCCAGCAATTGCGCGACATAGCGGAGCGTGTTCTCCCGCAGTTGCGCGGGATCGATCGGCGTGGTGATGCTGTGCTGGTCCGGGATGAAGTACAGCGCCTCGTAGTCCTGTTGCAGCTGCACCCATTGTTTGATGGCTCCGAGATAGTTGCCCAGGTGGATGGAGGAGCCGGTGGCCTGGATGCCGGAAATCAGACGCGGCCGCGTCATGCCGCGTACTCCACGACGATCGGGGCGTGGTCGGACCAGCGCAGCTCGTAATGCTCCGCCCGCTGGGTGACGGCCTTGACCGCCCGGGCGGCGAGCGGCTTGTTCGCGACGTGGTAGTCGATGCGCCACCCAGCGTCGTTGTCGAAGGCTTGCCCCCGGTACGACCACCATGAATACGGGCCCGCCTCCCCCGGATGGAACGCGCGCTGCACGTCTGTCCATCCTGAGCCATCGGCGAAAACCTCCCCGATCCAGGCCCGCTCATGCGGGAGGAAACCAGAGGCTTTCAGGTTCCCCTTCCAGTTCTTGATGTCCAGCTCGGTGTGCGCGATGTTCCAGTCCCCGCAGATCAGCACGTCGCGCTTCGCGTGGGCAAGCGGCTTGAGGTATTCGCCGAAGGTTGTGAGGAATTGGTCCTTCTCGACTTGGCGCTCGGTCTGCGCCTCGCCCGAGGGCAGGTACAGGCTCGCGAGGGTGAGCTTCCCGAAATCGGCCTCGATGTAGCGGCCGGATTCCGCGAATTGCGGATCGCCGTGGCCGATCCGCACCGCGTCGGGCTCGCGCCGAGAAAGAATCGCGACGCCGCTGCGTCCTTTCTGGGCGGCCGGAGCCTGCACAAGCGTCCAACCGTCCGCGAGAGCAGGCGCGAGCGCCGCGCGGGTCTCCGGCTCAGTGGCCCGCACCTCCTGCAAGCAAACGTAGTCCGCCGGGGCGGCGCTCAGCCAGCCCAACAGCCCCGTGTTGGCCGCAGAGCGCGCTTTGACAGCCGCGCGGACGCCGTTCACGTTCACAGTGGCCACAGAGAATGCCTTGGACGCAGAACCGTTCGATTCGGACACAATACGGAACAGTAGCAGAGCCTCACCGCGCGGCGGACGGAAAATCCTGCTCAGAGGCGCCCTCGTGGTCCGAGGAGCGCAGCAGGGGCGGCTCGTGCCCCGCAGGGGAAGAGCCCGAGTCGTTCGTTGGCAGCTCGACGAGTTGCTCCGCCTGCCCGATGGGGGAAGCCTGCCAAAGATTTTCCTGGGGCACGTCCTGGGGAACCGGGGAATGGGGCGTCGGGGAACTCTGGCGCTGGGTGAGGACAACCCCGGCCAAAAGGACCACTGCGCCCACTCCCTGGAAAACGTTGAGGCATTCGCCGAGCAACAACCACGCCATGAGCACTGCGACGGGGATCTCCAAGAGCCCGAGGATGGACGCGACTGTGGGCCGGAGCCGGGAAATCGCCGCCACCCCGAACGGGTACGCCAATCCCGTCATGAACCCCAACGCGAGCAACGGCACCAACGCGCCCGTCTGACCGCCCGCCATCGTCACCGATTCGGAGCCTTTGACCGCTGGGGCGAAGCCGAGCGCCACAAAGACTCCCATGACCACCGCCCCGAAGAGCAGCCCGCCCGCCGCCAACGCGGTCGGGGCGACGCGGTCCGAGAAACGGTGCCCCAGGATGAAGTACGCCGCGTTGGCGCTCGCGGCGGCCAAGCCCCAGAACACCCCCGCACCGTCGATGCTCGCGCCAGAGAACACCCCGAGCACGGCAAGCGCGCCGACGAGCGCGACCGCCGCGCCCGTGAGCACCGTCGCCGACGGGCGCACCCTGGCGGAGACCCAGAGCCACCCGATCACCACCACGGGCGAGAGGTATTCGAGCATCAGCGCGATCCCGACCGACATATGCTGCGCCGCGCTGAAGAAGCAGAACGGCGAGACCGCCATCGAGATCAGCCCGTACAGGGCGACGCCGCGCTTGTGCCGCCACACCCCGCGCGCCCAATCGGGCTCGAACCACTGCGCCACGACCGCGGCCGCGACCGCCGCGACCGCGAGCCTGGTGAGCACGATGCCGCCCGTGGACCAACCGGCCTGGGTCAGCGTTTTCGCCAGCGGGCCGGACACGCCAAAACACACCGCCGCGCCGACAGCCAACGGCAAGCCGGCGAATTGGGCTTCACGCCTCGACTTCATGAACATGTCCTCACCTCCTGGGAGTGCGGAGCACATGGCGAGTCGCAGGAATTCGTCATGAGCTACTGGGAGTTTCACTCCTGAAAGTAGCAAAATTTTATGTCATGCGTCAAGATGTTTTGAGTCATGACAGAACTCAAGCGCGGTGCTCTCTTCAGCCAAGACACTCTCACCACCTTGCTGGCGCTCGCGCGCCTGGTGAACTCCGAATTCGGCGGGCCGGACGTGCTCGAAAGCGCCGAAACACTGTGCGCCTTCCTCGACGAGCACGGCTGGACCGGGCGGCGGGACGGGGACAAAGCCGAGCTCGAAGCGATGCGAGCCCTGCGGACGCGGATCAGCGCGCTCTGGGAGCTGCTCGAGAACGAAGAGGCCTTGGTCGCCGAAGTCAACTCGCTCCTCGCCACCACCAGGGCCAACCCTTGGCTCACCCGCCATAGCGAAGCCCCCTACTGGCATCTGCACTTCAACCAGCCCGACGACCCGCTCGCCGAACGCATCGGAGCCGAAATCGCCATGGCCTTCGCCGAAATCATCCGCTCGGACGAGATCAGCCGGCTCAAGCAGTGCGCCGCTCCGGACTGCTCCGCAGTCCTGGTGGACCTGTCCAGGAACCGTTCTCGGCTGTTCTGCGACATCGGCAACTGCGGCAACCGCATGCACGTCGCCGCGTACCGCGCCCGACTGCGCAAACTGGGGTAAGGGCGCACGGGCGCCTGACAGCGGCGAACCTGCGACGCCCGCCCAGGCAAACGCCTCGGCGCCGATCAGCCCCGCGCGGAAAGTTTCGCGAGGAGCTTCGCTCCCACGCACTCGGGCACGAACTCCCCGACCGCCCCGCCGTGCCCGGCGACCTCTTTGATGAGCGAGCTGGAGATGTACGAGAACTCCGGCGAGGTCGCCACGAAGAACGTGTCCACTTCGGCGAGATGGTGGTTCATCTGCGCCATAGCGATCTCATACTCGAAATCGATGCTCGTGCGCAGGCCCTTGACAATGGCCTTGACGCCTCGGCGTTTGGCCCCGGAGACCAGGAGCCCTTCCCACGCTTCGACATCCACATGCGCGAAGCTCGCCGTCGCCTCACGGATCAGCTCCATCCTCTCGTCCGAGCTGAAGAGAGTCTGTTTTTTCGGGTTCGTCATCACAACGACGGTGAGCCGGTCGAAATGCTTCGCGGCTCGGCCGATGACGTCGAGATGCCCCAATGTGATGGGATCGAATGTGCCGGGATAGATGGCGTGGCCCATACCGGTCAGCCTAATGCACCCGCCGGGCGTGTGCCACGAGCATCCTTTCGGCGTATTCCGGGGGCGCGCGCCGGCCGCCAGCCAGTGCACCAGCCGCACGAGGGCGGCTGGTGCAACAAGAGCAAAGGGTCAGAGGTCGAAGACCAACCGCCCGCCGTCTTTGGAGCGCGACACGCACACCAACATGTGCCCTTGCTCGCGCTGATGCTCGGTGAGGGTGTGCTCTCGATGGTCGACCTCGCCTTCGACGACCCGCTGCACGCACGTCCCGCAGAAACCTTGCTGACAGGAGTAGCCCACATTCGGTTTGACCCGGCGGATCGCCGCGAGCGGGCTCTCGTTCGCGCCGACCTGGACCGTTTCGCCGCTTCGCGCCAGAACCGCCTCGAACGCGACCCCGTTGACCACCGGCGGCGGGGAGAAACGCTCGAAATGCAGCTCCACCGAAGAGTCAGCGCCGATGCCCCGGCGAATCGTCTCGATCATCGGCGGCGGCCCGCACGCGTACACGGCGGTGTCCCCGTCCACCCCGGCGAGCAGATCTTGCGGACACGGCAGGCCGTGCTCGTCGTCGGTGCGCACCCGCGCCCCGGGCCCGAAGGCGAGCACTTCGTCCAGGAACGGCAGGCTGTCCCTGTGCCTGCCGGTGTAGAGCATGCTCCAGTCAAGGCCGAGCCGGCTGGCGAGACGCACCATCGGCAAGATCGGGGTGATCCCGATGCCGCCAGCGATGAAACAGAGCTTCTTCTTGAGCGAGGCGGAACCGGGCAGCGGCATCATGAACGCGTTGCGCGGCCTGCTGACCTCGACGAGGTCGCCGACCTTCAGACTGTGGGCCTCGACCGAACCGCCGTTGCCGTCTGGAATGCGCCGGATCGCGATCCGGTACTCGCGCTCCCGTCTCGGATCGCCGCACAACGAGTACTGCCGAACGCGGCCTGAGGGGAGGTACAGGTCGATATGCGCCCCGGCGTGCCACTGGCCCAGCTTGATCCCGTCCGGCGCGGCCAGTGTCAGCTGGCAGACGTTCTCGTCCTTCGCGACGATCCGCCGATCAATGAGGAGCATCTTCCTGCGGTTCGGCACCGCGGCGAGCCGGACCCGCTCCGCGTCGGCGCGTCCGACCAGAGTCACGGGCACGACGTAGTCGAGCGCCCCGCCGATACAGCGCATGAGGATGTCTTTGCGCCCAGCCCCGTACAAGCTCGGCGGCACGCTGTTGGCGTGCTCCTTCAACACGCCAACCCGCAGCAAGGACTCGCGCACCGCGCGGCGGACCGGACCAGTCGCCTCGGCTGCGGCGCCCGGTTCAGGCATGGAGCGCCCGCGCGGCCGGCGAGGTGGCGAGGTACGCGACGGCTTGCGCGGTGTTGCCCTCGGTGTCGGTGGTGTACTTCCAACGGAAAAGCCGCAGCGCCGAGCGGAGGAGGAAGCCCATCTGAGGGATGGAGCCGCGCCGCCATGAGGCGCGCAGTTTCCACATGAGCCGGAAATACCCGAGGTTGGGCAGCGACGGGTCGTGCCGCACCAAGAACTTCGTTCCGCGCAGGATCACAGTCAAGAAGCCGATACTCGCGATCAAGCTCATGACCGCGCGCTGGGCGTAGCCCATGCCGAGATACATGGCGAGGTTGTGCGCGACGTGCCGGTGCTCCACCTCTTCGGCGCCATGCCAGCGGAAGAGGTCCGCCATGACCGGGTCGACGTCGAGCTCGTCCCACCGGTTGTTCAGGACCCAGTCGCCCAGCACGGCGGTGAAGTGCTCGACCGCCGCGACCAGGGCGACACCGGCTTCCACCGTGTTCGCCTTGCGCTTGGGGTCGGCATAGTCGATGCGCTCCGAGAGGCGCTCGGCCACCCATTCCACTTGGCGCAAGAAGGGCTCGCAGTCGATGCCGTGGCGGGCGAGGTACTCCACTGTGGCCTTGTCGTGGCTCTTCGCGTGCACCGCCTCTTGCCCCATGAAGCCGATCACCTCCTCGCGGATGCGCTCGTCGTGGACATACTCCAAAGCGTCCGTGAAGACCTTGCAGAACCACCGTTCGCCGGTGGGCAGGAAAAGGTTGAGCGCGGTGATGAAATGCGAGCCGTACGGATCATTCCGTATCCAGCAGAGCGGAGCGTGCCCGAAGTCGAACTGAACGTCCCTGGCGTGCAAGGCGATCTCTTCGGGGGCGAACGTGTCCGGTGCCCCCGCTGCTGCGTGCAGTTCGGCAGCCATAGGCTTCTCCTTGCGTCCAAAATCAGGTGTTTTCGCTCAAGAGTATACGCCCGAGTATACACCTGCGCGAGCCGAACAAGCGGCGCCCAACAGGGCGCCCGCCCCCATGGCGAACCGTTACGATGAGCCTGCCGTCACCGCAGAACAACCCCGAAAAGAGCCCATGCGAAACGCGAAACTCCCGCTTCTGTTCGTCGTGGCCGTGGTCGGCGTTCTGATCCTCGGCGCGGTCTGCCTCGTCGCGCTGAGCGGCCGGGGCGGGATCGCCGTGGCGCCGACGGCAGGGCAGGGCGCCGACAGCCAGCCGGCCCCGACCGGGTCGAGCATCGCGGCCGCCCTCGCGGGACCACCGCCGCCCTGGGCGGGAAAACCGACCACGGCGCCCAGGAACAGCTCGTCGAGCCCGCCGCCGAGCCGGCCGAGCCCCGCGTCATCGGCGGTCCCGGCCGTCCAGGGCCCGCCGATGACGGTCTCCTACTCGGTCACAGGGTCCGGACCGGCGAGCATCTTGACGTATTGGCGGGGCGACCACGACATCGCGACGGAGCACGACGCCCCGCTGCCCTGGTCGCGCACCGTCACCCTGAACGAGCAGAGCAGCATCCGGCTCAGCGCCCAAGTCGGCGCGGGCGACGCGCACTGCCAAATCTCGGTCGACGGCCAGTTGCCGCCGAAGCGACCGGGGCTTATTTCGTGACGTGCCAAACCACCCCGCGCCCCGGTGTCCACGACCGCTGAGACGGTCGCCGCGCCACAGCGGATTCTCAGCTCTTTCCCAGCGCCGCAGGCTTGCACGAGGATTGCGCCAGAGCTAGCATCTGCGGGGAAGATCTGTTGACCAGGGGAGGCTTGGGCCCCTGGCAGTGAAACCGCATGGGAAAGGACCCCGACAACCATGTCCCTGACCGTTCTTGCCAGGACCGCGCTCTGCGGCGCGGCCGCCCTGCCCTTCGCCCTGCCCGCGAGCCTCGCCGCCGCAGCCCCGGTGACCGTCGCCTACCAGGTCGTCGGCTCGGGCAACGCCACCGAACTCGTCTACTGGGACGAGAACGGCGCGAAACAGACCTTGAACGCGGTGCCGCTGCCGTGGAGCAAGACGGTGTCGATCCCCAAAACGATCCCCATCCACCTGAACGTGGTCGTCCCCAACGGGGAAGTCACCTGCAAGATCGCCGTGGACGGCAAGCCGACCTCGGAAATCAAAGGGAAGTACTCCGCGCGGTGCAGCGCGGACATCACCGGGTCCTGAACCTGACCGACGAATACCCTCCTCGGGTATAATCGCGTCATGAGCGAAGGAGTTCCCGACCCCGCCCCGCCGAACGACGGCGGATGTTGCCGCACAACCGGCGGCAACACCGAGGGAGCCCCTTCAGCATTGCTGGCGCAGACCGAGCAACCGAGCGCTGGAAACCATGCGGCGAAAATCTCGACAGCCACACGGGGCTACAACGAAAGCAAAGACAACCACCTGCGCAGATTGCGCAGGATCGAAGGGCAAGTCCGAGGCCTGGCCCGGATGATCGAGCAAGACGAATACTGTATCGACGTGCTCACCCAGGTTTCGGCGACAACACGGGCCCTGCAATCGATGGCATTGGGGCTGCTGGACGAGCACCTGAAAGGGTGTGTCGCGTCAGCGATCCACCACGGGGACGACGCCGACGCGAAAGTCGCCGAAGCCGCCGCGGCCATCGCCCGCCTCGTCAAATCCTAAGGAGCCCCATGACCGTCCAGAGCTACTATGTCACAGGCATGACCTGCGGGCACTGCGTCAGCGCGGTGAGCAAGGAGCTGAGCGCGATCAGCGGCGTCTCGGACGTTTCAGTCAACCTGGAAACCGGCGAGGTCCGGGTCGCCTCGCACACGCCGCTCGGCGAGGGGCAGGTCCGCGACGCGGTCACCGAGGCAGGGTACGGGCTCGTGTAGGAGCTGCCCTCGGAAAATCCGCCGCGGCGCGCATGACGGCCGCCCCCATGCACTCCGCGAAGAGTTCTCGCGACCAGATCGAACACGCGCAAAACCAGTCGCCTAGCCTGGACGCATGGAGCCGAAAACACTGCTCTACAGCACCCAGGCCGTCCTCGCCATCGACGGACTGGTGTTCGCGTGGGCGCTCGCCCTCGGCGTGCTCAAATACCGCCAGATCCTCGCCTCGCCGGAGCACCGCGCGCACCCCTACACCGACATCGCGCACCGAGCCGCGCTGCTCTACTCCTTCGCCATCCTGCTCATCGCCGCATTCGTGCAACTGAGCGTCTGGCCCCCTGCAGTCAACCTCGCCGCCGCCCTCGTGGTGATCGTCTTTTTCGTCTCAGCGATCGCCGCATACGCCTACCACGGGGTGCGGCGGGACACCGAGAACCAGTTCGCCGGGGCTGGCTGGCTCCTCCGCGCGAACATGGCGCTGCTCGTCGTCGGCGAAATCGGCGGTTTCGCCGTTGTTTTCTCCGGGTTCCTGTGGGGTTTGCGCTAAACCCCAAGACAGGCGAACTCGACGCGGGTGTCGCCGTACTCATACGCCTTCACGAGGTCGAATGCCGCAGGCCACATCGTCTCGTTCGACCTTTTGGAGCGCTCAAGGACCAGGAGCGCGTCGTGGGCGAGCCAGCCCTGCGCGAGCAGCGCTTCGAGCAGCCGGGCGATTTCCTCGTCGCCGATGTCGTACGGCGGATCGGCGAACACCAGGTCGTACGGCTCCGGTGGCGGCGACGAGAGCACCGCGAGCACCGTCGCCGCACGCACGGAGACAACGCCTTGAACGTCGAGCTCCGCAATGTTCGCACGCAACGCGGCAACAGAAGAGCGCCCCGAGTCGACACAGAACGCATGTGCCGCGCCTCGGGAAATCGCCTCAAGGGCGAGCGCACCGGAGCCCGCGTACAAGTCCAGCACCCGCGCGCCGTCGAAGGCCATTTGATTGCCCAGGGCGCTGAACATCGCGGCCCGCACTCGCTCGGCGGTGGGGCGTGCGCCCGTCGCCGGGGTCCGAAGCCGCCTGCCCCGGTGCTCTCCCGCGACAATCCGGATCATCCCAGCTTCACCTGCCTGCCAGTGCCCGAAGGAAAAACCCCAGGTTCGCGGGGCGCTCGGCGAGACGGCGCACAAAGTAGCCGTACCATCGCCCGCCGTAGGGCACATAGGTGCGCACCCGCACGCGCGAGGCGGCCAAGCGCGCCTGCTCGTCCGCCCGCACCCCGTACAGCATCTGGTGCTCATAGCTCGACGCGACGCGACTGGTCGCCGCGGCAAGTCTGGTCGCCTCGGCGATCATCGCGGGGTCGTGCGAGGCCACCATCGGGTAGCCGTCGCCCTCGAAAAGCACCGCAAGGCAGCGCTTGTACGAGGAGTCGACCTGTTCTTTGTCCTGGTAGGCGACAGATTTTGGCTCCTGGTAGGCGCCCTTGCAGAGCCGGATCCGCGAACCTGGGCCCGCGAAATCGCGGCAGTCCGCCTCGGTGCGCTTGAGATAGCTTTGCAGCACCGCGCCGGTCCACGGGAAGTCCGACCGCAACGCCCGCACGACAGAAAGCGTGGCTTCGGTGGTGGTGTGGTCCTCCATGTCCACGGTGACCAGCGCGCCGACCTCGTCGGCCTTCGCGCACAGCGCCTGCGCGCCCGCCAGCGCGAGCGCCTGGCCGTCCGGCAAGAGCTGCCCGAAGGCAGAAAGCTTGATGGAGGCCTCGAGCGCGCCGTCGGGCAGGGGCTGCCCACGCGCGGCGAGCTCGTCGCGCACCCGTCCCAGGCCGTCCAGCAGATCGCGGTGCGCTTGGACAGCGGCCTCGGCTTGCGCGCGGTCGCGGACGTTCTCCCCCAGGTGATCCACTGAGACGAAGCGCGAGCCCAACAGATCCGCGACGACGCGCAACGCGTCGTCCAACTCGTACCCGGCGACGAAGCGCGACACCACGGCGCGGGTGAACGCGAAGCGTTGGGAAAGAGACTCGAGGCGCTGGCTCTTCGAAGCGGCGAGCAGCACCGGGCGCGCTGGGTGCCGCAATGCCGCGAGCAGCGGCGATCCCTTGTTCATTGGCCCATGTGGGGGTAGCTGTGGCTGACAGCGGGGACGAACGTCTCCTTGATCGACCGAGGCGAGGCCCAACGCGAGAGGTTGAGTTTGGAACCCGCTTTGTCGTTGGTGCCCGAGGCTCTGCCGCCGCCGAAGGGCTGCTGGCCGACCACGGCGCCTGTCGGCTTGTCGTTGACGTAGAAATTGCCTGCGGCGAAGCGCAGCGCCTGACAGGCTTGGGCGAGCGCTGCCCGGTCTTGGGCGAACACCGCGCCGGTGAGCGCGTACTTCGAGGTCGCGTCCACCAGTCGCAGCGTGTCCTCCCACGCGGCGTCCGGATAGATGTGGACGGAGAGGATCGGGCCGAAATACTCGGTCCGCATCGCCTCGTCCGCCGGATCCTCCACGAGCAGCACCGTGGGGCTCACGAAATAGCCTTCGCCGCAGTCCGCGACCCCGCCTGCGAGCACCCGCACGCCGGGCGCGCGCCGCGCCCGGTCCAGCGCGGCAGCGTGTTTGTCGAACGCGCGGCGGTCGATCACCGCGCCGCCGAAGTTCGCGAAATCCGCGACGTCGCCGTAGCGCAGCTCGTTCGCCGTCGCGGCAAGCTCTTCCCCGACGCGCGCCCAGAGGGACTGCGGGATGTAGGCGCGGGACGCGGCGGAGCACTTCTGGCCCTGGTAATCGAAGGCGCCGCGCACCAGGCCGGTCACCAGCGCCGCGGGGTCGGCGCTGGGGTGGGCGAGCACGAAATCCTTCCCCCCGGTCTCCCCGACAATCCTCGGGTAGCCCCGGTACTTCGCGATGTTGGCCCCGACCTGCGCCCAAAGCTTCTGAAAGGTCGCCGTCGAGCCGGTGAAATGGATCCCGGCGAGGCCAGGGTCGGCCAGGAGCACGTCGGAGACCGCGATGCCGTCGCCATGCAGCATATTGATGACCCCTGGCGGCAGTCCGGCCTCGGTCAAAAGCTCCAGAGTGAGTTGCGCGGCAAGGGCCTGCGACGGCGACGGCTTCCATATGACCGTATTGCCCAGGAGCGCGGGGGCGGTCGGCAGGTTGCCGCCGATCGCGGTGAAATTGAACGGGGTGATCGCGTAGACGAAGCCCTCCAACGGCCGGTATTCCACGCGGTTCCACACCCCAGGCGGGCTCACCGGCTGTTCGGCGAGCAGCTCGCGGGCGAACGCCGCGTTGAACCGCCAGAAATCCACGAGCTCGCACGCGGCGTCGATCTCGGCCTGGTACACCGACTTCGACTGGCCCAGCATCGTGGCCGCGACAAGCCGAGCCCGCCAGGGGCCGGAAAGCAGATCCGCCGCTTTGAGGAAGACTGCGGCGCGGTCGTCGAAGGAGAGCTCGCGCCACTGCGGCGCTGCCCGAGCCGCGGCCTCGACGGCCGCCTTGGCGTCCTCCTTCGTCGCGTTGCGAAGGGTTCCCAGGCGATGGGCGTGGCGATGGGGCGACACCACAGCAGCCGGCTCCCCGGACCCCGAGACCTGCTTTCCCCCGATGACATGGGGCAGATCTCGGACCTGCGAGCACAACTCCGCGAGCTGCGCCTGTGTCTCGGCCCGCTCGGGGGAGCCTGGCGCGTAGGAGCGCACCGGTTCGTTCGTCGGAGCCGGAAGAACGGTGACAGCGTCCATTCGAGCCTGCCTTTCCATCGCGGTGCCCGCTTCCCTCAGCTTAGGCCAGCGTGAGGCCTTCCGCAGCAACAGCGCCGAGCCGCTGGGCCAGCGTCAGTCGCGGGTGAGCTTGCGATGGGTGACGGAATGCGGTCGGGCCGCGTCCGGGCCGAGGCGTTCGATCTTGTTCGCCTCGTAGCCCTGGAAGTTGCCTTCGAACCAGAACCAGCTGGCCGGATTCTCGTCCGTGCCCTCCCACGCGAGGATGTGCGTGCAAGTGCGGTCGAGGAACCAACGGTCGTGGGAGATCACCACGGCGCAGCCGGGGAATTTGTCGAGCGCGTTCTCCAACGACGACAACGTTTCCACGTCCAGGTCGTTGGTCGGCTCGTCCAGCAGAATCAAGTTCCCGCCCTGTTTGAGCGTGAGCGCGAGGTTCAGCCGGTTGCGCTCTCCGCCAGAGAGCACGCCAGCAGGTTTCTGCTGATCGGGGCCTTTGAACCCGAACGCCGAGACATAGGCGCGGGACGGGATCTCGCTCTGCCCGACCTGGATGTAGTCCAGGCCTTCGGAGACCACCTGCCAGACCGTCTTCGCGGGGTCGATGCCCGCCCGGTTCTGGTCCACGTAGCTGAGCGTGACGGTCTCGCCGATTTTGACCGTGCCGGAATCGGGTTTCTCAAAACCGACGATCGTTTTGAACAGGGTTGATTTCCCGACGCCGTTCGGGCCGATCACACCGACGATGCCGTTGCGCGGCAAGGTGAACGAGAGGTCCTTGATGAGCGCGCGCCCGCCGAACCCCTTGTCCAGGTGCTCGACTTCGACCACCACATTGCCCAGGCGCGGGCCCGGCGGGATCTGGATCTCCTCGAAGTCGAGCTTGCGGGTCTTGTCCGCTTCCGCGGCCATCTCCTCGTAGCGGGTGAGGCGGGCCTTGTTCTTGGCCTGGCGGGCCTTCGCCCCCGACCGCACCCACGCGAGCTCCTCTTGCAGGCGCTTTTGCAGTTTCTGGTCCTTTTTGCCCTGGACTTCCAAACGCTCGGCCTTCTTCTCCAGGTATGTGGAGTAGTTGCCCTCGTACGGGTACGCGCGGCCACGGTCGAGCTCAAGAATCCACTGCGCCACGTTGTCGAGGAAGTAACGGTCGTGGGTGACGGCGAGGACGGCGCCGGGGTAGCTCGCGAGGAACTGCTCCAGCCACAGCACGCTCTCCGCGTCGAGGTGGTTGGTGGGCTCGTCGAGGAGCAAAAGGTCCGGTTTGGAGAGGAGCAGTTTGCACAGCGCCACCCGGCGGCGCTCCCCGCCGGACAGGTGGGCGACGGGCTCGTCGGCGGGCGGGCAGCGCAACGCGTCCATCGCCTGCTCCAGCTGCGAGTCGAGGTCCCACGCGTCGGCGTGGTCCAGCTCCTCTTGCAGGAGCCCCATCTCCTCCATGAGCTCGTCGGTGTAGTCCGTGGCCATCAGCTCGGCGACCTCGTTGTATCGGTCGAGTTTGACTTTGATCTCCCCGAGGCCGGCCTCGACGTTCTGTTTGACGGTCTTGTCCTCGTCCAGCTCGGGCTCCTGCATGAGGATGCCGACCGTCGCCTCCGGCGCGAGGAACGCGTCCCCGTTGCCCGGCTGGTCGAGCCCGGCCATGATCTTCAGGACGCTGGACTTGCCCGCGCCGTTCGGGCCGACAACGCCGATCTTCGCCCCGGGGAGGAACGCGAGGGTCACGTTGTCCAGAATGACTTTGTCGCCGTGCGCTTTGCGCACATTGCGCATGGTGTAGATGTAATCCGCCACCGGGACATCTTAGGCCAAGCGGGCGCAGGCCCCGCAAAGGCCGTCCGCCGCGGCGGGCAACGCTCTTGAAAAGAACACGGCCCGTCAAAAAGAAGAAGCTCGATACTCTGGAAGTCATGCCAAAGCACATCATTGTCTCGGGCGCCGGTATCGCCGGAACCGCTCTCGCCCATGAGCTCGCCGCGCGCGGCTGGCGCGCCACAGTGCTGGAACGGTTCCCCGAACACCGCAGCGAAGGCCAAAACGTCGACATACGCGGCGCAGCCCGCGCAGTCATCCAGAAAATGGGCGTCGAAGCCGCCGTCCGCGCCGCCAACACGACCGAGGTCGGCATCCGCTTCGTCAGAGCCGACGGCTCGACCGCCGCCGCGTTTCCCGTCTCACGGCACGGCGGAGCCGACGGCCCGACCGCCGAACTGGAGATCTTGCGCAGCGAACTTTCCCGCATCCTCTTCGAGCGCAGCAGCGAGCACGCCGACTACCGCTACGGCGTCAGCATCGCCGACGTGGCCGACCATGGCGACCGCGTCACGGCCACGCTCGACGACGGCAGCGCCCTCGACGGGGACGCGCTGGTCATCGCCGAGGGGCTGCGCTCCCGCTCGCGCCGGTTCGTCACCAGCGCGGCGGTGCGCGATTTCAGCATGTACTTCGCGTACGCGACCCTGCCTCGCCGCGACAGCGACGAGAAGTGGTGGCTGTGGCAGAGGGCGACGCGATCACGCGCCGTGCACCTTCGCCCCGACAACGTCGGGACGACACGCGCCATCCTGACGTTCTTCTCCGACGCGCGAGGCTTCGAAGACCTCGACCGCGAAAGCCAGGTCACCATTCTGCGGCGGACATTCGCCGACGTCGGGGGGATCGCCCCCCGCGTGCTCGGCGACCTCGAAGCCGGCGCGCCCCTCTACTTCTCGGTCGTCGGCCAGGTGCGAAGCCCCACCTGGAGCAAGGGGCGGATAGCGCTCCTCGGCGACACCGCGTTCTGCAACGCGACATTCGGCGGAGCCGGCACCAGCTTGGCGCTCATCGGAGCGTACGTCTTGGCTGGCGAACTGGCCGGAGCCGAGCGCATCAGCACAGCGTTCGCGCAGTACGAGCGAGTGATGAAACCGTTCGCCGGCGCCGCCCCGAAAGTCAGCGAACGGGCGCTGCGGCTCGCCAATCCTCGTTCGCGCAATGGCGTCCGCGCCCTGGACGCCGCCCTGGGCCTCGCCGCCAATCCGATCGTCAAGAAAGTGTCCGCGCTCGCCAGCCGCGCCATGACGAACACCGGCGAGGAGCTGCTGCCCGCCTACCCCGACGCCCCGCACAGAGCCCGCCTGGGATGACTGGGCCGTTCCCGCGCCGACCCTTGTCGCGGAGACGGCGAACACGCCTGGGCTTGCTGTGCGCGCGGCGCTTGCCCTCGTGTCAGGGCGTTCGCTTCGCTTTGAGCGATCTTCTTCGCAAGGCTAAGGTGACTCCGTGATCAACGATACGACGGCGATCCCAGCTGCCGAGGAACGCGCCAGCGCCGAGTCGGCGCAGGACAGCCCCAAAAAAGCGGGGAAGCGGGCTCGTCAACGCGCCCCCCGGAAAGCCAGCGGGCACTGGAGCCCCGCCAAGCGGGCCATGCCCGCGATCGCGCGCCTGCGCGCACAGGAGGGGGTCCGCGACGAGTCGCTGCTCGGGGTGCGTTATGCCCGCATGGCGTCGTCTTCGTGGGCGTATCTGCGCGGAGCCGCGGCAGTGATGGCCGCCGACCTCGCGGCGGCTCCGCACTCTGGGCTCATCGTGCAGATGTGCGGGGACGCCCATATCCTGAACTTCGGCTTGTGGGCCTCGCCTGAGCGGCAGCTGCTGTTCGACGCCAGGGATTTCGACGAAACCCTGCCCGGTCCCTTCGAATGGGACTTGAAACGATTGGCGACCAGCGCCCACGTGCTCGCCGCCGCCGAAAAACTCGACCGAGCCGCGGGCGAGGAGGCGGCCGCGGCGGCGGTCGGCAGCTACATCGAGAGCATGCGCCGCTACGCCAAACTCGGCGAACTCGACATCTGGTACGACGTGATCACCGCGGACGCGGCATTGGAGTACCTCTCCTCCGGCGATGCGGAACGCGCCCGCGAAAAAATCGAAGAAGAGTCCCAGAAGAAGTCCCACGAAGGCTCGGTCGAGAAACTGACGACCGGCGACGACGAGCAAAAACGGATCACCTCAGACCCGGTGAAACGCCGCCGCCACGAGGCGGCCCACAGTCCGGAAAACCGCGTGTGGCGCACCGCGATGGGCACGTATCTCGATTCCATCCCCCCGCATTTGCAGCGGCTCGTCTCCAGATTCTCACTGGTCGACTCGGTGCGCCAAGTGGTCGGCGTGGGGAGCGTCGGCATGCGCATCTACCTCAACCTCATGGAGGGCGAGAGCGGCAAACAACCAGTGTTCTTCCAGATGAAGCAGGCAACCGCGTCCGTGTACGAGGAATTCCTCGGCCCCAGCGAATTCGACAACCACGGCCAACGCGTGGTCGCCGGTCAGCGGTTGATGCAATCGGCGAGCGACCTGTTTTTAGGCTGGGCGAAAGGAGGAGAGTTCGACTATTACGTCCGCCAGTTCCGGGATATGAAAGTGATCCCGGAAGGAGAGCACATCGCCGGGCGCCTCCCCGAGTTCGCCGCTTTATGCGGCGCAGCCCTCGCCAAATCGCATGCCCGCAGCGGCGAGCCCGCGGCGATCAGCGCCTACATCGGGAAAGGGCGCGCGTTCACCCGAGGGATCCTCGAATTCGCCCGCGCGTACGCCGCCCAAACCCACGAGGACCACGCGGAACTTGTCGCGGCAATCGCCGCTGGCGCCGTCCCGGCATCGGAGAACCCCTGGTGAACTGAGAACAGGACGCCGAGAACAAAACCTTTTTCGGCCGTGCCCCACAAGGCCGCGCGCCTCTCTGCGGCAATTGCGGAATCAGCAGGCCGATCCCGCATCAGTGCGCGGGAGGTCGGCCCCTGGCGCGTGATGACGGCTCAGATGTCGTGCGCGAAGCGGACGACGACACGCCCGTTCGGCCCCTCCAGCGCCGTGTCCGCGGCCAGCGGATCGTCGTCCATCACCAGTGACGATTGCCCCGGCGGGGACGGAGGCAACAGGGGCAGGATCGGCCCAGCCCCTCCGTGGGAATGACACAGCTCGGGCTGGAGCAAGCCTTCTGCCCCGAAATCCTTGTAGTCCCACTCTACTGGAATGGCGTCGTCCGAGCTCACACGGCAATCTTACCAAAGGGCGCAGGACCCCATAAGGGAAAACGTCCAGAGCGCACCGCAATCGGGCTTGGCTGAGGACGGGCGGCAGCCACGGGGCACACCGGCATAGGGGCACGCACGGGAAGCCTCGAATCGGCAGAAGCCGGATCGTTTCTGTTGGGAAGCTCTCTCCTCCGGCCTGAACCGGCATGGCGAAACACTGCCCGAGTAGG
>JGI2924J29684_1077769_pt1 | contig 22209 bp, 17 predicted proteins | sample BenlonsequencITS_FD_29684 | JGI IMG/M metagenome (IMG submission 29684)
GGGGCTAAAGGAATCGGGGAAATCTCGTCAATTCCAGCAGCACCCGCCGTAGCTTCGGCTTATCATAAGTTTGACGGTAAAGTGCGCACTTCACTCCCGCTGCGTGAGACACCATACAAAAAGTGATCTCGTTCAGCTAAAGCAAAACAAAGCAAAATGAAGCTTAAGCAAAGTTAAATTGAATAAATTAAATTAAATAAAGCTAAAGTGGTTCTGGAGCTGAAACCGAAGCTTAAGCTGAAGCTGAAACTGAAGCTGGAAACTAAAGCTAAAACTAAAGCTAAAACTAAAACTAAAACTAAAACTAAAACTAAATCCGAGCCTGAACCTTGGGGCTACGTTGGGGGGGGCTTTCCCCCGACGTAGTAAATAAAAGAGTACTCCACTCTTAGCGAAGTGGGGGTCTTAGCTGGGAATAAAGCCGATTAATGAGCTGTAATATTATCTCATAACATTATGGATGAATGAGTGCAGGGAACAAATATGGCGAAATTAAGTAATGATTCACAAATTAATTGGGCGGGGGGAAGTCTTTGGGAAATGACAAAGCAGGCACGAGTCATTACCTTGATCGGGGCTGGTGGAAAGACCACTTGCCTCCAGACTTTAACCCAAGAAATTCATGCTGCGGGGTTTCCGGTAATTGCCACAACAACGACAAAAGTGTACCCGGAGAGACATCTCAAGCCTTGGCTCCATTCCATGCCGCCGCCCTTCGCATCCAAAACTGCTTATTTTTGGTATTCTGGAGCAGAAGAGAGAAGCGGAAAATGGTTAGGTCATTCTCTCTCCGCAGTGGATGACGCGGTATTAGGGGATGTAGACGGCCCCATTACCCATAGTAATGACCATCCGGGCCGGCGCCATTGGATTATCGAAGGTGATGGAGCAAGAGAGCGCCGTTTAAAATGTTGGGCCGGTCATGAGCCTCAAATTCCGCTGCAATCGGATTGTGGAGTATTAGTCGTAGATGGAAGATTGTGGGGACAGGAGCTGAAACCTGAAGATGTCCATCGGGCCGAATGCTGTCCTGATCTGTTTAATAACCAGTGGACGGAGGAAAGCGCCTGGCGGTACTTTAGGAAGTCTCCGGTATTTTACCCCCAGTATCAGCACTTAGCGTGGGTCATTTTGCTTAATATTCACGACCAGCCTGATCCTATAAAAATAAAGTCTTTTGAGGAATCGATTTTCCCTGAAATGGAAAATCAAGCCGGTTTGCCTGAGCTTAAGGACCTTGTTGTTCTTTTGGAAGCTCTTTACCGCAGAGGGGTGGAAGAGGTGTTCTCCAAAGCTCCGGAAACAAAGCCGCGAAGCTTAAGAATAGCTGCGGGAGATGCCAAAGGGGGAAAGCTGCTATGGTTCGACTTGTGGTAATGGCAGCCGGGCAAGCAACACGAATGGGCCGAGACAAACTGGCTTTACCTTACATACATACAACTGTTCTCGGTCACGTGACTCAGACTGTTTTGGAAGGGATTCGATTAATACAAAAACCGTCTCAAAAAGCGTCTCAGAAGTTATCTCAAGAATTATCTCAGGAATCGTCTGCGGGGATCAAAACTCCTTCAGAATCGATACAAATTCGTGTGGTTACACGGCGTCCGCCGGAGGAATATCTAACTGAGGAAATCCAGCGTTCTTTTCGAGAAGCGGGTGGAAATTGGCTGCAAGTACCTGAAGTAATCCCCCTTTCCGAAACTCTTCGTTTAGGGCTTAGAGATTTGGAGGAAACCACACAGATGGTAGGCTTTTTACCAGGTGATCAGGTAGGAGTCACCTCCCAGGAATTAGCCCTTTGTTTTGAGCAGGCTTTGAGAGTGGCTCCGGATTTTTTAGTGCCCATATCCGATGCTGGAGTTGGCTCTCCGGTATTTTTTCACCGGAGGTATGTTTCGGAACTCAGCGAGCTACAAGGGGAAGAAGGAGGTAGGAAGGTCTTATACCGCTATCCTGAACGATGGACTAGGTGCAGGGTAAGAGAGACATTCCTGCAGGATGTGGATACACCTGAAGAATATCAGGCCTGGCTGGAATATTGCCAAAGAAGGGATCAAACTACAATCCAAACTTGAATAAAGTAAGGAGGATGAGGACTATGGAAAAGAAACTCGAATTGCATGGACCTGTGGTACTGGTTCGAGGTGCCGGAGAACAAGCTACAGGGGTAGGGTGGGCTCTAGCGAAAGCAGGATTCCGGGTGGTAATGACAGAAGTGCCCAAGCCCTTGATGGTTCGCTGGCCGGTATGCTTTGGTACGGCCGTTGTTAAGGGGAACTGGCAAGTTGAGGAGATTTCGGCAAGTCTTGTTGCTGATTCAGAGTCCTGCGGACCTGCTTGGGAAACCGGTATTGTTCCCATTTTGATTGACCCCGAACTTCATTGTATAGCAAGTCTTAAGCCGACATTCTTAGTCGATGCCATTTTGGCCAAACGGAACATAGGTACCCGCCGGGATATGGCTGCTTTCACCATCGGATTGGGCCCTGGTTTTACGGCCGGTGCCGATGTTGACTTGGTCGTTGAAACGAATCGAGGTCACAACTTAGGCCGGCTGATCTATACCGGTTCCGCCGAGCCTAATACAGGAATCCCAGGCAATATTGGCGGATATACCAAAGAACGCGTTCTTTATTCTTCTAAAGCAGGGATCTTTAAAGCGCAAAAGGACATTGGCGAAAAGGTTCAGGCGGGTGATTGTGTTGGTTTAATCGAGGACGGGACTGACTCACAAAGAATCTGTGCCGGAATTGATGGTGTCCTGCGAGGATTATTAATGGATAATACCCCCATTGACCCTGCGGTTAAAGTGGGTGATATTGATCCGCGCGGGAATAAAGAGTATTGTTATACCATTTCAGAAAAAGCACGGGCTATTGGTTCTGCTGTTCTTCTGGGAATGATGGAAAGTAAATTATTACATTCGCCTCGTTTGAAAAACGAACATTCTAATTAAAGCAACAATCAGATCTTGATCGAAGCAACTAATTTTATGTAATATTGCTTTTTAGGGCAGACCACATGTCTGTAAAGTGGCAGCGCCAGTTTATGGTAAGTGTCATTTACGTGGTAGTGTGAGAAAATAATAACATGTATAGGAACTGCGTAATTTCCTTATCCTCTCAAAATAGGGATAGTCACCTATATCTGCCATATTTTTTTGGATTATCATAAGATACGAAACAAAATTTTTAAAATTTTAAGTAGGAATTCCAATAAATTTGACGAATATAACTATAGTGAGAAAAAACAAAATAGTGTAATTATAACTCATATATCCTTGATAATTGGGTCGAGGGTGTCTACGAGGCAACCGTAATTGCTTCTCTATGAGCCGGAATGGTTTATGGAGAAATAATTATGGTTGCTTTTTCTTTTTATAAAATCTTTAAACGGCGTTAAGCAAGAGGGGGACATTCTATGAAGTATTATCGGCCGCAAAGTGTCAAAGAAGCAATAGATATAGCACATTCAGCCCAAGGAATGTTTTTGGCCGGAGGAACAGATCTTGTACTTCAAATGCAGAAAGGAAAGATCTTACCGGAAGTATTGATTGATCTTGGCAAGATCTCAGAACTCCGAGAAATTAGGGAAACAAACGAGTCCGTAGAAATTGGCAGTATGGCAACTTTCACAGATATGGGCAAAAGCGAACTTGTTGCAAAGAAGGCTTCGGCTCTCTGGTTAGCCTGCCAAACGATGGGTTCACCGCAGATTCGCAATCAGGCGACTCTTGGCGGAAATCTTGGGAACTGTTCTCCGGCAGCCGATGGTTTGCCTCCGCTCTTAGCCCTGGGGGCTGATGTTGTTTTGCTTTCCGTTGAAGGAGTGAAGCAATTGCCGCTGGCTAACTTATTAGAACAGACACCTTTGCTTTCTCCAGGTACCCTTATCGGCGGATTTAAAATCCCTAAAAGACATCAGTTTACCGGATTTGCCAAATTGGGGAGACGGGAAGCCTTAGCTATTGCTCGCTTAAGTGTCGCAGTGGCCTTAGAGCTTGAGGGTTCAAAGATTGGAAATGTTCGGGTCGCTTTAGGTGCCGTTGGAAGACGAGCGTTTCTCAGTGAGCCTCTGGCCCAGTCATTGAGTCATCAGGAGTTTAATGAATCGTGGCTGAAATTGGGGATCCGTCAAGTTCAAGGTGTTGTGCGCGAAGCCTTGGGTGAAAGAGCTTCAGCTCCTTATAAACGGGTTGCCGTGGCCGGCGTTTTTCGGGAAGCGGTTGCTTCGTTAAGGCTGCAAGGAGGGTTGGATAAATGATGACTATCGAATTGATCGTAAATGATAAAAAGTACGTTTTAGAGGTGGACCCGCAAGAACGATTGCTGGATGTACTGCGTAATCGCTTAGGTTTGATGGGAACAAAAGAAGGATGCGGAGAAGGAGAATGTGGAGCCTGCACCGTGATTTTAGACGGAAAAACCGTCAACGCCTGTCTCGTGCTGGCAGGGCAGGCACAAAACTCTGCGATTACAACCATTGAAGGCGTTGGGAATCGGCAAAAACCTCATCCTGTTCAGAAAGCTTTTGTAGAAGTTGGGGCAGTACAATGTGGTTTTTGTACTCCGGGGATGGTTCTCTCCGCTAAAAATTTACTGGATAAGAATCCTCATCCCAGCGATGAGGAAATTGGAGTGGCTTTATCGGGAAACCTCTGCCGCTGTACGGGCTATGATAAGATTCTGCGTGCCGTCAAGCGGGCTGCCGAGGAGGAAAAATAATGAAAACTGAAGTAGTAGGGTCTCGTGTCCTGAGGGAAGATTCTTGGGGAAAGGTTTTTGGTCAAACAAAGTTTCCGGCCGATGTCAATCTTCCTAATCAATTATACGGGGTTGTTCTGCGCAGTCCTCATCCTCATGCTCGGGTTCTGAATATTAACAGCGAAGAAGCTAAGAAGATCGCAGGTGTTGTGACAGTCCTGACCGCTAAAGATGTACCTCATAATTCACATGGCGTTCTGTTCCGTGATCAGCCGGTCATCGCCGACTATGTACGCATGGTGGGGGACCCGGTGGCCGTTGTGGGAGCCGAAACCATGGAGATAGCCCGCCAAGCCGCGGAGCGAATACAGGTGAACTATGAAATTCTGCCGGCCATTTTTGAACCCGAAGAGGCCATGAAGCCAGAGGTTCCGCCTTTGCACCCGGAACTTCAGCCTACAAATATCCTGTACCACCTGCCCATTCGCAGGGGATCGATGGAGGAAGGCTGGGCTAAAGCGGATGTTGTGGTCGAACAAGTTTATAAGACACAGCATGTAGATCATGCTTTTTTGCAGCCAGAAGCTGTTCTCGCTTATTTGGATGAACGGGGGCATATGGTGGTTCAAACTGCAACTCAATATGCTCACTATGATCGAGGGGAAATTGCTCATGCCCTGGGGTTTCGCTACAGTCAAGTTCAAGTGAAGACTTTGGCAGTTGGCGGTGCTTTCGGCGGGCGAGAAGATATCTCTCTGCAAATTATAGCGGCCTTACTGGCCTTGAAGACCCAGAGGCCCGTCAAAATGGAGAATACAAGGGAAGAGTCTTTTTATTCCCACAGCAAACGTCATCCAATGACTATGTATTACAAGACTGGAGCTGCGAAGGATGGCAAGCTTGTAGCCATGCAGGCCAAGATCATAGGTGATGCAGGAGCCTATGCTTCATGGAGTGTCAATGTTTTGCGCAAATCTGCTGTTCATGCCACAGGGCCCTATGAGATACCCAACGTGGAGATTGACAGTTATGCAGTTTTTACGAATAATCCTTTTACTGGAGCAATGCGGGGCTTCGGTGCAGCTCAAACGGTCTTGGCTTATGAAAGTCAAATGGATCTTCTGGCTAAGAAGTTGGGGATATCACCTTTAGAAATTCGTTTGCGCAATTGTTTCCAAGTGGGAAGTATCACGGCAACGGGACAAGAGCTGACCAGCAGTGTTCCTTTAGATCAATGTTTAGCCAAGATCGCCCCATATTTCAGAAGAGAGGTGGAAACTCCATGAAAAAACGGGGAATAGGTTTGGGTTGTGCCTGGTATGGAACTGGGTATGGCAATGGTTTTCCGGATGTTTCGAGTGCTTTTGTGGAAATTCATGACGATGGTTCGGCAACGGTTTTGACCGGGGCCGTGGATGTGGGACAGGGAAGCAGTTCGATTTTTGCCCAAATTGCTGCCGAAGAATTGGGGCTTAGGGCAGAGGATATTTGTGTTAATACGGCTGATACAGATGTAACTCCCGATTCGGGAACTTCTGCCGCAACCCGCCAAACTTACAATACCGGCAACGCAGTTCTTAAAGCAGTGCGGCAAGCTAAATCTCGTTTGCTGACCTACGCTGCCCGTGAGTTTTCCTGCCCGACAGCAGAGGGCATTGAGCTTAAGTCAGGATATATTGGAGTCAAGGGTGATCCGTTCCGGCGGATGCCTCTGGAAGACATGGTTTTTAAAGCTCGTTTGAATGGGGAGCGCTTTATCAGCGCGGAAAGTTCTACAGCCCGTTCGACTCCCGTGGATCTCACCACCGGGCAGGGAGCTCCTTACTGGCCTTATTCCTTTGGTTGTCAAGCTGCAGAGGTAGAAGTGGATACGGAAACAGGCAAAGTGAAAGTTCTCAAAGTTATTGCCGTTCATGATGTGGGGAAGGCTTTAAATCCCTCACAAGTCGAGGGGCAAATAGCAGGGGGAGTGACCCAGGGGATCGGCTATGCTCTGCTGGAAGAACTTGAACTGCAAAAAGGAACGATTAAGAACCCGGCATTTTCCAGTTATTTGATTCCCACAGCACTCGATGTGCCTAATATAGAAGCATTTTTTATCGAAGAAGCTGAGGACAGCGGCCCTTATGGCGCCAAGGGTCTCGGTGAACCAGCGATGCTTCCAACGGTTGCTGCCGTCATCAATGCCATTGATGACGCTGTGGGGGTAAGAATCACCTCGTTGCCGGCAACACCGGAAAAAATACTGCAGGCATTAGCAGAGAAAAAGGAGGAATTGGGGTAAACTATAAAAAACAATAAGGCTCTAGATTTATGTTTTGGCATCAAGGTCAGTCAGAATGAGGCATTATGTCGATTTTAGGGAGGGCTGTTCATGTCAAGCGTGTCAAAAAATTCTCCGCCTACGGCCGGTCAAGGCTTTCTCGATGGCTTTTTTCATCTCTCCGAATTGGGTACCAATGTAAGGACCGAAATTCTCGCAGGAGTGACAACCTTTGTCACTATGGCCTATATCTTGTTCGTTAATCCCAATATTTTAAAAGACGCGGGAATGCCCATGAATGCGACCTTTGCAGCGACTGCGATCGCCGCTGCAGTAGCAACCTTAATTATGGGTGTGTATGCTAACTATCCTATTGCCATGGCTCCCGGGATGGGTCTTAATGCCTTCTTTACCTATTCCGTGGTCATCGGTATGAAACTTCCCTGGCAAACTGCTCTCGGGGCGGTGTTTATTTCCGGATTTATCTTCTTTCTCTTAACGGTCACCAGAGTTCGGGAATGGATTATGGAAGGAGTTCCCACAGTTTTACGCCTCTCTATTGGCGTCGGTATTGGACTGTTTATTGCATTTATTGGCTTGCAAGATGGCGGCCTTGTGGTAGCGAATAAAGATACTCTTGTTCAATTAGGCAATATGAAGTCTCCTAGTGTCATTGTGACAGTATTTGGGTTAATTGTGACCGGATTTTTTATGGCTAAACGAATTAAAGGCGGTCTATTGTTCGGAATTCTCCTGACAACAATTTTCAGTATGTTTATGGGCATTAAGCAGTTCCCAACGGGTGTATCGAGTTTTGTTGCCTTCTCCAATCCTTTCCATGCTGTAGCACCGGTTATGGGGAAACTTGACATTATGGGTGTCTTTAATTATGGTTTAATCTCGATTCTCTTTGCCTTCACCTTTGTTGATCTGTTTGACAATATTGGAACACTATTGGGAATTTCTCGCAAAGCCGGTCTTTTGGATGAAAAAGGAAATCTGCCAAGAGTCGGCAGAGCATTAATGTCCGATTCGATTGGTACGATGTTTGGTTCCATCATGGGTACTCCAACGGTAACGTCCTACATTGAAAGTACAGCTGGCGTAGCTGAGGGCGGAAAAAGCGGTTTAACCGCAGTGACCGTTGCAGTTCTTTTCATTTTTTCGATCATTTTTGCTCCCCTTGTTGGCTTAATCCCAGGGCAAGCGACGGCACCTGTTCTTATTATTGTAGGTGTTTTAATGATGAGCGAAGTAGTTCATATTAATTTTGAAGATTTTACGGAAGCATTTCCGGCCTTTATCACCATCGTTATGATGCCCTTAACTTATTCTATTGCCCAGGGTTTGGCCTTTGGCTTCATGTCTTATACAATTATTAAATTAGTTACTGGAAGACACAAAGAGAATAATGCCGTTACCTATATTTTGACCATCTTATTCATTGTTCACTTTGTCCTTGGCGGGGGCTAATAAGTCACGGGGATTATGGAGAGATGTGTTTTTAAAGTTCAGCACATCTCTCCCGATTCCAGGTTTTTTGAGGAAATAATTCTCTTCGGATGAGGAGAAAGGTGGAATTTAGCATGCGTGTACTATTTAAAAACGCGACCATTGTGACCATGAATGCTCAGCGTGATGTGATCAAGGGCGATCTGTTAGTCGATGGCTCAAGGATTGCAGCGGTGGGGGAGGTTAAGGAGTCTTCTGCCGATCAAGTGTTTGATCTGAACGGTGACTTGCTCATTCCCGGCTTGATTCAAACTCATATCCATCTTTGTCAGACCTTGTTTCGGGGTCAGGCTGATGATTTGGAACTTTTGGACTGGCTGAAATTAAGAATATGGCCTTTAGAAGGCGGACACGATCCTGAATCCATCTATGATTCCGCATTGCTTGGTATTGGAGAACTCTTTTTAGGTGGAACGACAACAATCGTAGATATGGAAACAGTGCATCATACAGAACATGCTTTCAAAGCTATATTGTCCAGCGGAATGAGAGCACTGGCCGGGAAAGTCATGATGGATGATCCCAGCGGAGATGTGCCTCTTTCCTTGCAGGAAACCACAGAGGCTTCTTTACAAGAAAGTGTGGACTTATTTGAGAAATTTAACGGGCAAGGAAACGGACGATTAGAAGTAGCTTTTACACCTCGCTTTGTCATTTCTTGTACCGATACCTTATTAAAGGAAGTATCGCGTCTGGCAAGAGAAAAGAAGGCTTTTGTGCATACCCATGCTTCTGAAAACCGAGGCGAAATTCAAGTTGTGGAAAGTACCCGGGGAATGCGCAATGTCGTCTATTTAGATAAGGTCGGCTTAACAGGCCCGAAGTTAATTCTCGCTCACTGCATCTGGCTGGATGAGACCGAAAAGGATATTCTGGTTCGGACTAAAACGCGGATTTCCCATTGTCCATCATCGAATCTGAAGCTGGCTTCGGGGATAGCCGCCATTACCGAGCTCTTGGGGCGAGGTGCCGAAGTCTCCCTCAGTTCTGATGGAGCACCCTGCAGTAATAATCTGGATGGTTTCCGGGAAATGCGTCACGCGGCTCTCATCCAAAAACCTTTACATGGCCCAACTGCCATGCCGGCCCAAAAAGTATTTGAACTTGCAACCATCGCCGGAGCACGTGCTTTGGGACGCGAAGCAGATCTTGGGAGCCTGGAAGCCGGTAAAAAGGCAGATTTAGCCGTTGTAAGCCTTCAGGGATTACACACCTGGCCCAACCAACATGTGGACGTATACTCTCAGTTGGTTTATCAGGCTTATCCCTCTGATGTCCGCCTTACTATGGTTGATGGGCAAATTGTCATGAGAGATCGCAAGTTGCTGACCATCGACGTTCCCGAACTTAAAAAACGTTCGACTCAAAGCTTGAATCGTGTTATGAAACGGGTAGGAATGATTTAAAAGGTTTCTCAAACGGAGAATAGAACAGCTTCCTAGGTGCTTGATTTTGCAGAAAGGAGGGGTGGCTGATGTCTAACTTTAGGCAAAGAATGGATGAATCGAGAGGACTTGCACGTCTTGATCTTGTCCTGAAAAGAGCCAAGTTGGTCAATGTTTTCTCCGGAGAAATCCATGAGACAGATATTGGCATCCATCAGGGGCAGTTTGTGGGCATAGGAACTTTTGAGAATGCGGAAAAAGTTTTGGATTTAGACGGAAATTATATCGTTCCCGGACTCATTGACGGTCATGTTCATATTGAAAGCTCACATCTTTGCCCGGAAGAATTTTGCTCTCTTCTTCTTTCTCACGGTGTTACGACAGCCGTTGTTGATCCCCATGAAATTGCCAATGTATTAGGTGTTCAAGGAATTCGCTATATCTTGGATAGTATTCAGGATTTGCCTTTTAATGGTTTTGTTGCTCTGCCTTCTTGTGTTCCGGCAACGGAATTGGAAACTTCCGGGGCCCGTCTCAGGGCGGCTGATCTCAAGGGATTTCTAGATCATCCAAACGTCATCGGACTTGGGGAAGTCATGGATTATCCGGGAGTTTTGGCGGCTAAGGCAGAGATGGTGGAAAAGCTAGAACTCCCGGTGAGGTTTAAAGATGGTCATGCTCCCGGAATATCTCCTCAGGATCTTAATGCCTATTACCGGGCGGGAATTCATACGGAACATGAGTGTTCTACGGTTGAAGAGGTCAGAGAAAGGCTCCGCAGGGGTTTTTATGTCATGTTAAGAGAAGGGAGCGCTGCTAATAATCTGCGGGATCTGTTACCAGCGGTTACCCCCGAAAACTCAAGTCAATGTCTGCTTGTCACCGATGACCGGCATCCGAGAGACTTAATTCAGGAAGGTTCCATCGACCATCTGGTTCGCTTGGCAATCCAAGAGGGTGTGAACCCAATTAGGGTTATCCAGATGGCTACCATTAATACTGCGCGCGCCATCGGGCTCTTAGGACTTGGAGCAGTGGCACCAGGATATCAAGCAGATTTTGTGATCCTCAAAGATCTTAACCGTTTTGAGATCGAGGAAGTATACTGGCGGGGGAAACGTCTAAGCTGCCGAGGTGAACGCCCTCATTTTCCCAAGTCAAGCATTATGGGAATGACGGAAAGTGTACATCTAGAGAATAGGTCCCCCAACAGACTGAAGTTGAATATAACGAGTGCTGGAGCTCTCTCTGCAAGAATGCGTGTCATTGGTGTCCAGGGACATTCGCTGGTCACCTCAGAAATTATTCGAGAATTGCCCGTCGTTAATCATTGTGTAGTGGCTGATCCTGCTCAAAAAATAGCCAAAATCGCGGTTCTTGAGCGTCACCATAAGACTGGAAATGTCGGCGTAGGTTTTGTGGAAGGATTAGGTTTGACAAAAGGAGCCATCGCTTCTACGGTGGCCCACGATTCCCACAATCTTGTGGTCGTGGGAATGAGTGATGAGGAGATGAATCTGGCCATTGATACTTGTGCCGAAATGGGAGGCGGGCTTTGCCTGGTACGTGGAGATCAAGTGCTTGGTAAGCTGCCATTACCCATTGCCGGACTGATGTCCAATCTGGATGCCGAGTTAATTGCTCAGACTCTCAGTGAAATTCATGCTCAAGCCCGAAATTTAGGAATTTATGAAACCATTGATCCTTTTATGACCCTAGCCTTTCTATCTCTCCCTGTAATACCAGAAATTAAACTCACTGATTTAGGGTTAGTTGACGTGTCAAAGTTTCAATTGACAAACGTTATTCTGTAAAATAGGTTAATTTATACATTTAAGTTTCTAGAAAAGCTTGCTTTGGGATGAACTTGGTAAGAAGAAATGAGTTCATCGCGTAAGAGCGAGCTTATTTTTGTTGGGCGAATACGGTTATAATGGCTCATATGTAGTAGGATAGAAGGAATCCGTACATAATATGTCGAATAAACAAGTTTCACGAAAGAATGGAGGGCAGATTTTGAAACAAGAATCACAGAATAAAAGAGAAGGATTTTCAAGCAGTATCGGAGTCATAGCAGCAGTACTGGGTTCAGCTGTTGGACTCGGTAATATATGGAAGTTCCCTTATGTAACCGGTGCTAATGGTGGGGCAGCTTTTATTCTGGTTTATTTAGTATGCCTGGCATTAGTCGGTTTGCCTGTAATGTTGTCAGAACATCTCATAGGACGGGCAACAAAATCTAACGCAGTAGGTGCTTTTAAGAAACTACAGCCAAGACGGCCTTGGTTTTTAGTTGGTGGAGCAGGGGTAATAAGCGCCTTTTTAATTATGGCTTTCTATACCACTGTGGTCGGTTGGGTTTATGCCTATATTTTCAAATCGGCGAGTGGTGCGCTTCTAACGAATAAACCGCAGCAAACAACACAAGTCTTTAACTCTTTGATCTCAGGAGTCGCTGAACCTTTATTTTGGCAAGTGCTGGTTTTAATTGTAATCGGCATTATCATCATGGCAGGTGTTACGAAAGGAATTGAGAGAGTCACCAAATTCCTGATGCCCATGCTTTTTATTTTGCTGGTTATTATTGATATCAGGTCCTTAAGCCTGCCCGGTGCTTCTTCAGGCTTAGCGTTCTTATTTAAACCGGACTTTTCTAAGATCACTGTAAGTGCTATACTGGCTGCGTTAGGTTTGGCATTTTTTAAGCTAAGTGTCGGCATGGGAGCTATGATTACTTATGGCAGTTATGTAGACAAACAGGAAAACCTGCCAAAGATGGCAGTAAAAGTAGCACTCTCTGACACGTTAGTTTCTCTGATGGCGGGCATTGCTATTTTTCCGGCAGTATTTGCTTTTGGATTTGAACCTAAAGCCGGTCCACCCTTACTATTTATCATTATTCCGACGGTGTTCAATTCCATGCCCTTAGGCAGAATTTTTATGGTTTTATTCTTCTTGCTGACCGCTTTTGCTGCAACCGGTGCTATGTTGTCTCTCTTGGAAGTTCCGATTGCCTACTTCACTGAGGAGTATCAATGGTCGAGGCGGAAAGCCACGCTCATAACGATTGTTGGCATAGGTTTGCTGGGTTCAACGGCTACGTTGTCTAATAGTGTGTTGTCCAATGTTTTGATATTTGGTAAAACTTTTTTCGATTTCTTCGACTTTGCAACATCGAATGTCCTCTTACCTTTGGGTGGAATCTTCATTGCCTTGTTTGCGGGTTGGCAATGGGGATATGCTAATGTGAAGCGTGAGATGACTAATGAGGGTCAATTACGCAATGAAGGCTTGTTTAAAGTCTATATAGTTTTAGTTAGATATTTAGTTCCAATTGCCATTGCTATTATTCTGTTAACTGGATTGAATATTATTCATATCTAAAATATCGGCGATAGTGAAACAGCGGGTAGGACTTAAGGGAAAATGAATTGTGACCAAAGGGAAAATTATATTATGTCAACTCGTATAAAGAGGTAAATTCATATATTTTGACGAAGTGTTATGTTTAGGAGAGATAGTAACTAAAACCAATCGAATAGGGTGAAAATATTAATGCGCTTGGTGAACACGCGTTTTGTCAAGGAAGGATCTGTTCTGGCTCGTCCTGTGATCAACCCTTCCGGCAGTATTTTATTGCAATCTGGGGTTTGTCTGACGGCGTTATTTATTAAACGATTAAAAGCAATGGGTTACGATGTTTTATTTATTGAAGATAATCGGTTGGATGATGTTGAATTAAATATTACAATTTCTGCGCGAACACGCGAAGTGGCCTATAAGACAATACAAGAAATCTGTAAATATATTGAAAAGGATTCCGAAGATTCATTGCCTTCGGCAAGAGTTCGCGTGACTATCCAAGAAATGATTAATGACCTTTTGTCAAGTAAAGATATTTTATGTAATCTAACCAATATTCATGGATATGACGAATACACATTTCATCATTCCATTAATACGACGATCATAGCCTTAACTCTGGCAATTGCCTCCGGATTTAATGAACAACGCTTAATTGAATTCGGGATGGGTGTTCTTATGCATGATATCGGCAAAATAAAGATACCGGAGGGCATTCTCAATAAGAAAACGCCTCTTACTCACGAAGAATTTGCCGAAATTAAGAAGCATACGACACTTGGCTTTGATATTCTGCGCAAAAACGATGATTTTAGTTTGCTTTCAGCTCATATAGCATACCAACATCAGGAAATGTGGGACGGTTCGGGATATCCTCGAAACCTGAAGGGTTTAGAGATCCACGAATACGGCAGACTGGCTGCAGTTGCTGATGTCTATGAGGCATTAACGAGCCGCCGGGTTTATCGTAAGGCTTTAGAACCTAATGAGGCCTATGAAATCATCATTGCTCAATCAAATACCCATTTTGACCCTAAAATTTTGGATGTATTTAGAAAGCACATTGCTGTTTATCCATCTGGTTCGGGTATTTTGTTAAGTAATGGACAAAGAGGAAATGTAGTAAAACAGAACCCGTCATTTCCCAACCGTCCTTATGTGCGAGTATTTTACCAAGGGGACGTAGAGCTTACTGAGCCCATAGATTATAACTTGGCAAATTTCCCTTCCATAATGATTGTGGCGGTGGATAATCGCTAGCTATTTGTCTCGATCGTATACTGAAAAACTGAGTGGCATGGTAAGTGGTCTACCAGGGGAATTAGAAAATCGCAAATGATGACACTTTGTATCATTGTCATTTAATTGGACTTAAACTTAAGAAATCCTTTCAAGTAATTATCACGATTATTGAATATTATTGAACTGTTTATTAAGGATGATTAAAAAAGGGTTGTAATCAAAGTATTTTCGTGTACTTTGTTACAGCCCTTTAGTAGTTTAAAGCAACATTATCGTTATATATTTCCCTCCACACTAGCGGAATTGTATTGAATCTGTGGCTTGCCACAGACAGCCGATTGTTTCAGAAGATTTGTAGGATAACGTGACCGCAGTGTTTAAGTCTAACAAATGCAAAGACAGTGCTCGGGTACAGTCAAGTCAATTAGAATGTTTTCAATAGTGTCTTTGCGTAGTTAGACTTAATTAAGCAGAGCTTTGAATTCTTCGATCTCATGAACCGGGCGTTGACAGGTGAAATTCTGACAGAGATAGGCAGTCATTACTTCATGATCAATGGGATAATCTCTGAGCCAGGGTATGAAAGAGTTAAGACTTCCTTCATGGTAAAGGACAGATGCGAAGGGATGAAAGTCGGAAAAAAAGATGTGACGCATTTCCAGCAATTTGGGGGAGTTTAGGGGTCCGGCAAGAATCAGCTCCTGGCTTGGTTGAAGTGCAAATTGCAGAGCCTGCAAAAAAGCCGTATACCCTGTGGGATATTCTTCAAGTACCGGGCGGAAGCAAAGGAGAATATGCTCTGCTTTTTCATTCCAGCGCTCATCTCCGGTTAGTCGTGCTAAGCGGATTAAATTATGTGCGGTGATTGAGTTGCCGGAGGGAAGAGCTCCATCGTAGCTCTCTTTAGGACGGATGAGAAGTTCTTCGGCATCCAAACCTGTCAGAAAGTATCCTCCATCCTCGTTGTCCCAAAAGAGTTTATCTTGCTGATCTTGGAGATGAAGAGCAGTTTCAAGATAATGAGCCTTGCCGCACGTCGAATATAGTTCTAGGAGTCCTTCAATAAGAAAGGCATAATCATCTAAATAGCCTAGGTAAGCAGAATCTCCCTTTCTAAATCGAGCTAAAAGCCTGCCGTCACTGCGTCGAAGGTTTTTGAGGATAAATTGAACTGATTTTTCGGCAGCCTCTAATAATTCCAGCTTTCCCAACACTTGAGCACCTTTGGCCAAAGCTGTGATCATGAGACCATTCCAGGCCGTTAAGATCTTGTCATCTTTATGAGGATGGACTCTTTGCTCGCGAGCAGCAAATAATGCACGACGAGCTGATTCAAGTGTTTGCAGCTGATTAAGAAGCGATTCGGAATTATCAGGTAAACTTTTACCCAAGCTTCCTTGAAGCAAATTAGGAATACTTTTACCTTCAAAATTCCCTCTGGAAGTGATGTCATAGACGTCGCAATATCTGGAAGCGGCTTCTTTGTCTAGCACAGCGGCGACTTCAGCGGGAGACCAGACATGAAATTTACCTTCTACACCTTCGGCATCAGCGTCTTCTGCGGAATAAAAACCACCCTCTGGGGATGTCATGTCTCGGAGTACATAGGTAAAAATGCTTTCAGCAATTTGAGCATCTCTCGCATCATGGCTTACTTGATAATTCTCTAAGTACGCGAGAGCTAGCAGTGCGTTGTCATAGAGCATTTTTTCAAAGTGAGGGACCAGCCATTTTTCATCGGTGCTGTAACGAGCAAAACCAAATCCAATATGATCATAAATTCCTCCAATAGCCATTCCGTCTAATGTTTTGCGCACCATGGCAAGGGCCTTGCTCTGAGGATGGTCTTGGGCATAACGCAGGAGGAAGGTCAGATTGTGAGGAGCCGGAAATTTTGGTGCCTGTCCAAACCCTCCATAGTGGGAATCGAAACTTCGGGCCAAAGTCTGGTAGGCTTTCTCAATGACTTCTTTTCCCCAAGCTTCAATTCCAGCGGTTGAGGGAGAGGAAGCTTGATCCTTTGTCGGAATGGATTGTTGAGATTGAACGGCCGACACGATTTGATCGCTTGTTTCCCGGACATAAGCTTCTTTGTCTCTCCAAAGTACGCCGACTTGTTCCAACACCTCCATCAGTCCCTGGCGGCCATAATGAGCTGTTTTGGGGAGGTATGTACCGGCAAAGAAGGGCTTTTTCTCAGGCGTCATCATGATCGTAAGCGGCCATCCGCCAGCTCCTGTTAAAGCTTGACAGAAAGCCATGTAAATATGGTCGATATCGGGACGCTCTTCGCGGTCCACTTTAATCGATACAAAATAGCGGTTTAAGAGGTCGGCGACCTCTTGGTCTTCAAAGGATTCACGCTCCATGACGTGACACCAGTGACAAGTCGGTAAACTACACTACGAATACCCAATAGATAAGAAAACAGGTTTATTTTCTGTTTTCGCTTTCTGAAAAGCCTCTTCACCCCAAGGAAACCAATCAACTGGATTATGAGCATGTTGAAGTAAGTAGGGGGACTTTTCATTAACTAATCTATTGGGTATATGCTTACTATTTGTTGTCATGGGCAACACCTCCTTTTTGCTGAGGAATTTTGTTTGATGTAATAACAAGTCTTTGAATATTATTATCTATTAGGACTCTAATAATTCTTTTAAGAATTAGCTTCTAATGGTTACATTCTATGAGTTTAGATAAAGAACAGCAACCCTTAATATGACAGGGTTGCCGATTGCGGTTACAAGTATTCAATCTCAAAAGTTACTTCGTTATCAGTTCGGTCGTAGAATATTTTCTTGACAATGGATTTCATCAGGGTATTAATTTCCTTTGGTGAAGCACCTTTTTCCCAAAGTGATTTGAATTCACAGATGCGATTCTCAAGTTCTTCAGGTGGGAGATTAAATTCCCGTTGAGGGGTGTTTTTTAGTTCTTGAATTTCAGCTTTTAAAGATTCTATTAGTGTTTCTTGAGCTTTCTTCCGCTCTGAAAATTCAGCCAGAGTATAAATTTCAGCTTCATAGGCATCTTTTATTCTTATTAACGCTTTTTCTGCTTTAATAAGTGTGTCTCGTTTCTGTTTAATATTTCGCTCAAGTTCCATGTTAAAATTACAGTTTTGCTGAAGCTTGATTAAATGTCCCTTATCCAGATAGTCACTAACGATTGCTTGAAAAAGAGCTCCATAGAAATCTTCATCCATTTTAACTCCAGTTTGAGGGCACTTTGTACCGACTGGTGAATGATGGGCACACTTTGTATAGTTATAACTTTTTCCGCTCTTAACTTCAATTCTACCTACGGAATAGACCATTCTGTACCCACATTTTCTACAATAGAGTAATCCTGTTGTAGGGAAACACCCAGCTTTACTCTTGTGAGGGACCTTGCGATTTTTTGCAAGTAATTCTAAAATCTTTTCATGTTCTTCGGGTGTTTTTAGGCGAGGGTGTTGACCTTCTCCAACAGACCATTCTGATTCATTTTTATGACGAGTTATCTTTCGTTTGTTATCTCTTCTTTTTTTCCATTGGTTTTTTCCATAGATTACTTGACCCATATGAAACGGATGAACTAATAGTCTCTTAACTGTATTGTTGTGCCATGTTGAGCCATTTGGTGAAGAAATTCCTTCGCGATTTAAAATGAAAGAAATTTCTTCAGTTCCAAATTTACCAGAAAGATACATTTTTTTAATACGAGTATAGACGGTTTTCTTTTCCTCATTAACAGTAATATGACCGATAATTTTATTTCTTCCTCTTTTATCAACCCCAACTTCAGTTATATATTCGTAAGGGTATGGTGGCTTGCCGTTAGTCCAATTTCCCTTTATCGCTCCATCCTTTTTTCCATCAACTAATCGCTTAACGATAGTTCGTAATTCCGCATTGGAAAGAACGGACAAGATGCCTAACAATGTTAAATCGCCTGTATTATTTGGGTCGTAAATTTTTTCTGGAGTAATCAGGTACGTATCGTTATAATGGAATACCTTGATTATCTCATCTAAGTCTTTTGTACCTGCACGACTAAGTCGTTCGTATTCAACAACCAATACACCATCATAAAGACCATCTTCCACAAAATCTAAAAGTCGTTTGAGTTCAGGTCTATGTTCGACCCCATCACCTGTTCCGATTTTTTCTTGAAATATTTCATAACTCCATCCCTTTTGCTCAGCAAATTCTAAAAGTCTTTGTCTGTGTTTTGATAAAACGTCTTCCTCTTCGTCTCCCCTTGATTTCCTCAGATAAATTGCTACTTTTTCTATTTCATTTTCTGTTTCCATTTGTCTAAACCCCAAATTATGCTGACAAATTATCTGAGTTTGATTTTTGTTCGGTATTTAGAGTTTCCAAGAAAAAAGGGAGGAGGATTTTGTGAAATTCGTTAAGAGCTTTTTGAGATGGTTCCGTTAGTTTAATGGTATTATAGTTAATTTTACCATTAGATGATTTGAGTAAAAGTTTTGTATTAGTGCCATTATTCAATTAAAATTTCATCCTTTCCCACACGTCAGAACAGTGCGGCCATAAAAATCACTCCAAACATTAGATTGTTAACTAAAGTTCATTTTTTGGCAGGTTAAGTTGCTATTATTAGCAGCTTTCATTTTAAAATACATTTTATTATAAGAGTATTTCCCGAAATTAATAACAAGCCAATAAAATAATGCAATTATTTCTTGATGTTTTAAGGTTTTTAACCATTAAGCTAAAGAACGCTTAACTGAATAAAGCATAACAAAAAATATAGACATTGGAAATAGCTTATGTGCTTACACTTATATATTACAGTATGAATATAATATAATTTATTATAATACACATTTAGACTACCTAAAGATAAAAGTAATCAGGTAAAAACCCCCTTATTGAGTTAATTCCGTAAGGTGTTTTTTCGTAACTCCAGAGGCTTCGCTGGTCTGAGAAAAATTGCGGTTTGATAGAGTAATTATTTGAAATAACTAGCATTATAGGGATACAACGTAACATATAATCGTTTTTACGGAATTATAAATCTGCCTCTACAAATCTATAATACAATGAATCAAAATTGAGAAAGGGGCATTTTTGCAAATGAAAAAGGAAAATACTGAGAGAGAAGTGGACCCTAAATTTGGACAAGCAATACGTTATAAACGAGAACTAATGAAGCTATCTCTTAGTGAACTATCAGAAATTACAGGAATTTCCAGCAGTTACCTAAATCGTCTTGAGAAGGGCGATAGAAAAGCTCCAAGCTACCCAATTATGGAGTTGATTGCAAGGGGACTTAACCTAAATCTTTCTGAGCTTCTCTCGCTAGCGTCAAATTCTGAGAACGATGGGGAATTGCCCGAAATTCGTGAACTTCTTTTGAAGAACGATTTTAAAATTGGCGACACAATTGTAACAACTGAGGTCAAAGAACTTCTATTGAAACTATTCGAAGTCATTTCTAGTGCAGAATGGGACGATGAGGTTAAATTTCTTGAGAGTGGCATGATACTCCAAACCGTAGACCGAATTAAGGCACAAATTTAGTAAGGTAAAGTTCAAAGGGAATCCGAGCGGATTCCCTTTGAATTTGAAATGAAGGGGAGGTAATACATTGCCCAGGTTCAGACTTGACGAGGAAAAAGAAAATCTTTTTTCGCTATACCAATCGATTCATTCAAGTTTGTTAAACAATATAGTTGGTTCAAAAATAGATGAGTTGGAACAAGAAGTTCCCTTTAAAGGTAAGAAGATTGATATTTGTGGATGGGCTGATAAAATAAATCAAAATCTCTTTGTCGAGGTACAGCTTATACCTGCAGATATGCGTCACATGGATATGGTAAAGACTATTATAAGTAATATTAACAAAGGGATTATTGTATGGGAGGCTCTTACCTTTGCAAAAAGGGAACATCTAATTGAAGAGGTTGTTGAGTTTATTAAAAGTCAAAAAAAGCCTGTAAATGTTCTATTTGCTGTGGTTAATCCAGAAGTTATTCCAGTACTTGAGCAATTATCAATGCTCTATCCTTTGAATGTTATTCCGAATTTAGGTCGATTATCTCAGGTCAAGGAACCGTTGAAGATAATTGCGAGATATAATGGGAAGGGAAATGGAGAAAAGCATCAAGGTTTATGGCAACAGAATATTTGTAAACCTTTTCAGCTTGAACCTGAAAGTCTTTCTACCCGTCTCGGCTCAAATCTCTATCTTATAAAAAAAATCCGCAAAGACATGTGGTATTATCCACCTGTATATCGGGCAAAATCCAGACTTGACACAAATGCCATTGTGTATGGTGCAGGAAACGGGAATATCTATGAAATTAGCATTCGAGATGCTTACTCTCATTTAAAGCTCAGAATACCTAGAAAAAATTCAGATACTTTCAAGGAACTGAAAACGAGAAAGGAAAATATTGAGAATGTTATTGGCTACGCAGTTAATTTTCGAGAGAAGATTTCGAGTTTTATCCTGGATATACCCATTTTGACTTTTGGTCGACCGAGGACAGAGGTGCTAGATGAAATCGTCCAGTTGTTTGAGAGGTTTGTCAGATATTTTACAAGTTTTTTTGATGAAAAAGAAAAGGAACGAAAAGTAGTAAGTTTTTAGTTAAATGGTTCTAAGGTTAGGTCATCGGAGTTATATAAAAAACTCTGGTGACCTTTAATGTTTTTAAGAAGAAAAAGGGGTTTACAAAGAAAATAAAGAAATAGGATATAGGTTTTTCTACATTCATTCTCTTACAAAGGAAGGTTCAAGATGGTGTTACAAGATGTTCTAACTCCCAATATGAGAATCGTTTTTTGTGGAACGGCAGTTAGTGACACATCTGCCGAAAGAGGAGATTACTATGCTCACCCAACAAATAAGTTCTGGAAAATACTTCATAAGATTGGCTTAACGCCCAAGGAATTGAGTCCCAACGAATATCAATCGTTAACTCATTACGGTTTAGGCTTAACAGACTTAGTTAAGACGAAAAGTGGGTTAGACAAAAAGCTTACTCCTAATGACTTTGACATCTATACATTGACGACTAAGATAAAAGAATTTAAGCCCGATATTCTCTGTTTTAACGGTAAGAACTCGGCAAGTATGTATTTATCCCGTGCCAAAATCGATTTTGGTTTTCAACCAGAAAAAATAACAACTACCAGAATCTTTGTAGCTCCGTCTACATCTGGAAGTGCGAACGGATATTGGGATGAGAAATGGTGGTTTATTCTTGCTCATAGTATAGAAAGACCATTCCAGGCGGTAGATATTGAAAATTACTACAAACCAGATAGGATTACAGACATATTAGTCAATTTAAACGGCGACGGTTCGGTAACAAAGACGAATGAAGCTGACTTCATTAAGGCGGTTGAAAACATCAAGCTACATAATTCCATTCCAACGAGTATTCAAAACATATTTGAGGTTGCCAGAGCATTGTTTGCATATGGCTATTTATATAATCCGTTTTGTACAATAGCATTAGAGCAGGCTTTTAAGGCTTTTGAAGCAGTAGTCTCGTTGAAATTTGAAATTAATGGTGGACCCGAAAGTACAAGAAAACTTGCCAAGAAAATCGATTATTTATACTCACTAGGTGTAATCACCACTCACCAAAAAGAAATGTTGGATGCAATAAGATATATGAGAAATGATTCTTTTCACCCTGAATATCAACAGCTTGTTGGGCACAATGTTGAGTGGATTGAAGCTGTTGCGACGATTATCAATGGATTGTGGCTAGCGG